>Ga0105049_10003189_pt1 | contig 19428 bp, 8 predicted proteins | sample MAT06_FD_78087 | JGI IMG/M metagenome (GOLD analysis project Ga0105049, IMG submission 78087) | Freshwater microbial communities from Lake Fryxell liftoff mats and glacier meltwater in Antarctica - MAT-06 | ecosystem: Environmental > Aquatic > Freshwater > Ice > Liftoff microbial mat | place...
AGGGCAGATCCTCACGCGTTACTCACCCGTCCGCCACTAAGTACCGAAGTACTCCGTTCGACTTGCATGTGTTAAGCAGACCGCCAGCGTTCATCCTGAGCCAGGATCAAACTCTCCATGTTATTTCGAGTCTTTTGGCTCCGGCTTATGCCGGAATTCCTGTCTTTAACCCTATCAATATTAGGCTCTCACCTATATCAGTAGCGTTGGAGTTGTTTTTCAAGCTTTATGATGCTATTCTAGCTTCCAAACTATTCTTTTTCCTAGGTTCGGTCGGCTGATGTGTCGCTCCGCTCACTTTCGTTCGCTCGGCTCCCTCTAACCGCTTTATTAAGTTAGCAACTATCCCTATACCTGTCAACTCCTAACGAAGGAAATTTGTCCCAAATTATTTGAGAAGTACCTTTTGGGGGAGAATTGAGGTCGGTTGTGTACCTTGAGGGAGACGAGTTGTTGTGAATTTTCAAGATGTAATTGCGACGCTGAATGACTTTTGGGGCGATCGCGGCTGTTTAATTATCCAGTCCTATGACACGGAAAAGGGAGCTGGAACAAAGAGTCCTCATACCTTTTTAAGAGCGATTGGGCCAGAACCTTGGTCTGTCGCTTATGTTGAGCCTTGCCGCAGACCTTCAGATGGACGCTACGGAAAAAATCCTAATCGGGTACAACACTACTATCAGTACCAAGTACTGATAAAGCCATCACCAGACAATATCCAGGAAATTTATCTAGATTCTCTCAAAGCACTTGGAATTAAACCAGGCGATCACGATATCCGGTTTGTAGAAGACAACTGGGAGGATGCATCTGTCGGGGCATGGGGCGTTGGCTGGGAAGTTTGGTTAGATGGAATGGAGGTGACTCAGTTCACATATTTTCAGCAATGTGGAGGAATAGATTGCCGTCCTGTGTCTATTGAAATTACCTACGGATTGGAGCGGTTGACAATGTACCTCCAGAATGTAGACTCAATTTTCAAGATCCAGTGGAACAATCAACTCACCTATGGAGATATCTTCTTGCAGGGTGAGATCGAAAACTCGACCTATAATTTTGAGGCATCGGAAGCGACAACATTGTTCACACTATTTGGAATATATGAACAGGAAGCAGAGCGTCTAATGCAGCAGAAACTAGTGCTACCTGCCTATGATCATGTGTTGAAATGTTCACATACATTTAATTTACTAGATGCCCGAGGCGTAATTTCTGTAACTGAACGAACTCGTTACATTGCACGGGTACGAGTACTAGCGCGGAAAGTTGCACAACTTTATTTGAGTCAGCGAGAAGATTTAGGCTTCCCCCTATTAGCAGAACAGGCCAGCTCGCTCTGATGCCTCATTGTGAATCTACGAAGATTTTTAGGTGTTGCTGAATAGCAGCGTGCTTTTGTGAAATTCTGAATAAGTTTTCAGAAATTGTAGCTAGCGTTTCACCCGTTGGTTCAGCACTCCTCAGTTTTAAATTCAAAACTCTATGTATGCAATTTTCATAATTATCAGGGGCAGCAGCAATAAGCAAAGTAGTTTTGGCCATAGCAAATTTTAGAATTATGGAGAGCCGAAAAATGGCTGGTTAGCTTTCCGTACAAAACTTATACTTGTATTGATTCTGTATTCTTGAAACCTGCTATAGTTGCCTTTCGAAGCTTAGGAAAAGGCTATCTCAACCACTCTGCTGCTCTCAAAAGATTTTGCCTCATTTAGACTGAGTATTATAGATTTTCTGTCTCCGAATAGACCGAGCAACCCGGCGAATTAACCCTAAATTAGCGCGTGACTCGTTGATCAAAACTAAATCTTCGGATCGAACGTCTCTCACCTCGTTTCAATCGTCTTTTCGCAAGCCTTATACCTGCTCGCTGGAATAAAGAGGGTTACAGGTCAATTCAATTGCTGCATCACCTGGCACAGAGAGCTTAGTTTGCCTGTATGGGTTCTTATAACTCCAGTATCTGATGCAGTTTTCCTCGGGCAATCTTAGGTTGAGCTATGACCCAATTCTTAGTGGCTGGAAATGTGAGGGATGAAGACCCTGGCCGATCGGGTCGTGTCTTAGGAACATGTTGACCTGTTTCAAGGTATTGTTTCAGCAGCCGAGTGACACCCTTGGGCTGAGACCCGAGACCGTTGAGCGAGTGACCGCTGTGAAATTGATTCGTTCTCGTAGATCTCAATATTTTATGACGCCAATCTAGAGAATACGCCTTATTAACCACTAAATATATTGACGACTAAGTGTAGTCTATGGTTTTGCTATTCGCTGTAAGGTTCATCCTTACAGCGTTAGCCATGATCAATAGGACATGTTTCTGTCATTCTCGCGTATGCGGGAATCTATCTTCAGTGTCACGGGACTAATGGATCCCGTGTTCACGGGAATGACAGAGACATGTCCTAAGCTCCACCGCGATGGCTATACAAAAATCTATGGCAGAAATTTCTAATTACCGCAAATATCAGGTGGTGGAATGGCATCAATACAGGGAATTCTAAGGATCAGATCTCTCTGCCTCTATCACTGCATTTTTTGATACTCTCCATTCTTCTTGTATCTTTATTAACTGCCATGTTGCTACGCACTCTTGGGCTAAACAATGCTGAGCGACAGTCAGCGATTATTCGAGACCCATTGACTGTTAGCCTAGACACTCCACTGATAGAGGCGATCGCCTCTGTCAGTGGAGTGTCTACAAGCTGTCAACTGTTGGAACCATTGCCAGTCCTAGAAGAAGCACTCCTTAAAGCGCGCGCTAGTTGCATTTTGGTTATTGAAGCTGGAACCCCAGTTGGGGTTGTCACGGAAACTGATATCGTGCGATGGATTGCACTGGGAAATGTCATTGATCATGTTGTAGTCCAAGACATGATGACCGCTCAGGGCACAACTCTCCGAGAGGCCGAGTTTACCAGTATCCCGGCGGTGTTGGATGTATTAAAGCAGCAGGGCATTCGACATCTTCCTCTTGTCAATGAACAGGGGAAGGTAGTGGGCTTGCTCACCGATACAACCTTGCAGCAAAATACTTATTCAATTGATCTATTGCGGTTACGCCCTGTAAGCGAGGTGATGACAGCTCGAATCGTATCTGCTGAAGCCAATGCAACGATGTTGGCGATCGCCCAATTAATGGTTCAGCAGTGTGCTGATTTGGTTGTAATCATTCAAGAGACAGACGCACCTGCACACACAGAGAATGAGCAATCACCCCTGAGAATTCCCATTGGGATTATCACAGAGCAGGATGTGGTGCAGTTTCAGGCATTAGGGCTGAATCTAGAGAGCTATTCTGCCGAAAGTGTTATGAACCCAGTTATCTTTGCTGTTAAGCCCGAAGACTCACTGTTGACAGCTTATCAAATCTTTGAGCAACAGCGGATTCAGCAAGTTGTAGTGACAAACCCCAGGGGAGAACTCAGAGGTATTGTGACTCGCAATCAGGTAGTAAAAGAGCCAGAACCATCAGAACTCTACCCATTAATAGAGGCTTTGGCTCAGAAGGTTTTAGACCTAGAATCGGAGAAAATTGAATTTCACACTAATCAGGCGATTGAACTAGAACGGCAGGTTCAAGAACGAACCGAAACCCTATGCCGAAAGATTGAGCAAGATCGCTTGCTGAAAACAGTCATGACTCAAATTCGACTGTCGTTAAATATCCAAGATATTCTCGATGCCATTGTACGGGAAATTCAAATATTTTTGGGGTGCGATCGCGTTTCAATTTGCCAATTTTATAGCGGATCAGGGGGCATTACTGTAGCAGAAGCCAGCGCCACAGAAGAGGCTAATCGATTTGACCAGGAGGGTGTGATTGAAGTAGCACCTGCCCTATTGGATGCGTCAGAAACTGGAATGACAAATGGCAACGGCACAATGCGTTTGCCTATTTTGGTGAATCAACAACTCTGGGGGTTGATGATTGTCAGTTTTCAGTCGGTTGAATATAGTTGGGAGCACCACGAGATTGATTTGTTGCGGCAACTGTCTACTCAGATAGCGATCGCCATTCGTCAGTCAAGCACCTATCAACAAGCCAAAAAAGAACTCGCCGATCGCAAGCAAACTGAAGAGCGTCTTCGGGAGAGTGAACAGCGCTATGCTAGCCTTGCTGCAGCGGCCCCCGTCGGCATTTTTCGTACCGATATTCAGGGAAACTACCTCTTTGTCAATCAACACTGGTGTGACATGATCGGCCTCACTCCCGATCAATCCTTGGGTATGGGCTGGCAACAGAGTTTGCACCCAGAGGATCAACAAGGGCTTGTCGAGGAATGGAACCAAAGTATTGCGGAAGATCGCCCATTTCGAGGGGAATATCGCTGTTTGCGCCCCAACGGTAGCGTTTCTTGGGTGTATGGGCAGGCGGTAGCCGAGCGAAATGTAAAGGGGGAAGTGATCGGCTATGTCGGTTCTACTACAGACATCAGCGATCGCAAACAATCAGAAGAAGCCTTGCGAGCCAGTGAAGCCCACTTGAGTGCCTTAATCAAGGCGTTACCTGATTTGATCATGCGGATCAATCGAGAGGGTATTTATTTAGAATTTATTACAACGTCTAACTTCAATATAGTGGGGACTGTCCGGCAATTAGTGGGGACTCATATAGTGGAAAGTTTAGCCCCCGCAATTGCCCAACTCCGCATCGAAAATATTCACAAGGCTCTCTCCAGTCGGTCGATTCAAATCTACGAACAAGACCTTTCTATCGATGGGGAAACTCAGATTGAGGAAGTACGGGTTGTCCCCTACGGCAACGATGAAGTTCTTTTGCTAGTGCGTGATATTAGCCATCGCAAACAAGCAGAATTGGCGATCAAACAAAGCGAAGCTAAAAGCCAAGCGGTCTTAGCTGCCATCCCAGACCTCATGTTTCGGGTTGGAGAAGATGGGGTTTACCGAGGCTTTGTCACCCAGCATCGGGATATAGATGTCATCAGCAAAACATTTAACCCGATCGGCCATTCAATGGATGAGGTTCTTCCTCCAGAGTTAGCAAAACAGCAGTATTCCTATTTACAACAAGCTCTACAAACTGGAGAGTTACAAGTTTATGAGCAAGAATTAAGGGTGGGCGATCGCCTCCAATATGAAGAAGTTCGCATCATCAAAAGTGCCGCTGATGAAGTCTTGTTTATGATTCGAGATATTAGCGATCGCAAGCAGGCTGAAGCAGCGCTTCGAGAAAGTGAACAAACTAATCGTACTATCGTTGAGTCTATTCCTGACCTCTTGATTCGTATGGATCAAGAAGGAAATTATAGTGAAATGTTAGGCGGAAGTGCTGTACGAGTCAAGACTCCTTCCGGTTACTCTAACGAACCTGAGCTCTATGAGGTTTTACCCCCAGAATTAGCAGAAAAACGGCTACGATACACCAAGCAAGCGATTGCTAGTAATACATTGCAAGTCTATGAACAGATTTTTGAATTTACCGAGGAACAGCGGTATGAAGAAGTTCGTATTGCCCCCCTCAATACCCATGAAGTTCTGATTATTATTCGTGATGTTACCGATCGAAAACAGGCTGAAATTGCCCTGCAAGACCTCAATCAATCCCTAGAACTCAAGGTTGAAAAGCGCACAGCAGAACTGCGGGCCAGTGAAACCCAGATCCGCGCGATGATCGAAGCAATTCCTGATTTATTACTGCGGGTCACTCGCCAAGGAAATTGCTTAAATTACATTCATTCTCCTAATCAGACAGAGGTTTTCTTGCCGATTCGGCAGCATCTTTCAGAGGTATTAACACCGCAACTCTTAGAGAAGCAACTGGCAATGATTGAACGGGCGATCGCCACAGGTGACTTGCAAGTATATGAACATCATTTTCAAAAGCATGATCGGATCGTATATGAAGAAGTGCGAGTTGTTGGCATTAGTGATCAAGAAGCCCTTGTCATCGTGCGAGACATCACCCATCGTCGCCAAACGGAGCAAGAAAACTACTTTCTCAAAGAACGCTTACAATTTCTGATTTCCTCCAGCCCGGCCATGATCTACAGCTCTAAGCCCGATGGCGACTATGGGGCGACATTCATGAGTGAAAATGTTGAAACTATCTTGGGTTATAAACCCGAAGATTTTGTCAACGATTCAAACTTTTGGGCCAGTCATATTCATCCTGAAGATGCCTCTAAAATTTTCGCTGATTTGAGTATCCTTTTTGAGCGCGGCGCTTGTAATCATGAATATCGATTTCTCCATAAAAATGGTACTTACCTATGGCTGCAAGATGAGTTGCGCTTAGTTCGAGATAGCGCAGGAAAGCCCACAGAAATTATTGGATATTTTGCTGATATTAGCGATCGCAAACAAGCTGAAGAAAAGATATCTCAGCAACTAGCTGCCATTGAATCTGCCGTTGATGGAATTGGGATCTTGAAAGAAGATAAATATATCTATCTCAACCAAGCCCACTTACAACTATTTGAGTTAGATCACCCCGACGCGCTACTTGGAAAAAGCTGGAAAAGCCTTTACTCTGTTGAAGAGATGCAGTGGTTTGAAAAAGAAGTGTTCCCAGCATTGGGGCGCGATCGCCACTGGAAAGGAGAAACAGTAGCTATCCGAAGAGATGGCACTAGCTTTGCCCAAGAGTTATCTCTTACCCTGACTGAAAATAATTTATTAATTTGTGTTTGTCGAGATATTAGCGATCGCAAGCAATATGAAACTCAGCTCCAGGAAACCAATGCAGAACTAGCCCGCGCCACTCGCCTCAAAGATGAATTTTTGGCTAATATGAGTCATGAACTTCGAACCCCCCTCAATGCCATTTTAGGTATGGCCGAAGGTTTACAAGAAGCCGTCTTTGGAAGTATTACAAGCCAACAAGCAAAAGCCCTCAAAACAATTGAACGTAGTGGCACTCATTTGCTGGAGCTGATTAATGACATTCTCGACCTCGCCAAAATTGAGGCAGGGCAAGTAAACCTCCACTTCATCTCAACGACAATTAGCTCATTATGCCAATCGAGCTTAACCTTTGTAAAACAGTTAGCTCTCCAGAAAAACTTACAATTGAACGTGCAAGTTCCATCTTATTTACCCAGCTTAATGGTAGATGAACGGCGCATTCGGCAAGTATTAATCAACCTCCTTAGCAATGCCGTAAAGTTTACCCCTGAAGGCGGTAGTATTAGCCTCGAAGTTAATCTTGAACCAGCCGATCCACCCTCTACGATAGTTCCTAATTTTATTCGGTTTAGCATTACGGATACGGGTATTGGAATTAACCCCGAAGATCTACAAAAGCTATTTCAGCCATTTGTGCAAGTAGATAGTGCCCTCAATCGACAGTATCAGGGCACAGGCCTAGGTCTATCTTTAGTCAAGCGATTAGTCGAGTTACATGGCGGTCAGGTGGAGGTAACGAGCACCGTTAGCCAAGGTAGTTGCTTTGCATTTAAGCTCCCTTGCACTGAGGTTTTAACGACACCCCCCAATAAGGCCTCTAGTCTCCTCTTTCCTGGCATCTCATCCATCACAGAGATCACCGAAGCCTCAGGGGCAGCTCCACTTATTTTGTTGGCTGAAGATAATGAAGCGAATATTCTCACGATCTCTAGCTATTTAGAGGCTAAGGGTTATCGGTTGATGGTCGCTAATAATGGTGAAGCAGCGATCGCCCTTGCCCAGACCCATCATCCTGCCCTGATTTTGATGGATATCCAAATGCCAGGGATGGATGGCTTTGAAGCGATGCAGCACATCCGCAAACAGCCCGAATTAGTTAACATTCCAATCATTGCCCTAACGGCTCTTGCGATGGTGGGCGATCGCGATAAGTGCATAGCGGCTGGGGCTAGTGACTATCTCACCAAGCCTGTGCGACTCAAACAACTGTCTGAAACCATTCAGCAGATGCTCGGAACATAAAAGCAGTATTAGTTCATCCATTTCAGAAGCCATACTCAGGCAATCGTTGAGTTAAGTGGGAGAAGCCATACCAAGATATAGCGGTTACTTGGCTTGTGTTGTACGAGGCGATCCGCAGAAGCCTTTCATAGAGGGGCTTTCAAAACTAGTTTTGCACTTCACCGGATCGATAACCGCTATAATTAATTTTAAGGGATTGATATCTATCCCTCGAATTTGGGAACGCTAAACTGGTAGGAGTGAGCAGATATAAAAAACTTTAGTGTATTCTATGGGATGAGAATGTATTCTGAGATGTCAGAAAAGTCTGAATATTTTGCAGCTCTTGAACAATAGTTAAGAGCCATAGCTAAGAACAATAGCCAAGCTGGATCATAAGGCTGAAAGACCGGTCGAGAGTACTCTTTATCTTCCTCCATTTATCTTCCTCCATCACTCTTCCCTTAGAAGGCTTCAGAACATCTATTAAAATCTTATAAATTTTAAAACTCTCTCAGGAAAAGCATCAGGTTGATCTATAGCGTTGTATCGATCAACCTGATAGTCCCTAGAAATCTAATCGCTTAGAAGCCGCTTCTAAGCGATTAGATTTTTACCTTATGCACGATCCTCATGCACAGTTTGAATTAATTTGAATTAATAATTTGTTAGACATTTCATATAGGCCAGTTGCAACGTCTATGCTGATTCCTAACCTTACATTGACCCCAGAGGATCTAAAGGGGGCGATCGCCCATCACCCCCTGATCGTATCTCCTGAAACAACGGTTTTAGCCGCCATTACTCAACTCCATAGCAACGACCTCAGATCCTCTGCGGCCTATCTTTCTGACCCAGCCGCCAGTTGTATTCTCGTTGCCCATGAGCAGCAACCCCTTGGGTTTCTGACCGAGCATGATGTGGTGCGTCTCTGCGCCCAAGGAGTTTCCCTCGATCAGCCGATTCAAAAGGTCATGGCAACGCCCCTCCTAACCCTACAAGAAGCCGAATTTAAAGATCCTGTGGCGATTTTAGGGGTGCTCAATCAACACCAAATGGATCATTTAGCATTGGTGGGCGATCGCGGCCAAATTACTGGGTTGATCACCCGAACCAGTTTGCACGAATGTCTCCACTTCATAGAACTACATCGAGCAGAGCAAGCCAACGCCCAGAAGCTACGCCTAGAACTCAGCATCCTAAAAGCCATCCTCGATATCATTTTGGCGGGCTATTGGAATTGGGATATCCCTAGCGATTGCGCCTATCTTAGCCCTGGCTTTAAGCACATGTTTGGGTATGCCGATCATGAGTTGCCCAACGCCACCGAGAGTTGGCAAACGCTGATTTTTCCGGAAGACCTGGTCGAGGTGATGGCCTGTTTTGATCGCCACACCCAAAGCCACGGCAACATCCCTTTTTACAACGAAGTTCGCTACCGCCACAAAAACGGATCTACCGTGTGGGTGGTTTGTTCGGGGCAAGTGGTTGCTTGGGACGACGCAGGCAAGCCCCTCCAAATGATTGGCTGCCATATCAATATCACCCGACGCAAACAGGCTGAAGAGCAGTTACAAAAAAGTGACGCCCACCTCAAAACTGCTCAGCGCATTGCCAAGTTGGGGAGTTGGGAGTTTGATTTGGCCACAGAGAGGATCCATTGGTCAGATGAAGTATTTCAAATTTTTGGCCGCGACCCTACAGCCGGGATGCCCAGTTTCGAAGAGTTACAACAGCTTTATCATCCCGACGACCAAGCCTATCACAACCAAACAGTCCAACAAGGAATCAAAACAGGGCAACCCTATGACTTAGAATGCCGCGCCCACCGACCGGATGGTTCGCTGATCTACATCCAGGCTCGGGGGGAGCCGATTTTCGATGCGACAGGGCAGTTGCGTCAATTGGTCGGCACGGTGCTTGACATTACCGATCGCAAAGCAGCCGAAGCCAAAATCTTGCAAACGACAGCTCAACTCAAAGCCTCTAACCGAGAACTCGAAGCCTTTGCTTACTCTGTGTCCCATGATTTGCGATCGCCCCTCCGAGCCATTGATGGCTTCAGCAAAGCCTTGCTCGAAGACTATGGCGACCAGTTTGATGCCGAGGGCAAAGATTACTTCGATCGGATTCGCCGCAACGTCCAACGTATGGGGCATCTCATTGAAGACCTCCTCCGATTATCGCGGATCTCACGCTCAGAGATGCAATACAGCACCTTAGACCTCGGTGCTTTAGTGTTAGAACAAATAAAGGAACTACGAGCCACCGACCCCGATCGCCAGATTGAAGTCGTAGTCGCCTCCCAGGCCATCGTTTCTGCTGACCCCACTTTAATGCGTGTTGTCATCAGCAATCTTTTACAAAATGCCTGGAAATTTACAAGTCACCAGGCAACGGCTCGGATCGAATTTGGCATCCTAGAAAATCAGGCGCAGCCCGACGAACCACACATTTATTTTGTTAGCGATAATGGAGCCGGGTTTGACATGGCCTATGCCAATATGCTCTTCGGCGTCTTTCAGCGATTGCATAACACCACCGAATTTCCAGGAACAGGTATTGGGTTAGCCACGGTGCAAAGAGCCATCCATCGGCATGGTGGACAGGTTTGGGCCGAAGGTGTTGTCGAGCAAGGCGCAACGATCTATTTCACACTATTGCCGATCAATCGAGTACAAACCTCAGGGCAGGAGTCTACCCCATGACACCACCTCGCGTAATCTTACTGGTTGAAGACAACCCAGATGATGAGAGACTTGCGGTTCGTGCCTTAAAACAAGGCAACATCGTCAATGAAATTGTGGTGGCTCGCAATGGCGAAGAAGCCCTCAATCTCCTGTTTAATCTAGACCCCCTCCCTAGCGTTGTGTTACTCGACCTAAAACTCCCCAAAATTGATGGGTTGGAGGTGTTGCGCCGCATTCGGCACAACCCCACAACTCGCCTATTGCCTGTGGTTATCCTCACCTCCTCAAGCGAAGATCAAGACATTATTGAGAGCTATAACTTAGGAGCCAATAGTTATGTTCGTAAACCCGTAGAATTTAGCCAGTTTACCGAAGCTGTACACCAGCTAGGGATGTTTTGGATGCTCATTAATGAGCCACTGCCTAGGGGGTTATAGTGGCCATGAATCAACCCTTAAATGTATTGATCATTGAAGATCAAGAAGATGACGCCCTCTTGATCCTGCGAGAGTTATGCCAAAGTGGTTTTGATCCGATCTGGAAACGGGTAGAAACAGCGACGGATTTACAAGTAGCCTTACAAACGAGTTGTTGGGATGTCATCATCTCTGACTACAAACTACCGGGGTTTGATGCACCTAGTGCTCTGGCAATGGTCAAGCAAGATTATCCCAATGTACCTTTTATTGTGGTGTCAGGAACCATCGGGGATCTCGCAGCCGTCGCCTTGATGCGGGCCGGTGCCCATGATTATTTAATGAAAGATAACCTGGCACGGTTGCCCGAAGCGGTGCGGCGCGAGCTGCGTGAAGCCCAAACCCGCCTCGAAAACAAACAGGCCCTCCAGACATTAGACGCAACCCAAGAACGGTTGCAATTAGCGGTTGAAGGCTCAGGAATTGGCTTGTGGGATTGGTTAGTATCCACCAAAACCGAGGTGATGAACGAGCGTTGTGCCGAAATGATTGGCTATAGCCTCGAAGAACTCAAACCCATTGGCATTGAACATTGGAAAATCCATGTCCACCCAGAAGACTATGCGCAGTCGATGGCACTGATTCACCAATACTTACAGCACGCTACCCCTAGCTATCGCTGTGAGTTGCGGATGCGCCATCGAGCAGGCTACTGGATTTGGGTGTTGGATCAAGGCAAGGTGGTGGAGTGGGATGCCGAGGGCAAGCCCTTACGCATGATCGGAACCCAGATGGATATCACCGATCGGAAGCGGGCAGAATTGCGCTTAGCGCTGCAGAACAACATTTTGGAGCGGATTGCCAAGTCAGACCCCTTATCAGATACGTTAGAGGCTTTAGTGTTAGGGGTGGAGCAGCAGCTTGGGGATGGGATATGCTCGATTTTGTTATGCAATAACCGCACAGGAACCCTCCATACTGGAGCAGCGCCAAACTTGCCCACGGCCTACAAACAGGCACTCGATGGGCTAGTCATGGGTGAAAATGCCGGGTCTTGTGGAACCGCCGCCTTTTGCCAAGAAGTGGTGGTGTCCTCTGATATTGCCACCGATCCTCGCTGGGAAAATTACCGAGAGCTAGCCCTAGCCCATGGGCTGCGATCCTGCTGGTCGGCTCCGGCGATCGCCCAAACAGGCACAGTGCTAGCGACCTTGGCCGTCTACTACCCCGACTGCCGCACCCCCCAACCCCAAGATTTAAAAACCATCACCCTGGCGGCAGAGATTGCCAAAATTGCCATTGAGCAAGAGCAAGCGACCCAAGCCCTTGCCCAACTCAACCAAACCCTCGAAGACCGAGTAAAACGGCGCACAGACGATCTCAAAAAAAGTGAAGAAAAGCTCAACGCCATCCTCAATTTTGCCCCAGCCATTGTCTATGTCAAAGATTTAGAAGGTCGCCATACCTTCGTCAATCAGGCCTTCTTGACCCTCTTTAATTGCACAACAGCAGACATCATCGGCAAAAGCAACTCCGATTTTTTCAACGCTTCCGTAGCAAAGATTTTAGATAGCAACGATCAAGTTATTTTAACCACAGGTAATTTTCAGCAGTATGAAGAAGACCTAATCGTTGGCGATCGGGTTCTCACCTTTCTATCCAACAAATTTTTATTGTTTGACCCCGATGGCAAGCCCTATGCCCTCTGCGGAATCTCAACGGATGTAAGCCAAAAGAAGGCTGATCGAGAAGCCTTAAAACATCGTGAAGAGCAGTCACGAGGGACATTGCTAGCCATCCCCGATCTGCTATTTCGGCTCACAAGCCAAGGGCGCTACCTTGATATTGTGCCGTCTAAACGGGTCAGAAACTTGGCCGACCCTCAGGTAGCGATTGGCAAACATATCTGCGATCTTTTGCCCCCTGATCTAGTCAGGGTCTATCAGCGACTCTTACACCAGGCGATCACAACACAGAACGTTCAAAGTGAAGAATATGAGGTTTGGATCAATGGCCAACAGCACTTTGAAGAAGTACGAGTCGCTCCTTGCGGCAGTCATGAAGCGATTTTTCTGGTGCGTGACATTAGCGAAACGAAGGCCGCTCAGGCCGCACTGCGCCAAAAGGAAGCCTATATCCAACGGATCGCAGCGAATGTTCCAGGTGCTATTTACCAGTTTGTTTTGCATCAGGATGGCACCCGCGAATTTATTTATGTGAGCGATCGCGCTCAAACCATTGTTGAGTTAGATCCTGACAGCATCAAGGGCGATGCCAGCAGCCTTTTGAGCTTGATCCATCCCGAAGATGTTGCCGCCCTAAAGGAGGCGATCGCCCAATCAGCCGCAACCTTACAACCCTGGTCATGGGAAGGTCGCTTAATAACCCCTTCAGGGGAGCAAAAATGGGTTCAGAGCATTGCCCAACCCGAATGCCAAGCCAATGGCAATATCCTTTGGGATGGTCTTATTCTTGATATTAGCGATCGCATTCAAGCCAATGAGCAACTGCAAGAGAGTGAAGAAAAATATCGCAATCTCGTAGAAAATGCCAATGATATTATCTATACTCTTTCCGCTGAAGGAATCTTCACCTATGTTTCTTCGAACTGGACAGAGATATTAGGCCATGCTGTGGATGAAGTCGTCAACCAATCATTCGCTCTATTTGTACATCCAGACGATGCCCAAAAATGTTTTGATTTTCTAAATCAGTTATTAACATCTGGATTAAAGGCCGGTGGAATTGAATACCGAGTTCGCCATAAAAATGGAGAATGGCGTTGGCATACTTCCAATGCCTCTCCCCAATGGGATAAAAGTGGTGCTATCGTTTCAATTTTAGGAATTGCCCACGACATTACAAACCGCAAAAAAACCGAAGATCTCCTCCATCGTAGCAATGCTCAGTTGGCTCGCGCGACCCGCCTAAAAGATGAATTTTTGGCCAATATGAGCCATGAGCTTCGAACCCCCCTCAATGCTATTTTAGGGATGTCTGAGGGGTTACAAGATGAGGTGTTTGGGACGCTCAATGTCCGTCAAACTAAGGCGATCGCCACCGTCGAAAGAAGTGGAAAGCACCTCCTAGAGCTGATTAATGACATTCTAGATCTCTCTAAAATTGAAGCTGGAAAACTAGAATTAAAAATAGATGAGGTATCGATTCAAAGCCTATGCAACACCAGCCTTACATTTATTAGACAAACAGCACTTAAAAAACAAATTTCTCTTACCACTGATATTCCTAGCGATCTTCATCAATTCAAAATTCAACTTGATAGTCGCCGCATTTGCCAAGTGCTCATTAATTTGCTCAGTAATGCTGTCAAATTCACGTTAGAAGGAGGCCATGTTTGCCTGAAAGTTCGGTTAGAGAAAGCAGCTCCTCGGGAGGGGCTAAAAGCTATGGCAACCTCTCAGACTATTTGTTTTTCGATCATCGATACGGGCATTGGCATTGTCCCCGAAGACTTGGGAAAAATCTTTCATTCCTTTGTCCAAATAGATAGTAGCCTCAACCGACAATATGAAGGAACGGGGCTAGGGTTAGCACTGGTCAAACAGCTTACCGAAATGCATGGCGGAACAGTCAACGTGACAAGTGCCGTTGGCCACGGCAGTTGCTTTACTGTGCAGATTCCCTGTCTGCCTGCGCCATCCCTGCCCCACGACTTGCCCCCATTTGCCCCGGTAGAGGAGGCCTTTGCCACAGCCCCTCAAACTCTCACCCAGCACCCGCTCATTTTGCTGGCCGAAGATAATGAAGCCAATATATTAACGATTGCCAGTTATCTCCATGCCAAGCAGTATCAATTGCTATTTGCACGCGATGGCCATGAGGCGATCGCCCTCACCCATAGCCACCATCCCCACCTAATTTTGATGGATATCCAAATGCCGGGGATCGATGGCCTAGAGGCCATTCGCCAGATTCGCCAAGCACCCCAATTTGCGACAACCCCGATCATTGCACTGACGGCGCTGGCGATGACGGGCGATCGCGAACGCAGCTTAGAGGCAGGGGCCAACGACTATCTGACCAAGCCTGTCAGGCTCAAACACCTAGTTGCCACAATTCAACAACATCTCTCAATTAGGAATTTTAACTAATGATGTCTCCCTCTATTTTGATCGTAGATGATGAGCCGGATAATTTTGATGTCATTGAAGCTTTTTTGAATGGCCAAAATTACGAATTACATTATGTTTCTAATGGCAAAGATGCGATCGCATCTTTGCCCACCTTTCGCCCAGATGTCATTTTGCTCGATGTCATGATGCCCGGAATAGACGGCATTCAAGTCTGTCAGAAAATCAAGGCAATGGCTTTGTGGAGTAGCGTTCCGATTATTATGGTAACGGCACTCAATACAAAAGAAGACTTAGCCCGTTGCCTAGCTGCCGGAGCCGATGACTTTATTAGCAAACCAGTAAATGCTATTGAGCTGCGATCGCGCATTCATTCCATGCTTCGGATTAAGCAGCAGTATGACAAAATCCAGTCTTTTTCAAAGTTGCAGCGCGACACCATCAATATTCTTGGAAATAACTTGCAGGAGCTCCGGGGTAATCTTGCTAGCAGCTTGCCCCATGAGTTAAACACACCTCTCAATGGCATCTTAGGGGGTATTGGCTTACTGTTGAGTGATTTTGAGAAAATGAGTTCTGAAGAAGTTCGTGAGCTTTTAGATATCTCCTATGCATCAGCGATCCGCCTCGACAAGCTAACTCAAAAGTTCCTGCTCTACCTACAGTTAGAGCTAACTCCCATCCGACCAGAAACCGATACAGTGAATATCATCAGTTCTTTGATCGAGCATTTAGCAAAAACAAAAGCAGCGCAAGTGCAACGCCTCGAAGACTTGAGCCTAGATGTTCAATCTGTGGATGTGGATATTAATTCTAGCTACTTACAACGGCTCATTGAGGAATTACTAGAAAATGCCTTTAAGTTTTCTCAACCCGGTACCCTAGTGAAGCTGGAAGGGCATTCAAGTCAGGGAATGTTTCATATCCAACTAAGCGATCATGGGTGTGGGATGACCCATGAGCAAATTGCGAGTATTGGAGCATTTATGCAGTTCAAACGGGATGTCAATGAGCAGCAGGGCAGCGGTTTAGGGTTGCCGATTGTCCAAAAAATCGTCCAGCTATATGGGGGGCGATTTTGGATTACTAGTATTGATCAGCAAGAAACCACCGTGCATGTGACCCTTCCCCTCATTGCCCCAGTATTGGCAGAATAGGGAATATTGAGTCATCGTTTTTTGTAAGATTGCGTAGATTCAGATTGGGTAAGCCATGGGGCTTAAGCCAGAAGGATTAAATGCTAACTGAAACCAAAAATCGGACGACTGTTTGGAGCATCTGTTCTATCTTTGAAAAAAACTGAGTCTCACCAAAATCTGAACTCAGCCTTAAAACGTAAGCTAAATTTGGTGGCATTCCTTAAAGAAGGCCAAGATCTGAGTCCCCGCAGATCAGAATTTCGGCGTAAGATCCCCCTAGATCCCCATTGGATCAGGGGGACTTTGATATGATTTTTCTCTTAGTGTGCAATGTCAGACCTGCCAACATCCGACCCTAAAACCCCTGAAGTGATGCCGGAGAACCCGATTGGGGATTTACCAGAGCGGTTGATCAAGCATACCGTGCGCTATGCCGACCATCGAGCCGTAGATCGGGAGTTGCTGACGCCGATGATGCGGCATTATGCCGATATTAAAGATGAGTATCCCCATGCCCTGTTGCTGTATCGGGTGGGAGATTTTTTTGAGACCTTTTTTCAGGATGCGATCGCCGTTGCCCGTGAGTTGGAACTCGTCCTCACCAGCAAAGAAGCTGGGAAGGCCGTAGGGCGCGTGCCCCTCGCGGGGATTCCGCACCATGCGCTCGATCGCTACTGCGTGCTGCTGGTGGAGCGGGGCTTTGCTGTGGCTATCTGCGACCAAACGGAGGATGCTGCCGATGTGCAGGGCCGGCTGGTAGCGCGGGCGGTGACGCGGGTGATCACCCCAGGAACGGTGTTAGAAGAGGGAATGCTGAATGCCCGCCGGAACAACTATTTGGCGGCGGTCGTGATGGCGGGGACGCATTGGGGATTGGCGATCGCCGATGTCTCCACTGGCGAATTTCTCACCACCCAATCGAGTGAGCTAGACCAACTCACCCAAGAACTGATGCGGCTGCAACCCTCGGAGGTGCTCGTACCCACCGATGCCCCTGATCTAGGGCGGCTACTGCGACCGGGGGAAGGAGGGCGCGGGGGCGACCTGCCCGACTGCTTGCCCCCTAATTTTTGCTATACCTTGCGATCGCAATCTCCCTTCGTTCTCACCGAAGCCCGCCAGCGGCTACTCGAACGGTTTCGGGTAAAATCCCTGGAAGGCTTTGGCTGTGAGCATTTGCCCTTGGCGGTGCGGGCTGCCGGGGGGCTGTTGGCCTACCTCGAAGAAACCTCTGAACGGCAGGTGGCGACACCGGGGCAACCCACGCCTCCGTCACGGATTCCCTTGCAACAGCTTTCGACCTATATGCTGACCGAGTTTTTGGTGGTGGATCACCAAACCCGGCGCAACTTAGAAATTACGCAAACCCAGCGGGATGGAACCTTCCACGGTTCTCTGCTGTGGGCGCTGGATCGGACGGTGACGGCCATGGGCGGGCGGCGGCTGCGGCGCTGGTTATTGCAGCCATTGCTAGATCGGGGGCAGATTGGCGATCGCCAATCCACGGTGCAAGAACTCGTTAACAACGGCCTCTTACGCCAACATCTCCAACAACTGCTGAAGCAAATCTACGACCTAGAGCGGCTCACGGGGCGTGCCGGATCGGGCACCGCCAACGCCCGCGACCTCTCCGCCCTTGCCGACTCATTGATCAAGTTGCCAGAAGTTGCCGCCGTGTTAGCCAAGGCGACGTCTCCTTATCTCACCGTCCTCCAAACCGTCCCCCTTGACCTAGAGCAACTGGGGCATCGCCTCCGTGCCCACATCGTTGAAACCCCACCGCTCTATCTCACCGAGGGCAACCTGATCCGCACGGGCATTAACCCCCAACTTGATGATCTGCGGCAAAAATTAGAAGCCGACCAGCAATGGATCGCCAACCTCGAAAGCCAAGAACGCCAGCGCACGGGCATTTCTACCCTCAAAGTGGGCTATAACAAAGCCTTTGGCTACTTCATCAGCATTTCCCGTGCCAAATCTGGCGAAACAATTCCAGAGGGCTACACCCGTAAGCAAACCCTGACCAATGAAGAACGGTACATCACCCCCGAGCTAAAGGAGCGCGAAAGTGCCATTTTTACGGCACGCGACAACCTCAACAAGCTGGAGTATGAACTTTTTGTGGCGCTGCGAGACGAGGTGAGCCAGTATGCGGAGCCCATTCGGGAAGTCGCGGGGGCGATCGCCGCTGTCGATGTTCTCTGTGCCTTTGCCGAGGTCGCCATCTACCAAAATTACTGCTGCCCCACCATGACTGAGGGACGGGCGATCGCCCTCACCGAAGGTCGCCATCCCGTGGTCGAACAATCCTTGCCAGCAGGCTTCTTTGTGCCCAACTCCACCACCTTGGGAAAACCCGCCGAAGCCACTACAAGCACCCCCGACCTAATCATCCTCACCGGGCCAAACGCCAGCGGCAAAAGCTGCTATCTGCGGCAGGTTGGGCTGATTCAACTGATGGCTCAGGTGGGTAGCTTTGTGCCGGCTAAGGCCGCAGAACTGGGGGTGTGCGATCGCATTTTTACCCGCGTTGGAGCCGTGGATGACCTCGCCACTGGGCAATCTACCTTCATGGTGGAGATGAATGAAACCGCCAATATTTTGAACCATGCAACGGGGCGATCGCTCATTTTGCTCGATGAGATCGGGCGGGGCACCGCCACCTTTGATGGCCTCTCCATCGCTTGGTCAGTGGCCGAATACCTCGCCACCGAGATCCGCGCCCGCACTATTTTTGCCACCCATTACCACGAACTCAACGAGTTGGCCTCTCTCTTTAGCAACATCGCCAACTATCAAGTCGTCGTCAAAGAACTGCCCGATCAAATTATTTTTCTGCACCAAGTGCGCCCCGGTGGAGCCGATCGCTCCTATGGTATCGAAGCAGGCCGCCTCGCCGGGTTGCCCCCCAGCGTCATCCACCGCGCCAAAGAAGTGATGGCTCAAATCGAAAAACACTCCCACATTGCCGTAGGGCTGCGCAAAACCGGAGCACCCAGCGCCGATGCGGCCAAACGCTATCGCGCCACCGAAGCCAAAGCCTCTGATCAACTCGACATCTTTAGTCCTTGAAGATTGAGTTGAGACAAATCGCTAAAAAACGCTAAAACACCCGGTGTCTCCAAGACACCGGGTGTTTTAGCGTTTTTTAGCTATTTGTCTCAACTCAATCTTCAAGGACTAAAGATGTCGAGTTGATCAGAGGCTTTGGCTTCGGTGGCGCGAT
>Ga0105049_10003191_pt1 | contig 19423 bp, 18 predicted proteins | sample MAT06_FD_78087 | JGI IMG/M metagenome (GOLD analysis project Ga0105049, IMG submission 78087) | Freshwater microbial communities from Lake Fryxell liftoff mats and glacier meltwater in Antarctica - MAT-06 | ecosystem: Environmental > Aquatic > Freshwater > Ice > Liftoff microbial mat | place...
AAGGCGCTCAACCAGCGCGCACCGATGACCGTGCGCGCGAACCTGCTGGTCGGCGATCGCGTCGCACTCGCGGCGGAGCTCGCGAAGGAGCACCTCGGTACGCGCGACGGTGCGCACTGCGATACCGCGCTGATCGTCGAGACCCGCACAAACCTGTTCGGCACGGCGGCGTTCAAGCGCGGCGCGATGGAAGCGCAGGATGAGGGTAGCCAGCTGCTCGCGGATCTCGCGACCGCGAAGCTCGATCAGGCGAGGCCGATGATCGTCGATCTGTGCGCGGGTGCCGGCGGCAAGACGCTCGCGATCGCGGGCCGGTTGGGCAATCGCGGGCGGATCGTCGCGACCGACATCGACGGCAGCAAGCTCGAGGAGCTGCGCAAGCGCGCACGTCGCGCGACGGTCTCGAACGCGCGCGCGGTCGAGCTCGACGGCGGCGCGTGGCCTGAGGAGCTCGATCCGGTGCGCGGCAAGGCGGACGTCGTGCTGGTCGATGCGCCGTGCTCGGGCCTCGGTTCGCTGCGCCGGAATCCCGAGGCGCGCTGGCGGTTGCGCGAGCCCGACATCGCGGACTTCGCCAAGCGGCAGCAGGCGATCTTGCGCGAGGCCGTCGGGTTGCTGGCGCCGGGTGGGCGGTTGATCTACGCGACGTGCACGCTGCTCACCGCGGAGAACCGCGAGGTCGTCGACACGGTGATCGCGGCGAAGCCGGAGGTCTCGCGAGTGCCGCTCGCGGAGGTGCTCGGCGAGCGTGCGGTGGCCTTCGAGCGCGACGGTGATTTCCTGACCGCGCCCGACACGCAGAACACCGACGGGTTCTACGCGGCGATCTTGAAGCGGGCGTGATGGTCGAGCTCTGTCGCCGAAGATCATCGCGTTCACCGTGCCGTGCGACGAGCTGACGTTCGCGGCGCCACCTGATTTGCCGGAGACCAGCGAGGCCGCGGAGCTGGTCGCGATCGAGATCGGCGCCGAGCTGACCGCCAGTCGCTCGGGTGACCGGATCCCGCCGCGCGATGCCGTGAGTCAGAGTGCCCCGCGTGGCTGCGGGCATCCAGCATGCAGGACCACGAGTTATGAACCCGGTGGCAGGCCAATCGCCGCAACCGTCAACGCATGGCGTTGCCGATGGCAACGTACTCGCTTCATCACGTGCTACCGTCCGCACGCGCATGCCGATCGAAGTCAGCGTGGTGCGCGAGCTCGCCGCGCTCCGAGCGATCGAACCGGCGTGGCGCGCGCTCGCGAACCAGGGCGCAGGAGCCCTGTTCCGCGGGCCCGATTGGCTGTTGCCATGGTGGGGCGCGTATCACAACACGCTCGGCGCCGAGCTGTACGTGATGGTCGGCCGCGCGACCGCCGATGACATCCAGATGCCCGGTCTGTCGGGGACGATGAGCCTGGTGCAGCCCGGCGAGATCGTCTGCATCGCGCCGCTGTATCGCCGCACCGTGAAGGTCGCGCTCCTCGATACCCGCGAGCTGCGCATGATCGGCGATGCCGGTCCGCGCCCACCCTCACTCGACATCCTGTCGCGACCGGGCTGGGAGGATCGTGCAGGTGCTGCGTTCGCACGCAAGCTGATCGACGAGGCCGGCACGTGGGACCTGATCGAGCTCGAGCCGCTCGCGGAGCCCTCGCGCGTGCGAGCAAATCTGATGCAGCGCCTCGGGCCTGCGGGATTCACCGTCGAGTCGTCGACGACCGCTGGTGGAGCGAGCCGGATCGCGCTCGCCCTCGCCCCCGTTGACGCCACCGATGCGCACGGCGTGATCACCACGTTTGGCGATGACCTCGCCGCGCTTCGCAAGGGCATGTCGGCGCTGCGCCGGCTCTCGCGACTCGAATGGTCCGAGCGTGACGAGCGCTCGCCGCTCGCCGATCCCGAGGCGATGGGGTTGCTCGAAGAAGTCGCGCTCGCGCTCGGCAAGCAAGGTCGCGTGCGCCTGGCGCGGCTCGACGACGCACAGGGTGAAGCGTGCGCCGCGGCGCTGGTCATCGACGATGGCGATCGGGCCGTCGTGCTCGCCATGGCGATCGATCCGATGGCCAAGCGTGCATCGGCCCGACTGCTTCACGCCGAGGCGCTCGCCGCGCGCGCGCGTGGTTGCATCGCCCTCGATGTCGTCACCGGCGTCGGCGATCACCAGATGCCCGCGCTGCCGACGTCGAAGCAACCCGCACTCGCCGTGCGCGTGTGGGGCCACTCGACCACGGCTTCTGTCGGCAAGACGGTGACCTCCGTCGCGCGCCGTGCTCGGCGTGCGCGGGAGACCCCAGCCGCTGCCGCCGCGACGGCGCGTGCTGCGTGGACCAAGATCCGCAGCGCTGCCGCGAACGTCGCGCAATACGATCGCTACTGCCTGTATCGCGGCCAGCTGTGGACGCGCGGCATCGAGGCGCCCGCCGGCCTCGAGCTCGTCACGTTCACCGAGGGCGATTACGACGGGCTCGACGACGGCCAGCGCAGCGATATCCTCGAGCAGCTCGCACTCGATGAGGGCACCGCACGCACCCGCTGGCAACGTGGCGATCAGGCGGTGATCGCGCGTCTCGGGACGCGCCCCGCCGGGATCGCGTGGGCCGCGCGCGGGCCGATCGACGCACCGGAGCTCGGCCGCACGCTGAAGATGATGAAGTACGACGCGTACATTCACAGCGTGTTCGTCGCCGCCGCCGCACGCGGCCGCGCGGTCGCGCCGGTGATGCTCGAGCACCTGGCGAAGGAGCTGCGTGCGACCGACGCGTATCGTTCGTGGGCGCTGATCTCCGCCGACAACCAGGCTTCGTTGCGCGCGTTCCAGAAGGCCTCGTTCACGCCAGTGTGCGACGTCATCCACGCGAAGATGGGCAATGTCGATCGCGTGGTCTGCCGGCCACCGGATCCGGAAGCGCAGGAGCTGCTCGGCAACTCCGAGTAGCGCACTGCATGCACTCCCAGATCGAGCTCCGCACCGACGACGGCGTGTGTCGCGCCCACGTGTTCCATCCCGAGGGCGAGGGGCCGTGGCCGGGCGTGCTGATGTTTCACGACGGACTCGGGATGCGTCCCGCGATGCACGTGCTCGCATCCTCGATCGCCACCGCCGGCTATCACGTGCTGTTGCCGGATCTGTTCTATCGGATGGCCCCGTACGATGCGCCCGATCCCGCGGCGCTGTTCTCGAATCCCGAGGTTCGCGCCGCGTGGTTTGCGAAGGCGCAGACCACCACGGTGGCGGCGATCCTCCGCGACGTCGCGCACTACCTGTCCGCGCTGCGCGGCACCGGCGATCGCATCGGCGCCACCGGCTACTGCCTGGGCGGCCGGCTCGCGCTGTGTGCCGCAAGCACCTACCCCGACGAGTTCGCGGCGGTCGCGGCCTATCACCCCGGCGGGCTGGTCACCGACGCGACGGATAGCCCGCACCGACTGTTCGACAAGATCACCGCTGCCGTCTACATCGGCGCCGCCACCGACGATCCGAGCTTCTCTGCCGCGGATCAACAGGTCGTTCGCGGCACGCTCGCCAGCGTCGAGCACGTGCTCGAGGTCTATCTCGCCAAGCACGGGTGGGTGCCCATCGACACGCCGGTTCACGACGCGAGTGCCGCCGACCGGCACCGCGAGACCCTGCTCGATCTACTCGGTCGCACGCTCAGCTGAGCTGCGCCGTGTGGTCGCAAGTCAGCCGCTCGCTGTTCCTCGGCGAGTGCGTGCATGAGTCAGCGCGGCGTCGCTGCGGATCTCCACCGCTCGCATGATCGGTGTGCGTTGAAGGTCACCTCCACGAACGAACGACGGCGAACATCGTGTCCTTGCCGGTGGCCGGCACATCCTCGACGGCGACGCGCGTCACCTCGGCCGACGGCGGACCCTCGTGACACCAGGCGATCAGCGCGGAGATCGTTTCCTCCGATCCTTCGGCCTCGAGCTCGACGCTGCCATCGGCCCGATTCCTCACCCAGCCGACGATCCCGATCCGGCGGCCCTCACTCGCCGTCGAGGCGCGGTACGAGACTCCCTGGACGCGCCCGGTGATGATCGCGCGGATGCGACGCATGGCGCGAGCATCCCACATCACCTCAGGACAAATCCGCGAGCCTCGCTAGGAGCCCGCGGGCGCAGCTGATAGCGTGGAAAGCGGATGGCCCGCGTGCTGCGATTTCCCGACCGCGGTCGGCTGCTCGTATGCACGGATCTCCAAGGGTGCATGCGGGATTACCGCCGCATGGTCGACGTGTTCGAGGACGCGCTGCACACCTATCACGGTGACGCGCACCTGCTGTTCACCGGCGATCTGATCCACGGTCCGCACATCGAGCCCGAGGACTGGCCCGACTTCCTGGGCGAGTACTACCGTGACGCCTCCGGCGAGGTGATGATCGCGTACGCGCAGCTCGCGGCGCAGTACCCCGGTCGCGTGCACGCGCTGATCGGCAACCACGAGCACGGTCACGTCGGTGGGCCGCACACCGCGAAGTTCGCCGCCGACGAGGTCGCGCTGCTCGAGCAGATCCTCGGGCCCGCCGCGACGGCGCGGATGCGCGGCATCATCCACACGTTCTCGCTCGCCGCGGTCACCAAGTGCGGCGTCGTGTTCACGCACGGCGCGCCGGCCGCGCAGATCGAATCGATCGCCGATGTCGAGGCGGCAGATCTCTCGGGCGCTGGCTTCCACAGTCCGCTCGAGGTGCTCGACACGCCGGTGGTCGGCAAGATCCTGTGGGCACGCTCGGCGACCGAGACCGAGGCCCGCCGGTTCCTGCGTGCGATGGGCGGCACGATCAGCATGTACGGCCACGACGTGATCCCCGAGGGCTACGAGACCGTCGGCGACGAACAGATCATCGTGTCGACCAGCTTCGGCCTGTTCGATCAGAACAAGGTCTACGCGAGCCTCGATCTGTCCGCGAAGTACAAAGGCGTCAGGGATCTCCGGGTCGGCCACGAGTTGCTGCCGCTGTATCCGGACAAGGCGCCCGCGCGACTCGGCGGCCGCCGCGCCAGCTGATCTCGAACGCACGCAGGGCTTCGGGCGGAATCGGGAACACCGAACCGAAGGCTGAGTTTTCGCGGAGTTGGCACAAGCTAGCCAGCTAGCTCGTCCGTCCGGGGGTTGCTTTCGGACCGAGGGCTCACTATAGATACCGGCTCCCCGATCCCGGCCCACCGCCGTAACGGAAGGATTATCTCGTGAAAGACACCATCAGCCATCCGCACTACAAGCCCGCCCGCATCACCTGCGCGTGTGGCACCGCCCACGAGACCTTCTCGACGCGCGGCGACTTCGGCATCGACATCTGCTCGAACTGCCACCCATTCTTCACGGGCAAGCAGAAGCTGATGGACACCGCAGGTCGCATCGATCGCTTCAACAAGAAGTACGCGAACGCGAAGAAGTCGTAGGCTGGTTTCCAGAACGTGGGCAGCGCTTTGAAAGCCTGACACGATGTTCGAATCACAAGCCTTCAAGGACAAGCTCACCGGCCTCGTCCGCCGGCACGAGGAAGTCAGCGCGTTGCTCGGCACGGCCGAGGTCATCAACAAGCGCGCTGAATTCCTCAAGCTATCGCGCGAGCACGCGGATCTCGATCCGGTTGTCGCGGCGTGGAAGCTCCACGAGAAGCTCGTCAGCGACCTCGCCCAGGCCAAGCAGATGGTCGAGGAGTCCGATCCCGAGCTGCGCGACATGGCTCGCGAGGAAGCGCGGTCGCTCGAGGATCAGCGCGTGGTCTCCGAAGCGGCGCTCAAGATCCTGCTGCTGCCCAAGGATCCGAACGACGCGAAGAACACGATGATCGAGATCCGGGCCGGCACCGGCGGCGACGAGGCTGCGCTGTTCGCCGGCGATCTCTATCGGATGTACACGCGGTTCGCCGAGCGCCAGGGCTGGAAGCTCGAGGTGATGTCGATCAACGAGGGCACCGCCGGCGGCTTCAAGGAGGTCGTCCTGCTGATCGACGGCAAGGACGTCTACGCGAAGCTCAAGTTCGAGTCGGGCGTGCACCGCGTGCAGCGCGTACCGGCGACCGAGACGCAGGGGCGGATCCACACGTCGGCAGCGACGGTCGCGATCCTCCCCGAGGCCGAGGAGGTCGACGTCAAGATCGACGAGAAGGACCTCAAGATCGATACCTATCGATCGAGCGGCGCCGGCGGTCAGCATGTCAACACCACGGACTCCGCGGTGCGCATCACGCACTTGCCCACCGGCGCCGTCGTCGCGTGTCAGCAGGAGCGTTCGCAGATCAAGAACCGCGCGAAGGCGATGCAGATGCTGCGCTCGAAGATCCTCGAGGCCGAGCGCGCCCGTCAGGCGGCGGCCGAGGCCTCGTCGCGCAAGCTCCAGGTCGGCTCCGGTGATCGCTCGGAGAAGATCCGCACGTACAACTTCCCGCAGGATCGCGTGACCGACCACCGCATCGGCCTGACCAAGCACAACCTGCCCTCGATCATGGACGGCGGCATCGAGGACATCATCGATGCACTACGCGCGTTCGATCAGGCCGAGCAGCTCAAAGCCCACGCGCTCGCGTGAGGGTCACCATAGGTGACCTCGCGATCGCACTGGCAGTTGCCGGATGCGATCGCCGCCCGCCGATCACGTCGTGTGATCAGGACTTGACCGGCGAGTACGCCGCGGGCGAGCAGCGCTGGATGGTGACCGATCGCGGCGGGCAACTCGACGTGTTCCCACTGTTCCCCGACGTGCCGGCGAGCGTGCTCGAGGTCGCGCCACGTTCGATCGAGCTCGCGCGCATCGGCGGCACGCTGCGCGGCCACACGCGGCGCCGGTACATGAAGGGCGCGACAAGCTGCATCGCGAAGCTTCCGGCGACGATCGCGCGCTGCGCCGACGACACGCTCGAGGTCGTGCACGCGGAGACCGCACCGCCGCTGGCCTTCGAGCCGTGCCAGTGGGGACGCACCGAGCCCGCCCGCGTCGATCACTGGCAGCGCCGTTAGTCCGCTTCCGGGCACGCCTCCTCGACGCTCGCGCTCGACCGCTTGGGGTCGTACCGTGGAGCGGATGTCGCCGGGGATGGATGAAGACGGAGCCGAACGATCGTCCTGTTGATCGTGGTGATCGTGGTGATCGTCTGGAACACCAACCGGCCGTGCGACTACGAGGCGAAGGTCGTGACCGTCGCGTGGCTTCGTGACTGGCAGCTCGCACGAGATCCACAAGGAGCGCGACGACCTGGAAGGTCGACGGCGTTCGCATCGTGCCGCTGCCTTAGTTACCGAGCAGCTTGTTCAGCTGGGCGTGCATCTTCTTGAGCTCGCCATCCGGGTCGCGCTCGTTGAAGCCGTCCTTGCGGAACTTGATGATCTGGTTGCCGTCGGCGACGAACGACGAGGGCATCGTGTCCGAGCCATAGCGCGACGCCGATGCAGACCTGTCGGCCGGCAGATAGATCAACTTCATGTTCTTGAGCTTGAGCTTCTGGTGGAAGCGCTGGCCGTCCTTGATGTTGTCGTCGACCGCGACCGCGACGAACGTGATCTTGTCGCCGAGGATCCCCGCGAGCTTGTCCCACGCGGGGAGCTCCTTCGCGCACGGCTTGCACCACTCGGCGCCGACCGTGACCAGCACCCACTTGCCCTTGAGCGACTTGAGCTTGAACGATTTGCCGTTCGCATCGACCGCGATGTCGAGCTCGGCGAGTCGCTGCCCGACCGTCAGGACCTGCGCCTCGGCGACCGTGCCAAACCAGCCGACCAGCAGCGCGAACGACAACAGCAAGCGCCATGCAGCCATGTGGAGTCGACGGACGGCCACGGTCATCGATTCACCGCCAGCTCCTCGTCGATCCACAATCCCAGGTACTTCACGGTGAGCGGCCCCTCGAACTTGCGGTTATTGAAGTAGACCGCCGGGGTCGACTCGACGCCGGCCGTGTTGCCCTGGATCTTGTCGCTCTCGACCTGCTTCGCGGCGGCGGTGTACGATGCCTCGAACTTCGCGGCATCGAGCCCGAGCTGGCTGGCGTAGCCCATGACGTCCTGCCTGCCGTGCGCCGGGGACCGCGCGAACAGCAGCGCGTGCATCTCCTTGAACTTGCCCTGCTGGCTCGCGGCGATCACGGCCTGTGCGGCGCTCTTGCTCTCGGGCCAGTGACCGAGTGGGAACTGCATGTAGTGGATCGAGAGCTTGCCGTCGAACTGCTGTGCGAGCGCGTCGAGGATCGACTTGAACTCTTTGCAGTGCGGACACGCGTAGTCGTAGAACTCCGCGATCTGCACGGGCGCGTCGTCGGTGCCAATGCGCGGCGCCTTGCTGGTGTCGAGCTTGACGAGTCGCGGCGTCTCGTACTTCGCCTTGTAATCCTCGCGGACCTTGTCCTCGGGGAACTCGTCCTCGAGCATCGTGGTCACGTAGCGGATCGCGAACGGCGCGCGCTTGCACGAGGTGTCGTCGTACGACTTGCGCAGGCTCTCGTTCTTGCCGCACGGCGACTTCAGCACGCCGAGCAACCGATAGAACGACTGCTGCTTGTCCTTGTCGAGCCTGGCGACCTCGACGTCCTTGAGCGGCGTGGTGTCGACGGCGGTGGCGACCACGCCGGCCGAGCCAGGGTTCGAGCCCGTGCGATCGAGTGCGTTGATCGCGCTGGTGTCGGTTGGCTTGTTCGTCTTCTTCTCGCAGGCGCTCCCCATCATCAGCGGCGCAGCGAGAACGGCGATCAGGAAAGCCCTCAAAATCCGTGGAGTTGACACGGCTTGTTTGTAGTGCACACGAAACATGTTTTCAACCGTGGCTGCCTTGACGTCACGCGTCATGGACGGTATCGATCCAACTGAATGACGGTTCATTCAGCCCCCGACCGAACGAGCGACAAGCGCGTTCGCATCCTGTCGGCGGCCGAGCGCGTGTTCGCGAAGCGCGGGTTCTTCGCGGCCCGGGTCTCCGAGATCGCGAAGGACGCGGGCGTCGCCGACGGGACCATCTACCTCTACTTCAAGAGCAAGGATGACCTGCTGATCTCGCTGTTCGAGTCGCGGATGGAGCAGGTCAACACCGCGCTTCAAGCCGCGATCGCGAGTGTCCCCGCCAGCAAGCCGGCCGACCAGCTGCGTGCGTTCATCCGCACGTATCTCAAGCTCGTGCACGACGAGCCAGCCGCCGCCGAGGTCCTCACCATCGAGCTCCGCCAGTCGAGCAAGTTCATGAAGGAGTACGAGAATCCGCAGTTCGCGGACTTCCTTCGTACGCTCGGCGGCATCATCGCAGCGGGTCAGGCCAAGGGTCAGCTCGACGACGAGATCCCCGCGCATGTCGCGGCTCGCATGATCTTCGGGATGCTCGACGAGCTCGCACTCGCGTGGGTGCTCGCACGGCAACCGGTAAAGCAAGCCGCGATCTCGACGCGCGTATCCTCTCCCCTCCCCGGTACGCGTCCGAAGAAGTTCGATATCGTCCGCGCCGCTGATTGGGTAGTGGTGCTGGTGTTCCAAGGTCTGGATAGAACGAAGGAGTCCCCGTGAAAATCCTGGTTCCTATGAAGCGGGTCCCCGACCCCACTCAGAAGGCGAAGATCAAGGACGGTCACATCGACCTCGCAGGTGCGTCCTGGATCGTCAACACGTTCGACGAGTACGCCATCGAGACGGCCCTCCGGTTGAACGAGAACGGCGCCGAGAACGCGCGGTTGCCCGGCACCGAGATCGTCGTCGTGTCACTCGGTCCCGACGCTGCCGCGAAGGAGATCCGGACCTGCCTCGCGATGGGTGCGGATCGCGCGATCCATATCGTCACCACCGACGAGGAGATCGACGCGCTCGTGGTCGTGAGAGTCCTCCAGGCCGTGATCGCCGCCGAGAAGCCCGACGTGGTGATCATGGGCAAGCAAGCCGTCGACGGCGATGCCAACCAGGTCGGTCAGATGCTGGCCGGCAAGCTCGGCTGGCCGCAGGCGACGTTCGCGGCCTCGATCGAGAGCGCGGTCGACAAGAAGTCGCTGCTGGTCGGCCGCGAGGTCGACGGCGGTGTCGAGTACAAGAGCGTCAACCTGCCCGCCGTGGTCACCGTCGATCTCCGGATCGTCGCATCACGCTCGGTCAAGAACGGCGTCACGCCGGAGACGCACAACTACTCCGGTGAAGGCGCTCGCCTGCCCTCGCTCAAGGGCATCATGGCTGCGAAGAAGAAGCCGATGGAGGTCAAGAAGCTCGCCGACTACGGCGCGTCGCTCGCCGTCATCAAGGAGCTCGGTGTGACGCTGCCGCCGCCGCGCGCGGCCGGTCAGTTCGTCGCCGATGTCCCCACCCTCGTGAAGAAGCTCGCCGACGAAGCGAAGGCTCTCTAGGAGATCGCCATGGGAAACGTCCTCGCAGTTTGTGAATTTCAGGGCGATGCGCTCCGCAGCAGTGCGCTCTCCAACATCGCGTTCGCGCGCGATGCCGCCAACCATCACGGTGGCGAAGTCATCGTCCTCCTCATCGGTCCCGGCGCTGTCGGTGCGGGTCCGGCGGCCGCGAAGTTCGCGCCGAAAGTGATCACCGTCGAAGCCGCCGGCCTCGCGAATTATCTCGCCGAGACCTACGCGCCGATCGTCGCGCGCGAAGCGCTGGCGAACAACGCCTCGGTCGTCGCGGCGACGGCCACCGCGGTCGGCAAGGATCTGCTCCCGCGGGTCGCCGCGTTGCTCGATGCCGGCATGGCGTCGGACATCGCGAAGACCACGGGAAAGGACACGTTCGTTCGCTCGATCCTCGCCGGCAACGCGTACTCGACGATCCAGATCAGCACGCCCGTGATCTGCGTGACGCCGCGCCAGTCGGAGTTCGAGCCCGCCGCCGAGCTCGGCAGCGCCGGTACGGTCACCGCATCGGCCGCCGGCACGCTCGATGCGCTCGGTGCGTCCTTCGAGCGTCTCGATGCGCAAAAGTCAGATCGCCCCGACCTCGGCGACGCGAAGGTCGTGGTCGCCGGTGGTCGCGGCATGAAGACCGGCGAGAACTTCAAGGTCCTCGAGGAGCTCGCAGATCTGCTCGGTGCTGCGATGGGCGCGTCGCGCGCGGCCACCGACGCCGGCATGGTCCCCGCCGACTGGCAGGTCGGTCAGACCGGCAAGATCGTCGCGCCGAACCTCTACTTCGCGGTCGCGATCTCGGGTGCCATCCAGCACCTCGCGGGCATGAAGGGTTCGAAGACGATCGTCGCGATCAACAAGAACAAGGACGAGCCGATCTTCCAGGTCGCCGACTACGGTCTGGTCGCGGAGTGGGAGAAGGCCGTGCCCGAGCTGATCGCCGAGATCAAGAAGCTCAAGGCAAGCCGGTAGCGAGCAGTCGTAGGTGCGCGTAGCCGACGGCGCGCCGCTTGCGAGACCAAGGCGAGGCGGCGAGCGTGGGTGGACTGGCGGTTCAAGGGCGTCGTTCAGAAGGTTCTCGGCGACGTCCCTTTCGGTGATCGAGTCCATGCCGTGTTTGCAGCGGCGCAACGGCCTCGGCGGGTTCGTGCGCGAGTGCGCGGCCGCCACGATTGCCGGAAACTCGTTCGGTCAGCCGCCGACCTTCACCAACGAGCTCTCGCCTTAATCCAGCTCTGACGCCCTCTCGTCGCGAGCCTCGTGCGAGGCTGATCGTCCGGTGGTCGGTACCATCTCGCTCGTGCTGGCATTGATCGTCTTGATCGGTGCGGTCGCATGGCGGCCGCATGGCGCGGGCCCGACGATGGGCGCGATCGGCGCGGTCGCGGTCGCGATGCTCGGCGGGCTCGCGGTGCCGGCCGACATCCTCGATGCGATGGCCGCGCAGTGGCAGGCGTACGTCACGTTGATCGCGATCATGACGATGACCTCGGCGGCCGAGCGGCTGGGCCTGCTGACCCGGCTCGCGTCGTGGATCGAGCCGCGGACGCGAGGGCCGGTGAAGCACGCGTTTCGCGTCACGTTCATCGCGTCGGCGGTGATCGCGGCGGTGCTGTCGAACGATGCGGCGATCCTGCTGATGACACCGACGGTGCTGGTGCTGCTACGCGCGGTGTATCCGAAGCGGCATCCGAAGTTCGCGGTGCCGTTCGTGGTCGCGGTATTCGCCTCGGCGGGCGTCGCACCACTGGTGATCTCGAACCCGATGAATTTGATCTTCGCAGATCACGTCGGCATCGGCTTCAACCGCTACTCGATCACGATGATCCCGATCGCGATCGCCGGCTGGATCGTCGCCTACGCCGTGCTCGCCTGGATCTTCCGCGACGTGCTCGCCGATACCTCCCCCGCGCTGGGCGCATGGCCCGAGCCGAAGCAGCAGCTGTCCTCGGCTGCGCGGACCGTGTTGATCACCGTCGGAGCCGTGCTGGTCGCGTACCCGGTGATGTCGTATCTCGACGTGCCGCTGTGGCCGGTCGCGCTCGCCGGCGGCGTGGTGTGCGCGGTGGTCAGCCTCGCGGCCGGGCATTCGGTCGTCCAGCTCGCGAGGGGCGTGGCGTGGCCGATCTTTCCGTTCCTGGTCGGGGTGTTCGTGCTCGCGACCGCCCTCGATCGCGGCGGCGTCGTCGCGTGGCTGAGCGAGCTGTACGTGGCGTCGGACGCGCCGCTCGCGACCATCGGCGTGACCTCCGCGGTCGGCTCCGCCGTGCTCAACAACCACCCGATGTCGGTGCTCAACGCGCTCGCGCTGGACGGCACCGGCGGCGGCCATGATCGCGCGTTCGCGGCGCTGATCGGCGGCGACCTCGGCCCGCGCCTGCTACCGATCGGCTCGCTCGCGTCCCTGCTCTGGTACGACCTGCTGCGCAGGCACGATGTCGCGGTCAGCGTCGCGATGTTCATCCGTGTCGGGGTGGCGCTCACCGTGCCCACCCTGGCAGTGTCGATCGCCCTGTTGTGGCTGATCGAGCGTGCGCTGTGATCCTGGCCAGATGGCTTGGGGCCCTGCCCTGGGTGTTGCGCACAGGTAGGTCGTGCTACAAACGTGCTACCGCAACGTAGGGAGACATCATGGCATTTGCTCAGACTCGCCGTCCGATTGAAGGTGCGGTCGCAACTCTCGGAGTCAGCGATCGCGTGGTTTTCTTGCGCAAGACGTATGCGCACCTCGGCCTCGCCCTGCTCGGATTCGCCGCGATCTGCGGTGGTCTCCTCAAGTTCGCCCCCGCGGTGAGCTGGAAGTTCTCGACGATGTTCGGCACGTCGATGTTCGGCATGCTGGGGATGCTGATCCTGATGATGGGCGCGTTGTTCGTGGCCAACTACATGGTCCAGCACAACACCTCCCGCGGCATGCAGTACGCGGGTCTCGGCCTCGGGGTCGCGGCGTACGCGTTCCTGTTCCAGCCGCTGTTCTGGGTGCTGATGCTGAAGTTCAGCACGTTCGGCCCGGACCAGGTCGCGATGATCCGCTCGGGTCACATGGTGCCGGTGATGAACGGCGCCGCCCTCGAGATCCTGACCCAGGCGATCGTGATCACCCTCGCGATCTTCGTCGGTCTGACCGCGGTGGTGTTCATCACCAAGAAGGACTTCTCCTTCATGCGCGGCATCCTGACGATCGCCTCGTTCGCGGCGCTCGGCATCATCGTCGCGGCGATGATCTTCGGGTTCAGCCTCGGAGCTCTGTTCGCCGGCTTCATGATCTTTCTGATGGCCGGCTACATCCTGTACGAGACCAGCACAATCATGAAGGACTACCCGCCCACCATGTACGTGGCAGCCGCGATGATGCTGTTCTCGACGGTGGTCACGCTGTTCATGTACGTGCTCCGGCTCCTGATGAGCCTGCGTAGCGACTGAAAGTGGATTGCAGCTAGCCTTCGGCGACCGCACGCGCTTGCCGTCGACCCATGCCGCGCCCATGCGGCCGAGTTCATTGTTCGACGGGTCTTCAACCGAGATCGGGTGAAGCAGCGCGTTTGTGACGCGCGCCGTCACGTAGGCGAAAACCTACATGTTGCGAGAGGTTGAGCCGCCGTTTTCCTCACGCTACGATGGGCGTTCCAGTGGGTCAAACACCACGTCCAGCCACCGATTCGGCGATCGTGATCGGGCAGGTGTTCCTCGGTAAGTACCGGGTGGATTCCGTGCTCGGTCAGGGCGGGATGGGCGTGGTCGCGAAGTGCACGCACCTCGGACTCAACGAGCACGTCGCGATCAAGATGCTCCGGCAGGACGTGATGCTCGATCGCGATGCGACCGAGCGGTTCCAGCGCGAGGCGCAGTTGGCGAGCAAGCTCAAGAGCGAGCACGTCGCACGCGTGGTCGACGTCGGAACGTTCCCGGAGACCGGCGTTCCGTACATGGTGATGGAGTTCCTCGACGGACACGACCTCGGGGAACTGGTCGACGAGCGCGGTCCGCTGCAGGCGCCGTTCGCCGCGATGCTGATGCTGCAAGCCGCCGAGGCCCTCGGCGAGGCGCACTCGATCGGCATCGTCCATCGCGACGTCAAACCGTCGAACCTGTTCGTCACCTGGCGTCCCGACGGCAGCGCGCTCGTCAAGGTCCTCGACTTCGGCATCTCGAAGGCGACGCTGGGCACCGATCTCAGGCTGACGCAGACGCAGTCGCTGCTCGGGACGCCCGCGTATATGTCCCCGGAGCAGATGCGCTCCGCGCGGCTCGTCGATGCGCGCACAGATATCTGGTCGCTCGGCACCGTGTTCTACGAGCTGCTCGAGGCGCGCCGTCCGTTCGAGGCGGAGAGCTTCTCGGAGATGTGCGTCATGGTCGCGGTGGATCCGCCCGCGGAGATGGTCAACACGCCACCCGCGCTGCAGCCGATCATCCTCCGTTGCCTGGCGAAGAACCCGGACCAGCGCTACGCGAACATGGCCGAGCTCGGGCGCGATCTGTTGCCGCACGTACAGGACGTTCACCAGGCGTCGCTGCTCGTCGAGCGCATGCAAAATCTGGCCGATCGTGGCGTGCGTGCGAGCGGCGCGAATGTCGATCAGTGGGACGGCCCGACGACGGGCGTCACGCGCGCACCGATCTTGATCCGCGACCCGGGTCGCGCGGCGACCCCGCTGCCGTTCAACAGCGTCGATCTCACGCCGGATCCGCGCGCACCGAACCTGACGATGCGCGAGGACTCGCGTCCGGCGCGTGCGCTCAGCGAGGTGATCACGGTCAAACCGCCGAAGCAGCGCCGGAAGCTCGTCGCGCTCGTCGCGCTCGTCGCGCTCCTCACCCTGCTCGGCGTCGGCGCCCTCGCCGCGACGGGCGCGTTCTCGAGCGAGAACAAGGTGGTCGCCCCGATCGCCGTCGAGGGCGTCAAGGATCCGATCGCCAAGCAACCCGACCCAGTCGTCAAGTCGGAGGACAAGCCTGCGATCGACAAGCCTGTCGTCGATGACAAGGCTGGCAGCGCCGAGATCAAGGACGCGATCACGATCGAGCCGGATGTCGCGATCGAGAAGCCGGTGACCAAGGCAATCAAGCCGAACAAGCCGAACAAGCTGCCGGCCGGTCGCCCGAACATCAAGAAGCCGCTACAATCAAAGCCCGTCGGAGACGGCTCGGCGAAGACGGTCGTGGAGCCGCACGTGATCGTCAAGCCGCCCGAGCTGCCGACAGTCCCGCTGTGCAAGGTCTACGAGCGGCTCCCGAGTGGGGCGTGCCCCCAGACGGTGCCGCAGAAGCCCTGATACCATCGCGCTCGTGCGGATGACGAAGCTGCTCGTGCTGGCCATTCTCTCTGCGAGCGCGCCCGCGATCGCAGAGATCGACAACGCGAAGGCCGATCAGCTGTTCCAGGAAGCGCTGGCGCTACGCGCGGTCAACCCGGCGCAGGCGTGCGCGAAGTTCGCCGAGGCGCTGACGTACAACCTGCAGGCGATCGGCACGCACCTCAACGTCGCGCGCTGCGACGAGGAGCAGGGCAAGATCGCGTCGGCCGCGGATAGGTATGCCGAGATCATCGACCGCGCGCGCGCGCAGAAGCTCGACGACTTCCTCGAGGAAGCCGAGCGCCGCCTCGATGCGATCAAGGACGAGGTCCCGCATGTCACGATCTCGTTCGGGGTCGCGCCACCGGAGAATGCCAGGGTCGTGATCGACGATCGGGTGATCAAGATCGCCGGCAAGACGCGCGTCGCGCTCGATCCGGGCGAACGCAAGATCGTGGTGACCGCACCCGGTCGCGTCACCCACGTCACCACGCTGATCGTCGCGAAGCGCGATGACAAGGCCGTCGTGCTGCCGGCGCTGGCGCACACGGGCGGGAACAGCGTGCGTACGTTCGGCAAGATCGCAGTGGGGTCGGGCGGTGCCTTGATCGTCGCGAGTGTTGCGGTCGCCCTGGTCGCGCGCGGCCGCTACAACGAGGCCAAGAAGACCTGCCCCGCGAACGACGAGGGCACACTGGTGTGCAGCGACGCCGACGACCTCGCTTCACTCGACAGCGCCAAGACGCTCGGCAACGTCGGCACGGGGCTCGGCATCGTCGGGCTCGCGAGCGTGGCCGTCGGCGGCGTGCTGTGGTGGCGATCGCCGTCGGAGCGCCGGGCAGGCGTCACCCGCGTCGAGCTGAACAGCCGGGGCGTCGCAGTGCACGGCCGGTTCTGATCCGGGTTATCATCATCGCAATGCGAGTCATTGGGGTAGTCGTCGCAGCCATGTCGTTGTCGCTCGGTGCGATGGCACCTGCGCTCGCGGAAACGGTCGACAACACGAAGGAAGCCGACGCCCTGTTCCTCCAGGGTCGCGAGGCCCTCGCGGCCGGCGACTTCCCGAAGGCCTGCGAGCTGTTCTTCGGCGCGCAGGAGAAGCAGCGCGAGAACCCCGCGATCTTGATCAACCTAGGCCTCTGCAACGAGAAGCAGGACAAGCTCGCGAGCGCGCTCAAGTGGTATCGCAAGACCCAGCTGCTGACGCAGGGCAAGACCAACGCGACCAACAAGGAATACGAGGACACCGCGCGCGCGCAGGTCAACGCCCTGCAGAGCCAGGTCTCCAAGGTGACGTTCGCGCTCGGCACGGTGCAGCCGAATGCGGAGCTCCTGATCGAAGGCGTGACGATCAACCGGCAGGAGCTGATCGTCGAGGTCGACAAGGGCAAGCACACGGTCGAGGCGCGCCTGCCCGGGATGACCACCTCGCGCGAGGAGCTGATCGTCGAGGACAACGGCAAGCAGCTGACGTTCATGTTCAAGGTGCTCTCGCCGGTGCCGGGAGCGAAGAGCAGCCGCAAGCGCAAGCTGGTCGGCGCGGCGATCGGGGGCGGCGTGATCGCGGTCGCGTCCGTGGTGAGCGGCATCTGGGCGAGCGGCATCAAGAAGGACTTCGACGACGCGGCCGGCAACCCAGATAAGCAGCAGAGCCTCAAGGAGGACCAGATCAAGCCGTCGCTCGTGTTCGTCGGCGGCCTCGCCGTCGGCGTCGGCATCGCCGCCTACTTCTTCTTCACGACCGGCGGCGACGCGACCGAGTCGAACCGCACCGCGTTGACGCCGACCGTCTCGAACGACGGCTTCGGGGTGTCGATGTTCCGCCGGTTCTAGTATCGCGAGAGCGATGGCCGGCCGCGCACGTGGCGGCTGATCCGCATCGCCATCTCGAGCGCCTGCTCGTAGTTGAGGCGTGGATCGACGCGGCTCTTGTAGGCGCGCTCGAGATCGAGGTCCGAGAGCCCGCGCGCGCCACCGGTGCACTCGGTGACGTCCTCGCCGGTGAGCTCGACGTGGACGCCGCCGAGCCGCGACCCGAGCTGGTAGTGAAGCTCGAAGCTCTGCTCGAGCTCGGTGACGATGTTGTCGAACCGGCGCGTCTTGATCCCGCCCGGCGTGGTCTCGGTGTTGCCGTGCATCGGATCGCAGATCCACAGCACCTGTCGCTTGGCTTGCTGGACGGCGTGGACGAGCGGCGGCAGCCTGGAGGCGACCTGGCCTGCGCCCATCCGGTGGATCAACGTGATCTTGCCGGGCTGGCGATCCGGATCGAGCACGTCGAGCAGCCCGATCAGCCACTCGGTGCTCATCCCCGGGCCGACCTTGATGCCGAGCGGGTTGCGGATGCCGCGGAAGAACTCGACGTGGGCGCCCTCGAGCTGCGCGGTGCGCATGCCGATCCACGGGAAGTGCGTCGACAGGTTGTAGTAGCCGGCGCGCCGCGGCACCTGTCGGGTCTGCGCCTGCTCGTACGGCAGCGCGAGCGCTTCGTGCGACGTGAACACGTCGACGCGGCGAAGCACCTCGTTCTCGACGCCGGTGATCGTCGACACGAAGTCGAGCGACTCGCGGATCGAGTCGACGATTCGATCGTACGCCTCGGCGTTCGGTGAGCCCTTCGCGAACGCCATGTCCCAGTACTCGGGGTGGTGGAGGTCGGCGAAGCCACCGTCGGTCAGCGCGCGGATGAAGTTGAGGGTCAACGCGGCGCGCTCGTACGCGCGCAGCATCAGCGTCGGATCGGGCGCGCGATCCTCGGCGGTGAATGCATCGCGATTGATGATGTCGCCGCGATACGCGGGGAGCGTGACGCCGCCTCTCGTCTCGGAATCGGCAGACCGCGGCTTCGCGTACTGGCCCGCGATGCGACCGATCCGGATCACCGGCTTGCGCGTGCCATGCACGAGCACGAGCGACATCTGCAGGAGGATCTTCAGCTTCGCGGCGATCGGCTCGGAGCGACAGTCGTCGAAGCTCTCGGCGCAATCGCCACCCTGCAGCACGAACGCTTCACCGGCGGCCGCACGCGCGAGCTCGTCGCGCAGGTTCTCGACCTCCCACGACGTCACCAGCGGCGGCAGCCGCGCCATCTCGTCGACGACGCGCGCGAGCTTCGCCTGATCCTCGTAGCCGGGCTGCTGCAGCGCGGGCTTGGTCAGCCAGCTCGTCGGGGACCAGTTCTCGGCAGTCATCTCAGTCCGGCTCCTCATCACTACGCTGACGCTTCCCGCTCGCCGGACCGCACTCGAGCGGGCGCTGGCCATCGAACTCGACACGGCGCTTGCCGAGGCGATCGGGATCGATCACCGCGCCCTTCTGCTTCTTGAGCACGTCGACCATCGCGTCGCGGATGATCACGTCGGTCATCTTGACCGAGCCCTCGGGCAGCCGGAGCCGGCCGATCAAGCCATCGCCACCCGACGCGAGGAAGTCGCTGGTCACCAACCGATACGACCTGGCCTCGTCGAGCGGTTTGCCGCCGACAGAGATCGTGAGCTCGAGCGCGCTGTTCTTGCACTTCGCCTTCGCGGTCAGCCCGCCCCACGACAGCCAGGCATTGTCGCGCTGGAGGTTGCCGGTGATCAGCTTGCGGAGATGCGCACCCTTGAGCTCGACGAGCGCGAACCGGTTGTCGAACGGCATCGCCTCGAACAGCGAGCCGTACGTCAGCTCTCCCGCGGGCATGTCGGCGCGAAGACCGCCGCCGTTGGTCACCGCGATCTGCGCCGTGGGCTGCGCCGCGAGCATCAGATCGGTGAACCAGTTCCCCTCGGAGGACTCGAGCTTGTAGGACTTGGTGACCGCCTTCACGAGCGTGACGCCGAGCTTGT
>Ga0105049_10003192_pt1 | contig 19421 bp, 19 predicted proteins | sample MAT06_FD_78087 | JGI IMG/M metagenome (GOLD analysis project Ga0105049, IMG submission 78087) | Freshwater microbial communities from Lake Fryxell liftoff mats and glacier meltwater in Antarctica - MAT-06 | ecosystem: Environmental > Aquatic > Freshwater > Ice > Liftoff microbial mat | place...
CCGTGGTGGAATCCGGCGGTCGAGGCGCAAGCGATCGACCGCGCACATCGCATCGGTCAATCGCGGCGGGTGATGGCCACGCGTCTGGTGGCGAGCGATACCATCGAGTCGAAGATCCTGCAGTTGCAGCAGTCGAAGCGACAGTTGGCCGACGCCATCCTGTCCGAGGATGCGGGCGCGCTGGGGTCGATTGGGCGGGAGGAGCTCGACTTGCTGCTGAGTTGACGGAACGAGTCGCCGCCAAACGGTAGTGCCCGTCAGTTCTGCGGTCGCATGAGCAGAGGCACCAGCTGCAGGGCACTGCCGAACAGCACGTGAAGTACTCCTTGGTCGCCGTCGCGCACCGTACCGACCACGCGCGGCACCGGCTGCGCGTCGACGACGATCGACCCGAGCAACATGAACAGCACCACCGGCAGTGACACGATTCGGAACAAACAGTGCGGCATCGTCCCTCGCTATTTGAGCAATGTCATCCCGGCCCGCTTGTCGAATGCAACGGTCTCGTCGCAGCCCGCTGCTTTCGCGCTACGATGAATGAGGCAATCGGCGAAGTCGGCACGGCTCGGCACGGCTCGGCACGGCACGACTCGAATTGCCTGAGTGCTTGCCAAAACCCTACGCCAGATATCGGACCAGCACGTTTCTATCAAGACCGATCTCCGACTGCCGCTGCGCGCACAAATCGCCGCATTCATCTGGCTGATACTGACCGCTTTCGCAGGTGTACGCAGTAGCCTTTTCAGCACGCGCACGTCATCACTTGCTGGCTTGATGGCGACAGCACCATCCACTTCAACGAACTCCACCCGATCTCCCGACTCGAGTTTAAGTCGCCGACGGACATCGGCGGGATGGTGATCTGTCATGTAGTCGTCGGCGCCTGCGTCGAGCAACGCCGCGTTTTCGGTGTCCTGACGTCGAGCGGACAGCACGACGATCGGCGCGGCGGACCACCGACGAATCTCACGGCAGACATCGAGCCCGGATCCATCGGGGAGGCCGAGGTCGAGAATCACCAATGAATGCGCTTCGGCGGCAGCGAGATCAATTCCTTCGTGCCCTGTGGCCGCCTCAAGCACACGCACTTCCGTTCGCGCCTGCTCCACGCCAACGAGTGCGCCTCAGCCGACAAGGAATTTTGCGGCTACTCTGTGCATGCTCCGCGCTGCATCTACCCACCGCCAAGTGAGCGACGCATCGTTCGGAGCGCACAGACCCGCTGTTATGTCGGTTCGTGGTCGTCTCCTTTCGTCGTCGCCCATGCCCTCCCCGCTGTCGTACGGCATCGCACCAACCGGCTACCGCCTCCCGGACGCGACCACACTGGGCGCCGTGCATCTGCAGGTAGCCGATCTCGCCCGCTCGATCGCCTACTATCGCGATGTGATCGGATTGCGCGCGCTCTCATCGACCGCGCACAACGCGTCGTTGGGGCCACATGGCGAAGAGCGCACGGTCATCGAACTGCACGAGTTGCGGGGCGCCGCGCCAGTTCCGGATCGTGGTCGACTTGGCCTGTTTCACGTTGCGATTTTGCTTCCCGATCGTGCGTCGCTCGGACGTTTTCTCGCGCATCTCGCCGACATCGGCGTGCGTGTCGGCATGTCGGACCACTCCGTGAGTGAGGCGCTTTATCTCAGCGACCCTGATGGACTCGGGCTCGAGGTGTACGCCGATCGCCCGCGAGAGAGTTGGCAGTCGCAGGGACGGCAGTTGGTAATGGGAACCGAGCCGCTCGATGGGATGGCTGTGATTGCGGCAGCGAACCGTGAACCATGGACCGGCGCGCCCGCTGGCACGACGGTCGGTCATGTGCATCTGCACGTCGCCGATCTCAGACAGGCGGCAACCTTCTATCACGAAGGACGTGGCTTCGACAAAACTGTCTGGGAGTATCCGGGCGCGCTCTTCATGTCGGTTGGCGGATATCACCATCACCTCGGCATGAACACGTGGGCCCGTGAAGCGTCGCCGCCCGCCGCAAGCGATGCGCGGTTGCTCGAATGGCAGCTGGTTGTGCCGGCAGCCGATGACATGCGCGAGATGAGTGCTCATCTCGCGCAAAAGGGGATTGCGGCTCAACAGGATGGACACGGTCTGCTGCTGCACGATCCGTGGGGAACGCGCGTTCGCGTCGTGCCGGCTTCGCGGTGATCGTACGCAGGCTGCACGCACGCATCAAGTTGCATCAACGCACGACAAAAATCGCGATCCTTCTCGCGACCGGCGCACCGCTACATCGACTTCCCTTGATCGCGAGGCTTCGATCGGGAATAGGCCGGTCAGGCGGCCGTGGACGGCCTGGCTGCCGATCACAGGCAGCTCGGACACGCCGAGCACGCGCCGGCAACGCGGATCGCGTGCTCGAACCTCGCGAGTCATGATGCGCGCTCCAGAGTGTCATGCGGCGATGCGATCGCGACCCGCTCCCGCTCCGAGAACTCGCGGTACACTCGCGCGCGCTCGGCGGTGGACAGCACGCCAGTGAACTGCGTGACGTGACGGAGTTCGCGCGTCCATGGCATGGGATCGGTGAGCACCGGGATCAGGGCATGCAGCGGGCGACGTAGGAGACACCGCCACTCGTCGAGCAGCGGAACGTCCGCACAGGTGCTTGGTGTCATCTACCTCAAAGACACAATGACTTTCTCGCCGAAGCCAAGCCCGAAGACAAGATGGCGCTCATTGAACGGGAGCAGGCGGGCGGCCGATTGGTGGCAACGACTGGTGAGGGCACCAACGGTGCGCCGGCACTTGCGCAGGCTGACGTTGGCGTCGCGATGAACACCGGCACGCGGGCAACGAAGGAAGCGGGAAACATGATCGACCTCGATTCCAATCTGACCAAGCTGATCGAGATCGTCGAGATCGGGAAACCGCTGCTCACGACGCGCGGCTCCCTCACGACGTTCTCGATTGCGAACGATGTCGCGAAATATTTCGCCATCATCCCGGCAATCTTCCTCACCATCGACGGCGTAAAGGGCGCGCTCGAACCTCTCAACGTGATGCGTCTGCATTCACCGCAGAGCGCTATCCTCGCGTCAGTGATTTTCAACGCGCTCATCATCGTAGCGCTCATTCCGCTCGCACTCCGCGGTGGCAAGTATCGTCCCGCATCCGCCGCGATTGTGCTGCGTCGCAACCTGCTCGTCTATGGCGTGGGCGGTCGGATCGTGCCGTTTGTGGGCATCAAGATCACCGACCTGCTACTCGTTACGCTGCGACTCGTCCAACTCAACAGAGAACTCTCGTGCTACGCGGACAACTTCGCCCTGCATTGGTCAGACGTTCACACGCTCCGAATACTTTCACTCGCGTTCGTCGGCTGCGGGCAGTGGCTATGACGCGACCGCCTCGTCGGGCACCAATAAGGGTCCAACCGGTCGCAAACTTGCCGACACGCTGATCGCGATGCGTGAGGATAGCGCGGTGACAGAGCTTGGCACCGAGCGGGGCGCTGTTCCATCCGACTTCGTGACAGCGAGTGGATCGGGACTCGATCCGGACATTTCGCCCGCGAACGCGCAGTTTCTGGTAATGCGTGTTGCGCCCGCCCGTGGTGCTGATTCTGCGGGCGTGCGTCGTGTGGTCGACGCGCATACCGCAGGACGACAGTTCGGTGTCTTCGGCGAGCCGCGCATGAACGTGCTGCTCCTCAACATCGCTATCGACTCTGCTTTCCCCTCGGTACGCGCGGGAGAATCAGCGCCTGCGCCTGCCACCAAGTAAACGCGACACCACTGCACTCAACTTAAACATCCATGTCACACACATATAGCAAACTCGCTGGCATCTCTGCGGCCGCATTGTCCCTCGCGGCGCCGATTGCGGTTGCCGCTGCACAGGCTGCGCCGACGGATACGACGCCGAAGATCAGTGTCAGCGCATTCGTCGATGGCTACTTCGCGTGGGACTTCGGACGTCCGCCATCACTCGACCGCTCGTTCGCCGGTGGGACGCCGTTCACGACACAGCCAGCACGGCACAACGAATTCAACGTCAACCTCGCGTTCGTTGATGTGAAGCTCGACGCGCCGCACTACCGCGGACGTTTCGCGGTGCAGACCGGCACCTCAGTGCAATCCAACTACTCGGGCGAGCCCACTCGCGGTACCATCAGCGGTCCATCGCTCGGTCGCCTTATTCAGGAAGCGGTGGTCGGCGTGAAGATCGCTGACAATCTTTGGGTTGACGGGGGCATCTTCTATTCCCACATGGGCATGGAATCGTGGGCGTCGCGCGACAATCCGACCTACACGCGTTCACTGGTCGCTGAGTATTCGCCGTACTATCAGAGCGGTGTGAAGATGACGTGGGCACCAACGGCGAAGCTCACGGCCCAGGTAGACTTGGTGAACGGCTGGCAGAACATCTCGGAGAACAATTCCGGCAAAGGCGCTGGTGTCCGACTCGACTACGCAGCAACTGGCAGCAGCACGTTGAGCTACTACAACCTTTTCACCAGCGAGGCCGGATCGAAGTTGCGCACGTTCAACGGCGTCGGCGCCAAGCAGACACACGGCCAACTCACGCTGCTTGGCGAGTTCGACTACGGCTCGCAGTCCAAGGGGAGTCGTGGTGGGCAGTCAACGTGGTACGGATGGACCGCTGTCGCTCGCGTGCAAACATCGCCCACTGCCGCGCTCGTATTTCGTGTGGAAGGTTACGAGGATCCCCACCAGGTCATTATCGCCACCGGTAATTTTGGGCCTGCCAGCGTCAAATCCCGCCCCAATCCGGCGTTTCGCGCAGTGGGCGGCTCCGTCGGCCTCGACATCACGCCTTACGCTCGCCTGGCGTGGCGGTCTGAACTTCGCGGCTGGCGCAACGGCGCCGCACTCTTCCCAGACGGCACAAAGCCAACGTCAGTGCGCAACAGTATCGTCAGCGTAACGTCTCTCTCGCTCACGTTTTGATGGCGTTTCATCTGTTGGCGTTTCAAATGAAAGGCCGATTCCGCTCGCTCGATGGCGCGACTGCAAAGTGCGGGGCAGCCACCACCAATTGGGCGGCTGCCCCGCATCGTGCGCACCTTTAATCCCGCTGTGCGAGCACCGAACGTCGGCGACGCGAAACGATGACCAACATCCCCATCCCCGTGGCGAGAAGGACATACGTGGAGGGCTCCGGAATCACGGTCGGATCACTCAGGTCGCGGACCGTGTACTGGATGCCCTGCACACCGACATCGAAGGGGCCGCGCCCGGCTGGTGCACCCTGTGCATCGGTCTCCAGAAACTGCAGGCGGACGACGCTGCCCCACTCATTGGCACCGAAGAGCGCAGATGCCGGCGTCAGCGCTCCGGCGAGTACAGTGAATGGTCCGGTGGTCTGCGAAAAGTCAGCGTTGAACAACTGATAAGTGACGTTTCTGGCGACGTTTGGCCAGCTACCGAAAAGTGCCTCCGTCAGGAAGAGCGAGAAGCCAGCGCCCACACCGAGCGTGACTTCAAGAACATCTCCCTGACTTTCGCTGAAGCCATACATCATCCCCTGACCCGAATAGTCGTTGGTCCACCAGAGCCCTCCGTCTTTGAGAGCCGCAGTGTTCCCCAGGCCCTTCCGCACCTGTGTCGAAAACGACAGCGTCGGGCCGCTGAACGACGCGACTGGTCGGGCGTTATTCTGGGGCGTCTCACCGGAGAACGTCACAGTTCCGCTCTGCGCCGCAGCTGCGGGAGCGAGGCTGATGCTGACGCCCAAGGCGACCAGCAGTGCCGATGTGGATCGTATTACTCGCTGTATTGCACGGCGGGAGCGTTGCATGGACTGGACTGTGGGGAGGGAAATCGAGCGTGTCCAAGGGCTTCGGCCAAAGTAGGGAATGCGGTAGAAATGGTCAACTCAGCACAAAGACCGCACGCTGACCCCTTCGCTGGAGGGCCTTCCTCTATCTTTCATCAATGGCCACTGCTCTGTCCTTCCGGACCGTCGGCCGCATGGCCGCATTCGCCGCCGTACTCATCGCGCCTCTTGTCGCGATCACGCCCACTCCCGTGCGCGCGCAGCCCGCTGGATGGTACCGCGCTGGCACCCGCGGCGATTTCATCTTGCGCGACTTCAAGTTCCGCTCGGGTGAGGTGCTCCCCGAGCTCAAGCTGCACTACACCACACTCGGCACGCCGCGCAAAGATGCGAAGGGCATCGTGCGCAATGCCATCATGGTGCTGCATGGCACCGGTGGCGCGGGCGGGAGTTTTCTGGGCGCGTCGTATGCTGGCGAACTCTTTGGACCCGGCCGGCTGCTGGATAGCAGCAAGTACTACATCGTCCTCCCCGACGGCATTGGACATGGAATGTCGAGCAAGCCCAGCGATGGACTGCGCGCCAAGTTTCCGAAGTACACGTACGACGACATGGTCGACGCACAACACCGGTTGCTGACGGAGAAGCTGGGTGTGAATCACCTGCGTCTCATCATGGGCACATCGATGGGATGCATGCAGGGGTGGGTGTGGGGGTACACGCACCCTGATTTCATGGACGGACTCGCACCGTTTGCCTGTGTGCCGTCGCAGATCGCTGGTCGCAATCGCATGATCCGCACAATGGCGATGGATGCCATTCGCGAAGACCCGGCGTGGAACGGCGGCAACTACACGGTGCAGCCGACAGGGCTCAAGACGGCGTCGATGATGCTCTACATCATGGGCACCGCGCCGTTGCTGCAACAGAAGCAGGCGCCAACGCGCGACGTCGCCGACAGCGTGATACGTGCGTACCTCGATCAGCGCATGAAGACGAGTGATGCCAACGATTTTCTCTATCAGTTTGACGCGTCGCGCGACTACGATCCGTCGCCATTCCTCGCGAAAATCACGGCACCTGCGCTCTACATCAATTCAGCGGACGATCAGGTGAATCCACCTGAACTCGGAATGGCGGAATCCTTCGCGGCAAAGATCGCGCATGCGAAGTTTATCATGCTGCCAATCACGCCCCAAACGCGCGGGCATGGAACTCATTCGCTTCCGACCGTGTGGGGCCGATACCTGCGCGACTTTCTCTCGACACTCCCCGAAAGATGACTCCCGCGACTGCTGGTGCCTCGGCGCCGCGCCTCGCCGAACCCGGTGATTTTGCAAAACCCAAGCTCCGGCATTTGCTCTGGCGCGCCGTGCGTTTGCGTTGTCCCCACTGCGGCGGAAAGAAGATCTTTGCGACCGTGTTCGAGCTGAAGGACCAGTGCCCCACCTGTGGAATGCAGCTCGAACGCGGTGAGCAGGACTATTTCGTCGGCGCGTATCTCTTCAATCTCATCGCCGTTGAACTGATCCTGTTTTTCGTCGTGTGCGGGTTTGTGTTCGTGACCTGGCCCGATCCGCCGTGGGACCTCATCACGTATACAACCGCCGCGCTGATGCTCTCAGGCTGCGTCTTCTGCTACCCTTTCGCGAAGACCACATGGCTCGCGGTCGACCTCGCGATCAGACCGCTCGCCGAGGAAGAGTTACATCGACCAGCTACTTCTCAGAAATGATGAGATAGCGCGACACGGCCCAGAACTTCGACGGGTCGGTGATGCGGATGGCCTCGCCACGGAAGCTGCCGTCCTTTTCCTTCTTCGCCACTTCGATCAAGCCGACGTCGTGACGCGAAACGATCTTGTACGGCCGATCCGTCCGCGGCAGCGGAATGGTCAACACTTCACGACGATCGGCGCGCGTGAACTTCGCTTCGTCGAGCGTGCGGGCCGGCACCAACGTCTTGCCCAGCTTCACGATGAGCAGTCCGCGCGAGCCACCTTCTTCCGTAACCAGTCCGTCGGCGAGCAGTTGGCGACGCACACCAACGACGTAGAACACTTTGTTCTCACGCACGTCCATCGCCTTGACGGTGTCGGTCAGCACGGCCTTCTCCGTCGCGAGCTGCGCGTTCTGAGCACGCAACGACTTCACTTCTTCCTGAAACGCGATGATATCCTTTTCGCGCAGGCCGAGCCGAGCGTTCAAGTCAGCGAGCAACGTGGCCGTCGCTGACGAGTCTGCACGCATGCTCTTAAGTGTGTCCAGCATCGCCTTCACCTGCGACTGACGCGCGGCCAGCCGCTGGCGGAGTTGCGTCAAACGGTCCAGAATGTCTTTTCGCGCGTCGGCCGCTTCAACCTTGCCGGACTCATCCGACTTGTTAACGGAGACCTTGGACGACAGTGTGCGTACCTGCCTCAGTTCGGCATCCACTTGGTCGGCGAACTTGGTTGCTTCTACGACCTGCGACATCGCGCGGTCCTTTTCAGCAGACGCACCGGCGACGAGCGCCTGCAGCGAGTCGCGCTGTGCATTTGCGGCTGTGAGAGCTGCGGCCAACGAATCGACGCGCGCGATAGCCTTTGTATCCTTGCAGGCGCTCAAAGAGACGCCCAACAGGAGCGTGGCAAGCAGAGCAGCCGAACGGTTGCTGGTACGAGTCTGAAGCATCGATTTGGGGATGGAGTGGAAACAACCCGGAAAACGTACCGGTCTCGAGGGTCCCATGAAAGTGCCAAACATCACAGTCGGCGATTCTTCACCATTGCCTGATCAGGCCTCCCCGCGCCACGTGGGGCGATGGGCAGCGGTCTTGATCGGCGCAATGCTCGGCTGCCACCCAGGCGCCAAGCCGCTTGGCCCGGCTCTCGCCACGCCCCCCATCGAGTCGATCGCACTGAGGGTGCCGCTGCCGGATCGCGAGGCACAACAGCTCGTTCGTACCATCCTATCCCAGAATGGTTACCAGATCCACGCCGAGAACCGCACGGCGGGGTGGATGCGGACGAACTTGGGTGGGCTCTGGGAAGACCGGTACCGTTATCGGCAGTGGCATATTGTCGTCACCTACGCGCACGACTCGGCAAACGACGGCACCATGGTCGTCATGCGCGCGCTCGAGGTGTCAACTTCATTCGCGGCCGGAGTGCTGGTGAACAAGAGCGCACTCGAAACGACGACGGGTTTTACCCGGGTGTTCACCGTGACCGACGTCACACACGGGGAAGCGCACCAAGCCTGGGTGCAGATGGAGCGGCTCGCGGTTGCCATCACAGATCGGGGCGGCGAGATGCTCACCGACCTGCTGGGGCGACGCTGAGCACCGCCCACCGACAGCGGGCGTGGTAGGCGTGGTGGGCGTGGCGGCCAGCAGAATCAGTTCCAACCCCGAGACCGATACAGCATCGTCGCCGTCGCCTCGTAGAGCACATGCTGGAATACCATGCGCCGGCTTTCGCTCGATTCCAGCCGGTTCGGATCGCGCGTCCTTGACACCGCCGGTCGGCACTTCACGGCGAGCCCCAGCTTCTCGAACGTTGCGCAGGCCCGCTTGGAGTGCATGGGAGACGTGACCAACAGCACCCGGTGCCAGTTGCGTGTCTTGGCCAGTGCGGTAAACGCGACCGCCTCGTCGCGGGTGCTGAAGACATCGTGCACGAACTGAAGCTGAATGTCGGGCGCCATCAGCGACACCAGTGCACGTTGATCCGGCTCGGAGCTGGGTTTGTAGTTGCCGAATGCCGGTGCCGTCGCCGACAGCGCCATTGCAGAAATCTTCATGTTCCGCGCGTACTGAACGCCACTGATGAGGCGTTCCATGGTCGCACCGGTCACAAGTCCTTTGTCTGAGACCTCTCCCGACAGAACAATCACTGCATCGAGCGCAGTGTCAGCCGTCGCGTGACCGGGCGCGCTGCGATCGTCGCGCACGAACCGCTGCGCGATCGGTTGCACGATCGGTGTGAACGACACCACCGCCGAAAGCGTGGTCAGTGCGCCGAGGGCGATCCAGAGCCAGCTGCCCAGCACCGTTGGGGCGAGGACAGCGCCGCCAGCAAGTGCGACCACTCGCAGCAACCAGACCGGCACGCCAACGATGTCCCAGAAGCCCAGCGAGTCGGCCACGGTGAAGATGCTCATCCCGGCTGCCATTCCGGCTAGTCGCATCAACCAACCGGGGACGCGTGCACCAGTGCTGGTGCCGCGTCCCCGGAGAAAGAGATCACTCACGTGTCACTGCGGCCATGAGACATCGTGCCATGCGGTTGTTCACTTCGGGTTTTGCTGGTCTTGTGTAACGCGCGCGTTCGCCGGTGGCGTCTGATACTTGTCGAACCAGCTGCGCAGATAGAGTTGGGTGCGAAGGAAGTTTGACGGTGTCGAACTCGTACCATGCCATTCGCTGTTGAAGCGAATCATGGCCGTCGGCACTTTGCGGATTTTTAGGGCTTCGTAAAACTCCTCGGTCTGACCGATGGGTGTGCGCAGATCGTTCACGCCCGTCATCAGCATCGTTGGCGTCTTGACACTGCCAACGTACATCAACGGCGAACGCTTGAGATGTTCGGACGGATCTTCCCACGGGAATTTCGCAAAGTTGTAGTACCAGCTCGAACCGTCCGTGGTGCCCACAAAGCTGATCCAGTCAATCACCGGGCACATCGACGCCGCTGCCGCAAAGCGATCGGTGTGTCCGACGGTCCACGCGGTGAGCACTCCGCCGCCCGAGCAGCCGAACACATACATCCGCTTGGTGTCGATGTAGCCGCGATTGACGACCGTATCGACACCGGCCATGAGATCGTTGAAGTCCTTGCCGGGATATGCATTCTTGATCGCGTTACCAAACGCGGAGCCGTAGCCCGTCGAGCCGCGCGGGTTCGTGTACAGCATCACGAAGCCATTCGATGCATGGTCCTGTCGCGAGAAGTTGAAGGCGACGTTGTACATCGAGTGCGGGCCCCCGTGAATCTCGAGCATCAACGGGTATTTCTTGCTTGGATCAAAGTCGGCCGGCTTCACGATCCATCCCTGAATCTTGTAGCCGTCAACTGATGTGTACCACACCTCTTCCGTCGTCGCGAGCTTCTTGCCGGCGAGAACGTCGCCATTCACATCGGTGAGCTGTTTGAGCGCGGGCGTACGCACGTCGAAGGTGACGATGTCCGTCGGCTTCATCGACGTCGCGGCGGTGCCGACCGCCACAAAATTCCGGCCGATGTCCGCGACGGTGAGCACCTGAGCGCCTTTCGTCACCTGCTTCACGTCGCCCTTGAGCGACACGAAGTAGAGATTGCGGGAGCCCTCGTTCTCGACGTTGAAATAGAGTCCGGTTCCATCCGGCGACCATACCATTCCGGCCGGTGTGCGATCCAACTTTTCCGTCAACGCACGCGGGTTGTTTCCGTCTGCGTCCATGACGTACATGATGGCATCCTTCCACGTCGCGTCGGTGCTGTCGTAGCCCGTGTACGCGATCATGCGGCCGTCAGGAGACGGCACCGGATTGTTGTCCGGCCCTTTGCGACGCGTCAGCTGTTTCACATCGCCCGTTGCAACGTCCACGCGATAGATCTCCGACTCACGCCACGCGTACTCGGAGTCTTTCGTGCGCAGCGACGTGAACACAAAACTCTTGCCGTCGGGCATGAATGTCGTGCCGTTCGTGGCCCACTCACCGCTCGTGACTTGCCGCGGCGTGCCACCATCGGCCGGCACCGTGAACAGCTGCCGCAGTCCGTCTTCAAGGAAGCCCTGCCGGTCTGCGCGATACTTCACCTTGGTCACCACGCGCGGTGCTTCGGTCCACTTCGCACCGCGGGGAGCCGCCGGCATGTTGATGCGCCACATATCCGTACCGCGTACCAGCATTCCAAACCCGAGCGTCTTTCCATCCGGCGCCCACTCCACATCACTCGGCGCTTCCGTCAGGCGGGTGATCTGCGTCGTCGCACCGTCTGTATCGATGTAGCGCACCCAGATCTGGGCGCCGCCAGGTTCGCCCGGTGCGACGTAGGAAATACGCGTGCCATCCGGCGACCACTTCGCATCGGCCCCCTTCACAAGAAAGCGATTCCTGGTGCCGTCCGCATTCATGATCCACGCCGACGACTCCCGCTTGTCGTTCAGCTTGTCGATCCAGGTCCGCGTGTAAATGATCTGCTTTCCGTCAGGAGACAGCGACGGACTGCCGACATCTTCCCAGTCGAAGTAGTCGGCGATCGTGAGGCGATCTGTGGAGGGCGTGCTCTGCTGCGCGCGCAGCGGGCTGTTCACGGTCAGCAGCGGGAACACCATCGCTGCCATACCGACGAAACGGGATCGTGGCCAGAAATGCATTGGGACCTCAGAGGGCTCGGGAGTGCGACGGCATCCCACGTGGAGTCCCTATGCTGCTGCCAATTCGCTCAGCGCGCAATAATTTCGAGAGGTCTCAGCAGCAAAAACTCGAGCAGGCCAGCGGCCCAGCAGCGCGACGAACTCAGCGCAGCGAATCAGCGATGGCGAGGAGACTGTCGCGGGAGTTGTCGACCAATCGGCGCACACCCTTCCACTGACGAATGAGCGGCGAACGCGCGCTGATGGTGGTCTCGATGACTTCGCGCTTCGACGTGCTCGCGTGGACCATGCGTCCTTCGCCAACATAGATGCCGATGTGCGAGATACGCTTTCCCTTTCCGAAGGTCAGCAGATCGCCTGGCTTGAGCGCAGCGAGATCTTTCGGGATTTCGGTGCCGGATTTGGCCTGCTGCCGGGCGGTGCGCGGCAACATCATGTCTAGCGCTCCCATCACGTACTTCACCAGGCCGCTGCAGTCGAGCGCGCGGTTGGGGTTCGTGCCCCCCAGCTTATAGCGAGTGCCGATCTGGGAGCGGGCCTTCGACACGATCGAGTCACGCATGGCCGAGGCCGAGGCACTGAATGCGGCAAATGGCTTTTTCGAGTCGGACAACTGAGCTTCAGCCTTGGATGCGTTCGCGAAGAGCGCGACGCACAGGGCAAGCGGCAGAATGCGTTGACGACGGGAGAAAAGGGCCACTTCAGTAGGGCAGGCAGTTGGGGCTGGTAGGGCGAGAATAGCCAAGCTATCCCGGCAGTTGACGATCCGCTACCACCAACTGTCACGTCACCGGCACTGAGTCGCCTATCGGATCCCCAACCCCTTGTGGGTCTGGACGGACAGCCGCCAGCGCGGGTGCGCCAGGCAGTAGGCCAGCGCCGCCTCGGTGTTCTCACTCTGATTGGGCCCATCCATTGGCTGCAGGAGGAAGTGCCGGAAGTCGAGCGCCTCAAACCGTTCCGGCATCGCCGTGTCCTGAGGGAAGACCAGCTTGAGCTCGTCCCCGGAGGTGAGCACCAGCGGCGCCTGCGCCTTGGGGCTCACGCACACCCAATCGATCCCCGGGGGCGCGGCCTGGGTCCCGTTGGTCTCCACCGCGATCTCAAACCCCCTCGCGTGGAGCGCGCGAACCGCTGCGTCGTCCAGCTGGAGCAGCGGCTCGCCACCCGTGCACACGACAAACTTGGGGACATCGGGCGGAGCGTCGGCGGGCCAACGGCTGGCCACAAATGCTGCCAGCGATTCGGCATCAGCGAACTTGCCGCCGTCCGGGCCGACACCCACGAAGTCCGTATCGCAAAAAGTGCACACGGCGGTCGCCCGGTCCTGTTCGCGTCCGGTCCACAGGTTGCACCCGGAGAAACGACAGAATACCGCGGCGCGGCCGGCGTTCAGTCCCTCGCCCTGCAGGGTGTAAAAGCACTCCTTCACCGTGTACGCCACGGCCTAGAGTTCCGCGCGCACTGCGTACGCAATCGGATCGCGCGCGCCCACGCCCGCAAACCCGTTCAAGCGCAGCTGACAGGCGTCGCAGCGACCGCAGGCGGTGCCATCGGCGGCCGGGTCATAGCAACTGGTGGTCATGCTGTAGTCCACGCCCAGCGATTGGCCGAGTGCCACGATCTCGGCTTTCGTGAGATGCTGGAGTGGCGCGTGAATCTGGAGCCGCTGCGTCCCTTCCACTCCGGCCCGCGTGGCCAGATTGGCCATCTGCGCAAACGCCTCGATGTACTCCGGGCGGCAGTCGGGATACCCCGAGTAGTCGAGCGCATTCACGCCAATGAAGATGGCCTGCGCCCCGACGACTTCCGCCCACGCCAAGGCGAACGACAAAAAGATCGTGTTCCGTGCCGGCACGTACGTGACGGGGATTTCGTCGCTGTGCGTGACGACGTCGCGGTCCTTGGGGACGTCTACGTCAGACGTCAGCGCCGACCCACCCCACTGACGCAGGTCGATATCAACCACGACGTGTCGCATCACCCCCTGCGCCTGGGCGACCCGACGCGCGGCATCGATTTCGACGGAGTGGCGCTGGCCGTACCGAAAGGTCATGGCATAAGGCGCAAAGCCATCGCGCTTGGCGACGGCCAGTGCGGTCGACGAATCCAGTCCGCCGGAAAGGAGCACGACGGCCGGGCGCAGCGAGGGAGTGGCTTGGGGAATGACATCAGACATGTGTGCAACTTAGTTGAACCGGTGCCGGTCGAGTGCGACCTTCCGCAATCGCTCGCGCCGTACTCGCGGGCACCAGACTCGCGCGCGCTCGCTCTGACCCGCCCCTATGCATCGCACGAACTCATCGCAGGTCAGAACCGCCGCCCTCACAATGGCGACCGTGGCCACGTGGCTTGCCCCGAGCGCAGGGATCCGAGCCCAGAGCGCGTCGCGTGCCCCGCAGACGCGCGCTCCGCAGACGCGCGCTCCGCAGACGGCGTCGGTGAAGGCGTCGAGCACCACATCGGCGATCACGACGGCGGCGATCACCGAGGCAGAGCTCCGCACTCGGCTCTACATCTTCGCGGACGACTCCATGCAGGGGCGTCGCGCCGGCTCGCCCGGTCATGAGCGCGCAACCGCCTACATCGCGCGGGAACTGGCGCGTCTTGGCGTGACACCAGCGGGGGATCGCGGGACGTTTTTTCAGCGTGTTCGCGTGCGCGGCGGCAACTCTGACAGCGCGTGGTCGCACAATGTTGTCGCGATGATTCCCGGCAGTGACCCCTCTCTCCGCGCGCAATACGTCGCACTCGGCGCGCACAGCGATCATATCGGCTTCCGGGCGGGCGGCCCCGTAGACCACGACTCGCTGCGTGCGTACGACAAGGCGGTGTGGGCGCTGCGTGGTCGACTCGCCGGGACTGCGGAGCCGTCGCGCGCGAAGGAGCGCGCGATCACCGTCGATGTGGCCGCGTTACGTCGAAAGCGCCCAGCCCGCCCCGATTCGATCAACAACGGTGCGGACGACGACGGCTCGGGGTCGATGGCACTGCTCGAACTCGCGGAGCAGTTCGCGCTGGCACCCATCAAGCCGCGCCGAAGCGTGCTTTTTGTCTGGCACACCGGTGAAGAAATTGACCTGAACGGTTCGGAAGAGTTCACTGCGCATCCGACCGTGCCACTCAAGTCAATCGTCGCGCAGCTGAACATTGACATGATCGGGCGGGGGAGCGCTGCCGATCTCGCCAATGGCGGACCGAACTACCTGAGCGTCATCGGGCCGCGACGGCTGTCGTCCGATTTGGCGCGGTGGGTGAACGAAGTGAATGCGGCCCAGTCAACGCCGTTCGCCCTCGACTACTCGCTCGATGCCGACGGGCACCCCGAGGCGATCTATTGTCGTTCTGATCATTGGAACTACGCGCGTCGCGGAATCCCGATTGTCTTTCTGTTCACCAACCTGCACGAAGACTATCACGAAGTCACCGACGAAGCGCAGTACATTGACTACCTGCACTACGCACGCATCACACGCTACGTCAGCGATCTCGTGAATAAGATCGCCAACAACAGCACGCCGCCACGCGTCGATCATTCTGTGCCGAAATTCGGCACACCCTGCACGCAATAATCAGAAAATCTTCATGGACTGGTTTTCAGACCCCAACGCCTGGATCTCCCTGCTGACGCTGTCGGTGCTCGAGATCGTACTCGGCATCGACAACATCATCTTCATCTCGATCATGAGCGGGAAGCTGCCGGTGGCAGATCAGCCGCGGGCGCGATCGTTCGGGCTGATGGGCGCCTTCGTAACGCGTGTGTTATTACTGCTGTCCATCACGTGGGTGATGCGGCTGACCGAGCCACTCTTCACGCTGGTCAATCATGCGTTCTCCGGGCGTGACCTGATTCTCCTTGTCGGTGGGCTGTTCCTGATCGGAAAGGCAACGGTGGAAATCCACCAAAAGCTCGAAGGCCCGGAAGACGAGGCCGCGACCGGCCGCGCCGTGAGATCACTGTGGGGAACGGTCACGCAGATCATGTTCATCGATATCATCTTCTCACTCGATTCGGTGATCACCGCCGTCGGCATGGCCGAGCACGTGAGCATCATGATCGCCGCGAACGTCATTGCGCTGATCGGCATGCTCCTTGCCGCGTCTTCCATCAGTGCGTTTGTCGACAAGCATCCCACCATCAAGATGCTGGCGCTGTCATTCCTGGTACTGATTGGCACCAATCTCGTCGCCGAAGGGCTGGGGCAGCACATCCCGAAGGGATACACCTACATGTCGATGGCGTTTTCGGTCATCGTAGAGATGCTGAACATCCGAGCGCGCGGCAAGCAGGCGAAAGTCGTTCAGCTGCGTGGTGCTCAGATGCCGGACGCCCAAACGGAGTAGTACACGACATGACGCTCAATCGCCGCGAAGCCCTGATCCGGCTGAGCGCCCTGTTGGGGATGCCCCTCATCGATTGGCCGGCGCGACTCGCCGATCCGCTGAGTGGCACCGTCGCCGAGTATCAGGCGGGGCGATGGCGCGGTGATTGGACAGCCGTACACGTGGTAACGCACGCGTTAGCACGAGTCAACGCGCTCGATGGGCGGCTGCACGCCATCGATTGCTTCGCGGCAACCGCGCTGAGCGAAGCCCGCGCCTCCGATCGGCGCGCCCGACGTCGACAGCTGCGTGGTCCGCTCGATGGCGTGCCCCTGTTTGCCAAGTCCATCTACGATGTGCGCGGTTTGCCGACGACGGCGTCAAACGCGGAGTGGGCGCGGCTGTTTCCGAATGCGGTCCAACAAGACGCCGTCGAAGTCGCACGACTGCGTGCGGCTGGAGCAGCAATACTCGGTAAGACGGTAGCCGACGATTTCGCGTACCATGGCAACGGCACCAGTACCCTGTCAGGACAGGTACGCAATCCGCACGATCCGACAGGCTTGCGCACTCCTGGTGGGTCGAGCGCGGGTTCAGCCGTTGCGGTCTTGTGCGGAATGGCGTTCGGTGCACTCGGCACCGACGACGGCGGCTCCAATCGCATCCCCGCGCAATTCGCGGGTGTTGTCGGCATCAAGCCGACGTTTGGTCTCGTGCCGCGCACCGGTGTGATCCCTACGTGGCCCTATCTCGATACGCACGGATCACTCGCGCGCACGGTGGCCGATGCCGCACTGCTGCTCGATGTCATCGCGGGCGCTGACAGTGCCGACGCGCTGGCGCTCGCGCCGCCGTGGCCCCGGAACCGATTCCGCACGCTTCGCGACGATGCACTGCGCGGGGTACGAGTCGGGATTGTTGACGTGCATGTCCCGCGTGAGCAGATGACGCCCGAGTCATTGATGATCTTTGACCGCGCCATCGAAGACGTCAAAGCGGCCGGAGCCATGGTGGCGTCATGCACACCGGCCGTGACGCGCGTGAACTATCGCGAGCTGTTCCTGCAGGCGGCACGCGATCGTGGCGACGTACCCCCGAACGCCAATTCGCCCGCGGCGACGGCCAACGCGCTACTCCGCTACTTCGAACGACAGGGCGGCAACGCACGTGACGCAGTAAAGCGCGGCCTGTCGGCGTACCAGACGTACTACGATGTGTTGCCCAAGGATTGGGCGGCGATGGCCACGCTGGTTGGACAACCCTACGAGAGCGATCCGGCGGGCGTCTCGTTTGCGCGCTCGCGTGTAACCGTGGTGGCAATGCTGGCTGAGTCGCTACGTGCACAGCAAGTGTATGTGATGGCGTATCCCACCATGCCCTTTCCCGCGCCGAACGCCAGCGACCCGTGGCCTGATGTGCGCACGCCGCTTGGATATGGCAACTGGCTCGGCTTGCCCGAAGTCTCGGTCCCGGCGGGGCTGGGAGCCAACGGAATGCCGGCGGGGAACCTCTCGTTCGTTGGCTTGCCCGGGAGCGATGCGCAAGTGCTTTCGTGTGCGCACGCATATGAACGGAAATCGCGTCGATTCGTCATGCCCACGCTGACATAACATGCGCCGTTTGCACCCGCTCTTGTACGTAGCGAGCGGGGATGACGGGAACCGACGCCGCAGTGCGAGATCCAAACAGTGCACCAGTCCGTCCACTTCAATGGACGCCGATCGTGCGCCGCATCACACCAGATTCGCCAAGTGACTGTATCGAAAACCAGAGGAGCGTTCGGCTGACCAAGGGTGTGTCCCTCGTTGGTAATCTCGCTTACGCGTCCGGTGATCTGCGGGTAGGGTTGCCGCTCGTTGGAGGTGTCAAGGTGGGTGCCGCCCGAACGATGCGTCGCTCGAGGTCGGTGGGCTGAGTGGCCGGGGGGCGGGCATCGCTCCGTTCCTCTCGGGTGGCATCGGCGGGATGAACAATGACATCCAGAACTCGCTGTTCAGCGCGCCTGCCTCGAGCACCGACTCATATCTGGGTCGATTCCGGTGCCGTACTCATGGCGGGGCGTTAGTCTTCAGGTTGACGTTTCCTCTCGGAGAATCATTGGTGTCGACTTCGCGATTCGTACTCTTCTCGTTCCTCGCATTGGCGTCAACGACCGCTCCGATTTCGGCGGTCTCGGCGCAAGTCCCGCCCCCGCCTGACAGCGCGCGCGCGGCCGCCGCGACCGCTTCCGATCCGCTTCGCGGTGCGACGTCCAGAGTATCGCCGCTCTCGGCTCAAGCGCGCTCGTTGCAGGACAACTTCGAACGCAATCATCGACTCGGGCTCCGCTTTTACAACGGTGGTGCCGACGCGTCGTGTGAAGTGCCGCTCGGTCGCATCTGCTATTGGAACAACAACGGCGATGTCCCGCCGCCCTCCGAGCGCAACGACGCGAAGCTCGAGCGCGATCAACTGCTCGAACTGCTTGGACAGGCGCATGCTGCGGACCCGTCCGATGATTGGGTGAACGGCATGCGGGTGCGTTACGCCGTCGAAGGTGAGAAGCCCGACATGGCTATTTCGGCGGCACGCGCGTGCGCCGGTACGCCATGGTGGTGCGCCGCACTCCAGGGGCTCGCCCTGCACAATGCCAATCGCCACGTCGACGCGGCCGCCGCGTTTGACCGGGCACTTGCGGGAATGCCGGTGGCGCAGAAGTGTGCGTGGACCGACCTCACCATGTGGCTGGAGGTCACCTCGCAAGTGGCGTACAAAGCGATCGCCTGTCTCGCCCGTGATGCAGAGAACGCGCGCATTCTCCGTCTCGCGCAGCCACTCTGGTCGTTGCCCGCAAACGATATCCGCAACGAACTTTATGCGCGGCGTACCATCTCGCGCGTGCAATCGCTTGGCCGCATTCCCTACGACCTGACGTGGGGCGACGACCTGCTGGAGTCGCAGATCCGCTACGGGTGGCCCACCAACTGGTCGGTGCAAAATGGTGGCGTGGCCGACCCGCGTCCGCCG
>Ga0105049_10003194_pt1 | contig 19417 bp, 18 predicted proteins | sample MAT06_FD_78087 | JGI IMG/M metagenome (GOLD analysis project Ga0105049, IMG submission 78087) | Freshwater microbial communities from Lake Fryxell liftoff mats and glacier meltwater in Antarctica - MAT-06 | ecosystem: Environmental > Aquatic > Freshwater > Ice > Liftoff microbial mat | place...
GGTGGTGGTGTCGCCGTGGATCCTGCATCGGCACACACTGCTGTGGGACGATCCGGAGGCCTTCCGGCCCGAGCGCTTCCTGCCCGAAAACCGAAAATCCATCGACCGGTATGTCTATCTGCCCTTCAGCGCCGGCCCCCGCGTGTGCATCGGCGCGGCCTTCGCGCTGCAGGAGGCGATGATCGCCCTGGCGACGATCATGGGTCAGGCCGACATCCTCGAAACCTTTGGGCCCGAGCCAGTCCCGACCCACCAGATCACCCTGCGCAGCCGCGTGCCCATGCGGCTTCGCCTGCGGGCGCGGGACCGCATGACGACTGTCACAGTTCCGGGCTAGGTCGGAAGGCCAAGCCGGAGGAGCCCCCTATGCGCAGCCTTGATGCCCTGTCCCGTCGTGGACTGTTGTTGGGTCTGGGAGCGGGAACCGCCGCCCTGGGTGCCGGACGGGCCGCCCTGGCCCAAGCGGTCTTCGAGGACAATCCCTTCCAGCTGGGCGTCGCGGCAGGCGACCCGCTGCCGGATGGATTCGTGATCTGGACCCGGCTTGCACCCCGACCGCTGGAGCCCGACCACGGCATGCCGTCCCAGCCGATGGCCGTGAGTTGGGAGGTCGCCAGCGATGCCGGGTTCGGTACGGTGGTGCGCAGCGGCGAGACCGTCGCCCGACCGGAACTGGGCCACGCCGTGCATGTCGAGGTCGGGGGCCTTGAGCCGGCCCGCCCCTATTTCTACCGTTTCACCGCCGGCCGCGAACGCTCCGGCGTGGGACGCGCGAAGACCACGCCGATTATCGGCAGCGCCCTCGGCCAAGCCCGTTTTGGCATCGTCGGCTGCCAAGCCTACGAGCAGGGCTACTATACGGCCCACCGCAAGATCGCAGCCGAGGACCTGGACTTCATCTATTGCTATGGCGACTACATCTATGAGGGTCGGGGCAACCGGGTCTTCAACGGTGCCGGCGGTCCCCAGGAAAACGCCCGCGTGCACCTGGGCGGAGAGACCTATACGGTCACCGATTACCGCCAGCGCTACGCCCAGTACAAGATGGACGCCGACCTGCAGGCCAGCCACGCTTCGGCGGCCTGGTTCACGGTCTGGGACGACCACGAGATCGACAACAACTGGGTCAGCGACCTGGACCAGGACGGCACCGATCCGCAGATCTTCGCCCTGCGCCAGGCGGCGGCTATGCAGGCTTATTACGAGCACATGCCGTTCAGGCGCTCGTCGTTCCCGCGCGGCTCGGCGATGCAGCTTTATCGTCGTGCCCAGTACGGAAACCTGCTGGACCTGAACCTGCTCGACACCCGCCAGTTCCGGACGAATCAGCCCTGCGAGGACCGTTTCAACTCGTCCTGCGACGGGATCAACGAAGCGACAGCCCAGGTGCTGGGCGAGGCCCAGGAAGCTTGGCTGTTGAACAACCTGAACCGGTCCGAGGCGACCTGGAAAGTACTGGCGCAGCAGATCATGGTCATGGATCTGGACCGCAATCCGGGCGAAGCCAACGGCGTCAATCCCGACAGCTGGGCCGGATACCGGGTGCCGCGGGCGAAGTTGTTGAGCCACATCAGGAACCGGCGCATCGACAATGTCGTGGTCTTGACCGGCGACGAACACCAGAACTATGCCGGTGAACTGCATATCGACGGGCGCAGCCCGGAGGGCGCGCCGATCGCGACCGAGTTCGTCTCGACCTCGATCAGCTCGGGCGGCGACGGACAGGACCAGCGCGCAGACCAGGCTGCCTTCCTCGCCGCCAATCCCCAGCTCAAGTTCAGGAACAGCCAGCGCGGCTACGTCGTCTGCGACGTGACACCAGAGCGCTGGCAGACCGAGTTCAAGGTGCTGGACAAGGTGTCGGAGAAGGGCGGGACCCTGAGCACGCGGGCGAAGTTCGCGGTGGCCAGCGGCGACGCGCGGGTGATGCCTGCCTGACGCCACCCGGACGCCAGCCCTTTCATCCTGAACGGTTCGGGCTGGTCTTCTGCCGCACCAAGCGTATGGGTCGTTTCAGTCAGGAACCGATGACATGAAGACGCGCGTGCCTCGCGGCGACGCCAACCTGGGGGCCCTGTTGCTGTGCGCGGTCATCGGTGCCGCGTCGGCGCTGGTAGTTCAGGTGCTGGACGTCACGGTCGGCGGCAATTTTCACGCGGTGGTGGACGGCGAGGCCTATCGGTCGGCCCAGCCGAACGGCACCGACCTGGCGCAGGACGTCGCAGTCCAAGGCATCCGCAGCGTGATCAACCTGCGCGGCGAGAACACGGGAACGCCTTGGTATGATGCCGAGGTCGCGGAGTCGAAACGGCTGGGCCTGACCCATATCGATTTCCGCATGTCGTCGCGCCGCCGGCTGAGCCAGGCCGAGGCCGCAGCCCTGATCGAGCTGATGCGCACCGCTCCCAAGCCGGTGCTGATCCATTGCGCCGGCGGCTCCGACCGCAGCGGGCTGGCCGCAGCTCTGTATGTCGCCGCCATCGCGCGCCAGGGCGAAGACGCCGCCGAAAAGCACCTGTCGCTGGCCTATGGCCACATCGCGCTGGAGCAAAACCCCGCCTTCGCCATGGACCGGACCTTCGAGGCGCTGGAGCCTTGGCTGGGCTTCGTCGACAGCTGAAATTCCAGGTCCGACGGGATTAAGCACCGTCGGGGCGTCCCGGGCGGCGGCGAAGGGTGAAGCACCACACGGCGTAGCCCAGCGTCAATACCAGGGCGCTGGCGACAACCGCCATGGAAGCCGGGGAGGCGAACGGCAGCGGCGCGAAGGCCCACAGCCCGGCATGGGCCAGGCCCGCGAGGGTCATCGACCAGCCACCGACCCGTTGCGCCGCCTGGGCCCGCGTCTCGGCCTCGGCCGACCGGCGCGGACCGCGGACATTTTTGGGCATGACATTGGCATAGGCGGCGAGTCCCAGGCCGACGATGACCTGAACCACCCGGGTGGCCACGTCTTCGCCGATGAACCCGTGCACGCTGGCGTAGCGCAGGGCCGCTACGGCGGCGAGGAAGGTGACGGCGAGCGCGATAGCACCGCCGAAGCGTTTGACGATCATGGCGTGGGTCCTTTCGAAGCGGCGGAGGCCGGGTCAGTGGCCGGTTGGGCGTCCGAGCCGAAGCCGAAGGTCTGGGCGAAGCCGAGCAACGCGTCCTCCAGCACCGACAGCTTGATCCGATAGGTGATGGTCGTGCCCTGTTTGCGGGCGTCCACCAGATCGGCCTCGCGCAGGACGTTGAAATGCGCCGACATGGTCGGTTTCGAGACGGGGAAATGCTCGCAGAGTTCGCCCGCCGTCATGGGCCGGACGCGCAGCAACTCCAGCACCTTGCGGCGGGTCGGATCAGCGAGGGCCTTAAAGACGCGGTTCATGAGTCGATAATTCGCTAATCATCGAAATACAGTCAAGCTCTTCGAGCCTGTCCGCAGGTCGGGAGCCGGTCAGGCGACGGCGGGGATGGCCTGGCTCAACCGTCCGCCGACCCGGATCGGCTCGACCCGCGTGGCCAGGCCGGTCCTGTCGTCGGTCTCGACATAGACGCCGCAGATCGTCGCCGGGCCGTGGGCGGGGACGTAGCGGCCGCCCGACAGCCGGGTGGTGAAGCGCCGGAGAGGCTCTTCCTTCTCGTTGCCGATGACGCTGTCGTAGTCGCAGCAGCCGCCAGCATCGGTCTGATAGGCCGTGCCGCCGGGCAGAAGCTGGCAGTCCGAGGTCGGCACATGGGTATGGGTGCCGACCACCAGCGAGGCGCGCCCGTCGCAGAAATGGCCCATGGCCATCTTTTCCGAGGTCGCCTCGGCGTGCATATCGACGATGATGGCGTCGGCGGCGACGCCCAGCGGGCAGGCGGCCAGTTCCTTCTCGACCGCCCCGAACGGATCGTCGACCGCGTCCATATGGATGCGGCCCAGCACGTTCATAACCAGCACCGTCTTGCCGGAGTGGGTCTCGAACAGATTGGCGCCCGCGCCGGGGGCGTCCATCAGGCGCGGGTAGTTCAGCGGCCGGATCAGCCGCGGCTCGCGCACGATATAGGTCAGGGCTTCGCGCTGGTCCCAGCTGTGATTGCCCAGAGTCAGGCAGTCGGCCCCGGCCATGAACAGTTCGCGCGCGGTGTTCTCGGTGATGCCGAAACCGCCGGCGGCGTTCTCGGCGTTGATGACCACGAAATCGAGTTTCAGGTCGCGCTTCAGGCCGGGCAGATGATCACTCAGGCCGTCGCGTCCGGACTTGCCGACGACATCACCGAAAAAAGCCAGTCTCATATGAAGGGTCTATAGCCGGTCTCGGTCAGAACGCCATGGAGGCGCACGTCGTGGGGCTCGACCGGCAGGTCCTCGACCTCCTGCCCGGCATAGGCGAAGCCGATGCGAAGAGCATCCGGCAAGGCGGCGAAGGTCCGGTCATAGTAGCCGCCGCCCTGCCCCAGCCGCCCGCCCTTCGGATCGAACGCCAGCAGGGGCGTCAGGATCAGGTCCGGCGTCACGGTCATGGCCAGAGACAGCGGCGCGGGCACGCCGGCCTCGTCCGGCTCGAGCGGCTCGCCGGGGACCCAGAGGCGGAAGATCATGGCGGCGTCCCGCTCGACCACGACCGGCAGGCACAGGTCGCGGCCCGCCCGGACCAGAATCCGCGACAAGGCCTCCATATCCAGCTCCGAGCCGACGGCGCGATAGGCCGCGACGATGCGGCCGGGCGGCAGGGCACTGGCCTGTTCAGCCGCCCCCCCCGCGGCGCCGGGGTCCAGCGCGGCCAGCCGTCTGCGCTTGGCCCGCATGGTCGCACGCAGTTGCTGCTTGTCGGTCATGCGATGCGCCCGGGGCTGCGTGGAACACGCCCGTCGAGCGGTAGCGCGCGCGCCGACCGTGCTCAACCCGCGCGGATACAGCAAGCGACCGCGTCGCGATCCTCCGATCGAGTCGGAGGATGACGAACCAAGGGCCGCGCTCATGCAGCGAGCCGACGCTCGGCGAGCGATAGCGCCCAACAAAGATGGAAAAGGTGGCGGCGCCGCAAGAACCGTGAAGGACGTTTAAATCCTCTCGACCTGGGTAGCCAGGTGGGCGCCGTGTGCCCAGGCCCACGAGCCTGGTCAGGGACAGCTCCCTTCGAGTGAATTAAGGTCGCAAGGAAATGTTGCCTTCGACGAGGGCCGCAGCAAGACCCGCCGTCAAGCAAGATAGTCCTTTAGCGGGGGCGGAACAATGGCCGCCCGGGGTCAGAGCCCCTGGGCGATTTTCTCCAGCCGGGCGGCGACGGCGTTCAGCGCCTCGGCCACACCGTCGGTGGCACCCGTACCCGGCACCGGCGCAACGCCGCCGTTCAACCGGGCGTCATGAATCTCGTCGGCCAGCATCAGGCCGGCCATCAGGAACAGACGGATGTCGCCGACATGGCCGACCTCGCCCGCGACCTGACGCACATGGCCGTCGAACTGGCGGGCCAGCATCCGGACCCGCTCCTCCTGCCCGTCGGCACAGCCCACGGCATAGGGACGGCCGTTGATCTCAACGGTCACCGTCGCCATCAGCGCGCCTCCTGTTCGGCCAGACTCTCGCGGATGGCGTCGGCGGCGCGCGACAGGGCGTCGGCGGCGTCGCGGCCGGCGGACTCGAGCTCATGGATGCGCAGGCGATCGTCCTCGCTGGACGGTTCGGGTGCGAACAGATCGTCGTCGGGCACACGGCTGGTTCCGGCGGCGCGGGACCTGAGATCCATCAGCCGGCGTTCCAGCAGCGCCAGCGCGCGGTCGACCCTGTCCTTGGCGGCCGATGCAGCATCCATCCGGTCACATCCTCCAGAATCCGTATAGAACCTGCCGACGCGCCGGGGTAAAGCGGCGCGCTTCCTTTTTCCGCCTTCCGACGAAAGACCCGCTCCTTGGCCGACCCCAAAACAGTCTCCGAAAAAGCCTCTCCCAAGGCGATGGCGGACGCCATTCGCGTGCTGGCGATGGACGGGGTCGAGAAGGCCAACAGCGGTCACCCCGGCATGCCGATGGGCATGGCCGATGTGGCGACGGTGCTGTTCTCCCGATATCTGAAGTTCGACGCCAGCCACCCTGACTGGGCCGACCGGGATCGCTTCATCCTGTCGGCCGGCCATGGCTCGATGCTGATCTACGCCCTGCTGCACCTGACCGGCTACAAGGCCGCGACCAAGGCGCAGCTTTCGAACTTCCGCCAATGGGGGTCGAAGACGGCGGGCCATCCCGAATACGGCCACATGCCCGGCGTCGAGACCACCACCGGCCCGCTGGGGCAGGGTCTGGCCAACGGCGTCGGCTTCGCCATGGCGGAGCGCCATCTGGCGGCGCGGTTCGGCGACGATCTGGTCGATCACCGCACATGGGTCGTCGCCGGCGACGGCTGTCTGATGGAAGGCGTGTCGCAGGAGGCCATCGGCCTGGCCGGCCGCTATCGGCTGAACCGGCTGACGGTGCTGTGGGACGACAATGCCATCACCATCGACGGGGCCGTGTCCCTGTCGGACGCCACCGACCAGATGGCGCGCTTCAAGGCCGCTGGCTGGGCCGTCAAGGCCATCGACGGCCATGACATGAAGGCCATCAAGTCGTCCCTCCAGTGGGCGACGAAACAGGACAAGCCGACCCTGATCGCGTGCAAGACGAAGATCGGTCGCGGTGCCGCCACGATGGAAGGCAGCCACAAGACCCACGGCGCGGCGCTCGGCGCGGCCGAGATCGCCGCCACCCGCCTGGGCCTGGCGTGGGCGCACGAGCCGTTCGACCTGCCCGAGGCCGTCGACAAGGCGTGGAAAAAGGTCGGCAAGCGCGGCGTGAAGGAGCGGAAGGCGTGGGAGGCCCGGCTGAACGCCTCGTCCCAGGCCACCGCCTTTACCCGGGCCATGAAGGGCGATCTGCCCGCCGGGGCCTTCGACAAGCTGCACGCCCGCATCGCCGAACTGGTCGAGATGCAGCCGGCCCAAGCCACGCGCCAGGCCTCCGGCGCGGCGCTGGACGAACTGTTCGGTGCCATTCCCGAGATGATCGGCGGCTCCGCCGACCTGACCGGCTCGAACAACACCCTGGTCAAGGGCACGCCGATCTTCGACGCGCCGACCTATGAGGGCCGCTACGTTAACTGGGGCATCCGCGAGCACGGCATGGCCGCGGCGATGAACGGCATGGCCCTGCACGGCGGGATCATTCCCTACGGCGGTACCTTCATGGTGTTCTCGGACTACAGCCGGCCGTCGATCCGGCTGGCGGCGCTGATGGGTATCCGCGTGGTCCACGTCCTGACCCATGACAGCATCGGCCTCGGCGAAGACGGCCCGACGCACCAGCCGGTCGAGCATCTGGCCGCCCTGCGCGCCATCCCCAACCTGCTGGTCTTCCGCCCCGCCGACACGGTCGAGGCGATGGAATGCTGGCAACTGGCGCTGGAGCACAGGACCTCGCCCTCGGCCATGGCCCTGTCGCGCCAGAAGACCGCCGCCGTCCGCCTGACCGCCTCCGACGAAAATCTGTCGGCGCGCGGTGCCTATGAACTGAAGGCCGCTTCGGGCGGGGCCCGGGTCACCCTGTTCGCCACCGGCACCGAGGTCCCGCTGGCGCTGAAGGCGGCGGATGCGCTGGAGGCCGAAGGCACGCCGACGCGCGTCGTCTCCGTCCCCTGTTTCGAACTCTTCTTCCAGCAGGACGCGAAATACCAGGCCTCGGTCATCGGCCGCGGCACGGTCCGCGTCGCCGTCGAGGCCGCCATCCGGCAAGGCTGGGAAAGGTTCATCGGCGAGGACGGTGCCTTCGTCGGCATGACCGGCTTTGGTGCCAGCGCCCCGGCCGAGGTGCTGTACCGCGAGTTCGGCATCACGATCGACGCGGTCGTAGATGCGGCGAAGGCGCGTTTGTGACGACCCGCCTCGGCACCCCCCTCTCCGACAGCGCCGTCCGCGTCATGCTGCTCGGCGCGGGAGAACTCGGCAAGGAGGTGGCGATCGAGTTGCAACGCCTCGGCGTCGAGGTCATCGCGGTTGACCGCTACCCCAACGCCCCGGCCATGCAGGTGGCGCACCGCAGTCATGTCATCCCGATGACTGACCCGCAGGTTCTCGCGGGCGTGATCGCGGCGGAGATGCCCCATATCATCGTGCCGGAGATCGAGGCCATCGCCACCGATGTGCTGGCCGAGATCGAGGCGGCCGGCCATGCCGTGGTCATCCCCACCGCGCGCGCAGTCCAGCTGACGATGAACCGCGAGGGCATCCGCCGGCTGGCGGCCGAGGAGCTGGGTCTGCCGACCAGCCCCTATGCCTTCGCCACATCGGCCGCCGAACTGGCCGAGGCCGCGCACCGCATCGGCCTGCCGGTTTTCGTCAAGCCGGTGATGTCATCGTCGGGCAAGGGCCAGTCCATGATCGAGGCGGTCGAGGACGCTGCCAACGCCTGGGCCTATGCCCAGTCCGGCGGGCGGGTCGCGACGGCGACCGTGATCGTCGAGGGCCGGATCGATTTCGACTTCGAGATCACCCTGCTCACCGTCCGGTCCGTGGGCGCGGACGGGCACACCCGCACCGACTTCTGCGCCCCCATCGGCCACCGTCAGGTCAAGGGCGACTATGTCGAGAGCTGGCAGCCGCAGGACATGACGCCCGCCGCCCTGGCGAGCGCGCACGACATCGCCCGCACGGTCACCGATGCGCTGGGCGGTCTCGGCGTGTTCGGGGTCGAGCTGTTCGTCAGCGGCGACCAGGTCTGGTTCTCGGAGGTGTCGCCCCGGCCCCACGACACCGGCCTGGTGACCCTGGCCACCCAGACCATGAGCGAGTTCGCCCTGCACGCCCGGGCCATTCTCGGCCTGCCGGTCGACGTCAGCCAGCGCGACATCGGGGCCAGCGCCGTCATCTACGGCGGCATGGACGCTGTGGGGATCGCCTTCGAGGGCGTGGCCGAAGCCCTGTCGGTGCCGACCGCCGACCTGCGTTTATTCGGCAAGCCCGAGAGCTATGAGCGCCGGCGCATGGGCGTGGCCACGGCGCGTGGCGACACCACCGATCAGGCCCGGGAGCGGGCGCGGCTGGCGGCCTCTCTGGTCAGGCCTGTCGCCGACTAGAAGGGCGCGGCGGGGGTCGCCAGTGCCTGTTCGGCGCGCGGCAGGGCGAGAGCCGATACCGCCGCCTCGAGCGCCGGGTCCCGTCCCGTTCGGCGGTCTTCGGCGGTTCGCGGCGCGACCAGGTCGGGCTGCACGCCGTTCTTCTCCAGACGCACGCCGCCGCTGGTGATGAAGTCCGCGCGACTGAGGGTCAGCCGCCCGCCGTCCGGAAGGCGCGCCTCCTGCGAAATCAGCACGGCCCCGGCGGTGCGCTCGCCCACTACCAGCGCCCGACGCGCCTCCTGCAGGGCTGCGGGGGTCAGTTCGGCGGCGGATCGGCTCTGACCGTCCACTAGAACCGCGACGTCATTGGCTGCGGGTCCCGCCAGACCGCCACAGCCCGCACCGGTGCTCATGACGACCGTCCGGCCGGATCGCGGCCGCCGCGTCGCCCACACCCGGTCGGGGGGCAGGAAGCAGCTCAGCACGGCCTCGGCTTCAAGAAGTCGACCGCCGGAGTTGCCGCGCAGGTCGACAACCACATCCGTTTCCGCTGGCAGTCCGGCCAGTTGATCGCCCATCCAGCGTCCCAGACCGGGCTCGAAACCCTCGACCCTCAGCACCACGACCCCCGGCCGGGAGCGATCGGCGACGAAGGCCGGCTGCGGGTCCATCACGCGCGGCGTCAGCACCATCGGTCGGCGGGTGCCGGTCAGGTCCACCAGCGACAGGGCCACCGGCTGGCCTTCAATCACATCCTGTTCGGGTGTCCATTCGGACTCCGTCTGGACTTCCAACCGCCAGCCCACCGCGATGCCGGCCTCGGCGGCCACGGAGCCGGTCACGACGCGTTCGATCGTATAACCGTCCGACCCGTCCGGATCCGGACGCATGGAGAGTCCGATCATCGCCCTCCGTTGACGCAGCATGTCCTGGCGCCGCGCGACGGCAGGCGGTGCCGCCCCGGCGTGATCGTCGTCCAGCAAGTCGAGCATGGCGTTCAACGCGCGGTACAGGCCCCGGTCGTCGGTCGCCGCCAGCGCCTGAGGGCGCCAGGTCCGGCGCGCGGCATTCCAGTCCACCCCGTGCAGGCCGGGGTCATAGTATTCCCGGCGCACGTCGCTCCACACCCGGTCGAACACCCGCTGGTTCATCCGGGCTCGCTCGCGATCCAACTTTGGGGCGGTCTGGGTTCCGGGTCGTTCCGCGAACGCCGGTGCCGCGACGAACGCCAGGCCCATCGCCAGCGACAGGCTCAGGGCGTTCAAAAGACGGCGAAAGTTCATGATCCCATTAGAAGGCACCGCCGCCGCCTTTCAAGTCACGAAGTCACCGGACGGACCCAATCGCGTTCGCTTCCCGGCCCACCGACGCGATGGAAGCGTTACAGTCCATCACGTCTTGTTACGGGCACGGGGTTGATCCCCGCGCCCGCCGGTTCCATTGAAGCGCCAACCCTGACACCGCTTCTCCGGAGACCGCCCCATGACCGTTCGCGTCGCCATCAATGGTTTCGGCCGCATCGGCCGCCTCGTCCTGCGCTCGATCGTCGAGCACGGCCGTCGCGACATCGAGGTGGTGGCGATCAACGATCTCGGCCCGGTGGCCACCAACGCCCACTTGTTGAAATACGATAGCGTCCACGGCCGCTTCCCCGGCACGGTCGAGAGCGGCGAAGCCAATGGCGAAAGCTGGATCGACGTCGGCCTGGGCAAGATACGGGTCACGGCCGAGCGCGATCCGGCCAAGCTCCCGCACAAGGAGCTGAACGTCGACATCGCCTTCGAATGCACCGGCCTGTTCACGACGAAGGAAAAGGCCTCGGCCCACCTAACCGCCGGCGCGAAGCGGGTGCTGGTCTCGGCCCCCTGCGACGGTGCCGACAAAACCATCGTCTACAAGGTCAACCACGACACCCTGACGGCCGAAGACGTCATCGTCTCCAACGGCTCCTGCACCACCAATGCCCTGGCCCCCGTCGCCAAGGTGCTGCATGAGCTGTTCGGCATCGAGCGCGGCTATATGACCACGATCCACAGCTACACCGGCGACCAGCCGACGCTGGATACGATGCACAAGGATCTGTACCGTGGCCGCGCCGCCGCCCTGTCGATGATCCCGACCTCGACCGGTGCCGCCAAAGCGCTGGGGCTGGTGCTGCCGGAATTGAAGGGCAGGCTGGACGGCTCGTCGATCCGGGTCCCGACGCCGAACGTCTCGGTCGTGGACCTGAAGGTCGTCGCCGGCCGCGAGGTCACGGTGGATGAGATCAACGCCGCCCTGCAAGCCGCCGCCGACGGCCCGATGAAGGGCGTGCTGGCCACCACGATCGAACCGCTGGTCTCGACGGACCTGAACCACATCGCGGCGTCGAGCACCGCCGCCCTGCCCCAGACCCAGGTCGTCGACGGCAAGCTGGCTAGGGTGCTGACCTGGTACGACAACGAATGGGGCTTCGCCACGCGGATGGCCGACACGGCGCTGGTGATGAGCAAGCTGATCTAGGGGGGGAATGATGCTGGGGATTATTTTCGTCATGACGGTTGGACTTGTAGTGCAAATCCGATCAGCAGCGTCCAACATGCGGTCCGAGCTAGCGTATGATCTGCGATGCGCATCCGCTTTGACAAGGCAGATCAACGAATTGCGGGATTTCGCTTAAGCTGACCAACGGGAACATTATGTTCAGACCCTGACGTTCTACTACGGTCGGCTCAGCGAGACCGCCCCTACCGTTACGTCCAAGCAAATTGAGACGTTAGCCGCCGTTGACGACAATGCAGAGGCCGGTGCGGCTTTCTGTGACGAGCAGTATCGCGCTTTCCTAGACCGCTTGCTCCGTGAGCAGGCCAATCCCTCGACAGAGTAACGCCACGGGAGAGGGATTTGCTTTGTTAACGTCCGCTCATCCCGGCGAAAGCCGGGACCCAGTTCTTTGGGCGATGATGGCGCCCGGTTTCGCACCGCTCATGATCCCAGCCATCGTGCCTCACGAAAGCACTGGGTCCCGGCTTTCGCCGGGATGAGCGGCAGGAAAAAGTTATGACTTTCCGCACCCTCGACGACGCCGCAAAAACCCAAGGGGGCCTCGCCGGCAAGACCGCCCTCGTCCGCGTGGATTTCAACGTCCCGATGGAGAACGGCAAGGTCACCGAGGACACCCGACTGCGCGTCGCCCTGCCGACGATCAACAAGCTGCGCGACGCCGGGGCCAAGGTGGTCCTGCTGGCCCATTTCGACCGGCCGAAGGGCAAGGTCGTCCCGTCGATGAGCCTGCAGCCGGTTGTCGACGACCTCGAACACCTGCTCGGCGCTCCGGTCCGGTTTGCGAGCGACTGTGTGGGCGATGAGGCCAAGGCAGCGCTGGCCGATCTGGACATCGGCGGGGTGGTCGTGCTGGAAAACGTCCGCTTCCATCCGGGCGAGGAAGCCAACGACCCCGAATTCGCCAAACAGCTGGCCGAGCTCGGCGACGTCTACGTCAATGACGCCTTCTCCGCCGCCCACCGCGCCCACGCCTCGACCGAGGGTCTGGCCCGGCTGCTTCCCGCCTATGCTGGCGACTCCATGCGCCGCGAGCTCGACGCGCTCAATGCCGCGCTCGGCAAGCCGCAGAAGCCGGTCATAGGCATCGTCGGTGGAGCCAAGGTCTCGACCAAGCTCGAGCTGCTCAAGAACCTGGTCGGCAAGCTGGACCGCCTCTCCATCGGCGGCGGCATGGCCAACACCTTCCTGTTCGCGCAAGGCATCGATATCGGCGGCTCGCTGGCCGAAAAGGACATGGCCGACACGGCGCGCGAGATCATGACCGAGGCGGCGGCCAAGGGCTGCGAAATCCTGCTGCCCGTCGACCTCGTCATCGCCACCGAGGTCAAGCCGGGCGCGACCGCCCGCACAGTCAGGGCCGGGGACGCCCTGTCCTCGGACGACAAGATCCTCGACGCTGGCCCCGCCTCGGTTGCGCGCCTGATCGCCGCCATCGACGCCTCGAAAACCCTGATCTGGAACGGCCCGCTTGGGGTGTTCGAAGTGCCCCCGTTCGACGCCGCCACGATCGCGGCCGCCAAGCATGTCGCGGCCCGGGCCAAGGCCGGAGCCCTCGTCGCGGTCGGCGGCGGCGGCGACACCGTCGCGGCCCTGCACCACGCGGGCGTGGCCGACGATATGACCTTCGTCTCCACCGCCGGCGGTGCCTTCCTGGAATGGATGGAGGGCAAGCCCTTGCCCGGCGTCGAGGCCCTTAAGGCCTGACGGCTTGCCTTGTTACATTGCGTGACTTCAAGGCGCGGTGCGGCTAAAACACTGGCAAAACTGACGGTCCCAGGAGACACCACCCATGGCGCGCATCACGCTGCGACAGCTGCTCGACCACGCGGCAGAGAACGACTACGGCCTGCCTGCCTACAACATCAACAATATGGAGCAGGGCCTGGCGATCATGGAGGCGGCCGAGGCCGTCAACTCGCCGGTCATCATCCAAGCCAGTCGCGGCGCGCGCAACTATGCCAACGACATCGTTCTGGCCAAGCTGATCGACGCCCTGGCCGAACTGTATCCGCACATCCCGGTCTGCATGCACCAGGACCACGGCAACGGCCCGGCCACCTGCGCCACCGCCATCCAGTATGGTTTCACCTCGGTGATGATGGACGGCTCGCTGGAAGAGGACGCCAAGACGCCCGCCAGCTACGAATACAACGTCGACGTCACCCGCCGCGTGGTCCAGATGGCCCATTCCTGCGGCGTCTCGGTCGAGGGTGAATTGGGTGTGCTCGGCTCGCTGGAAACCGGCATGGGCGAGGCCGAGGACGGCCACGGCTTCGAGGGCAGGCTGGATCACTCGCAGCTGCTCACCGACCCGGATCAAGCTGTCGACTTCGTCCGTGAGACCCAGGTCGACGCCTTGGCCATCGCCATGGGCACCAGCCACGGAGCCTATAAATTCAGCCGCCAGCCTGATGGTGACGTGCTGGCGATGAACGTGATCGAGGAAATTCACCGGCGTCTGCCGGACACGCATCTGGTCATGCACGGCTCATCCAGCGTGCCGCAGGACCTGCAGGACATCATCAACGCCTATGGCGGCCAGATGCCCCAAACCTGGGGCGTGCCGGTCGAGGAAATCCAGCGCGGCATCAAACACGGCGTGCGCAAGATCAACATCGACACCGACAATCGCATGGCCATGACCGGCGCGGTGCGCAAACTGCTGGCGGAAAAGCCGGGCGAGTTCGATCCCCGCGCATGGATGAAGCCCGCCAAGGAGGCGATGCGCAAACTTTGCCAGGAGCGGTTCGTCCAGTTCGGCTGCGAGGGTCAGGCCTCAAAAATCCGCCCGCTGTCGACCGCCCAGATGGCGCAACGCTACGCCAAGGGCGAACTGAACCCCCACTTCGGCTCGGCGGCGTCGAAAGCGGCCTGACGCGGCAGCCTCACCCGCCGGTGCGGGCTACCAGCCGCCGTACTGGTACTGAAAGCGTCGGCGCATGTCGCGGACATCGCGCTCGGCCTCGTCGACCTCGTCCTGTGCTCGCCGCCAGTCGCGCTGGCGGTCGGCCCGCTCGCGGCGGATTTCCTGGATTCGAACCCGGATGCGGTCCAGTTCCTCGTCGGTCAGGCCGTCGGCCCGAGCTTCGGCCTGTTTGGCACTGATCTTGTCGTCCAGTTCCTCGATCCGGTCGCCGAGTGATTCAACACTGCTGCGCGCGCTCTCCAGCGCCGAAACGACCGCGTACACAACCTGACCGTCCCGGAAGGCTGGCAGAAAATCGGCCTCCAGCTGCGGTGGGCAGACACCCGCATAGCCTGAACCTGTACGTCCGACCTCGAACCCCTTGCCCGGCGTGCAGTAACGAACCAGCCCATGCTCCCGGCCAGCCGCGTAAGACACCTCATCCGGCGTAACGCCGTGTTTGGAGCAGGCCTCGGCGTGCTCCGCCAATCGGCTCGTGGTCAGGCCAGACTGGCCATCGGCGTATCCTTGGCCGCCCCAGTCGCCCGCCAGGCACTGTTCCGCGCTCATGGTCGCGCAACTGCCCAGCACCAGCACGGCACCCGCCGCCCCCGCGGCGACGATCAAAAACCTCATGGTCAGTCTCCCCAAAGCCCCGCCGTCATGATGGCTCAAATCCGGAAGGCGGCCAAGCTTGCGGACCGTGTGATCGGAACCGGCGCGTGCTAGATCGTCGACCCGCCCCGCTCCGGAGGCGGTGGAGCGCGTGGTGCCAGACGAACCCCATCTGTCCGAAGACCTCCTGATCGACGAGGAGGGGGCGACGGTTCTCGAAGCCCGTCTCGAGGCCGGCGGAGCCCGGCTCGACAAGGCGCTGGCCGACATCTTCCCGACCCTGTCGCGCGCGCGGCTGCAGGCCCTGCTGGCCGAAGGCGTCGTCACCCGCGACGGCCAGCCCCTGACCACCGGGTCGGCCAAAGCCCAGGCTGGCCTGTACGCCGTCGCCCTGCCGGCGGTGATTTCAGCCACCCCCCTGGCCGAGGCGATCCCGCTCGTCGTCGTCTATGAAGACGCGCACCTGATCGTCATCGACAAGCCCGCCGGTATGGCCGTCCACCCGGCGCCCGGCAGCGAGACCGGCACTCTCGTCAACGCCCTGCTCCACCACTGCGCCACATCGCTGTCGGGCATCGGCGGTGTCGCCCGCCCCGGCATCGTCCACCGGCTCGACAAGCACACCTCCGGCGTCATGGTCGCGGCCAAGTCCGACGCGGCCCACGCCGGTCTCTCGGCCCTGTTCGCGTCCCATGACATCGAGCGCACCTACATCGCCCTGGTCCGAGGCACGCTGCTGCCCGCCCGGGGCCGCATCGTTTCCAACCTCGGACGCTCGACCGGCGACCGCAAGAAGATGGCCGTGCTCAACCACGGCGGCCGGGAAGCCATCACAGACTATGCCGTGGAACAGGTCTTCGGCGCGTCCGCCCAGAAGGGGTCGAGGCCCGCCGACCCGCCCATGGCCTCCCGTATCGCCTGCACCCTTCACACCGGCCGGACCCATCAGATCCGCGTGCATATGGCCTCCCGGGGCGCCCCCCTGCTCGGCGATCCCGTCTACGGCTCGGGCAGTCCAGCCAACCCCGTCCGCGCCGCCATCGCCGCCGCCGGCCTGACCCGCCAGGCCCTGCACGCCGCCATCCTCGGCTTCGTCCACCCGGTCACGGGAGAGGCGCTGAGGTTCGAGACGCCGCCCCCCTCGGACATGCAGGCGCTGGAGGCCAATCTGCGCCTCCTCTAGGTCCGTCTTGATTCGCTACTGACTCGCTGCTATGGACTGCGTCATTCGGCGCCGTGGCGTTGGGGCAACGGTCACGCTTTGGTGTGACCATCCGCCTCTCACAAAGACTGAAACCCAATCCTATGTCGTCTGTTGAGGGGTGAGGCGTCGGTGCACATTGGGTGGCCGCCTCCGCAGGGCCCGCTCGTTGACTCGGTCGGAGGGACCATATGGCTGTTGCTAGATCACTCGCGGTGATGTCGCCTGAACAGGGGCTGTCGCGATACCTGACGGAAATTCGCAAGTTTCCCATGCTTGCGAAAGACGAAGAATTCATGCTCGCCAAACGCTGGACCGAGCATCAGGACGCCGAGAGCGCGCACCGCCTCGTCACCTCCCACCTGCGCCTCGTGGCCAAGATCGCGATGGGCTATCGCGGCTACGGCCTGCCGATCGGCGAGGTGATTTCCGAGGGCAACGTCGGCCTGATGCAGGCCGTCAAGAAATTCGACCCGGACAGGGGTTTCCGCCTCGCGACCTACGCCATGTGGTGGATCCGCGCCTCGATCCAGGAATACATCCTGCGCAGCTGGTCGCTGGTGAAAATGGGCACCACGGCGGCGCAGAAGAAGCTGTTCTTCAACCTGCGCAAGGCCAAGAGCCAGATTTCCGCCTTCGAGGAAGGCGACCTGCGGCCCGAGAACCTGTCGGCCATCGCCATCAAGCTGGGCGTGTCCGAGGAGGAGGTCACCAATATGAACCGCCGCCTCGGCGGCGACTCCTCGCTGAACGCGCCGATCCGGTCGGACGGCGAAAGCGAGTGGCAGGACTGGCTGGCCGACGACACCGCCGTCTCGCAGGAAACCGCCCTCGCCGAAAGCGAGGAAAAGTCTATTCGTATGGGTCTGCTCGAGGAAGCGATGCAGGAGTTGACCGACCGCGAGAAGCACATCCTGACCGAGCGCCGCCTCAAGGACGATCCGGTAACGCTGGAAGAGCTGGCCGGTCAGTACGGCGTGTCGCGCGAGCGCGTCCGGCAGATCGAGGTCCGCGCGTTCGAGAAGCTGCAAAAGGCCATGCGTGCCGCCGCCGAAGAGCGGAACCTGGTCGACGCCTGATCCAGTCCGCCTCCCCCGCCCGTCGGGGGAGGCGTTCAGGTCACCGCCGACACGGTTTGGAACCGCTCGTCCCGCCAGCTTTCGCTGTCCAGAATCTCGCCCAGAACCTCGACCGCGTCCCAGACATCGACGTGGCGCACATACAGGGACGCGAAGCCGAACCGGATCACGTCCGGACGGCGGAAGTCACCGATCACCCCGCGCGCGATCAGGTTCTGCATCACCGCCCAGCCCTGCGGGTGCGCGAACGAGACCTGTCCGCCGCGCACCTTCCAGTCGCGCGGTCCGATCAAGGCCAGGCCATGCGCCGCGCACCGCGATTCCACCCGTTCGATGAACAGGTCGCCCAGCGCCCCGGCCTTGGCCCGCACCTGCGCTACTTCCACGCCCTCGAAGGCGTCCAGAGCCGCATCCAGCGCCGCCAGGCTCAGGACCGGCGGCGTCCCGCACAGCCAGCGGTCGATGCCCGGCGCGGGCGCGTAGTCATCGACGAAGTCGAACGGTCGCGCATGCCCCATCCAGCCCGACAGTGGATTGCGCAAGCTCGCCTGATGCCGCTCCGCCACGAAAACATAGGCCGGTGCTCCCGGCCCGCCGTTCAGATATTTGTAGCCGCAACCGGCCGCCAGATCGGCACCGTCGCGATTCAACTCGACGTCCAGCACGCCCCCGCTATGGCTCAGGTCCCACAGGCTCAGCGCCCCGACCGCGCGCACCCGGGCGCTTTGAGCCGCCATGTCGCGAACCGCGCCGGTGCGGTAGTGGACGTGGCTCAGCAGGACCATCGCCGTGCCGTCGTCTAGCGCCGCCTCGAAGCCACCGGGCTCAACGACGCGCAGCTCGACCTCCGGCATCGCCTCGGCCAATCCTTGGAGAATATAAAGATCGGTCGGGAAATCGCCTCGCTCTATGACGACCGCTCGCCGCTTCGGCCCCTGCGCCCGCACCGCCGCCGCCGCCAGTTTGAACAGGTTCACCGACACCGAATCCGCGGCCACGACCTCGCCCGCCTTCGCCCCGATCAGACGCGCGATCTTGCCTCCGACCTGTTGCGGCAAGCCGACCCAGCCATGGCTGTTCCAGCTTGCGATTAAATCCCGGCCCCATTGCCGTTCGGTCGTCTCACGCACCCGCTCGCGCGCCCCGACGGTCAGGGCACCCAGCGAATTGCCGTCCAGATAGATGACACCGTCCGGAAGGATGAACCGCTTGCGCACCCCGGCCAGGGGATCAACGGCGTCCCGGTCGAGGCAGGTCTGGCGGGTGGTCATGCGCGAGGCTCCGGTTGCCGGACGGCTAACGCTCTCTACAGTGAGCCGCTGCGCCGGTGAAACGGCGGGTTCGACAGGACCGGGACAAATGCGCCCAATCTTCGCCGCCGTGCTCGCATGCCTGTCTGTCGCTGCGTGCTCGCCGCCGCCCGCGACCAAGGAGCCGGTGGAGACCCGCACTACGATCACCTTCAGCCAGCTTCTGGAAAAGCCCCGCGCCAGCGCCGACCACCGCATCGCCTACGGCGCAGACCCTCTTCAGTTCGGCGAACTCTGGATACCGCGCGGACGCGCCCCCCCCTGTCATCGTCCTGATCCACGGCGGCTGCTGGCGTGCCGACCTGCCGGGGCTTGAGCTGATGGCCTATATGGCGGCCGACCTGCGCGAGCGGGGCTATGCGGTCTGGAACGTCGAATATCGCCGCATCGGCCATCCTGGCGGCGGTTACCCCGGCACCTTCCAGGACATAGCCGCCAGCGTCGATCATCTGCGCGCGCTGGCACCCCGATATGGCCTCGATCTGCGTCGGGTCGCGGTCTCGGGTCATTCGGCGGGCGGTCATTTGGCCCTGTGGACCGCGGCCCGCACTCGCCTGCCCAACGACAGCGCCCTGCGTGTCGCCGATCCGCTTTCTGTTCGAGGCGTCGTCTCGCTGGCGGGGATCGCCGATCTGAAGGCCTATCGCGAGACCGGCCCGGACGCCTGCGGCGGTCCCTCGACTATCGACAGCCTAGTCGGCGAACCGA
>Ga0105049_10003198_pt1 | contig 19404 bp, 17 predicted proteins | sample MAT06_FD_78087 | JGI IMG/M metagenome (GOLD analysis project Ga0105049, IMG submission 78087) | Freshwater microbial communities from Lake Fryxell liftoff mats and glacier meltwater in Antarctica - MAT-06 | ecosystem: Environmental > Aquatic > Freshwater > Ice > Liftoff microbial mat | place...
AATGGCCAATGGGGTAGGGTGAATGGACAAAGGAGAATTTATGGACTTTACACAACGTACCTATCCCAAGGCGCGCATTGGTCTCTTTGCCGTTGGTCTGGCCGCGTACTGGACCCAATTTCCCGGTCTCAAAGAAAAGCTGGCAAGCTATCATCAGCATGTGATCAGCCAACTGGCCGACTTTGCCGAAGTGGTCAGCCTGGGCATGGTCGATACCTCACAACAGGCGTTTGAAGCGGGCAACCGGCTGGCCACCGAGCAGGTTGATTTGCTCATCTGCCACACGGCAACCTATGCCACCAGTTCGCAAGTGTTGCCCATTGTACAGCAGGCCAAAGTACCGGTGCTGGTGCTCAATCTGCAACCCGAAGCCGCGCTAGACTACGAAACGGTGGATACGGGCGGCTGGCTCGCCAGTTGCTCGACCTGCTGTGTCCCCGAAATCTCGAACGCATTTCATCGCGCCGGCATTGAATTTCAGGTCGTTTCTGGAATGCTCTACGATGACGAACGGGTCTGGAACAGTCTACGTTCCTGGTGCAAGGCGGCAACCGCTGTGCGTGTGCTGCGCGGCGCTCGCTTTGGCTTCTTGGGCCACACCTACCCCGGTATGCTTGATATGTATTCCGATTTCACCCAGCACCACGCCCAAATTGGCTCGCATGTCGAAGTGCTGGAAATGTGCGATTTGAAAGATCGCGTCGATGGGGTGAGCGCGGTGCAAATTGCCCAGAAATTGGAAGAAGCCCACGCCCTCTTCGACATTCAACCCTCGGCGCAACCCGACGATCTGCGCTGGGCGTGCCAGGTCGCCGCTGGCTTGGATCAGTTGGTGGCGGATTTTCAACTGAGCGCGCTGGCCTATTACTATCGTGGCACCAACGACAGTGAATACGAACGCCTGGGCGCAGGTTTGATTCTGGGCAATTCGCTCTTGACGGCACGCGGGATTCCGGCGGCGGGCGAGGGCGATCTCAAGAATGCGGTGGCCATGAAGATCATGGATGTGCTGGGCGCAGGCGGTTCCTACACCGAGTTCTACGCCATGGACTTCAAGGACAATTTTGTGCTCATGGGGCATGACGGCCCGGCCCATCTGGCGATTGGCAGCCGCAAGCCAATTTTACGTGGATTGGGGGTTTATCATGGCAAGGCCGGGTCGGGCGTTTCTGTGGAATTTAGTGTAAAACATGGCCCGATCACGATTCTCACCTGTACGCAGACACGCGATGGTCGCCTCAAATTTATGACCGCCGAAGGCGAGTGTATCGACGGCCCGATTATGCGCATTGGCAACACCAACAGTCGCCTCAAATTCCGCCTCGATCCGGCACAGTTTGTCGATGCCTGGTGCGCCGAAGCGCCTACCCATCACTGTGCCCTGGGCATTGGCCATGTTGCCGATACGCTGCGCAAGTTTGCTCGGCTAAAAGCGCTGCAATTTGTCGAAGTCGGCGCAATGCGTTAATTAAGATTTGCTAGATGAGCGACGCTACCAGCGGTAAAGAGAAGGATAAGCAACATGCAAATGAAGAATCCAGCACACCCAGGCGAGATTATAAGAGATTGTATTGAAGATCTAGGGCTTACAGTCACTGGCGCCGCTGCCGTATTGGGGGTTACCCGTGCGAATTTCTCTAAAATCCTTAATGGACGGGGTGGCATTTCGCCGGAAATGGCGATACGGCTGTCGAAGGCGTTCGGTAGTACAGCCGCATTTTGGTTGAAATTGCAATTGAATTATGACTTAGCGCAAGCAGAGCAGAACAGTGAGAAAATTAAGATCGAACGCTACCAAAAGCAGGTCGATCTACTTCCAACATAATCTTTTTGTTAGAGTCAGGACTTACGCAGCCGGGAGCACCGCCATCCTGGCGGCAGCCAGCAGGATGCTGGCGTTCCCAGGAGTAATTGCGTAAGTCCTGAGAGTAACGATTCAGCTGGGAACGCGCCCAGGGGTGAAAACCGATGCCTGAATCGTTACTACAAATCTTTGACACCTACTATCCTCAAAGTCATTCCCAATGACTGGAAAATAATTGCTACCTATGGTATGCTTACTACAGAACTGTTGTTCCGTAATGTTAACCAATCAGTAGGCGAACCCCAGTAGGAGTAATCGATGTCCACCCATGCCAGCGACATTGCCCAACAAGTGCGCCAGACCGGGCTGATCGCGATTATTCGCGGCAAATTCAGCCGCGACCAAGTGATCGGCATTGCCGAAGTGCTGGCGGCGCAGGCGATCCCCGTGATGGAAGTAACGCTGAACACCACCGGCGCGTTAGAAAGTATTCGCTACCTGCGCGATCAATTTGGCGATCGCCTAGTCATTGGTGCCGGGACTGTGCGTACCGTTGACCAGTTGCAAGAGGCGCTGGCCGCAGGCGCACAATTCACCGTATCGCCCAACCTGGATCTGGCGACGGTTAAAGCCGCCAACCATCACGATATTCTGCACCTGCCGGGTGTCTTTACACCAACCGAAGTGCAGAATGCCTTTGTGGCTGGCTGCCGCATGGTCAAACTCTTCCCGTCGGAAATCGTCGGGCCGCGCTATATCAAAGCCATTCGCGCGCCGCTCGATGATGTGGAAATTATCCCCACGGGTGGCATCTCTGCCGACAATATTGGCGAATATGTCAAAGCGGGCATTGTGGCCGCGGGCATTGGTAGCGCGCTCGTCACCGGGCCAAACCAGGATCTGGCTGATCTGGCGCAACGGGCCCAAGCACTGCGCCAAGCCTGGGATGCAGCTGTGCAGGCCAAGTGAGTGTGATTCTACTATCCCCAGTTGTAGGTGGGAGATTGCAATAACATGAGCTTTCTGACAGCAGGTGCCAATGCTGTAACACCAGCGGCTTTTCATGTGATGTTGAAGCCGCGCGGGGCGATCTGCAATCTGGATTGTAAATATTGTTATTTCCTCTCCAAAGAGATGCTCTACCCCGGTAGCCGCTTTCGCATGGCGGATGACTTACTGGAAACCTATACCCAGCAGTATATTGCGGCGCAGCGCGTGCCAGAAGTCACCTTTGCCTGGCAGGGCGGCGAACCGACACTCATGGGGCTGGACTTTTTCAAGCGTGCCGTGGCCTTGCAGCAGAAATATCGCAAGCCCGGCATGCAAATTCACAATGCATTCCAGACCAACGGCGTGCTGCTCGACGATGAATGGGGGCGCTTCTTTCACCAACATAAGTTCCTGGTGGGGCTGAGCGTGGATGGTCCCAAGCCTATCCACGATGCCTACCGTGTCGACAAAGGTGGCAACCCGACCTTTGATCGGGTGATGGCCGGGCTGGCTATCCTTAAAAAGCATCGCGTTGAATTCAATATTCTCACGACGGTGCACGCGGCCAATGTCGAGCATGGCGTAGCAGTCTATCGCGCGCTGCGCGACGAGATCGGCACGCAGTTCATGCAATTTATCCCAATTGTCGAGCGGGACAATGCAACCGGCTTTCAAGAAGGCGAGCAGGTCACCGATCGTTCCCTGACTGGCGAGCAATATGGCCGCTTTCTCATCAGCATCTTCGATGAGTGGGTACGCCGCGATGTGGGGCGTGTCTTTGTCCAGATTTTTGATGTCGCGCTGGCCGCCTGGTCGGGCGAGCGACCGGGGTTATGTATCTTCGAGGAAACCTGTGGCCATGCGATGGCTATGGAACACAACGGCGACCTCTACTCCTGTGATCACTTTGTCGAACCAGCCTATCGCTTGGGTAACATCCAAGAGATTCCCCTGATCGATATGGTGGCTGCGGCCCAGCAACGCCAATTTGGCTTGGACAAGCGCGACACATTGCCCCAATATTGTCGAGATTGTGAAGTGCGTTTTGTCTGCAATGGTGGCTGTCCCAAGGATCGGTTTCTGGATACACCCAACGGTGAACCGGGGTTGAATTATTTGTGCAGCGGATTGCGCGCTTTTTTCAACTACGTTGACCGCCCCATGCGCATGATGGCTGCCGAGTTGCAACAGCGCCGCCCGCCCGCCAATATCATGCAACTGCTGGCGCAAGAAGAGCAGATGTTGCAGCAACGTTTCGCCACGGCAGGCCGTAATGATCTCTGTCCGTGTGGCAGTGGGCGCAAGTTCAAGGCTTGTCATGCGCGCAACGTGCGCCAGCTATAGATTGCGGGCATCTAAACCATTTAAAAGTTGCACAGTTGTGGTAGAAACTGTCGAATTTTCGATGGGCACCTTTTAAGGGTTTTATTTGTCGGGAAGTAGAGGCTTCATTTGTTTGATCGCAACAAGGTCATTAAGGCCCTAGAACAGAAACGGGGTCGCTTTCAGGCGTATGGATTGCAACAGCAAGCCGCGTATGAACGGATCGAGACGCGCATGCAACGGTTTCAGGCACAAAGCCAGGCCACGCTTGACGCCGCAATAGCCGAACGTGCGATCACGTGGCCCGGGGCGCGTCCGACGGCCGAGTTTGACCGCGCCGATGCGCTCTGTCTGCCTTTTCCTGAACAATGGCGCGATCATCGCGAGTCGCGCACCTGGGCGTTTAATGTGTTGCTGAACCGGCCTGTTTTGGCCGTGGATGGCAGCCAGATCATGCCGACCAAGGATGTGTGGCCGCCGGTGGCCGCGATTCAAATTGGCTGGTTTATCAATGAACACCGGGCGGGGGGCAGCTATACCAAAGATGTGCTCTTTGATGTCTTGGCCCCCGACGAGCTGGAAGAAGATGACGATAGTGGTTCGGCGGGTGATTTTCCGAGCCAACAGGTGAATCGTATCCGCTTTGTGCGCGAATGTGAAAAGCTCTGCGAATTGATAGCCCAATATGCCGATGCCGAGCCACAAGCCAAACCGCTGTGCTTTTTTGATGGCTCATTTGTGGTCAGCTTTGCCGGCAAATTGCCGAATGCTGATTCGTATACGCGTGCGGTGCGCCAACTATTGGATTGTTCCGAACGGTATGGGGTGCCGCTCGTCGGCTTTGTGGATCGCTCGTTTAGCCACGATGTGGGTGCGCTGATCGAGACAGTGCAAGACGCACCCGATGCCATTTCTATGAATGATGCCAGTTTGTTGGCCGACTATCTGCCGCGCTGGGGAGATCGTAGCCCGTTTTTCATCTGTGCGCGTGCGGATGAGTTGAGCAAATGGGGGAAGGCGGACTTTTATGAAGATGTCGTCTTTACCTATATCCGGCTGACCGCGGATCGCCCGCCGGCGCGGATCGAGATGCCGCGCTGGATATTAGAAGCGGGGCGCGCCGACGAGATCGCCGATCTGGTGCGGGCTGAATGTGTGGTCGGTAGCGGCTATCCCTACGCCGTAGAAACAGCGGACGCCGTGGCGGTCATCAGTCAACAGGATCGCCAACGCTTTTATGCCTATTATCAACAGATTTTGCAAGATACGGGCATGGATCTCCAACAGACGCGCAAGGCTTTGAGTAAACAGAGCCGCCGCTGAGTCAATGAACTATTTTCGTAGCCGTATTATCAGGGGAATCTACTATTTTTTCTAAGTGTCTGCCAATGGCACAAACTCGACCGCGACCAACTATGCCTGACGGGGTTTTCCTATTGGGTAGTTGCTCAAATGGGCGATTGTGCGGTATTGGATTGAAACCTGCGATAAGCAGCGTGCGTCTATAAGCATATGACGACTGCATCTGATGTGGAATTTTCAATGGATCGGGCTGAAGCGTCTTTATCCCCTAGCGAGGTAAAGGATACAGCCGCGCAACCGGCAAGTGCCGTCACCGCTGCCCCGACTGTAGACCCAGTTGTGCCGGCCAGTGAGCGCTGGGATCGCGCCACCAAACGTACCGTTATTGTGCTCATGGTGGTGGTCTTTGGCTTTATCCTCTGGCTGAGCCTGCCCGTCATGCCGATTGTGATCATCTCGGCACTGGTGGCCTACCTGCTCAACCCGATTGTGGATATGTGCGAACGGGTGCGCATTCCACGCAGCATCAGCACAATCGTGCTCTTTCTGCTGCTGTTTACGAGCTTTATTTTGTTGCCGGTTTTCTTGGCTCCTGTCCTATTAGAACAATTAAATCGACTTGGTGCCTTTAGTCCGGCTGTTGTCACGCTGAGTGTGCTGCGCTGGCTCAATACATCGGTGGACAATTTACCCGACGCCATTACATTCCTGAATTTTCGCTTTTCGATTGCCAACACCGTGGATGAAGTGCGTACCAATTTTCAACAATATCTCGTCATGCCGACAGTTGGCGAGTTGCTGACTTATATCCAGCAAGTGATTGGCACCACCACCACTGTGGTTAGCAGCACAGCCTTGATTGGCATCAGTGTGGTCGGTGGGATTGTACAATTTTTTTTCACCTTTTTGGTGACCTTCTTTCTCAGTCTCTATCTGACGAAAGATGCGCCCGCCATTCGCAGTTACGCGCAGAGCCTCTTGCCACCCTCCTATCAACCGGAATTTAGTGAGCTTTTGCGGCGCATCGGTTATATTTGGCAAGCATTCTTCCGCGGGCAGATTATCCTGAGTTTGGTGATCGGTACAACGACGTGGCTGGCTTTACAAGCTGCAGGGATGCCCGGTGCATTGATCTTAGGAATTTTGGCGGGTGTGCTCGAAGTTGTGCCCAACTTGGGCCCCACCATGGCGATGATTCCCGCTGTGATCGTCGCGTTGATTCAAGGCAGCGACGTATTGCGCCCGCTAGGCATTGACAACTCTAGCTTTGCCCTGATCACGATTGGAATCTATTTTATTATCCAGCAATTGGAAAATAATATTGTGGTGCCGCGCGTGATCGGTGACAGCGTGAACCTGCACCCGGTAATTGTGATCTGTGGGGTTGTAGTGGGGTTTAGCGTTGGCAACATTCTGGGTGCCTTTCTGGCTGCGCCGATTATTGCCAGCTTACGCGTGGTTGGCGGCTATTTTCATGCCAAATTACTCGACTATCCACCCTTTCAAGATCTGCGATTTACGCCCTCGCGCAGCCCGCGCAATCCCATCTATCGGCGCGTCGTCAAGGGCGAAGATCTGAATCGCAACGTGCCGCGCCGTCGCCCTTTTGCGCGCAAGGATCAGATGCCGCGTGGGGCTGAAACCGAGCGTATGCCGGCGCAGAAATCCTAAGCCGACACTATCTCCGAGGCCATCTCCGGCAGCGGCAAATTCGCAAAAATATCCACCGATAGATCGCTCATCTGGGGCATTGCTTGTTGCCGATAAAACGCGGCCGCACCAATCATAGCTGCGTTGTCGGTGCAGAGAAAAAGCGGCGGAATGTACAGCGGCAGATTATAGCCGCTACAGGTTGTTTCGGCCAGCGCGCGCAATTGGGCGTTGGCACTGACGCCGCCACAGATACAGACCTGGCGCACACCGTAGTGCAGTGCTGCATCCAGCGTCTTGTGAACTAACACCTCGGCGGCGGCAGTTTGAAAGGCGGCGGCAATGTCTGCTTTGACTGGGGCCTCCGCCATGTTGACCCCCTTTTGCTCGAGTTGCCGTACAAGATTCAGCACTGCGGTTTTCAAGCCGGAAAAGCTAAAGTTAAAGCGATGCTCTGCGCTTTGGAGCAGTGGCCGTGGCAGTGTAAAGCGCTGGGCATCGCCTTGTTGGGCGGCGTGCTGGATCGCGGGACCACCTGGGAAGCCTAAATTGAGCAAGCGCGCCACCTTATCAAAGGCTTCCCCTGCGGCATCATCCAATGTGCTGCCCAAGAGCCGGTATTGGCCGTGCCCTTGCATGAGTACCAGCGAAGTATGCCCACCCGAAACAATCAAAATCAGCGCCGGAAAAGCGTCATCCGGCACTGGTGCCGGGCGACCGGGCACGGCGAGCCAGTTGCTATAAATATGCCCCTCTAGGTGGTTGATCGGCAACAGGGGCAGACCGCTGGCAAAGGCCAATCCCTTGGCCGCGTTGACCCCCACCAATAAACTACCGGCCAGACCAGGCCCATGGGTGACGGCAATGGCATCGACGGCGCAAATATGTGCCAGCCCTGCTTCGTGCAATGCCTGTTCGATCACTGGCTGGATCGACAGGACATGTTGGCGACTGGCAACCTCGGGGAAGACCCCCCCAAAGCGACGATGTAACTCGATCTGGGTTGCCACGACATTGCTGACGATGTGGCGACCATCGACAATGATGGCCGCCGCCGTTTCATCACAACTTGTTTCAATGGCCAAAATACGTGTCATGGAAGCTCTTTCTGATCCGTATCGCGGATCGTTTCTTTGGCGCGGCCAGCCCAGACAAGAATGCCCAGCGCCAACAACGCCAATGTGCTGAGGGCAATGATCTTCTGCGCCTCTCCGTCGAGCAACAAGGTGATCACACCAAAGGCTGCACAAAACAGCCAATAGCCAATCACAATCGTCCGCTCGCGGATGCCAACATCCACCAAGCGAAAGTGCAGATGATCGCGCCCCCCTTGGCCCGGTGGAATGCCGCGCCACCAGCGGCTAAAGACGAGCCAGACCAGATCCAGCGCAGGCAGGCCCAGCACCAACATCACAATCGCCAGGCGTGCGCCGCCAATAATGCCCAGCGATGCCAACGTGTAGCCCAGAAAATAGGAGCCGGTGCTGCCCATAAAAATGCGCGCCGGCGCAAAGTTAAAGGGCAGAAAACCCAATGTCGCACCCAGCAGCGCTAACGGCAAAAGTGCCACACTTTGTTGCGGCGGGTCGGCCACAAAGAGCATGTGACACGCCAGAATAACGCAAAAAATTGCCGCCACGCCGGTCACCAAGCCACTTAGGCCATCCAACCAGTTGACCGTATTCATCATAAACAGGAACCAGAAGATCGTCACCGGCCAGACGATCCACCAGGGTAAGCCCGTGTCACTCCAGAGAAGCCCCGCCTGAAAGGGGTTATTGACATGCTTGATAAAGATCAGCCCACTAATCGCAATGATCGCGGCTATGATCTGGAGGGCATATTGGGGAGTGCTGCCCAATTCATAGCGATCATCGAGCAAGCCCACGACAATGCAGAAGACGCTGCCGGCCACCAATGCCGCCAACCGCCGCACCTCATAGAGGTCATTGCGCGCAGGAAACCAGGTGCCGAGCGTGGTCGGAAAGAACACCGGCACAAACCAAATGATGGCAATGGTGATCAAAAAGCCAAAGGCCAGCGCCAAGCCGCCGGTGCGCGGAATAATCCCTTGGTGTCGCCGTCGTCCACCCGGATAATCGGCCAATCCCCAATACAACCCCAGCCGGCCCACCCACGGGGTGATCAGATAGGTTAGCAGGAGTGAGAAAAGAAAAGTGAGGAAAAAGATCATGTGTATGTAGCGGGTGGCGAGTAGCGGGTTCATTCGCCACCCGCCACGTCCTAGATGCTTAAGGTCGCAAATTGGTGAGGGTGCGGGGAAAGGCAATGGTTTCGCGCACATGATCCAGGCCGCAGATCCAGGCTACCGTGCGTTCCACGCCCAGCCCAAAGCCGCTGTGCACCACCGAGCCGTAGCGGCGCAGATCAACGTACCATTCGTAGACTTCTTGGGGCAACTGGTGGTGCGCAATCGCCGCCAGCAATTTCTCGGGATCACTCATGCGCTCGCTGCCGCCAGTCACTTCGCCATAGCCTTCGGGGGCCAACAGATCCACGCTGCGGCAGACTTCGGGACGCTCCGCTTGTGGCTCCATGTAAAAGGCTTTGATCTGCGTCGGATAGTGATGTACGAAGACCGGTTTGTCGAACTGGGCGGCAATATAGGTTTCATGAGGACTGCCAAAATCGTCACCCCATTCAATTGGCGGCACGGGATCGGGGTAGCCGGGCACCAATTCGCCAGCGGCGGCGGCTTTGTTGAGCATGGCGACGGCTTCATCGTAATGAATGCGCGGAAAGGGTGCGCTTACTTTTTGCAGATGCGTCAGATCGCGTTCGAGTACCGCCAATTCTGGCTGACAGTCGCGCAGACAACGCTGTACAATGTGGCTGACAAATTGTTCTTCGATTGCCATCAACCCTTCCAGATCGCAGAAGGCGATTTCTGGCTCGACCATCCAAAACTCTTGCAGATGGCGGCGCGTCTTGCTCTTTTCGGCGCGGAAGGTGGGGCCAAAGCAGTAGACTTTGCCAAAGGCGAAAATGTTTGCCTCGTTATACAACTGGCCAGTTTGTGCCAAATAGGCCGGTTCGCCGTGATAGTCTATCGAGAAAAGCGTTGTTGTGCCTTCGGCCGCAGCGGGAGTCAGGATCGGCGTATCGACATTGAGAAAGCCCTGCCCATCCAGCCATTCGCGGATGGCACTTACAATGACGGCACGCACACGGATGGCAGCCCATTGGCGCGACGAGCGCAACCAGAGATGGCGATTCTCCATCAGAAATTCGACGCCATGCTCTTTGGGCGAAATCGGGTAGGGCGCAGCGATCTGCTTGATCTCGATCGTGCGCACATCCAGTTCGTAACCACCCGGCACGCCCGGCGCGCGCTCATCGGCTTTGACAAGACCTGTCAACAACAAGCTGCTCTCTTGGGTCAAGCCTTTGGCGCTTTCAAACGCTTCCTCGCTCACATTGCCGCGAAACATGACCGCCTGACAAATGCCGGTGCCGTCACGCATTTGCAGAAATTGCAGTTTGCCCTTGCCAGTTTTATTGTAGAGCCAGCCCTGGATCTGGACTTCCTGATCGGCATACTCTTTGAGATTCTGAATGGTCACAATGGGCGCCACGGTTCGACTCCTGCTCTTTAACTTTTCGACTCTGTTTCATCCGCGCTTTGATCAGGGAGATCGTCTGGGTCATCATAGTTATAATCGTCTGCAAACTCGTCGTCGTCACCCTCTTCGCGTTCAATATGAATAGGCTTCGGTTTGGCGTGACCTTCCTCTGGGAAAAGCAAGGAGAGATCAATATCAAAATCTTCCAGACGGCGCCCTACGCGCGAAAAATGTTCGGGACGAAATTCATGGCTGGACAGATGACCAGGGCGCAACACATAGGTATAGACAAAAACCGATTGGGGTGCAATATATTCCTGATCAATCACACTAAGGGTGGATGGCTGTACGGCGGGTGTCTCTTCGACGCGATCGGTGCGCGAGCGCCGCCGTCTGCGTCGGCCACGGCTGCTGCGGTCGCCCTTGTTCGCACTGTCATCTTTGTGGGCGTGGTCCGCTTTACTCTGATTGCGCGCTCGCCCCTTGGCTGCGCCATCTTGGGGCTTGCGTGGCTCCTGCTGTTTGTCTGCAGCTTTGCGCGGTTCTTGCGCTTTGCGTGGCTCTTGTGGCTTGGCTTGGGCTTTGCGTGGCTCTTGTGCGGGGCCACTCTCGGCTCCCTTATCCGATGGTTTACGCCGCCGGAAATAGCGCCGTCGGTTATTGCCTTTGCCGCCGCCCGCTTCGCCTTGCTTGCCGCCTGAATTATTTTCGTTGCTCATCTATTTCTCTATGTCGATCTCTGCCTATGGCTGTCTACGTCAATGGGTGTGGCACACTACAGCAAAATCTAGCGTTTCTGACAAACCGCCTACGCGAAAATCCGAGTTATGCTAGAACATTGTTCACCTGGAAACGTTTGCCTGGCAGGGGACGTTCAAGGCACAGTGTAACTGTGGACAACATTGCCTTGTCCATCAAGTAGGCGTGCAACACTGCCACTCTGCCAAACCGCCTCTGGTTGATTCCAGTAGAGCGCAATACTTGTATCGGTGCCGTTTGTCGTATGCACCCAGAGGTTGCCGCCCTGAAAGATCGTTACTTGCCCAAACGTGTACGCTGGTCCATTTTCGCGTTCTAGGCGCCAACTATTTAAGTTAACTGCGTTATTGCTATCATTTACGAGCTGCACAGCTTCGGTACCAACACTACCGGGCCCGTCTACCATGCGCACGACCATGCCTTCTCCTACCACAAGTGGGGCTACCGTGGGTTCGCTGCTGGGTTCGGTGGCAGGGGCCGCATTTGTGCCATCCGCCTGTACAGGGATGATCAGCCGTTGGCCAATAAAGACCACATTCGGATCTGTCAAGCTATTGGCCCTGACAATCTCATCCAGCGTGGTGCCAAAGCGGTTTGCGACGCTGGAAAGGCTGTCCCCTGATTCGATTACATAAATTTGCTGAGTCGCCGGATCAAGGGTCGGTGTTGGCTCTGCGACAGCCTCGTTGGCGGCGGCAGTTGGCTCTGTGGCGGCTGTAGGCAAGATCTCGGGTGCACCAGCAGGATTGGCGGCTGTAGGCAAGACCAGCGTTTGCACCGGTGGTGTCGCGACGATGGCCAGCGCTTCGGCATCGGGACGACGTGCTTCGACTGCCCAAATAACGGCTAGGGCAACCACCAAACTAATAAGCGCATTGAGCACAACGACAAAAATGAGCTGACGACGATTCATATAAGCTCTCTCGGGTTTATCATCTACTTGTAAGCGAGTATATCATAGTCTCAGATCTGTTCAAAGCTACCTGTGCGCTGTTATGGCGCAATCCGTTTGCTTGCAGGATGCGCGCAATTCTGCCCACTGGCATAATTGGGTTTTCGTAGTAAAATAGAGATAGCCGCGCAATCATCGGGTTGCGAAGTGTAAATTGGGAGTGATTGGTATGCTAGAAACTGCAAAACCACGCTGGGGCGTACGTATTCTGTTAGTGATCGGTAGCACGGTAGCGCTGCTCTGGGGCGTATGTATTTTGACGTTATTCTTTGGTGTCTTTGTCTGGAATCGAGACGCGCGTAGCCTACCCAATGCTTTGATCCGTACCACCGCCGCGCCAGTTCCCGCCATTCGCGCGGTTGCCGCGCCGCCCACTACGGCGGTTGTCATTGCTACCCCCAATGGTGGCGACTATGAGAGCGCGGTGCTGAAGAACATCTATGCCCAGGTCAATGCGTCGGTTGTCAATATTACGGCGTTAAGTTCGGGGAGCGCACTAAATGCACTGGGTGGTCACAGTTTTAACAATGACGATCTGCTGCCGGCTGGCGGTGGTTCGGGCTTTGTCTGGGATGAATATGGCCATATTGTGACCAATCAGCATGTGGTGGACGGCGTTAGCCAACTGCAAATCACCTTTAGTGATGGCAGCGTTGCAATTGCCGAGATTATTGGCGAGGATACAAGCAGTGATCTGGCTGTGCTGCAGATTGATCCCGAAGGCTATACGCTGCAACCCGTGCGCCGCGGCAAAATGGAAGATGTAGAAGTGGGGATGCGCGTCGCCGCGATTGGCAATCCTTTTGGCTTGGCTGGCTCGTTGACCAGCGGCATTGTCAGTGCGATTGGTCGTTCGATTCCGTCGAGCAATAACTTTACCATTCCCGCCTCCATCCAGACTGATACCGCCATCAATCCGGGCAACTCGGGTGGCCCTTTGCTCAATGAACAAGGCGAGGTCATTGGCATCAACGCGCAAATTCGTTCCGATGTACGGGCCAACAGTGGGGTGGGCTTTGCCCTGCCGATTGCGATTGTCGAACGCGTCGTCCCGGCGCTGATCCAAGAAGGCGTTTATGCGCATAGCTACATGGGCGTATCCGGCGCAACCCTGAGCCCGATCTGTGCCGATGATCTACAGGTAGATAAAACGTTGCGGGGCGCGTACGTAAACGAAGTGAAGCGCGAGACCCCGGCTGCCAAGGCTGGCTTACGCGGCGGTGACCAGCGCTCACGCACCAAATATCTGGGTATCTGTCCCGAAACCACTGGTGGGGATGTCATTCTTGCCATCAATGACGAAGCGGTGAGCAGCTTTGATGACATCCTGGTCTATCTGGAATATTACACCAGCCCAGGGGATGTGGTGACCTTGGATGTCTTGCGCAAGGGCGAAGCCATCCAACTCGAGATGACATTGGCGGCGCGCCCAGAGCGTTTGGACGAATAAAATGGGTCAGTCGTCGATCTCGATCTGATGTTCGCTGACGCCACTGCGCTGGACACCATTGCCGTCTGTCACCGCCCAGGCCGAACGAATGCGAATGGTCTGGCGTGGCTTCTGGGTAACGGGCTGTGCTGTGCGCATGGGGGGCTGGGTTGCCCGGTTGGTGCGCAGGGCGCTGACCGCAGTTTCCGTTACGCTGGCTGCCATACGGCTCTGTAACAATTTCCACCCAGCCCGTAGGATCAAGCTGGCTGCACCCGCCAAAATCGGCAGCGCTGCTTTGTTTAGCGAGATCGGGAAATGGGCACGCTGCATGGGCAACACTTCCTGACTATCATTACCACAATGGGGACAGTAGCGGGCCGTTAGGGGGCCTGCCTGGCCACAGTGGGGACAAATTCGTTGTACATCACTCATCGACAACCTCACGCTTGACTATATGGCTGAACTATCGATTATGCGTTTGCATAAGACAGCTGCCAATTACCCGTTTCTGTCTGTCCCGTGTATCATAATTTCTAGCGATTTATCTAGCCATGTACACTCGTTGCAACGCTGTTGCGCCTGGCTCAGTGTAACATTAGTCATAGCCCAAGTCAACCAATAGCCAACCAATCGTCAACCAATAATCGTCATGCCAGACACACTACGCTTGGTCGAAGGCAGCTATCTGCGGCGGCCCGATATTCAACATATTATCCAACATCTTTACAGCCTGAACTGCGTCGAAGTGGTCGGGTTTAGCAACATTGGCAAATCTGCGTTGCTACGGATTGTGGCCCAAGCCGATGTGTGGACACAAGAATTGGGCGAAGCTGGCAACGAGTTTTTGCCCATCTACATCGATTGCAATCGTATGTTGGCGATGAGCGATCACGGATTCTACGAGCTTGTGTTGCGTTGTTTACAAGAGAGCAGCGCACAACTGGCTGCCCTGCCCGAGCTGGTGGGCGCGTATGAAACGTTGGTATCGCCCAGTAGCGAATTTCAGGTGCCGCTGAGCTTTAATCGCGGCCTGACGGCCGTGTTGCAATCTACACGGCGCAAGCTCATTCTGCTGCTGGATGAATTTGATGAACCCTTTTCCCAGATTCATTCGCGTGTTTTTCTCAATCTGCGCGCGCTCAAGGATCGCCACAAAACGAGTTTGGTCTTTGTCACTGCCACCAGCCAACCCTTGACGCAACAGCGCTCTGAAGATCATTGCAGTGAGTTTTGCGAACTGTTTAGTCACCAGACGTGGTACCTGGCCCCACTGACCCGGCCCGATGTGGAACGCTTTGTGCGCGATTACATGACAGTCCACGATGTTGATTTTCACGCGTCGGACATTGATTTTATCTACGAATGGGCGGGTGGGCATCCGCGTCTGCTCGATGGGGTTTGTCGTCTGTGGTCTGCATCGCTCGAAACGGCTCTGCCTACGTCCGATCCGCTGGAACGCTGGCAACTGCATCGCCAAGTGGCGCGCCACTTGCGCACCGATGAGAATCTGAGCCTGGAATGTGCAAAAATCTGGAACAAATGCAGCGATGCCGAACAGACCGAATTGGTGGGCCTCTTCAAAGCCGATCAACCGTCTGATCCAACAGTGCTGGCTCAATTGCTGCGCCAACATCTGCTCTTGAAGGTCGAAGGCAAACCGCAATTTTTCTGCCGCTTGATCTCGGAATATGTGCAGCGCAAAGCGGTCCATGCGCAACCCGACACCAGCCCGCTGTGGGTGGATCTGGCCAGTGGTGAAGTGTTGGTCGATGGCGTAGCGGTAGAAACGTTGACCAATTTGGAATATCGACTCATGCTGTTGCTCTTCCAAAACCCGGAAAAGATCATTGATAAATATCAAATTGTCAGCCAGGTGTGGGGCGAAGCCTATATTGACGAAGTTGATGACGCGCGCATTGAAAAATTAGTGAGTCGCCTGCGTCAAAAGATCGAGCAGGATGCGGGTACACCGCGTTTTCTCACCACCGTACGGGGGCGGGGCTACAAGTTGAGTCTGGCGTGACGATTGCCCTGTGGCCTACTCCGTTGATAGCGGAATAGGCGGCGTAACCCCGTGTCTTATCGCCTATAAATTGTGCAGATTTGCACAACCAAAATTTGGGTCTTATCTAAAACGGGGCTATACTACAACGAAGAGAAACGGCATCTCACAGTATTCTCCACCAGTGAGTTCACATACCTATTTAACCACTGTGGCGGGTGCCGACAACTGGTGTCTGACACGGTGAAGTAGCTTGCTAATCGGGCTACGCGTCATTCAGTGAGGAGCAATAATTATGGCAGATGTTGCCCAAATGGTGAATCCCTCCAGCGAACCGGCGTTGGCGACCGACAGCCAACCAGCTGAAAAGAACAAAATTATTTTTACCGGCAGTCAGCGTAATATGGCGGTTGGGGTTGCCATGTTTGCCACCGCCGCGCTTGCCTTTTCGATGGATTTAACCCACACCTTCTTTGCCGAAGCCACCGCGTGGACTTTTGTGCTGTGGGGCGGCTTGTTCATCTATGGTAGCTTGCTCGATGTTTATCAGAGCTACGAAGTGACGGACGAGGCGCTGATTATTCGCAACCCGGTGCGCTTTTTGTTGCCGACCAAAGTTTGGGAATGGGGCAATATTCAGCGTATGGATGTGCAAGTCAACCGGAACGATGCCGAATACCAAGATGCAACCCTCAAAGTGCATTATCAGCAACCCGGTGAATTGACAATTGAGCGCGAAGATCGCGTCTATGATCCCGAATTGGTACGGTTGATTATCGAACATGCGGGTTTGCGGCCTGTGGACAAGACGAACCCAACCAACTTGTTACAATTGCCCAAAACCAAAGCCACCTATATTTGGAATAAGGCAGGTCGCATGGCTGCCTAGGCGTTGTGGTCTGTGCTGGCACGTTGTAACAGCCTGAATTCTTCCCCAAGCCACAGCTTCGTCTTGCGTGAACTGTGGCTTTTTTATTTCTTTCGTCACTGTACACAGGAGTAACTTGGATGAGCGCGTTCGAACATACCATCAATAATTTTGGCGGTGTCATCATCGATCCCAATGCCCTCCCCGCTACGTTGGAAGAGTTCAAGCAAGGTCTATCAGAATCACTCGCTGTTTGGGGGCAAGAGGATCTGCGTCTGGTCTGGTTGGAACTGCCAATTGCCAAAGCTGCCTTTATTCCGTTTGCCGTTGAGCAAGGATTTATCTTTCATCACAGTGTCGCAGAACAGGCAACCTTGGTCTATCGCTTGCGCCCGAATGCGTTTATTCCCTCCTATGCTTCGCACTATATTGGGGTAGGCGGGGTTGTGATCAACGACAAAAATGAGCTGCTGGTGGTCTGTGAACGCTACCATCGCATTGATCGCCCGCGCTTCTACAAGTTGCCGGGCGGCATGGTCGATGCGGACGAACATCTGGGCGACGCGGTCGTGCGCGAAGTGTTTGAAGAGACCGGCGTGCGTGCCAAATTTGAATCGCTGGTCTGTTTCCGCCATTGGCATCAAGCGCGTTTTGGTAAATCTGATATTTATTTTATCTGCCGCTTGTCGCCACTCAGCACCGACATTGTCAAAAGCGAAGAAGAGATCGCCGAGTGCTTGTGGATGCCGGTAGATGAATATTTGGGTATGGACAGCGTGAGCCCCTTCAACAAAGCCATTGTGCGCGCCGCTATCTCCTATCGCGGCATTGGCACCACCTGGATCGACGGCCATGGTACGCCCAAAACTCACGAATTTTATATGCCCTTTGAAGCATCCGAAGAGGCATAAGGTCTGCCAATTGCTACCCGATTCCCCAACTCGGTACCCATATTAGGGTGTATGCAGCGTTTCTAGCGCTTTATTGGTCGCTCATCCAGCATCTCCGCGAAAGCTGCCTACACTCGCCAAACAAAGGAACCTACGAATGTCAAAACCGATTACGATTGAAGATGTACAAGTGATCACCACCCAGCCGACCTCGCAGCGTCTGGTGATCGTCAAGGTGATCACGTCGGAGCCGGGGCTGTATGGCCTGGGTTGTGCCACCTTTACCCAGCGCTTTCATGCCGTTGTGACAGCGATCGAAAAGCACCTCAAGCCCTTTGCCATCGGGCGTGATGTGTCGCGCATTGAAGAGTTTTATCGCATGGCCACCGTCCATAGCTATTGGCGCAATGGTCCGGTGCTGAACAATGCCATATCGGGCATCGACCAGGCGTTGTGGGATATTAAGGGTAAGCTAGCGAATATGCCGGTGTACGAATTGTTGGGTGGCAAATGCCGCGAGGCCGCGGCTTGCTATGCGCATGCCGATGGTCGCGAGCCCAAGGAAATTGAGGACAGCGTCCGCAAGTATATGGAAGAAGGCTACCATCACATTCGCGTCCAAGCAGGCGGCTATGGTGGGCGTGGCGCACAGGATCGCAAGCCCGAAGGCGCGCCAGCGGGTGCCTATTATGATCCCAAGCATTACATGCGCGCGGCTTTGCAAGCGTTGGATCATGTGCGCAGCACGGTGGGCGAAGAGGTAGAAATATTGCATGATATTCACGAGCGTCTTGCGCCCATCGATGCCGTGCAATTTGCCAAAGATGTCGAGAAATTTAAGCTCTTCTTCTTGGAAGATGCCTTGGCTCCCGAAGATAATGCCTGGTTTACGCGCATTCGCCAACAATGTGCCACACCGCTGGCCATGGGCGAACTCTACAACAATCCGGTAGAGTGGCAATATGTAATCGAAAATCGGCTCATCGATTTCATCCGTATGCATGTCAGCCAGATGGGCGGTATCACGCCGGCCCGTGCTGTCACGCTCTTTGCCAACATGTACAATATCCGCACCGCCTGGCATGGCCCCGGCGACACCTCACCGGTCGGTCACGCGGCCAACTTGCATTTGGATCTCTGGGCACCGAACTTTGGTGTGCAGGAATGGTGCCGCTTCTCGGAAGTCTTCTATGAGATCTTCCCGGGCTTGCCCGAAGTACGCAACGGCTATATGTATCCGAATGACAAGCCCGGCCTGGGCATCGACATCAACGAAGAATTGGCCGCCAAGTATCCGTGTCAAGATTTTGTCGATGAGTGGACCCAAACACGCTGGCCCGATGGCAGTCCGGCCCGCCCGTAACTACGCACAACCCCGGGACAGTCACCGCGGCATGGATTTGTTGCTGTGGTGACTGTCCCGTCTAGCCTGTTCGTTTGGAGCGCGTCTGTCATGTCTACCCCAATTTCGGCCCTGACCCCGCAGGGGGCGGGCCACCAATTTGTCTGCTATGCCGACAGTTGTTCCGGTGTGCCGGATGCGCGCCATGCCGAAACCTTGGCGGCGGTCAACGCCGTCCTGGCTAGGTTAGAACCGCTCCCCGAATTTATCTGCTTTCCTGGCGACGAAATTATTGGGCTGACCGCCGACGATGCTGAATTGCGCCGTCAATGGCAATACTGGTTTACCCACGAAATGGCCTGGCTGGATCGAGCCGCGATTCCGCTCTATCACACCACTGGCAACCACACCGCCTATGATCCGGCCAGCGAAGCAATTTTTCGCGAGGTCATGGCTCATCTACCGCGCAATGGCCCGCCTGGACAAGCAGGGTTGAGCTATTTTGT
>Ga0105049_10003200_pt1 | contig 19401 bp, 17 predicted proteins | sample MAT06_FD_78087 | JGI IMG/M metagenome (GOLD analysis project Ga0105049, IMG submission 78087) | Freshwater microbial communities from Lake Fryxell liftoff mats and glacier meltwater in Antarctica - MAT-06 | ecosystem: Environmental > Aquatic > Freshwater > Ice > Liftoff microbial mat | place...
AAACGTGTGTTGGATTATCAAGAATTGGATTTGCATCCATTTAGTTCCGGAGTTATTTCCGCAACACCGGATGGACGAATTAAACTTGGTGATCCCCGGGAGCTCATCGGCTGGTTGCCGGCCTCAATCGCATCTGGTTCCATCGGCTCAAAAGTGGCATTCCTGCGGTATGCCTTAGCCCAGTCACGTAAATCGCCGTCAGAAATTTGTCGTGGAGTGGATAACAACGCGCACACCGCGCTGGAGCGCGCTGGGGTTACCGGCAAGTTTTATTCTGAGGTTATCCAACCCTTCCTATCTGGCGTGTTCTTAGAACCGGAACTTTCCACCTCCAGTCGTTTCATGAATTTGGTCCTACTCACCTTCGTGAAAGGCAAACCGTCATTGCCGCGAAACGGGATGCAGGCGATTCCTGACCAATTATTTAATGCTCTACCCGCGGAAACCGTTCGATTGAACTCGAAAGTCTCGGCTGTATCAGCGGACTGCGTACGAGTCGGTGGTGAGGTGATTAATGCGAAAGCCGTGATTATGGCGACAGATTTAACGTCAGCCAATGAACTCGGTGGGGTGAAAGTTCCTCGTTGGAACTCGGTGACGACCTGGTATCACCGAGCTCCGTTGGGCACTCTCAACGAGGGGAAACCCGTCATTGTCGTTAACGGCGGCGCTGCTGGACCGATTACGAATAGCGTTGTCTTAACCAACGCGGTTCCCAGCTACGCACCCGGAGCACACCTGATCTCCACGTCAGCAATCGGTATTCACGAACGAGGCCTGGACCTTTTAGGGCATCTGGGCACCATGCACGACACGGACACAACTCGTTGGGAATTGGTCGGTCATTACCCGATTTTACAGGCTCTCCCAGCCATGAAGCCCCCGCACGAATTCACGGCATTCGTGGATCAGGATGGGATCTACCTCGCTGGTGATTACCGAACAAGTTCCAGCATCCAGGGTGCGATGGTCAGTGGCCGGCGCGCGGCTGATTCCGTGTTGGGCAACGTTTTTGGGCAAGGGATTTCACGTGTTGGAAATTGAACTACTCGGTGCAAATATTGACTACCAAGAAGCCTGGGATTACCAGAAGCGGATTCACGCCGAAGTAGTGTCAGGTGAGCGGGACGACACGATCTTGCTCTTGGAACACTCCCCCGTTTACACCGCGGGGAGACGCACTGAAATCCATGAGCGTCCCGCGTCAGGCATTCCGGTTGTTGACGTTGATCGTGGCGGAAAAATCACGTGGCACGGCCCAGGTCAAATAGTCGGCTACCCGATTATTCGGCTCGGTGATCCGATGGACGTTGTGGCCCACGTTCGACGTATTGAAGAAATGCTGATGCGTGTTTGCAATGAATGTGGATTAGAAACCGAACAGGTGAATGACCGCAGTGGAGTTTGGGTCACCAACCCACTCCCAGCTCGAAAGATTGCGGCAATCGGTATTCGGGTTTCACAAGGAGTAACGCTGCATGGATTTGCGTTGAATTGTAATAACTCACTTGATGCCTTCAATTGGATTGTTCCGTGCGGAATCACCGATGCAACCGTGACCACACTGAGTCAGGAATTAGGCCGCGAAGTGACGCCTAGTACGGTATTCCCAGTCTTACAAGCACATCTTGGCGAATTAGCACCAATTGGAGGAAACGCCCGATGACAATAGATTCCGCATTTACCGGCATCACGAGTGACGGGCGCAAACTACTTCGGATTGAAGCGCGCAACGCTGAGGTCCCCATCGAAAAAAAACCACCATGGATTCGCACCACCATGAAAACCGGGCCGCAGTACACCGAAATCCGCAACCTGGTCGCCAGTGAAGGCCTGCACACGGTGTGCCAAGAGGCTGGTTGCCCCAATATTTACGAATGCTGGGAAGACCGCGAAGCAACCTTCCTGATCGGCGGTGAACAGTGCACGAGAAGGTGTGACTTCTGCCAGATAGACACCGGAAAGCCTGATCCCCTCGACGTTGACGAGCCCCGACGCGTTGCGGAGTCAGTCCAAAAAATGGCCCTGCGGTATGCAACCGTGACGGGTGTGGCGCGCGATGACCTCCCTGATGAAGGCTCATGGCTGTATGCGGAAACGGTCCGACAGATCAAACTTCTCAATCCGGGGACCGGTGTTGAAGTGCTGATTCCCGATTTCTCAGGCAACCCCGAATTACTCGCAGTCGTATTTGACACCCGGCCGGAAGTTTTGGCACACAATGTCGAAACGGTCCCACGAATTTTCAAGCGAATCCGCCCGGCATTTCGATACGACCGAAGTCTGAACGTGATTACGCAAGCCCGTGATGCCGGCCTGGTCACCAAAAGTAATCTGATTCTTGGCATGGGTGAAGAGGAAGCCGAAATAGACCAGGCACTGGTCGACCTACACGAGGCCGGCTGTGATTTGATCACGATCACGCAATATTTGCGCCCCTCAAAACTGCACCATCCGGTCACTCGCTGGGCGCCCCCCGAGGAATTCGGGCGATGGGAAAAGCGCGCCTACGAGATCGGTTTCGCGGGGGTGATGAGCGGTCCGCTCGTGCGTTCGAGTTACCGAGCAGGTCGGCTTTACACCCAAGCAATGGAAAAACGCGGAATACCCGTCACATGAGCGCGCGAATTGTCGCCCTGCACGTGTGGTCACTCGATCTAGAAATGCCAACACCGGTTAATTCGATCCACTTGGAGTTCGCCGGTATTCCCGGGGATCGACACTTTGGGAGCACCATGCTGGCCAATGCGCGCGAGCGACATGCCTTTGCGGGCGGCACTGAAATCAGTAACTACCGGCAAATTTCGATTGTTGACTTGGCCCAACTCGCAAAAATCGCAGACAATTTGGGTATTAAAAACCTGGCTCCGGGAACGATCGCGGACAATATTTGCACGGAAGGTTTTCCGGATCTAACGGCCTTACCGCTCATGTCACGACTCATGTTTCCCAGCGGAGCCAGCATCATGACCGGTGGGGCCAACGCCCCTTGCGCAATTGGAGGAGCCATGGTCGAGTCGGTTTATGGAACCAAGCCGCACAGTTTCCCAAAGGCGGCGATCCACTTGCGCGGAATCACCGGTTGGGTTGAACGGCCAGGGCTGATCAATGCGGGCGACCCCATCACGGTGGTCACCCTTAATTAAGTATTAGGAAGCATTGCCATAGGCTGATGCCGTGGCTAAAGGCAAATTTCGACAGGGAATTTCATCACTAATTCAAAACTGGAAAATGACCCAAAAGTCATATCCATTCCTTTGGGCAGAGGCCCTCGGATTGTTCGCGCTGGGAGCTGTCGTTGCCGGTGCACCGGTGTGGTTCCTCCTCAACCCCATCACCTCAATTCTTATCGGAATCCCCGTCGGCCTGTTGGCCGCCACCTACTGGTTTAGTCGTCGGGCCATGTCCGCGGCGTACTCATCGATTGAAGGTCAACCGGGCGCCGCAGCAGCTGTTGTGCAGAGCATCCGGGGAAATAAATGGCCGATGACTCCTGCCGTCGCCGTCAATAAAAACCAAGACATGATTTCCCGGGTGATTGGACGCCCCGGCGTCATCCTGATTTCTGAAGGTCCCGCATCGCGCGTAGGGAGTTTGCTCGCCAATGAGCGAAAAAAGACCGCCAGATGGGTGCCAGATATTCCAATCTACGAAATCCAAGTGGGGGTTGAAGCCGATCAGGTCAGATTGCAAAAGCTGCAAAAGACGCTAGCAAAATTACCCCGCAACCTGCGTGGAGGTGAAGTCACCGAAGTTCGTCGTCGACTTGATGCGCTGGGAAACGCCGCCAACTCGCTACCTATTCCTAAAGGGCCGATGCCGACAAGCGCTCGCTCAGTTCGCCGGCCACGCTAAAACTTCTTTATCTAGCGACCCGAACAACGCCGGACCCGACAATTCGATCGTGTAACCCGCGCCCATCTGAGTCCATGACCAAGGCGGGGATGACCACAATAACCAGCAGGGTTCGTACCATGATTCGCCACAACGATAGGCGCCCACCATTGAGATTGACGACGCGCAATGCCAGCAATCTTTGACCAAAGGATGCACCCAGTAGATACGTGAAGATCACAATTTCCACGAAAAATACTCCGGTCGTTGCAAGCATTGATTCCGGTGTGCCGTAAGCAAACTCTCGGAATATCAGTACCGCAATGCCAAGGCTGGCGAACCAGTCAATGGCAAGTGCAGCGAGTCGGCGGCCAACGCTTGCATAGGGGTGCTCGCCAAAAGTCTCAGGAAGCGCAGTGCTCACGTAATGTCACGCTTGTTGGTAATGAGAGCTGCCGCGATGGCGAAAACAACGGTGTAACCGACCAGCAGAAGAACGCCCACGGGAACACCCACTAAGTCAGACGCGCTTGATTCAGGACCGCCACCACCAGTCTGCAGGATTGCATTGAGCGCATTTCCTGGCAACCACTTACCAACGGACAAGAAGAAGACGGTGATCAGCGGCTCAACGACGAATGAGAAAATTAAGGCAATAATGATTGCTGCCACTTGACTGGTGATGAGGGAGCCAATTGCCACACCAAGGATTGCGTAAAGAACCAGACCGATTAACGTTCCGCCCAAGATTTCAAATGCTGCACTCCACTCAAATGGTGCCGAGTCTTGGGTACCGAGCAGCAGCAATGTCGTGATCGCAGAGATAAACCAGAGGATCAGCGCGAGTGCTAGTGCGAGGATCGCAAACGTCGCCATTTTTGCGACTATCACCCGCCAGCGAACCGGGGTCGTCAAAAAAGTCGAGGTAATTGTTTGATTTCGGTATTCACCCGACATTGCAACGATTCCCAGAATCAAAAGAAAAACGCTGGCGCTGCCCGCGGAAGCAATGACAATCTTGATGTAGGCGGGGTCCATGAGTCGGTTGGTGCCCTCAAACCCTGGCGGTGTGACGAGTACCGACAAGAAAATCTGTAGCAGCATGAATCCCAAAGCGGAAAGGGAAAGGATAAGCAGCAACTTGGTGGAGAACACCTTGCCGAATTCGGAGCGGATCAGCGAAATCATGCTGGAGCTCCTTCCGTTGAGGCCACGTCGGTCACAGCCTTGGTGCTCCCGTTCGGCTCTTCAGCGGTGAGCCCTAAGAAAAGCGCTTCAAGGTCCGCGGCCTTGGAGGACAGTTCATGAAGTTCCAAGGATTGTTCAAATGCCGCTCGACCAACCGCATCAATGGTGCCGCCGGTGATCACGGTTTCGCCGTTCGCCTCCGATCGGCGAGACCACTGGCTGGGAAGAACCATTTGATCAATGTGGGGACCGCGAACGACAACTTCAGCGGGTCCGCCTCCGGTGAGAGCATGCAGTGAACCCTGATATGCCAGTGAGCCAGATCGAATAATAATGACGTCGTCGACCGTTTGCTGGACCTCGGAGAGGACGTGTGATGACACAAGGACGCTGACACCTTTACCCGCCTGGTGTCGAAGGAATGAGCGAAGCCAAGAGATTCCTTCCGGATCAAGGCCATTGGCCGGTTCATCAAGAATTAAAACCCTTGGGTCCCCGAGAAGCGCCACGGCCAGCGCCAACCGTTGCCGCATGCCCAGTGAGTAGCCACCCACTTTGCGATCAGCTGCCGCAGTGAGTCCAACGGTTTCTAAAACCTCAGCCACTCGGGAATCGGTAATTTTTGCGGCACTGGCAATCATGCGCAGATGGTTACGGGCAGTGCGGGCGGGGTGAAAACCACTTGCCTCAAGGGAAGCCCCAACCACCGTGATTGGGTTCTCAATCTCGCGGTAGGTAACCCCGTCGATGGTGGCCTTACCCGCCGTCTGAGCAACCAGACCGAGCAGGCACCGAAGGGTTGTTGTCTTACCTGCCCCATTAGGTCCAAGGAACCCGGTGACCTTGCCCGGAGCGGCCGAAAAGCTCAGGTCTCGCACCGCGGTCACTCCAGAGCCAAAACTCTTGGTCAAATGTTCTACATCAATGCTCATGCGGGCAGTCTAGGCCCCGTGTCCTGCGCCAGACCGGCGGTAATTGCGCCTGTGGATTACGCACCGCGTTAACACGTATGTAACAGTCGGGACACTTTGGCGACACCGGGCTTGCCTACAATTAGTTCTAATCGATCCCCCAGCAGCACGTCACAACGCAATGTAGGCCCTTACAGGAGGTAGGCATGTTCACAAGTAGTTCGGAAGTCCTGGAATTCATTAAAAAGGAAAATGTCCAGTTTGTTGACGTTCGTTTCATGGATCTTCCCGGTGTCATGCAGCACTTCAACATGCCGGTGGGTTCGTTCACCCAAGAGGTTTTCGATGAAGGCATGATGTTCGACGGGTCATCAATCCGCGGCTTCCAGGCCATCCACGAGTCGGACATGAAACTGGTTCCTGACCCCAGCACCGCCTACCTTGATCCGTTCCGGCCCGCCAAAACCTTGATCATGAACTTCTCAATCCTGGACCCGTTCACCGACGAGCCTTACTCCCGTGACCCGCGCAACGTCGCGTCGCGTGCGGAGACCTATTTGAAGTCAACCGGGATCGCTGACACGGTCTATTTTGGAGCCGAAGCTGAATTTTATATTTTCGATGACGTCCGGTTTGAAACCAACCAGCATTCCGGCTACTACTACATCGACTCCGTTGAAGGCGCCTGGAACACCGGTCGCGTCGAAGAAGGTGGCAACCGTGGCTACAAGACCCGTTACAAAGGTGGCTACTTCCCCGTTCCTCCGGTTGATCACTTCGCTGACATCCGAGACGACATGGTGCTCAAGTTGCAACAGGTTGGGTTAAAGGTTGAACGTTCCCACCATGAAGTGGGAACTGCGGGACAGAGTGAGATCAACTACACCTTTGATTCCCTGCGCAAGTCTGCCGACGATCTGATGAAATTCAAATACGTGGTCAAAAACGTTGCCTGGGCGCACGGCAAGACCGCGACGTTCATGCCCAAACCACTTTTCGGTGACAACGGGTCCGGCATGCACTGCCACCAGTCACTCTGGCTCGACGGCAAGCCACTTTTCTATGATGAAAGTGGCTACGGCGGCCTGTCAGACATGGCCCGTTGGTATATCGGTGGCCTCCTGCACCATGCGCCGTCCCTGCTGGGCTTCACCAACCCAACGGTAAACAGCTACCACCGACTGGTCCCAGGCTATGAAGCACCAGTGAACCTAGTGTACTCGGCCCGTAACCGCTCGGCCTGTATTCGCATTCCAGTGACCGGCCCCTCGCCTAAGGCGAAGCGAATTGAGTTCCGGGTTCCCGATCCATCGAGTAACCCATATCTGGCCTTTGCCGCCCAATTGATGGCCGGCCTAGACGGAATCAAAAACAAGATCGAGCCCCTCGCCCCGGTCGACAAGGATCTCTACGAGTTGCCGCCAGAAGAATTAGCGAATATTCCACAGTTGCCTGCCTCGCTGGATCGCGCGCTCGAAGCGCTCGAAGCGGACAACGAGTACCTACAGGCTGGCGGAGTGTTCCCGGCCGATCTGATTGAAACCTGGATCGACTACAAGCGCACGCACGAAATCGAACCCATCCGTTTGCGTCCGCATCCACATGAGTTCGAACTTTACTACGACATCTAGACGCCCATTGCACCGTGATAACGCCCTCTGACATATGGAGATTCAATGTCAGAGGGCGTTACTGTTCTCAATCCTTCATCACGAGAAAATCCGGCTACCCTTGAACAACCATGACCAAACAAACCGCGCTTGGGTCGTTACTTGTTGTTATGCAAGTACTTATTTTCCTTGGCTTTGTGCTTCTTCCTTGGCGCGAACCTCATGCTCTGTCGCTGATTCCCGGACTCGTCTTAGCGGCGGGAGGCATTGCCGTTGTGACGATAACTTTCAAAACATTAGGCAATGTTCTGACCGCGACACTCGTTCCTAGGGCCGGCGTCGCCCTTCACACCGGAGGCATCTTCGCGGCTGTCCGTCACCCTTTCTACAGCGGAGTTTTGCTGACGCTGTTTGGACTTGTCGTTGCCGTTGGGTCGTGGTGGAGCCTGACCTGGTGGCTTATTTCACTGCTCTTTATCTTGGCCAAATCCCGCTGGGAGGATTCACTGCTGGCCGCACAGCACCCGGGCGAATGGCACATCTGGGCCCAGGGAACCCCAGCGCTTATTCCCTACCACAGCAGCTCAAGGGTGCATTAAAACATTCCGATGGATTTTATTATCGCGATCGCAACACCGGTGTTGGCGGTCAAGGGAGGGAGGAGGAACGCGGCAAGAATGATCGACGGGTTCAATTGTGACGGCGCTGGATGCCTGTTTCGTTCTCCGCGTAAGCATCTCGCATTCGTAGATCGCGTGAGGCATCAACAGATCCGGAGCAGCAGGTAACGCGAACGCGCCCTCTGATTTTTTGAATAACAAGGGTCGCGGGGAATGCCAGGACCACGGCAGCGATGGCGAAACGAATCATGATCGACCTCTCTGCATGGGTGTTCCTTCAGGTGAAGACTTAATTCTGCGCGGTAACCAGAGATTTTCCGCGACATGTTATTGGGCCTATCTTTTTTAATCCTTTAATATTGTACCTAGATGCGGTCGGGTAATAGTCGGCCATCACACTTTGGGTTAGTGCTGGGTCAACCGACCCTTCTTCGGGAACCGGCACATGTGTGACAGATTGCGCAAATGACGTGCTCGCCAACATATTCCGGATAGCAAACACCTGGTCGGCTGGTGAATTCGCAGCGGGCAACCAGATGAAGTTCGATCCGACTTCTTCGGGCGTTTTCTTCGGGCGTTGGGCGCTCACTAAGTGGGGTAGCAATCGTAATCGACGGTGAATCTCCGCCCATGGCGGTGCGAATCTGGGTATTGGTGGCGCAAGCGTCAAGCCTCGCCACATCACATTAATCGGCTAGACGTTACCGTAAAAAATTCGCTCGGTCACACCGCGCGCCCTTCGCGTTGCCCGAAGATAATCCTCTTCGAGGTGTCCGACGCGCGAGCGCGGATATCCCATGAGGTAACCAATTGCCGCGAGGTCGCGAATGTCAATAGGCAGCACATCACTTGATTTGCCTTTGACCAGCACGATTGCATTTCGCACCTCACTCGCCAACGTCCACGCCTCCGCCAGGATGACCGAGTCCCGGCTGGTCATCAACTCAGCCTGCTCTGCGGCGGCGAGTGCCTGCAAGGTTTGGGTTGTCTGCAGGTGTGGAAATTCATGACCATGCTGCAGTTGCACAAGTTGAATTGTCCACTCCACGTCACTTAATCCTCCCCGCCCAAGTTTGATATGCCGGTTGGGGTCAATCCCCCGCGGTAGCCGCTCCGTTTCCATGCGGGCCTTGAGCTTGCGCATCTCGAGTAACGCACCCGGGCTGAGTCCTCCAATTGGATAGCGCACGGGGGCAATGAGTTGTTCAAATCGTCTACCAAGCTCCGCGTCCCCAGCCACGTTTCGCGCTCGAAGGAGGGCCTGCGCTTCCCAGGGAGACGACCATTTTTCATAGTAGGCGGCAAATGACTCAAGTGAGCGAACTAGTGGTCCGCTTTTTCCCTCCGGACGCAAATCCGCATCAATTTCCAACGGGGGCTCATCTGCTGGTGCACTCAGTAAATTGCGCATCTGATTGACGCGGGCAAACGCGCTCTTCGCGGCCACTTCCGGATCCGCGCCGGCAACCGATTCATAGACAAACATCAGATCCGCGTCACTACCAAAACCAAGTTCACAACCACCAAAACGACCCATACCAATTACGGCGACGCGAGCACTTGAATCATTGCGGGTGACACTGGTGAGGGCTCCACCAATTGTTGCCTCGGCGACGTCGGTCAGGGATTGACCAACCGTACGAATATCGGTCAAGCGCAATGCATTCGCTGAACTCGTTCTAAAAAGTTCACGTCGCCGAATTGCCCGAAGGGACGAGACGGCTCGCTCCGGGTCTTGATGGCGGTTAACGACCGAGTCGATTTCTGGGCCGAGGAGTGGGGAAACTAAGTCTTCGTTGTGCGCGAGCATCGAAATGGATTCGGGTGCCTTTCGAACGAGGTCCGTCACGTATTTACTTGACGCCAACAAATAAGCCAGGCGCTGTGCGACAAGTGATTCATCACGCAAGAGTCGCAGGTACCAGTGGCTTGACCCCACCTGGTCACTGACCGCCCGGAATGCACTTAAGCCCGTGTCAGGAAATGGGGCCTGCGCAAACCAAGACAACATGACCGGCAACAACGTGCGCTGAATATTGGCTCGCCTGCTGACACCGCTGCTCAAAGCCTCAATATTTCGCAGTGCTCCTGCCGCGTCGAGGAAGCCAAGTGCGCGCAAGCGATCGGTTGCGGCCGCACTACCGAGACGGGCCTGAGTGGCGTCAAGACCAGCTACCGCATTAAGCAGTGGTCGGTAAAACAACTTCTCGTGGATTCGACGCACTTCGGTGCGGTTGCGGGTCCATTGGTCAATGAGGGTCGTGGCCGGATCGCTGGTAATCCCCATGCTGCGCGCAATCACGCGTAGTTCATCGAGATCCGTTGGCATGGTGTGTGTTCTGCGCAGGTGGCGTAGTTGGATGGGATGTTCGAGAGTTCGTAGAAAGCGATACGAGTGTTCGAGTTTGGCTGCTTCGTTGCGGCCGACGTACCCCCACATGCCGAGTGTTCGAAGGGCGTCGATCGTGTTACTACTCCGAATGAGAACGTCACTGCGTCCATGTACGAGTTGCAGCAACTGAACCGAGAATTCAATGTCGCGCAGGCCACCAGGGCCCAATTTGATTTCGCGATCAGCAACAGATGGATCAACGTTTTCTTCAACCCGGCGACGCATTGTTTGAACATCACTGACAAAACCGTCACGGTCAGCGGCTGCCCAAATAAATGGTTGAACTCCATGGATGTACTCCTCGCCGACTCTTTTGTCACCGGCAACAAATCTGGCTTTGAGGAGTGCCTGAAATTCCCACGTGCTAGCCCAACGTTCGTAATAGCCAACGTGGGACTCAACTGTGCGAACCAATGCACCCTGTTTGCCTTCTGGCCGAAGGGCAGCGTCAACTTCCCAGATTGAACCTTCAGCGGTTGTGGCGCCACATGCTCGCATGAGGCCGCGGGCTATCTGGGTTGCATCGTTAATCGAATCACTCTCATCCGTTGCGAAAATGACGTCGACATCAGAGATGTAGTTGAGTTCCCGACCACCTGTTTTCCCCATTGCAATTACGGCAATCGGGGTTCGCGGTTGAGCGACACCGAAGCGTCCTATTGCCAGTCCAGCATTGAGTGTCGCGTCGGCCAAATCGGAGAGCCAACCTGCAATAACTTCCATGGGGTAAATCCCGGTGAGATCCCGTGCCGCAATTGCAATCAACTCCCGAAAGTAAGCAATGCGCAGCATGTCAAGAACACTTTCCTCGGCCGATTCCGCGATCGGAACGGGATCATCGCGATCAGCGCCGACACAAAATAGGAGTCGATCCTTCATCCCGTGCGGAGGCTCGGCCAAGGCTTGTGAGTCGGCGATCATCCCGATATCCGGGTGCCGAACCCAAAAGTCGGCTAAACGGGTTGAGACACCGAGAATGGTTAACAGTCTTCCCAGAACGATGGGATCGGCGGCCAGGGTGCTCGTCAATCTGGACACATTGGACTTTGGTGCGCAGGCGACCATCCGCGAAAGGGATGACAGCGCCAAGTCCGAGTCCGCAACCCCGGCCAAAGCGGCAGCTAGGTCAACGCCGGTGATCCCCTGTTGAGTCCGTGATTCGATCTCGGCAACAGCGATCAAGGCCGCCTCGGTATCGGTGATTCCGGCCTTGAGTAAGCCAACGCGCACCGAGGGCGCGCGCGACGAGGTGTGCGAGGGGTCTACGGTCACACGTTGAACTTAGTGCCTGGCCTGTCAGCTCTACAGCGAAGGCAGGTATCGGTTGAGCTCCCACTGGGTCACCTGCTGACTGTATTCATTCCATTCTGCTTTTTTATTAAGCAGGAAGAAATCAAAAACATGCTCGCCTAAAGTTTCGGCCACTAGCTCGCTGTTCTCCATCGCAATAATGGCCTGATTCAAACTGCCTGGCAGCGGCTTCATGCCCAGGGCGTTGCGTTCAACCTCACTCAGCGCCCACACGTTGTCTTCCGCTTCTGGTGGCAATTCGTAACCTTCTTCGATCCCTTTAAGACCCGCAGCAAGTAAGAGGGCAAATGCCAAATAAGGATTCGCGGCGCTGTCCAGGGCTCGGTATTCAATGCGCGCGCTATTGGCCTTATTCGGTTTGTAAATCGGGACCCGCAACAACGCCGACCGATTATGCCGACCCCAGCAGACCCAAGCAGGTGCTTCGGCCCCACCGGCAATTCGCTTATACGAGTTAACCCACTGATTTGTTACCGCGGTTATCTCGGGTGCATGTACGAGTAGACCAGCGAGAAATGACCTGGCAACTTTGGAGAGTTGATGCGGTGCCCCCGGCTCATAGAACGCATTAGTGTCACCTTCAAAAAGGGAAAGGTGCGTGTGCATTCCGCTACCTGGATGCTGCATGAAGGGCTTTGGCATAAAGGAAGCAAAAATTCCTTGGTCCAAGGCAACCTCTTTAATAGCCAACCGGAAAGTCATTAAATTGTCTGCGGTGGAGAGGGCATCCGCATAACGCAAGTCAATTTCCTGCTGGCCCGGGCCACCTTCATGGTGGCTGAATTCAACCGAAATTCCCATGGCTTCCAACATGGTAATTGCTTGTCGCCTAAAATCATGTGCTAGTCCATTCGGCGCATTGTCAAAATAACCGTAACGATCAATGGGGACAGGTTCAGAGCCTGGCTCCGGTTCACCTTTAAAAAGGTAGAACTCAACTTCAGGGTGGGTGTAAAAAGTGAAACCCATATCTGCGGCTTTCGTCAGTGCTCGCTTCAGCACGTGACGCGGATCAGCAAATGAAGGTGAGCCGTCTGGCATTTTGATGTCGCAGAACATGCGTGCAACGCCGGGACCTTCTTCGCGCCACGGTAAAATACTGAACGTACTCGCATCAGGTCGAGCCAACATATCTGATTCGTAGACCCGAGCGAAACCTTCAATCGCCGATCCATCAAAGCCAATGCCTTCGGTGAATGCCCCTTCCAGTTCAGCCGGGGCAATCGCGACGGATTTTAGCGCCCCGAGTACGTCGGTGAACCACAACCGAATGAAGCGAATATCGCGCTCCTCAACGGTTCGCAATACGAATTCAGCTTGCTTCTCCATGACGCCTGCCTCACCTCAATGTAGAAAAAATAAGCTCCCGATGGGTAGAGCCTCTCACCTATCCCCACTATCGTCCTCTCCCTCGTGTTACGGGCAGGTTAATTACCTGCAGTAACCTCACCTCTATGACCCGCAAGACGATCCCAGGCCCGACGAAAAGCCAATTGAGCGTGGTCTTGGCTCAGGTAAACCCCACCGTTGGGGATATCCACTCCAACGCCCGCCTGATTCGCGACTCGGTGACCTCCGCAGTCAATATCGCGCCGATTGACCTGATTCTTTTTGGCGAAATGGTTCTGACCGGTTATCCCATTGAAGACTTGGCACTTCGCAAGGATTTCCAAGACGTATCGATGAAAGCGATGACCGATCTGGCTGCTGACTTGGCGTCTGAAGGAAACGGTGAAACGCACGTCATTGTCGGCTATCTCGATGTTGGCGACTCGGGGCCAACCAACAGCGCAGCCGTGCTGCATCGTGGAAAAATTGTCGGCACCTACGCCAAACATTTTCTTCCCAACTACGGCGTCTTTGACGAGGCACGCTATTTCCATCAAGGGAATAAGCCACTTGTTATTAACGTCAAGGACCACACCATTGCGATCGCAATCTGTGAGGACCTTTGGCGAAGCGGTGGACCGGTCGAGTGGGCACGCGAAGCAGGCGCCGATATCCTCGCCGTTCTAAATGCGTCTCCCTACGAATCCGGAAAAGAAAATGTTCGGATTAATTTGTGTCGCAAAAGGGCACAAGAATCCGGGGCAACGATCCTTTACACCAACATTGTTGGTGGACAAGATGAGTTACTTTTTGACGGCGGCAGCATGGTGGTCTCACCCACCGGGGATGTCCAACTTCACGGCGCCCAAAACGTTGAACAATTACTTCACATCACCTTTCCATATCTTGGTGCACCAATCGAGTTCGCACCGATTGTTGACCCATTGGAAACGATTTATAACGCGTTAACGCTCTCCCTACGTGACTATGTACAGAAGAATGGTTTTAATACGGTAATTTTTGGGTCCAGTGGTGGGATCGATTCAGCGCTCGTTGGAGCAATCGCGGTGGATGCCTTGGGACCTGATCGAGTGTTCGCTTGCGCCATGCCGAGCGAGTACTCATCAGAGCATTCGATTGCGGATGCCTACTCCCTTGCTGAGCGAACCGGGCTCTCGATCCGCACGGTTCCTATTGCCCCGATGGTGAACGCATTCCTAGAACAACTTGGCGTGACCGGACTCGCCGAAGAAAACTTGCAGGCTCGTGTTCGCGGAACGACCCTAATGGCCCTATCTAATTCCGAAGGTCATCTTGTTTTAGCGCCCGGAAATAAAAGTGAACTCGCGGTCGGCTACTCAACTATTTACGGCGACGCAGTCGGCGGATTTGCTCCCATCAAAGATATCCCGAAAACATTGGTGTGGGCTCTCGCTAGATGGCGTAACGAGACGGCGATAACAACGGGAACAACGCCACCTATTCCGCCGAACAGTATTGAGAAGGAACCCAGCGCCGAATTACGGCCTGACCAACGCGACTCCGATTCGCTACCCGAATACGAACTCCTTGACGCAATTCTTGAAATGTACGTTGATCAGGATGCATCAATTGCGGATCTGGAGGCGAAGGGTTTTGATTCTGCCTTAGTTCATCAGATAATTTCTCTCACCGATCGCGCCGAATACAAGCGCCGCCAGTACCCGCCCGGCACGAAGATCTCCAGTAAGTCCTTCGGACGGGATCGGCGCTTACCAATTACCAACCGCTGGAAGGGCTAGGCCAACCGTGGTAGGCCCATCACTGAGCGAAGGACATCTTCAGTTGTAGTTTCTGAGACCGGGTCGCACATTGACCACATGCCTAGGTACAGCATTGGTCCAATCAAGGTTGGCATTGCAACATCAATGTTGAGAGTGCGCGGAAATTCGCCGTTCTCGATTCCTTGTTCAACAATCTCACGAATCCGCATGCGCCGAGGCAACAAAATTCGGTCGTAGACCAGTTGCGCTAACTCAGGTTGTTCGTGACTGTGGGAAATCACGGCAAGCATGATTCGGCCGTAGCGTGAGCCTTGAATCCCAGTTCTCGCGGCTTCCATCAGGTGGAGCAGGCGTTCGTAGGCGCTCCCCTGATCAGGAATGATGGGAATCTCCTGTCGCATCTGCTCGACCGCGGCTTTAGCCATGTCAGTCTTGGTGGGAAAACGACGATACAAACTGGATTTACTCACGCCAGCGCGCTGAGCAATACCTTCCATGGTGACCCTACTCATTCCGTTCTCAGCGATTGTGTCAAGGACAGACTCCAAAATCACCAGGTCAACATCTTCACTGCGTGGCCGACCACGCGCTTTATGTAACGACATCCGTTAGCGTAAGGGGTCTGCCGGTTTGGAACCTGATTCAAGTTCTGCAATGGCCTCGGTTTCGTAGTTGCTGAACTCTGCTTCAATGACCGAGTTAATTTGCGCGTGAGCTGGGTCAGGGACGTGGGTTGGCGGTTCAATCTTCATTTTTTGCGGTGGATCGATTTTGGGAAGACCAATAAGTACGATGAAGAAGGCGATCACAATCATGGCCGTTGAGATCATCGACGTGATGTGTGTGGCGTTGAGGAAAGCCTCAAATGCACCCGACTGTAACTGGGCAACTGTTGATGAAGGGATGCCGCTCTCTGCCGCTTGCTTCAAAACCGAGACCGTTCCAATAATCGACTCGGAGGCGATTTCTTTGGCTTGCTGGGGAATTTCTGCTGGCAAATCACCCAGGAAGGGTTCAACATTGCTGGCATAACGAGTCGCAAGAATTGTTCCGATGACTGCGACACCCAACGCGCCGCCGACTTGTCGAACCGTGTTTTGAACGGCGGAGCCAGCACCTGCTCGCGCCAAAGGGAGCACGTTTTGCATCACCGTCGAGGCCGGGGCAATCACATTACCCATGCCGAAACCAAAGATAAAGAATACGATGAGTACCAGCCACATTGGTGTGTCCATTTGAATGACGGACAGTGCACCAAGGGCAACGGCGACCGCCCCCAAGCCGACAGACATCACAACTTTGTATCCGAATTTTTCCACCATCGCTGCCGAGCGTGGAGCTGCAATTATTTGACCGACGGCAAAAGGAACGAAAGCTAATCCCGCCGACAACGTGTCAAATCCTCGCAAGATCTGTAAGTAGAACGGCAACACAAAAGTAATTCCCGAAAGAGCAAAGAAGGCAAGTGAAACAGCGGAAAGACTAACCGCGTACCCACGGTTTTTAAACAGGGCCACGTCAAATGATGCATGGTCACTGCGCGACTCGATCCATAGAAAAAGGGCGATGAGCGCAACCCCTGCGAATGCCGGAATTAACACCGATGGGGCCAACCAGTCACGAGTTTCAGACGCGTGAATAATGCCAAAGATGAGAAGGCCAAGCCCGGTAATTGAGAGCAAGAGCCCCGGAATGTCCAGCGCACGTGGATGCGGGTTTTTCGTTTCTGGGACAACTTTGACAATTGCGATGACTCCAACAATCACGATGGGAACGTTAATCAAAAAAATGGCACCCCAGACATTGCCCACCAGCCACTGCGACCACGAGGGGTGCTGGAGCAGGATTCCGCCCAAAACAGGACCTAGGGCCACGGCCGCACCCACTGCGCCAGCCCAGAAACCAATCGCCTTACCCCGCTCGTGCGGCGGGAAAACCACCGTGATGATCGCTAACGTCGTCGGAAGCACCGCCGCACCACCGACACCCATTAACGCCCGCATACCAATCAGCATTGATGGACCGGTGGAGAAAGCGGCAACCGCCGACGCTAGCGCGAACAGGATCAGGCCGATAATGAGAACCTTTTTGCGACCGATCCGATCCCCGATGACGCCCCAAGTAAAAAGCAATGCGGCGAAAACGAGAACATAGGCGTCAACGGCCCACACCAATTGAGACTGTGAGGCTCCCAACTCGCGTTGAATTGTGGGTAACGCAATATTAAGAATTGTGTTGTCCAGCACCACCACGAGCAGGCTGATGACCAGTACGGCTAAAATTGACCACCGTCTGGGATGCCCTTCGGCGCCGAATGCTCCATGAACGTCGCGGATGTCGCTGGCGTTAAATTCCGTGTGACGACTCGTTGCCATGGTTTCTCCGATAAATGGTTTAAGGCCGAAAGCGCGCCGAGGCACAGAAATTTTCTTCCATTACGAAACGGTACCGTACCGTAATAAAAATTCGCCCTCGGAATGGGGCTGACATTTGTCTCATAAAGTGGCATGATCTAAGCGTCATAGAAAAATCTCAACATGATCCGGGGACTCCTTGTGAGCCTCGAGATTGGAGAAATCACATGTCAACCCATTCCACAGGTTCTCATCAGCCCGACCGACGGATAACCCTCAATGACCTTGCTGCTTTAAGTATTCGCGGTGAGCGCTGGTCCATGATCACGGCGTACGACTACATGAGCGCGGGTATTTTTGAAGAAGCCGGTGCCCACGCCCTCCTCGTTGGAGACTCCGCCGCCATGGTCGTCTACGGCTACGACTCAACTATCCCGGTGACCGTAGACGAACTGATGCCGCTCGTGCGCGCGGTTGTTCGCGGCTCCCGGAGACCGGTTGTCATCGCAGACCTCCCATTTGGCAGCTACCAAGGCAGTATCGCTCAAGCCATGGAAACCTCAGCAGCATTTATGAAAGATGGCGGTGCCCAAGCGGTGAAACTCGAAGGCGGCGCTCCGATCCTGCCTCAGGTGGAAGCACTTTCCAATGCCGGAATTCCGGTCATTGGTCACCTCGGACTCACTCCCCAATCTGTTCACTCACTCGGTGGCTACCGAGTCCAAGGCAGAGGGGAAGCTGGCGAGATCCTGTTCCGCGATGCAAAAGCATTGGCTTCCGCTGGCGCCAAAGCAATCGTTTTGGAAGCAATTCCGGCTGATTTGGCCGCTCGAGTTACTGACATGCTTGACATTCCAACCGTTGGTATCGGTGCCGGCAATGCAACAAATGCGCAAGTCATTGTCTGGCAGGATTTATTAGGAATCGGTGCTAGTGAACCACCTAAGTTTGTGCGCCAATATGCACACCTGCGCGCACCCATGAGAACAGCGGTGGAACATTGGATTGCTGATGTTTCAAGTGGTGCATTTCCCGGGCCCGAAAACACGTACCAATAAAAACCTGGCTACTAAATATCGGTTATTTGAACTCCGGCGTGTCCCTTATAGCGTCGGTTCATCGAAATTAAATTCGCGGTGAATGCTTCCACCTGACCGGCATTTCGCAGCCGACCGGCGTAGACTCCCCGCATCTCGCCCAGAGTGTTTGCGAGTGCGCATACCAATTCGGTTGCTTCTCGGTCGTCACCCAAAACCAGAACATCGCCGTGGAGTCGCGGTCCATCGGTATCGAGCAGTAACTTTGCCGAGATGTGATGAAAGGCGGCAACGACCTTTGCATCCGGCAAAATTGACTGTGCTTGCTGAGCCGCCGAACCACCCTCTACGACAAGTGAAAAGGCGCCCTGTTTGTCAAATCCCAACGGATTAACACAGTCGATAACGACTTTGCCAGCAAGCTGATTTACCAATGATGCCAACAGTTCCTTGTGTCCATCCCAAGGGACGGCAACAATGACAACATCACTAGCAAGTGCGGTGTCTGCATTCGTCATGCCTGTGACGCTGTGACCGATCTGCGTTGCAATTTCGGTCGCCTTCTCGGACGTGCGTGAACCAATAATTACTGCAAGACCTGCTTGCGCGAACCGCGTTGCAAGCCCGCGTCCTTGTTCACCGGTACCACCAAGTACACCAATTACTTTCCGTGAAATGTCGATGGCAACTTCCTCTGCCATGGATGAATCATTTTGCGTCATGGAACTAATGTTGCCAGAGACTCGCTACGTGCGCACATGCGCATCAAATTCATGTATCATATTAACGACACGCCTGTGACAAATGACGCCGATATCTTTGTATTTTTGCGTATGCTCTGTCACAGTTGAGTTATACGTTCCCTGTAAATCGCAGGGATCACTCCACACGGGAGGCATCGTGGCGGTAGCAAAGAAAACTGTACGCAAGAAAGTTGTCAAGAAGGCAGCACCACGCAAGGCAGCCGCAAAGAAGGCAGCACCACGCAAGGCAGCCGCAAAGAAGGCAGCACCACGCAAGGCAGCCGCAAAGAAGGCAGCACCACGCAAGGC
>Ga0105049_10003201_pt1 | contig 19397 bp, 17 predicted proteins | sample MAT06_FD_78087 | JGI IMG/M metagenome (GOLD analysis project Ga0105049, IMG submission 78087) | Freshwater microbial communities from Lake Fryxell liftoff mats and glacier meltwater in Antarctica - MAT-06 | ecosystem: Environmental > Aquatic > Freshwater > Ice > Liftoff microbial mat | place...
ACCGTTTCGAGGCGGTCATAGCTCGCGACCAACAGCGCCCAGCTGTTGGGGGTCGTTTCAGCCTCGGTTTCGACCCCGTCGACGGTGGTTTCGATGGCCGTGTCTGCGACCGCCTCGGGCTCGATTTCTGCGTCGGCGTCGGTGTCGATCGCGCTGTCGGTTTTGGCCTCGGTCTCGACCGCGCTGTCACTGTCGGCCACCAGAGCTTTATCTCCGCCGCAGCCCACGAGCGCCGCGACGATGCACCAGCGCACGAGCGTCATGCGATCCCCATCCGCTCGAGCCATGCGACTTCCGCGCCCACCCCTTCCTGCCGTGCCCACTTCAACGCAGCCTCTCGCATCGTTTCCGCTCTCTCGCTCAGACCCAGGGCCTTGAGCACCACCACCTGACGGCGCCGGATGCGCGCGACAAGCAACCCGAGCTGCATCTCGCTGGCCTTGTCGGCCGCCTGTTCGAGCCTCGCGAGTGCCGTTGTTCGAGCCACGCTCGCACCCTCGAATGACCATGCCAGCGTCTCGGCATCGAGCGCCAGCGGCTCGATCCCCAGCGCGCGCGCAGCCACCGCGACCCGCTCCGCCGCCGCGCAATCCTCGGCGGGCACGGCCCCGAAGTCCGCTACCGCGAGCTCCAACGCCAACGCATCGGCCTCGCGCTGGTCCGACCTCAAGGCCGCAGCTTGCTTGATAGCCGTGACTCGCAGGTCCGTCACGTCGTCCGCACCGGATCCGGAAAGGTACCTATCAGCCATCGCCAGCGCCACCCGCGTAGCCGTCGCTTCGACATCCTGCAGCTCACGCGGCGCGCTCGCCGTGACCGCGACCTTGCGGCTCAGCCGGCCCGAGCGCGGCCCTTCCTCGACAGGCTCTGGCGGCCTTGCAGCCGCCATGCTTGCCTCGACTCGACTCTGTGCGGTGGAGACCGCCGCCGCCGCGAACGCGACATCTCCCGCGGCCAACGCGCAGTCGGCCAGGATGAGGAGTGCGGTCGCGATGTCGCTCGCGACGCCCTCCTCCTCGAGCATCACGAGCGCTTCCCGATACGCGGCGAGCGCCTTGCCGACATGGCCGTGCGCATGTTCGATGGCCGCCACGCACATCCGCAGTCGGGCGATGCCGGTGTGATGACCCACTGCCCGCGCGAGTTCGAGCGCCTCGTTGAAGGCCGCCTGGGCCGCTTCGAGGCGGCCCATGCGCGCCTCGACCTGACCGCGCAACATCAAGACATCCGCCAATGTTTTTGTGGACTTCAGGGGACGTATCAGCGCGATGGCCTCGTCGAAGAGATCACGCGCCGCCCCGAGTCGCCCTTCCACGACGAGCAGGCTCGCGAGGTTGACGAGCCCACCGACCACCGCCTGCGCCTGGCCGAAGCGACGGTCGAGCTCAAGCCCCTTCTGGTAGTAGCCGCGCGCCGCGCCGACCTTGCCCATCGCGGCGGCCACGTTGCCGAGGTTTGTGTAGGCACGCGCGATGCCAGGGTTGTCGCCGACGTGGGTCGCGAGGCGCAGGCTCGTCTCGAAGAGGCGCTCGGCCCGTTCGAGGTGGCCGCTCACGCGGGCGATGTTGCCGAGGTTCGAGTACGTCAGCGCCAGGGCGCGCAGATCGCTCGTCTTCTGGATGCTGCCGATCGCTGCTTCGAAGTGCTGCTGCGCGCGCACGATGTCGCCACGCATCCGCGCGAGCTCGCCCAGGGCGTTGTGCGCCGCGCCGCGCTCGACATCGTTGTTGTCGCCGTTGGCCGCCGTGAGCGCCCGCCGGAAGGCATGCTCCGCCTCTTCGAGCGCACCCCGTCCGAGCTCGAGCTGCCCGAGGTTCCATGCGAGTGCGGCGACCATGCGGAGCTGCCCCGACCGCTCGGCCAGCGCGAGCGCTTCGTGCCACGCGACCGCCGCCTCGATGGCTTGCCCACGCTCTGCCTCGACCATGCCGAGGTGGCCGAGCGCCGCCGCAAGCTCCGCATCGAAGCCGGGCGTTCGCGCCAACGCGATGGCGTTACGAAGCGCTTCGATCGCCCTCTCGACATCGCCCTCGCGCCGCGCCAGGCGGGCCGCCAGCATCCAGCCTTCGCGTTCGGCCTGGCCGTGGCCGCCTTCGACAAAGCTCGCGATGGCCAGCTCGACCTGGCGCCTGGCCGCGTCGAAGCGGTGCTCGGCCTCCATCGATTGAGCGGCTTCGAGGTGGCCGTGACCCAGAACGAGCGCGCGTTCGGCCATGGCGGGGGTTCGGGGTGTAGGGCGCATCCTGAGAACATACCCGCCTCGCGAGGCAGAGAGAAGCCTGGCATGCCAGTCCACAAATCCGGTCCATGCCACGGGACTTTGGCGCCGGGCAACTGCGCGGGTCAACTTGACGGCAGAAAGCTCCGTGATAGCGTCCGCCGCGGCTACGGCCAAAATCACAACAGGGAGGGACTTTTCGATGGCTGATTCAGCAAGACCCAATGGCAAGCTCACCACGGGCGGGGTGGGCGGTATCCTTCTGTGCGCCGCCTTTGCACTTTTCCTCGTCAGCGGCGGCCTTGGCGTCGGCGGCATGCAGGCAGCCGGTGGCCTCGGCCTCATCGGCATGATCCTGCTCATCGGCGGCGGCATCTGCGCGGCCATGGGCTTCTTCGGCCTTGGCAAGATCTACGGCGGCACCAACGGCATCGGCGGCGTCTTCACGCTGCTGATGGGTGTCATGCCGGTCGTGCTCCTCCTGGTCGGCATCATCTTCGCTTCGACGGCCTCGGCTGAGACTTTGTCCGAAGGTGGCGCGCGCGCCGCTGGCGGCATCATGATGGTCTTCGGCATCGTGTTCATCGTGTCGATTGCCCTGTCGGGCATCCTCGGTGGGATTGGCATCATGGGTGCCAAGGCTGCGCTGGCGAAGCCGGCGGGCATCCTGCTGCTGGTCGGTGGCATCGGCGCGCTGCTGTCGATCCTCACGATGTTCAACGTGCTCCCGGCCTCGATCGCGGGCATCCTCGGCTACGTGGTGAGTGGCGGCTTTGCGGCCGGCTTCCTGCTTTCGGGCCTCGCGATGTTCTCGGAGCGTGCGTGAGCAACGCTCGCTGCTGACCTCGCGTCTTCAGCGACAAAGGCCCGCCCGGCTCCGCGCCCGGCGGGCTTTTTGTTGCCCGCGTTCGCGTAAGAGCCAGGTAAAATCGCGGCACCTTCGCGAATGCCGTTGAGCCAGGTGGGCAGATCCAGCGTCGGGTGCACGTTCCTAAACCGCGCTCCCGGAGGTCACCGTGTCATCGATCGCCGTCCTGCTCGCCCTCGTGCTCCTCCCGCAAGCCCCGCCACCCGTTCCGCCGGCCGCCGCTCCGACGATAGATGTGGTGCAGGCGTTCGAGGACTGGACCGGTGCGCGCCTCGTGTTCACGCGCAAGGAGACGCCGAGCCAGGTGCTCTACGCGACGACGCCAACGCTTTCGCCCGAACGGCGGCGAGAGGCGGCCGAGATCTTGTATCGGCATGCGCACAACTACCCGAAGGGCACCTTCAAGAAGATCGGCCTGACGATCGTCGCGGTGTTCGCAGGCTGCGGCGATCCCGAGGGCGATGGGTTCCGACCGTGGGTCGATTCACTCAAGGGTTATAGATACTTCGGGCGCTGGCATGCGGTCGGCGCGATCGCCGCGTGCTACTATGATGATGGTCAGCTGCCGCTGACGTTCCACCACGAAGTCTTCCACCACATCGACGCGACCCGCGGCGGCAAGACCGACTACGTCCACTTCAACGAGGACGACACGCGCTTCGCCGACGCATTCACCCACCGCGACCCGTACTCTGCATTGGCCCTGGATGCGCGAACGATCGCCTCGTTGCGGGAGGGCGGCGCGGGCAATGTCCTGGAAGACGCGGTCGGCGAGTACGCGCAGAAGTCGGCGGGCGAGGACCAGGCCGAGACCGCGCGCTGGTTCCAGACGAACCTTGCCGATGGCCTGCTACAGGCGGCGCTGCGGCCCGAGCTGGCGGGTAGTCAGCGCATCCTGCATCTACTCGCCGAGTATCAGAAGGCGGCCGCGGCGATGTCGCCAACCTGGTTCGTCACGGTCGCGCTCGAGGCAGCCGCGGGTTCACACGAGGCGCAGAAGCGGCGGTCCGAGCCGGTGTTCGAGCAGACACGCGACAACGTCTGGCTCGACAAGGTCGACCAGGAGATCGACGACCCCGACGTGCGCCGTGCCATCCGTCGGGTGCAGCCGGCGACCGTGCGCATCGGCAACGGCAGCGGCGTAAACATCGACCGGTCGGGATTGATCCTGACGGCCGGCCATGTGTGCGACGCGGTCGGCGACCGCTTCAACGTTGCGTTTCCTGATGGGCGCCGCTTCACGGGGGTCACGGTCGCTAGCGATTCGTTCCTGGATCTCGGGTTCGTGCGCCTCGAGAACGCGCCCGACGATCTGCCGATAGCACGCCTCGCGGCTGCGGCCCCGTTGGTCGGCGACACGGTCGTCGTGATCGGGCAGCCCGGCAGTCGCACCCCGCAGGGCGAGCTGACCAACTACGAACCGTGGCACGTGTCGGTCGGAGAGATTCGGGGGTTCCTGCCAAACATCCTCGGCAGACAATCGCTCGGGCGCACCAAGCACTCGGCCTGGACCTACTGGGGGCACTCGGGTTCGCCGCTGTTCGATATGCGCGGGCGCATCGTCGCACTGCACAACAGCTGGGACTCGAAGACCGCGATGCGGCACGCGGTGCCGTGGGAGGCGATCACCAAGTTCCTGTCCGAGCATTGAGAGCGCGCATCGGCAACGTGCTTCGCCGGTGTTTCGCGAGCCGTGGTCTCCGTCGTTCCCGCTTGCCACCGTCGTTCACACGCCGCATATCGGGGCGATGAGCACCGAGGCCTGGCGCTGGGGCGATCTGTTCGAGCTGGACGTGCCGTTGTCGGCCGAGGTGCGGGACCTCGGCGAGATGGTCGAGCTGCGTTTTGCCGAGGAGCCGGAGACGCCGCTCTTGATCGCGACGTTCTCGCCGTTGCCGACCAGCGGCGGTCCGGAGCGCGCGGTGCAGGGCGCGCTCGAGCGGTTTGCGATGAGCCGTGGCTTTGCACAGCCGCCGGCCGTGCTCGACCCGCTCGTGAACGTGGATGATCGTGGCGTGGCCATGGGCCGCCTTGCGTTCGTGACCGATCTCGCCTGGGAAGTGCTGGCGATCGCCTGGAATCAACACCTGGTCGTTGCGTTCTCGGCGGCAGCCCGCCCCGATGCCGGCATCTTCGATCGCGCCGAGGCGCTGATCGCGAGCCTGCGCCCGGGCGAGGTCATCGTCTCGAACGAGGCCCCAGCCGAGGCTCCTGGTGACTTCTGAGCGGTCGTCGGGCTAGACTCCGCCGCGATGAACGCTCTGCGCGCCTATCTCTGGTCTGCCTTCGTCGTCGCCCTCGGCAACCTCGCCGTCGCTTGCACCGACTACCCTGCGAGCGTGGCGCCGCGCGGCGACCCCTACGCGTATCTGCGGCCCGAGCAGACCGGGAGCGACACCATTACGCCGGGCGCGCGCACGACCTGGCACAAGGACGTGCGCCGGGTCGTCGAGGCCAACTGCGTGCGTTGTCACAACGACGAAGGCATCGCGCCGATGTCGCTCGAGTCGTACGCCGCGGCCGAACCCTACTTCGATACGATGGCCGCCCACGTCGAGAGCGGCTACATGCCGCCTTGGCAGTTTGACGAAGAATGCCATGACCTGGCCGTCGTGCGCGGCCTCTCCGACGAGGCCAGAGCGACATTTTCCGCCTGGAAGGAAGACGGCTTCGCTGAAGGTAAGGAGGCGGACTACATCGCGCCGCCCGCGCCCGCGGCGTTCGACCCGTCGGGCGAGGTCGAGGTCGCGATGACACGCGCGACGTACACCGCCAGCGGCGACGAGGCGCGTTGCTTTTTGTTGTCCCAGAAGGTGACCGCCGATGCGAGCCTCGACCCGCGTGGCTGGTGGGTCACCGACGTGCGCTTTGCCCCCGACCAGGCCGATCAGATCCAGCAGGCGACGTTGTACATGCTCTCGCCCGACGAGACGGCCGCGGTGTCCGGCGACGACGCGGGCTACGCTTGCGACGATGGGGCAGGCACCGACAGCGAGGTCACGGTTGCGGCCTGGGTGCCTGGGCAGATGCCGACGAGCTTCGCGCAGGAGACGGCGTTGCTCGTGCCGTATTGGTCGCGCTTCGTCTTGCGCATCCGTTACCGCGCGAGTCACCTCGCGACCGTCCCACCCGATGCGACCTCGGTCAGCCTCTGGCGCTATGGCGGCAAGCGTACCCCGAACGTCGCCCAGGTGCGCCTCGCGACGGTGCGCGCGACCGGCACGGCACCGCTCGACACCTACCTTGGGAGCTCGCAGACGATCCTCGGCATCATCCCGGAGATGGCGCCCGGCGGCGGGTCGCTGAAGCTCGAGTACTTCATCGGCCCGGCCGGCACCTGCCTTGCCGAGAGTGACCGCTGGGACCCACGGTTTCCCGAGACGCTGATATTCGCCGAGGGGCGCACGACCAAGGCGATCCTCGGCTACACGACGCGCCTCAGCTGCAGCTACGACGACGGCACCCCCGCCCCTGCATGCCGCGCGACCTTGGTGTCGACGGTCCCGCGCTACGACAGCATCCAGCCGTTCGGCCAGACATGCAGCGGCGTCGAGGGATGCCTCCTGTCATGCGCGAGCTCGGCCACCTGTCTCCTCGACTGCATCGCCTGGGAGCAGCCGGCCTGCGGCGAGTGCGCGCGGCGCCAACTGTTCCAGACCTGCGCGATGGTCGCCAACCCGATCCAGTACAACAACCTCGCGGCCTGCGAGACGGCCAACTGCGCGGCCGCGGATGGCTTTCCGGGGTGGCTCTCGTGCATGCTCGACAAGTGCAAGAGCCAGCTCGTCATCATGCAGACGGCCCTCGAAAGCGCGTTGCCCGAAGGCACCTGCAATCGCGATAGCGAGACCTGCGTCTACATGGTCCCGAGCGAGCCCTGAATGATCCGGCTGCGCGACGCGCAGGGTTGTCCGTAGACGTCGTAGACGTCAGGGACGAAATCGCAGCACATGGCGCGCCTCGAAGCGCAGCGCATCGCCCGAAGCGAGGCCGCGCACATAGGTCGGCTGGTTGTCCCAGACCGCCGCGAAGCCGTCACCGTCGGCGCCAGTGACCTCAATCCAGAGGGCTTCATAGCGGCCCTGAATGTCGGCGCGCTCGCGCACGATCACGACCTGCGCATAACCGCCGACAGTGATCGGGCCAACCTCGGCGGGCGCATCGGGCGGCACGAAGACGCCGAGATCGCTGCGCGCACGGACCTCGTCGCGCGGCATGAGCGACCACGGGTCCTTGCCATCGTGGCGACGCGGCTTGCCGGTCTTCGGGTCGAGGATGTCGTCTTCCATGGGGCGGCCTGGGCTCGAAGAGGTCAGAACGGGGTCGGCAGGTTCGGGACGCCGATGTCCGAGAGCGTGTCGCACAGGAGCTCGAAGGCCGCGCCATGAGGGCTTCGCAGGTGTTCGACCCCGGCCGCGGTGGTGAGCTCGAGGTCACACGAACCGATCTTCGTATTGATGCAGATCTTACGGCCGCCGGGCGGGTTGTCGTAATAGAGCGCGACCACGTCGAGCGGCGCCGTGCGGAACGTCGCGCGCAAACGAAGCCCGTCGCCACGCGCCTTGATCGACCATTCGAGGCCATTCATGTGGGCGCGCCCGAACAGCTTGCGGAGCTTGTTGAGGCGGTATTCGTGGCCGCGATGGCGGAGCACCACCGGCGTCATCGGCGGCGACAGGATGGGGCCCAGTCGGATGCGCGCGGTCGCCACTTCGAGGAACGTGTCGGGCGCCTCGGGGAAGCCCGCGACCTGGCCCCACGCGTAGCGATCGGTGTGACGCTCGCCCCAGTTGTGGTTGATGCTGCCGCGCCAGCCATCGACCACCGTCGTCTCGTGGCCGACGTGATAGGTGCCCTTGAAGGTCACGTTGGGCTGCATCACGAGCGACTTCGCGCGCGGGAAACCGCCGCTATAGAGCCCCTCGGGCAGCAATAGGAGCGGGGCGCCGCCGCCCGAGAAGTTGAGGTCCCAGGCGATCATCGCGGCGCCGGGCGACTCCTTGTTGGGGCCGTGGGCATTGCCGTACGCATGGTCACGCTCGAGCCTGGCGTTTGCGATGCGCACCCCGAGCCCCGAGCTCGGGAACATCGTCTCGATCATCGGGTGTCGCTCGCGGGCGACACCATGTCGGCCACGCTCACCGTCGAAGGTGATGGCAAACAGCTCCGCGACCGCGTCCTGCGGGCGTCCGGTCGGGCTCGTGACGGTATAGCGGAACCAGAACGCGAGCGGCCTGTCGGGGTGGTTGCCGCGCAGAAACCAGCTCTCGTAGTGACCTCGCGCTTCCCCCAAACGGAAGCGCGCGCCTTCGGGATCTACAGCCATATCCAAGGGATACACCCTTGTCGCGGGGCTATCAACGAATGCCAACGAATGCCCGGTGTCCACCGTCGGACGGCACGCAGGAGCGTTCAGGAGCCAGTGATCGAGCGGGAATGTTTTCGCGATTGCCAGCGCGTCAGTCGCCAGCGCACGTGCACGCCCGCCGTTTGCCAAGCTGTCGCGGCCCGATCACGAGGACCGCCTCTGGTGCGGTCGCGAGCCATGGCATGAGCCTTGCGAAGCCTCGCTCCAGAGGTTCCGATGCAGCATGCACCCTGGCTCTACCGAAGTTTCAAACGATCGCTCTCCCACATCGTGACGGGCACCCCGTGCGATGAGGAGGTGCTCGACTTCGTGACCCTGCGCTGCGCGATCCTGGTGGACCTCAGCCTGCCCGCGAGCGAGCGAAACATCGACCGGCTGATGCTCTGCGCGATGGCCGGGCTGTCGCTGTCGGTGTTCATGCGCGACGTCGACGTGGCCCTGGTCAAGGCAGCCGAAGGCGATACTGGGGCCCTGCCGGCCTCGGCCAACGCGAACGAACTGCCTCAGCGCTTGTTCGGGAGCTGCTTTGAGAACCAGCCGCCGGTGAGCGCGTCGAGATCCGCGGTCAACGCGTCAATGCGCAACTGAGACTTCACGGCACGCTCGACCGAGGTCGGCGGCTCGAGCTCGACCTCGACCTGCAGCTGGCGGCGCGCGAAGAAGAGCTTGTTGACGGTCGTGAGGATGTCCTCGCGCTGGTTGACGAGCCGCTCGATCTGGCGCGACGCATTGACGCCGTCGCGGTTGAACACGAGCCGGGTCAGGTCCCAGTCGGCCCGCAGCTCGAGCTGGAGCTGGGCATCGGTCGACACGAGGTCGGACAAGCCCGAGGTGGTCGTGCGCACGTCGCTCTGGTCGCTGCTCGTGCGGCGGACCTGACCACGCAGGCTGCGCGGCAACAGGTAGGCCCAACGCGCGGAGTCGACCCACGAGTCGTACGCGTCGGGATTCACGCGCGCATAGGTCGCGGCCGCGCGCTGCACGTCGACGATGTTGGGCTCGCTGTCGAACTTGGCGAGCAGGCGGCGCGCCTCGGTCTTGACGTCCTGCGCGTGGGCCGGCGTCAACGCGCCCAGTAGCGTGAGTAGGCTGACGAGAAGTGCAGTCTTCATTGACTTCTTTTCCTTTTACTTCGGAATCTTGGCGGACGTTCCCGCGATTGGGAAATGACCACCGGTGTACACGTGCAGGTCGGCTTCGAGCCGTTGGATCGCGAGTATCTCCTTGAGAGCATCGCGAAGCTCGATCTCCTCCGCGGTGGCGAGGTCGATGCGCTTGCGCGCCCAGGTCTGATAGAGCGGCAATACCACCTCGCGCACCCGCTCGAGCTGGCGACGGGCACGCACACGCGATGTCTCGTACACGGTAGTGCTCGTCTCGAGGGCAGCGGTGATCGCAGGCATGACGTCCCAGTAGGCCATGATGCGGAAGTCGTCACTGACCGGACGGACCTCCACCGCGTCGAGCACACGGCGATTGAGAAGCGGGATCGCGACGAAGTCCTCTTGTCGCTCACGGACCCAACGCCAGCTCAGCTCTATGCGCGGCAGGAGCCACGCGAGCCGCTCTTCCAGGGCCCAGCCCTCGATCGCGTCGAGGTTCGAGCCGTTCGTCGCGACCGCCCAGGTGAGCACCTTGTCGTCGCTCGGAAAGCCTTCGAGCGCGGTCTTGGCGAGTCGCTCGGCCGACGCCGAGTAGGCACGACCCGACTCCGGCACGAGGCGCCAGGCCCCCGAGCGGCCCACTGCCCAGAGCGCGGCCGTCGGCCCATAGCCGGTCGCGACGTCGCGCAGGCGTCGATCGAAAAGGCCATCGGTCACCCGCTCGAACGCCTGGTCTGGCTTCCAGCGCCAGGCCCCCTTGGCACCGACCGCCCAACGCGCCGCTTCACGCCCGGCCGCGAGTCGGGTTGCGCCGGGAACGGTCCAGGTCTCCTCGGTCAGCGGCACGTCGCCGGGCTTCACATGGATGCGCGACACCTGCTGATCACCCGCCACGAGGATGCGCGCGTTGGCCTCGGTCAAGACGTCGTCCAGGCCTGCTTCCTCCCTGCCGCCGATCGACAGGCGATCGAATCCATCGGCCGTCGCCGATGCGATGCGCAGGCCGCGTGAGGTGGCCGCGACGAGACGCCCTTCGGAGATCGCCATGGCGCGCACCTGCAGGTCCTCTTCGAGGCCACGCGCGACCCGACCGATGCCATCGGTGCCGAGCTGTACGAGGCCGCCGTCGGTGCCGATCCAGACCCTGCCGTCCGGCGTGACGGCGACGTCATTGACCGCGACCTTGCGTCCGAAGCGGACCTCGCGGCCGGTGCCCATGCTACGCGCTGCGCGTGCGACGGTGTAGAGCCCGCGGCTCGTGCAGACATAGAGCTGGTCGCCAAAGACGCGCATGCGCACGACGCCAAAGCGTGCCCCGCCCTGGTCGTCCTCGTCGGGCGTGCCGTTGTCGCTGTCAGCATCGCCGGTGTCGCCGGGATCCAGCACGAGCAGGTTCTCCTCGTCGAGGCCGTCGTCCTCGATCTCCTCTTCCAGGCGCCGCTGCTCGTCCGGGTCGTCCTCGAGCGCGGTTGGGTCCTCGACGGGCTGGCTACCGGTGTCGCGGGTGAGGCCCGAGACGCGGGAGAGCTGGAGCACGAGTGTGAAGTTCGCGCCCTCGTCCTCGGACACCCAGACCGTCGTCGCGCTGCCAAGCCAGACGACCTTCGGGTTGTCGGGATCGGTCGCGACCGCGGACATGCCCACGCTGGTCGAGACGGGTCCAGCCGGCTCCCAGACTTCAGTGATGCGCGCCGCACGCGCCGGCACCGCGACCGCGGCGAGCGCGACGACGAGGCTGATGAAGGAGGGGGCAACGAGGCGCACCATGGGCACGCGGAGCCTAACCGCGAGTCCGCCGTCGCGCAACCGCGCGCAGCTCAGCGCTTGAGCAGCACCGCCATCTGCGACAACATCGACGCTCGCCAGAACTGCTGGAGCGCTTGGATGCGCGCGGGGATCGACGGCGCATCCTGCCACGAACGGCCCGTCTGATAGGCGAGACGGGCCGCCACCGGCACCTCACCGCCGAGCTTCTTCGCCCGCGCCGCGTGGATGCGCGCCTTGGTCTCCGCCAGCTCGAGCATGCGTGGCAGCACATGCCCGCGCCCGAGGCTCTGCACGTCGCCCGCGTCGTTCGTCACCGCTTCGAGCGAGTAGTACTTCGCGATCAATACCGCCGCGTCGACGTACGCCGAGAGCGACCCGGCGAGGCGCACCATGTCGAGCGTCGGCCCTTCGCCGAGGATGCTCAGAAAGGCCACCTCCGCGGTCGCGCGGATGTCGTCGTGTAGGAGCCGGTAGGTCGGGTCGCCGAAGTTCGCCTTCACCGTTTCGAGCGTGACGCCATGGAACTTGGCGATCTCGATGAGCGTGGTCTGCTCGAAGTAGCTGATATTCGCGTTGCCCGCCGTCTCGAGCAGCTGGCCCAGCCGCTGCACGTCGCGCTGCGGGATCTCTTTGGCGTTGGGCTGCACCTCGGGACGGAAATCGAGGTTCTGGCTCGCGACGAAGTTGTGCACATTCGACGCCGCGACCTCGACGAGTGGCCCGTTCAAGAGCTCGATCAGCTCGTTGGTAAGCTGCGGTGTGGGCTGCAGGCGATTCGAGCGTAGGCCGCTGATGAGGGTGTCGATCTTGGCGACGTTGACCTTGCGCTGATCGAAGCCGCGGAAGAAGTGGCGCACCGCGCTCCCAAGCGCTTCGAAGGCGGCCGTGAGGCTCATCAGGTCGCTCGCGGATTTGGCCAGCGACGTCTTCATCTTGCCGCTGGTCTCGGCGAGGCGCTTGTCGACATTGTCGATGACGCCCTGGGTGAAGCTGTTCGCCTCCTCGTAGCGCGCGCCGCGCACGAGCTGCACGACGCGCCCGCGAAGATAGGCGGTGTCGGCGTTGATGAAGAGCTGATTGGCGAGCGCGTAAGCGGCGGCGACTTCACCGTCGGCGAGGAAGCGCTTCGTCTCTGCCATGAGGCTATCGACTTCCACCCAGCGGGCCGCGAGATCCGGGTCTTTCACGCCAAGAGCGTTGAAGTCGTTGTAAGTCGTCTCGGCGTTGGTGAGCCACTGCTGGGCCTGCAGGCGCAGCGCGCTCTCGACCTTGGTCGGTAGCTCCATCTCCTTCTGGGACACGGGCTTGGGCTGCACGAGCTGCACGCCGGTGAGGTAGCCGTAGGCGGTCTCGACGTCGGGGATCTCGACGATTTTGATCCCGTCGCGCGCCATGCTGCGGATGTCCATCTCGCGATGGGTCACCATGTCGTAGACGAAGTGCTGCCCCATCGGGTAGCCGAGCGTCGTCTTGCCGGCGCGGATAGCGGCCTGGAACTTCTGCGGGATGCCGCCGACCGGGCCGATGGTGCCGTCGGGATTGATGGTACCGGTCATCGTGAAGCGCGGGTTGGCGCCCTGCCCGGTCATGCCCGCCAGGATCCCGGCCGTCAGGAGGCCACCCGCCGAAGGTCCGTCGAAGCGCTCGCCGTTGCGGATCGCCTCGACCCAGACCGTCCAATCCGAGAGCGGGCGGTCGAGTGCCAGCGAGGCCTGCAGGGCGGCGAGCCAGACCGAGGTGCGCCACTGGCCCGAGAGCTGGAGGGCCGAGCCTTCGAGCACGCCGACCCGGATCCGGTCGGTCTTGTTGTCCTGGACCGAGACGAGCGCGGGCGTCGTATTGCCCTCGTTGCCGCGCACCGACAAGAAGTCGACGACCACTTCGCGATGCGCACCCCCGGAAGCACACCCGATGAGCAGCAGGGTCAGCGCGGTGACGGGCACGATTGCTGGGATTGCGCGGCGCATCGATAGACTCATCAGGACTCCTTGCGACGCCGTCCGGCTTCGCCTTCGAGCGGCACGATCATGGCCCTACATCAGGCTCAGGACAAGGCCATCTCGAAGCCGGGCGTGAGCGTTGCGACGTCGATCTCGGCCCACGGACTGTCGGGTGGGTGCACCGCGTAGAGCGTCATCGCAGTGCGCGTCTGGGTGAAGCCCGTGAAGGCCGGGGCGAGCGGCGAGCCGCGCGCGAGGAAGGCGCTCATGAAGTGGTGGCCATGCGATCGCAGGCGCTCGTAGGCCGCGAGCAGGAGCTCGTGCAGCACGGCCGGATTGTCGTCGGCGACCTCGACGTGGGTGAGGAACGGGAAGCTGAAGCAGGCGCCCGCGGGCGGCAACGGCGTGAAGCCGCGGATGCGCGCCGCGAGGTTGTAGAGGCGCTTCTGCCAGACCATCGGACCATGATAGCCGAGCACACGCGTGCGCTTGAAGGCCGCCGTGTCCCAGGGCGCGAGGCAGCCGACGAGCGCGCCCTTGGCATTGCGCGCGAGGAGGAAGTCGGTGAGCGAGAAGCCGGGCCAGGTCGCGAAGCGGGCTGCGAGTCGAGCCGCGTCGAGAACGTCACCGAGCGGACGGGCCTGGGCACGGCGTGCGATGAATTGGCAGAGCTCGTCGAGGTCGCTCGCGGTCGCGGCGGCGACATGGTCGGGTGAGCGACGGCGGGTCGTGAACTGGATCGAGACCATCTCGAACGCGGTCATCGGGCGGTAGACGGGCTGGTCGAGACGCTTGTCGGAGCGGGCCGTGAGGGCCTGGCGGGCCTGGCTGTTGGCGTCGAAGATGACGGTCGTGAAGAGCTCGGCGCCGAGTTCCTGTCGGATCCAATCCATGAAGCGGCCGTAGGCGCGCGCGAGGTTGAGGCCGCCACGAAAACCGGGCGCCACGCGCAGATCGCAGAGGTAGCCGGTCTTGATGACGCGCCCCTGCCAATGCCCCGGCCGCACGATCGCTGTGCCGCAGCCGACCACCCGGCCGTTGTCGTCGATGCCGGCGGCGGTCGCGAACTCGGCCTGGTGCATGCGCGGCAGGGCGAAGAAGTCGGGGGCGCGCTCCTGCGCGAGGTCGAGCGCAGCCTTCAAGTGCACGCTCGCGAACAGCTCGCACAGCGCCTCGTTGTCGGCGGGGGTGGCGAGCCGCATTGACCAACCCTCGCCGCTGAGATCGAGCGGGGCGCGCGGGGCGTGGAACTCAGGCACTTCCGGGGCCATTCGCATTACCCGGGTAATGGGGATACTGAGGATGGTTGGCGCGGTACCAACGGCGTAGGGCGGGCAGGTGCTGCTGCGCCACCTGCGGGTGGATGTGGTGCACGATGTGGCAGCCGATGTTGCGCGGGGCGAGCACCAGCGCGCCGGCGAGGCCGAGGTGATGGTCGCGGGTCGTGCGCAGGAGGGTTGCGACGCTGCGCTCGGAGGTCGGCTCGTAGAAGTGCTCGCACAGGACGCGATAGCTCGCGAGCAGCCCCGTGAGCGTGGCTGGTAGGGCGTAGCTCCAGGCCATCGCGGCGGGCCAGAGGACGAAGGCCGTGACCAGCGGGATCTGGAAGAGCACCTGACCGAACTCGGCCCGGGCACAGGCGATCACCTCGCGCGAGTTGCGCAGCGCGTCAGCCGATGCGCCTGAGCGGTCCTGCAGGAAGACGCGCGCGTAGGCCGGCCGCCACGATGGGATGAGCGACGCGATGAGCCCGAACGGCGCACGCACGCTCCAGAACGGCAGCAGCAGAAGACCACGCAGCCATTGGACGAGCCAGATGCGGCGGTCGGACGATGCGCCCGGCTTGAAGTACGGGTCGGCCGCCATGCCGCTGTCGCGATGGTGACGCAGGTGGTGATAACGCATCGCTTCGAGCGTGGTCGCGATCGGGTAGGCGACCAGCGCTTCGAGGAGACGCGTGGCCGCGGTCTTGGTGCGCAACGGCATGTGGGTCGCGTCATGCAGAATGACCCCGAGCGCATGCAGCCGCCCTGCGACGAGGACCAGCAACGGCAGGTCGCCCCACCAGGGTGCAAACGCCATCGCCGTCCAGAGGAGCCCGAGGAGCGCCCATTCGACCAGCGCCTGGCGCAAGAGGCCGGCGATCGTCGGCGGGCCGAGCAGCTCACGCGGCACCTCCCGGCGGCGCCATCGGACTGTCGTTTCGGCAACGGCAGTCGAAGGCGATGCGGTGGCAACGGCAGCCGAAGGCGATGCGGTGGCAACGGCAGCCGAAGGCGATGCGGTGGCAACGGCAGCCGAAGGCGATACGGGGGGCTCGGCCGCGTCGTCGAGTGCGCGCTCGAGATCGTCCGCAAGGTGTAATGGCCCGACCGCAGCGTTCATTGCCTCGATAGTAGCGGCTCCGGCGGCTGGACGTCATCCGTTCATTCGTGGCACGGCTACGGTCGCCCGATCCCGCTCGTGCACCGAGGAGTTCTCTTGCCGAGGTCCATCATCGAAGTGCTGCGCGCCCGCTCGGCGGGACGGCTCGTCGCCAGCACGCGTCAGGTGAGCACGCTCGATGCGGCGACCCGCACCGCGATGTGGACCTTGTACGAGGCGTTCTATCTGCGCGTCGACCGACGCAGCTTCGAGTCCGATCTCGCCGAGAAGGACGATGTGATCCTCTTGCGCGACGCGGGCGATGGCAGCGTGCAGGGGTTCACGACGTTGCAGGTCTGCCGCCATCTCGGCCCCGCGGGACCGTGCGTCATCGTGTTCTCGGGCGACACCATCATCGCGCCCCGCTACCACGGCCAGACCGCGCTGCAGCGCGCGTTTTTCCGCTACGTGATGGCGACGGTCGTGCATGCGTGGCGACTGCCGGTGTACTGGTTTCTGATCTCGAAAGGCGTGCGCACCTACCTGCTCCTGAGCCGCAACTTCCTCGCATACTGGCCACGCCACGATGCGGCGACGCCACCGAGCATGCGCGCGCTGATCAACGAGCTGGCGGTCGAACGCTTCGGCGCCGCCTATCAGGAGCACCTCGGGCTCGTGCGTTGGCAGCCGCCTGGACCGTGCCTCGCGGCCGGGGTGGCGCCACTCGATCCGCACGCGCTGTCACGGCCCGATGTGCGTTTCTTTCTGGAAGTGAACCCCGGTGCCGACGAAGGGGACGAGCTCTGCTGCCTCGGCCAGGTCGACCTGGCGATGGGCGCCAACTATCTGAAACGACTTACACAACGAACACTTCGCAGGCGCCGCACGAGGCAGGTGTGATGACCCCGATCGACCCCGTGCTGGGCGTCTTGCAGCCGCTCTGGCTTGCGAGCCTCGTGCCCGAAGCGCTGCGTTTCCAACGTGCCTTGCGCGACCCGGCGCGGACGCAGCGCAGACTGCTCTTGCGCCGCCTGGCTGACAACACGCGATGCGCCTATGGACGCGAGCACGGGTTCGCGACGATCCGATCGGTCGCCGACTTCCAGCGGCGCGTGCCGATCGCCCGCTACGACGCGCTTGGACCCTGGCTCGCGCGGGTCGCGGCGGGCGAGGCGCAGGTCCTGACCGAGGCGCCGGTGCGGCTGATGGAGCGCTCCGGTGGGTCGACGGCGAGCGCTACCAAGCTCATCCCGTATACGGCCGAGCTCCTCTTGGACTTCGCGCGCGCGACCAACCCATGGCTCGCCGATCTCTACCGGCGCTTCCCAAGGATGATTGGCCGCCCGGCGTATTGGTCGCTGTCGCCGGTCGTGCAGGGCGAACGGCACACAGCCGGTGGCGTGCCGATCGGGATCGACGATGACACCGCCTACTTCGGGCCACTGCGCCGGTTCGTTATCGCGCGTTCGCTGGCGGTGCCCGGCAGCGTGGCACGCGTGGCGGACTTCACGCGGTGGCGCCACGAGACGCTCGTACATCTCGTCAGCTGTGAGTCGCTCGGGTTCATCTCGGTCTGGAGCCCGACCTTCCTCGTGGTGTTGTTGCAAGCGCTTGCCGCGCAGCCCGACCGGGTGCTGGCGACGCTCTCGCCACGGCGGGCGAAGGGGGTCGCCAAGGCGCTGGCGGCCCGTTCGGGGCGAGACCTGTGGCCCGACCTGCAGGCGATCTCGTGCTGGACCGAAGGTCCGTCGGCGGCGTTCGTGCCAGCCCTCGAAGCGTGGTTCCCGGGGCTGCCGATCGCCGGCAAAGGGCTCCTCGCGACCGAAGGCGTCGTCTCGATCCCGCTCGCTGGACGCGACCCGACCCTGGCGCTGACGAGCCACTTCCTCGAGCTCATCGACCTCGATCATCCCGAACGCACCCCGCTGCTCGCTCACGAGCTGCGGCCGGGGGCGAGCTACTCGCCGCTGCTCACGACCGGCGGCGGCCTTTATCGCTATCATCTCGAGGACATCGTGCGCTGCACGGGCCCAATGCAAATCCGATTCGAGGGCAAGCTCGACCAGGTCGCCGACCTCACCGGCGAAAAGCTCCACGCGGGCCAGGTCCAGGCCGGCCTCGACGCGCTTCAGCGCGCCTTGGGTGTCACCTGGGACCACGCCTTCGTGGCGCCGGTCGTGCCCGAGGTCGGCGTCCCGTACTACTGCCTCTACCTCGACGACTGCGACTCGCGCATCGAGGCGATCGCGACAACTCTCGAAGCTCACTTCCGACAGAGTCATGCCTATCGCTATAGCCGCGACCTCGGGCAGCTCGGACCGGTGCGCGTCCAGCAGGTCACCCACCTGCGAGAGCGCCAGCTCGACATCCTGGTTGCGCGCGGCCAGCGACTCGGCGACATCAAGCCGAGTGTGCTCGATCGGCGCCCGATCTGGGCTGCAACCTTTGGCCCGAGACCATCGTCATGAGGCACCACCCCGACTCGCCCGCCACCCACTGGGGCGACCTCGCGAGCTACTGGTATGCGGCCGCGCGCTCCGACGAGCTTCCTGCAAAGCGCCCCCGTCCAGGCGTCGTGCTCGGCATTCGCATCGCCCTCTGGCGTGATCGCGCCGGCACGGCCCACGCATTCTTCGATCGCTGCCTGCATCGCAACGCGCTCTTGAGCGAAGGGACCATCATCGACGACTGCCTCGCGTGCCCTTACCACGGCTGGACCTACGACCGCGCCGGACGCGTCGCGCACGTGCCCTCGCTCGGGCCGTCCCAATCCCCCCCGGACCTCGGGCTCAGGACCTATCCGGTGCGCGAGCAGGACGGCCTCATCTGGGTCTGGCTCGGCCCCGGCACGCCCGACAAAGATCCCCACCGCATGCCTCACTGGGCCGAGCCCGGCTGGGGCGCCTACTACATGAGCACGCGCTTCGACAACGGCGTCACGAACCTCGTCGAGAACTTCATGGATGTGCCGCACACGGTGTTCGTGCACCGCGGCTGGTTCCGTTCGCAGTCGCGCACGAAGGTGCCGATCACGATCGAACGCACCGCCGCCAGCGTGCTCGTCACCTACGAGCAGCCTGGCGACAGCATCGGCTTCAGCGACCTCTTGATGAACCCGAAGAAACTGCCGCTCACCCACACCGACAAGTTCTACCTGCCAGGTCACACCCGCGTGGACTACCTCTGGGGCGCACCGGACGCGCCCGAGCGCGCCTTCGTCATCACCAGCACCTGCACCCCGATCTGCGCGCTCGAGACCCAGGTCTATACGCTCATCAGCTACAAGCTCGGCGTCTTCAACGCCCCTGCCCGCCTGTGGCTGCCGTACTACACGCGCCGCGTCATCGAGCAGGACGTCGTCATCATGGCGAACCAGGGACGAAGCCTACGCCATCACGGAGCCCCCGAGTTCCACGGCACGTCCGCCGACCTCATCCACGAGCACATCGAAGCCCTGCGCGCATGGGCCGCGGATAGCACCAGACAACGCCCAGAGCCGCGCATCGATCACACGGTCATCTGGATTTGAGTTCGCGAAGCGAGGCCAACCTCATAGGTTGCCGAGAAGCGAGCGATGAAGGCCCCGCGTGACCTGCCCGAATTCGCGAAGCGAGGCGCGTGCGACCGAGGAGCCGCGAAGTGAGGCCAACCTCATAGGTTGCCGAGAAGCGAGCGACGAAGGCCCCGCGTGTCCTGCCCGAATTCGCGAAGCGAGGCGCGCTCGACCGAGGAGCCGCGAAGCGAGGCCAACCTCATAGGTTGCCGAGAA
>Ga0105049_10003204_pt1 | contig 19388 bp, 9 predicted proteins | sample MAT06_FD_78087 | JGI IMG/M metagenome (GOLD analysis project Ga0105049, IMG submission 78087) | Freshwater microbial communities from Lake Fryxell liftoff mats and glacier meltwater in Antarctica - MAT-06 | ecosystem: Environmental > Aquatic > Freshwater > Ice > Liftoff microbial mat | place...
AGCAATCGCAATCAACCGCTTGTCCAGAGGTGCAGCGCACCTGAACTTTGCGCCGAATGTTCCGATGCTCTGCACCTTGATTCACGCTTTTTGACATATTCTACCGACGTTTGGCCCATATTGAGCTGATGTGACAAAGTAGAATTAATGTCCAAAGTCAAAAATCGCAAATTTTTTGATGAGCAAATTTTTCATGGCATCAAGGGGGTAATTGGCTGGGTCTTGCAGCCAATGCAGGCAAACACCGTCAATGAGCGCGAACAACAGCAGGGCTTCCTGCTCCGGTGATTCCGCGCCGAGCCGTCGAAAATTCTCGGCCAGGTGCTTTACCACAAATTGATTGACCTCCTCCAATTGCGCTCCAGCCACCTGACTGACCTCTGTTTGGAAGCGGATTTTCGTGACCAGGTGCCAGAATTTTTCGTTTTCCCTGATGGCAGTTAGCGAACGTTCGATGTGCTGGAGAATGGCCCCACGCGGGTCAACTTCGGACGCTGAATAGGCCTCCATCGTTGCGGCAATATGCGCCATGCCTTCTTGAATGATGGCAGCCAATAGTCCGGCCTTATTTCCGAAATGCCTGAAAATCAAGCCTTCGGATACTCCGGCTGCTTTAGCAATCTGGCTCGTAGGCGTTCGATCATAGCCTTGTTCGCCAAAAAGTTGGAGCGCTGTTTGGAGGATGATTTCTTTATTTGTCATTTTAAAGTGAGTAATCACTCACAAATGTATGGACGATAATTGAATCCACAATACTGTACGACGAAATTTATTTCGTCATTTATTTCGTCCAGCCTTTTTATGGAAAATTGGGCGAAATGAATTTCGCCCTACGGGATTGAAAACTTTTTCAGTCATTTGTCCAACGATAAAACAGTCAACCTCCTTCGCTCCTGCCCGCCAAGGCTTGGCAGGCGGGAAAGCTTCGGCGGTTAAAACGGTCAATAGTTAAAAGCCAACAGTCAATAGTCATGAGCAAACCCTCCTTCCTCTGCATCGCCAGCTATTTTAAGGGCAATGATTTTTTGCGCGGTATGAAATCCACAGGCGCAACGGTCTATCTCGTCACTTCAAAAAAACATGAGCACCAGCCTTGGGCACGCGAAGCTCTAGACGACCTATTTTACGTCCAGCAAAACGATGAAAACGAGTGGAATATGGAAGACACCGCCGACGGGCTTGCCTGGCTCATGCGCAACAAAAAAATTGACCGCATCGTGGCGCTCGACGATTTTGATGTGGAAAAAGGCGCTTACCTCCGCGAGCATTTCCGCATCCCCGGTATGGGCCAAACGACGGCCCGCCACTTCCGCGACAAACTTGCCATGCGCATTGAAGCCCGCGACGCTGGCATCCTTGTTCCGGCTTTCTCCGACCTTTTCCATGACGCCGACATTACCCGTTTCACCCACACCGTGGCGGCACCCTGGATTGTGAAACCGCGTGGACAAGCCTCGGCTACCGGCATGAAAAAGATACACTCCGCGGAGGAACTTTGGGCGCACCTCGAAACGCTGGGCGGAGAACGCCACCACTACCTCTTGGAGCAGTTCAAACCGGGCGACGTGTACCATGTAGATGCCTTGTCGGAAGGCGGCAAAGTCATTTTTGCTCGCGCCTCCCAATACCTTTCCACACCCTTTGAGGTAGCGCACGGGGGCGGTATTTTCCGCAGCGCCGTAGTGCCCTTTGGCTCCGACGATGATAAAAAACTCTTGAAGCTGACCGCCGACGTAATGAGTGCCTTCGGGATGCAGTACAGTGCGAGCCACACAGAATTCATCAAAAACCACGAAACCGGCGAATTTTATTTCCTCGAAACTTCTTGCCGTGTGGGTGGGGCGCATTTGGCCGAAATGGTGGAATGTTCTTCAGGAATAAATCTTTGGTACGAATGGGCACGGCTTGAAGAGGCCGTAGCCGGCAATGAAAAATACAAAATGCCAAAAGTGCGCAACGATTACGCCGGCATTATCGTCTCGCTGGCGCGACAGGAATGGCCTGATACAAGCCAATTCAACGATCCCGAAATCGTCTGGCGCTTAAGTGACAAAGAGCACCATGTGGGCCTCATCGTGCAGTCTAAAAAACGTGAGCGTGTAATCGAACTTCTGGATGATTATGCACAACGCATCCAGCGCGATTACCATGCCAGCGCACCTGCGCCGAAGAAGCCGAACGTTTAGACAGGATTATACCCCCTCTCCAGCTCGAAAACCCTGTTCATCTTGTCTAAATAAACCCCTACCGTCTAAATACTCATGCATCCTATGCTCAGCATTGACCCGACGCAGATCGCCACTAAAGATTTGCACCAATATATCTTAGGAGCGGTAGCGCCCCGGCCCATTGCATTTGCCAGTACCATCAGTACAGATGGAATCCCAAACCTTGCGCCCTACAGTTTTTTCAACGCTTTTAGCAGCAACCCGCCCATTCTGATTTTTTCCTCCAATCGCCGTGTTGCCAACAACACCACGAAGGACACTTTGAAAAACGTGGAAGACACGGGCGAGGTCGTCATAAATGTGGTGTCGCACAGTATCTCGCGCCAAATGGCATTGGCAAGCATTGAGTACGGCCCGGAGGTAGATGAATTTAAAAAGGCGGGTTTTACGCCCTTGCCCAGTGCGCGGGTTAAGCCATTTCGGGTGGCCGAAAGTCCAGTACAGATGGAATGCGTGGTAGACCAGATATTGCCACTCGGCGAAGGCGGCGGCGCGGGAAACCTGATCTTTTGCAAAATTGTGATGATGCATATTTCGGAAGAAATATTGACCGATACGGGCCGCATTGACCCCCACAAAATAGACCTGATGGGCCGAATGGGGCGGTTTTACTACGCCAGGGCCAGCGGGGCCGCCGTGGAAGAAATTGTGCAAGAGGTAACGCGTATTGGGATCGGTTTTGACGGGTTGCCGCCGACTATTCGTCATAGTAAAGTATTGACTGGCAATGATTTGGCTCATTTGGCTAGTTTGCCCGCACTTCCTTCACGGGAAGAGGCTTTGGCTTTGGCAGGTAATAATGAACGGGTAAAAAATGCCCTGCTAAGCCAAGATCGGCAGCTAACATTGCATATCTACGCCAAGGAAGTTTTGGAGAAAAACGAGGTGTTGCTCGGAGCGGCTTTGGCGGTATTGGGGGCCTGATAGTACCCCGGAACTCTGTTCCGGGGCTTAACCATCCCCGGAACGGAGTTCCGGCGCTTGACCATCCCCGGAACGGAGTTCCGGGGTACTTTAACTTCCACTTTATGCAAAATTTCAAAAACATCCTATTCCTCGTCCTGCTCGCAGCGACCCTCTCTTGCAACCAACAACCTGCCCCTAACCCAGCTTGCGATTATCTAAAAAACGAAGAACCGGGCGTAAAAAGTGGTGGAGTCCGCCTACTCTCGTTGGACGGCGGCAAGTACAAAGTCTGGACCAAACGTATCGGCAACAACCCAAAAATCAAAGTGCTGCTCTTGCACGGTGGCCCAGCTTGCACCCACGAATACTGGGAATGTATGGAGAGCTTTTTGCCGCAGGAGGTCATTGAATTTTACTACTACGACCAACTCGGCTCGGCCTATTCCGATCAGCCCACGGACACGAGCCTTTGGAATTTGCCGCGTTTTGTAGAAGAAGTAGAGCAAGTAAGGCAGGCTCTGGGACTTAACAAGGACAATTTTTACCTGCTCGGACACTCTTGGGGCGGCATTTTGGCCGCCGAGTATGCCTTGAAATATCAAGATAATCTGAAGGGCCTGATCATTTCGAACATGATGATGAGCTGCCCAGATTATGGCAAATACGCCGATGAGGTGCTGGCCAAACAAATGGATTCCAATGTGCTAGCCGAAATTCAGGCCATTGAAGCAAAGAACGATTTCGCCAACCCGCGCTACATGGAGCTGCTCATGCCGAACTTTTACAACCAACACATCTGTCGCATTCCGCTGGAAAACTGGCCGGATCCGCTGAACCGTTCTTTAGGAAAAATCAATCAAACGGTAGATGGCGGGAAAATTTGATTGGAATTTCCACTAAAGGTGAGCCGGGTCGGAGGGAAATAAAAAACGGACTGCATAGAGTACCTACGCAGCCCGTTTTTGAAATTGATTTTCAGCTTTATTTTGATTTGATCAATTTGCCTGACTGCAATAGATTTCCATTAGAATCGTACAAATTGGCAATGTAAAGGCCAGAAGGCAAGCTCGAAGCTCCCGTCCAAGTGTGCGTGAAATCACCTTCAGACAAATTCCCGGAGAATGCAGTAGCGACATAACTACCCTGAGCATCATAAATGCGCAAAGTAGCCTTCGTTGCCTGATTCACCTTGAATTGGAAAGTAGCCTGATCCATGAATGGATTAGGGTAGTTTTTCATCAACACGGGTTTGGTACTGAAGCCCAACACGCCTTGAAATATATCGTTGGTGCCTACGAACACGGGTCCACTGCATTCGCTGGTGCCACGGTGAGGTTCAGCCACATACGGGAAAGTAGCACTGAAAGCTTTGTCGTTGGATTCTACCCCAGTGGTGTAGGAAAGTACCCCCACCAAGTCGTTCGTGACCGGGTTGGCCCCACCCGCCGTGTAATCATCATACCACAGACCAATGGCAGCCAGTACAACACCAGAAACGGCTTGTAATTCGATGCGTGTCACGTCGTCTTCCAAACGGCGACCGTTCGGGAAACCGTCCATGTTCGGGATAAATTGAATGTTTGCGTTACCGTTATAAGCAGGATCTGTGAGACCCAACACGGCTGCCTGAATGAGTCCAAGCGAACTGAACTTGGGGTCATTGCGGGGAGTCACGGGCACCGCCATATTAAGCCGCAGCATATCTCCACCGTTGGGCAGAAAGTTGTTGATGAACGGTTTGCCCGCAGACAAAGGGCCTCCGGTTTTACCCGTAGCAAGTTGGTAAGGTGCCAAATTAGGCACCCCGGTGTGGAATATAGGCCATAGGTCTACCGAGCGTGGCTTGCCAGCTCCTGGCAGCAGCAGACCGCCGAATGTAGCGGGATCGAATGCAGTGCCAGTCAAGGCGGCATTGCCTTTCAGGGGCCACAAACCATCTTTCCCGTTACGAAAATCAAAAGCCTGCAACGAACTCGTTTGGACGCGGAGTGGAGCAAAAGCGGGTACGGCGCCTCCAAATTGGCTGTCGTCCATGTACAAAGCCAACTCTGGATTGAAGAAAAATCCGTCCATAGTCGTTTCGCCGATTTCCTGATACGGGGTCAAAGAATTCCAGTAATCCTTTTGGCCGATTGGGATCACAGCTTCGTTGGTCAAAGGCATACCCAGACGCGATACTTGAGTCCAATCGCCACTGTAAACTGGGTCGCCAGTAGCAGAGAGGGTGCGAATTTGTGGACGGCTGGCCGAAGCCCATACTCCGATCACAAAATCGCCCTGCAAAATAGAGGTCGGCGCAGGCGAAACTCCTGCTTTCAACAGGGTCTGGTAATTCACTTGTATTGCGATGGTACTCACATTCAAACAGGCAAGCCCGTCGCTCGGAGTACCGTTTTGACGCGGTGCATCCCCAAGGTCAAAGATGCCACCCAGGTCTACAAAGAACGGATCGTCTGAAGTGCCGCAGAAAACCTTTTCACCACTGGTAGCAGTCATGACGGCATTGCTCATCAGCGTAGCGTAATTCGTATTTAGACCTACTGCAGACTCAATGGAGCGTGCGCCAATGTTTGGTGGAGGCACTATTCCGTCTTGCACGATGGTTTGAAAGGAAACGCCTCCATCTATACTGCGCTCAAGCGTGTAAGTGGTCTTCAGGTTTTGTTTGCCCAAACGGATGTTGAAGAAGGTAGTTGGATCTTCATTCGTGTAGGTAAACGTGAAACGGTAGGTGATTTCGTCGCCAGAAATAGAAGCGTCGTTGTCCACGTGGATTTCATAACGCACATTTTCTCCGAAGAAATTATAGTTGGGGCCGCCGTGCGGAAGTTGCAGCGGAATGTAGGTCGCGATCAGTGTAATCTGGTTCGGATTGTCCGGGCTGCGAAAAGCGTAGAGGTCTACGTTGTCAGCAAGTGGATCATCGGCGATAAGTGGTGCTTCGCGATGGCTGGAAGCCATGCTTGCCGTGATGCCGAGCATCCAGACGGAAGCCGCCAACAGAAATTTATTTATTGAACGATTCATCGTTGAAATTTTTTTGTGTGTGAAGGTTACTGACCTACTTCGGTGCCTCTCCATGGAGTGGCCACATAAGGGAAGCTGGTTTTGAAATGCTTGTCGTTGTTGTTGACGCCGGTACGGTAAGACAAAACGCCGACTAGATCCGAGGTGACCGGGTTGGCTCCGCCTGCGGTGTAATCATCGTACCAAAGACCGATGGCAGCCAAGGCAACCCCTGCAACTGCTTGCAACTCAATGACGGTCACGTCATCTTCCAAGCGACGGCCATTGGGGAATCCATCCATATTCGGGATGAACTGGATACTTGTGTTTTGATTGTAAGCCGGGTCTGTGAGGCCCAATACGGCTGCATTTACGATACCGAGCGGGCTGAACTTTGGATCCGTACGGCTCGTGACGGGTACGGCCATGTTAAGGCGAAGCATATCGCCACCGTTGGGCAGGAAGTTGTTGATGAAGGGTTTACCTGCTGATAGGGGCCCTCCCGTTTTGCCAGTCGCCAATTGGTAAGGCGCCAGATTAGGAACCCCCGTGTGGAATATGGGCCACAAATCCACGGAACGCGGCTTGCCAGGTCCTGGGAGCAACAGCCCACCAAATATAGCGGGATCAAATGCCGTTCCAATTAGAGCCGGGTTGCCCTTCAAGGGCCACAGACCATCTTTCCCGTTCCGAAAATCAAAGGCTTGCAATGAACTGCTTTGAATCCGCAAAGGCGAAAAAGCAGGTACGGCGGCTCCAAATTGCGAATCGTCCATGTACAATGCCAGTTCAGGATTGTGGAAATAATTGTCTAAAGTAACATCGGCCAATTCATCATAGGGCGTAATGCGGTTCCAATAATCTTTGTTGCCAATGGGTATCACCACTTCGTTTGTGAGCGGCATTCCAATCCTGGAAACCTGAATCCATGCGCCATTATCACTGGGTTCAGCACCGTTAGGTTGCAAAGTGCGCGTAGCCTGGCGGCTGGCCGATGCCCATACACCAATGGTATAATCGCCATCCAAAATATTGGTTGGAGTGCCCGGAGCGCCTGCCTTGCGCAGCGTAGCGATCGGCACTTGAATTGCAATGGAATGCACATTGAAAAAACTAAGTCCGTCACGGGACTGACCGCTTTGACGCGGCAGATCGCCAAGATCGAATACGCCGCCCAAGTCTACAAAAAATGGGTCGTCAGCTGGCCCACAATACACCTTTTCGCCCGAACTCGCCGTCATGATGGAGGCCGTGATGAGCGCTTCGTACGTCGTGTTAAGCCCTACGCCCGATTCAATGGAGCGTGGCCCGATGTTCGGCGGCGGCACTTTGCCGTTGGTGACAATGGCGGTGAAGGATACGCCACCGTCCATGCTACGCTCCAGCGTGTAGGTCGTTTTCAGGTTTTCCATGCCCAACCGGATGTTGAAAAACGTGCTGGGATCCTGGTTCACGCGGGTGAACGTAAACCGATACACGATCTCGTCGCCAGCCACGGCAGCATTGTTGTCAATGTGGATTTCGTATCGGATGTTTTCGCCAAACGTGTAATAGTTTGGGCCACCAAAAGCGAATTCCCCCGGAATGTAATTTGCGATGAGCGTGATTGTGTTTGGAGCGTCGGGGCTACGGAACGCATAAAGATCCGTGTTGTCAGCCAAGGGGTCGTTGGCAATGAGGGGTGCTTCTCGGTGGCTGGAGGCATATAAAGCCGAGCAGCACAGCCAAAGCAACGCCAACGTGGAAGCCGAAGAAATACTCCGTTTCGAGAAATTGGTCATGATTAGTTGTGTTTGTTAAAAAATGAAAGATGGGCGGCCAAAAGCTTGGCCAAGACCATGTACGAGGCGCAGCGGGTTTTAGATTTATTCTTTCTCGAGTTTTTTCAATATTTCTACCCAGCTCGTCTTTGAAGGGTTGGGAGCGCGATAGTTCGTTTTTTTGTTTACAAAAAATCGGTTGAACGAGATGCCTCGTTCAACCGATCTAGTATTAAATTAACGTGGGTATTGGATTAATCCAGCCGCATTGTAGCGATATTTTGGCAACGCTATCGCAGCAATACAAATCTTGCCATTTGGCGCTCATCCTTCCCCGTCAAAATTTCAATGAAATAAAGTCCATCCGTCAAGCCTTTTGGTATTTCTATTATTTGCGGAATTTCTGCCGCGTTCAGGAGGAGGCTTTGCAACTGTTGCCCTTGGCTATTGTAAATCTGCACCCGAAGTTGCTCGCCTTCCCATGCAGACAGATCGGCGAAAAGTGTGCCGTCCGTAGGGTTTGGGAAGACGGAGAAAGGCCGCTGCAAGGCATAATTTGAGGGCTCAATTTCATCGGTACTTTCAGCGACCATTGACTGCTCCAATTCAGGGACTTCAAAAGCCCCGGTTGGCGCAACTAAGCTGTTTGGCATCACACAGCACAGGTGAGCTTCATAGAAAATTTTCGGAGCGAGCCGCACGGTGGCAAGAATACACCCTTGGCAAACTTGCGGTGGCAGGATGTATTCGAAAATGTCCGATTGACCATTATTGATGCCGACATTGTTGGATTTGAACCGAATGGAATAATAGGGGGAAAAATTCGGGTTGCGAACCGTGTAGGTGCGACCACTGGGCGCAGTATAAACAGTGTTGTTTGGCGGGGCACTCGCGGCGATGCCATTTGGTACTTGAAATGCGACATAGCTCAGGTTGCCGGCGCAGTTGTTGGTTACGCGCAAGCGGTAGGTTTGTTTGCCCGCCGCATCTTTGGTGATCGCCAACAGTTCGAAGGTAACACAGGCCGTCATCTGCAGGTCACATGGGTCTTCTTCCGCCGGCAGCACGTTCACTTTGAAACAACAGGTGTCGGGTTTGCTACAGCAGTTATCATCGTCTTTGGCAAGGTAGCACACGGTGGTTTCACCCAGCGGGAACGTGCCGCTGGGCAGCCCTGATATTAGATTCACCGTTGGGGCACTGCCGAGGCAAGTGCTTGTAGCCGTTGGTATCGCATAGTTGACCACGGCCGATGTAAAATCCAAAGCGGCATTGACGGTAAGGTTGGGCGGGCAGTTCAGGGTAATGGTATGTACGGGAGAAAGGAGGAGATGGTAAGTCGCCAATGTATCACAATCGCCCCCAGCGCCAGGAAGGGTAATCATTACAATATCAGGAGCGGTATAACTGCCTCCTCCAAGCGAAACGGTTTCTCCAGAGCACAAGAAAATGGTGTCCACAAGCGTCTTTTGTGAGAATAATGTTACTGTGTCCGAACAAAGCAGCACATTATTGACATCATACCAGTCAAAAATGACTTGTTGTGGTGTGTTAAGAACATTGCTCAAACAGACCGAAATGAAGTTGCTGAACACACCAGATGCTATAGGTGCACCGCTTACAACGTTGGACAATGTTATTGAATTGACACCCAGAACCATTGAAAATGGCCCGCTTAAACTGCTGAAACCAAGATCAGCATCGTTGCTGCGGATCGTGAGGCTGTAAAGGCTGTTGAGCGGGTTGTTGTAACTGAGTTTCCAACAGCAACTGTCTGTCCCTGCGGGGATGGCCGATGCGCTCAAGCCGTAGCAGGTGCAATCAATCACCGTCAACAGGAGCGAATCTGATGTGCGTGTACAACCAAACGCACTGGTGCCGGTCAGGCTGTAGGTGCCGCTTTGTGTGACGATCAGACAAGCGTCGGTTTGGCCTGAAATAGGAATGCCATCTTTATTCCATTGATAGCTGGAGAGCCCCGAAGGGCCACAAATCGTATCGGGGTTACAAACCTCGTAACAGCCTACGGGTACCAGGCACAGATTGGGCAGGGGATAAATAACGGCACTTGCGGTTCCAGTGCAACCAGAGATCGTGTCTGTTCCAACGGCATAATAGGTTCCTGCTTGAGTGACAATGATCGAAGTCCCAGCAGCGCCGTTGCTCCAAGCATAGATCACATTGGCTTGTGTAGTCGGAATACTGAGCGTAATGGGTATGCCTTCGCAATCATTCGGACTAACCAAAATGCTCAATATCGGGGAAGTCGCGCCCATGACGTTAAAAGCCGCCGAAACTGCCGTGCATTGCAGGCTGGTGCTGTTGTCGGTAACCGTAACAACATAAGTACCTGCACTACAAGCTGTAATGCCCCTGCTAATTTCACCAGTGGGGGACCATAGGTAAGTGTAATTCTGCCCATAAGGAGTAGTCAGCATGGTACAGCCATTGTCGCAAAAGTAGGGGTTGCCAGAAATGCTGGCCTGTGGCAAAGGAATCACGACCACGATAACAGGGTCAGGCACCATTGTGCAACCATTTGCATCGGTTATGGTCACGCTGTAGGTGCCTGCCACGGTAACAAAAAGAGACTGGGTCGTGCTTGAAAGGGCATCTGACCACACATAATTATAGACAGAACCCAATGGTGCAGCAGGTGCTGTGAGCGTCACAACCATGCCTTCACAAACAGTAAGTCCGGGCGAAAAGATGACCTCGTTGGACGGCAAAGGGAATACGTCCAAGACTATCATTTCCATATCAGTACAACCTTCATCGTCCATGACGGTCAGCATGACATTATAGGTGCCTGGTGAAAGGTAGCTGTGGAAAGGTTTTGGGCTGCCGTTTGTAGAGCCGTCGTCAAATTTCCAATTCCAGTGGGTAATGTTTCCAGTCGGATTAATGCCACAAAACAGGAGTGGTGTACCCACACACACGGTATCCGGGCTTATCTCGATGCCGTCTATAGAAACGCCACCGACCGTTATAGTTTTGACAAAGGTGGACACACAGCCGGCGGCGTTCGTCACGACTAGGGTGACGGCATAAACACCCGGATTGGTGTAAATATAAACCGGATTTTGTGCCGCTGAAGTACCTTGAGGTGTATCACCAAACGTCCACAGCCATGACCATCCAAGTGGGGGGGCATCGGTCAGCAAGAAGCTAGATTCATCCATAAAAGTAGCGGTCAAGCAACTGGAAGTGCAACTGAATTCGGCTACCAAGGGGATGTCAACTATCTTGGAGACGGTTACCAGACACAAATCCGGAGGAGGATTCATATTGGCTACTGTAGCTGACAAAGTAACCGTATAATTACCCGCTTGAGTGTAGGTATGTGAAATAGAAGTAAAAGGGCCGCCTTGGCCTGACAAGTCTCCAAAATCCCAGCCAACAAGCGAGGCATCAACAGCAGTTGCCATAAAATTCACGATATTGCAATCAGGGGGCGGGTTGGTAGCCGTAAATAAAAGTGTGTGAGGCTCGGGGGTGCAGCTTCCCCCACAAACATCCGTTTGGCTCACGGTAGTTTCAGAACTGGAGGTACAGCCAATTGCATCGGTCAGTGTTACGGTATAAAGGAAGTCTTCTTTTATGCAAGTATTTGGATGGGTAAAAAAGGCTGTGATGGTTGCCTGTGGCGTGCCATTGCAAGCCCAATTATAGGAATACTGGCTACTGTTGCTTGGCGCATTGATATTGACGGGAGATAAATCACAAGGCAGAATACAAATTGTAATTCGGTCGGGTGGGTTCGACGGTGGTGCTGGATGCGCGACCGCCGTATAACTACTGCTGCTTTTGCAACCGTTGAATTCGGTAACCGTTACTGTATACGCCCCCACAGCAGAGACCGCAATGGTTTGGGTTGTCCCCAAAGTAGACCATAAGTAATCCATGTAGCCATTGCCAGCATTCAACATGAATGAGAAACCTGGGCAGACAATATTGTCTTGCACAATGCTCGGGGGGATCGGGTTGTCTACCTCAACTGCTAAAACGGCCTGAAGTGTCAAGCCACATAATTCGACCGTAAGTATCAGGTCAGTCGTTGGTACTGAGGGCACATTGTTCCACTGCACTTGGATGTTTGGAGTGCCTTGCCCGGAAGCGACACTGCCCATCGTAGGATCCGCAAATGTCCAGTTATACAGAGCCTCTGGATGCTGGTTCGATGGGCCGGCTGTATAATCCAATAATGAATTGACACAGACGATTGACGGCCCTGTAATCGTAGGCTGTTCGAGCATCTTTTCCGTTACGGGCAGCATGAAAACCTCCGAGCTGCAGCCGGGTGCAAAAGCCATGGTTTGTTGTAGGCTTAGTTCATAAGGCCCGTTAGTTCCCCAAGTCACGGTCACAGGGTTTCCTGTAGTGCTGCTCAAGGTTCCGTTTGTGACCGACCAGCTAAAGTTTACCGCTGTTTGATCTGTTTGGGCAAAATAGGTGTAGCTGTCGCCAGGGCAAGTTTCTTCTGGGCCATCAATTCCGAGAGGCTTCGGCACGTCAACCACCTTTACAATCATGGTTGCAACATCATTGCAGTATGCCAATGCGTCCGTTGGTGTAGCGGTTATCACAAAAGTGCCCGGTCCGGCGTCCCAGGTTACGGTGATACTGCTCGATCCATCTCCTGTAAAATTAGGTGGAGTGCTACCACTGATCGTCCAATTGTAAAAAGGCCAAGGAAGTGTGGTTGCAGAAAAAGTGGACATGGTATTCACGCACACCACACCTGGGGGAGGCCCAAAATTGAAACGAGGCTTGATATCCAACTTGAGTGTCGCAATTCCCATGCAATCCGCTGGGTCGTGGCCGGGCAGGCCGCCTAGAAAGTCACTGTAATAATTCAGTGTAATCGTCCCCGTGCCAGCAGCCCCCCACTGAACAGTGATGGTATTGCTGCCGTCGCCACTCCAACTAATGGCCCCAGTTACGTCCCAATCGTAATATATACTGATCCATTTTGGCACGGTGTAGGTTTTGGTCGAATGCTCGCAAACTACAGTTTCGCCATTTATCAAAACGGTGGAGGGTATGATCGGAACGGTCACAGTAACAGGTTCTTCACAATATAGGTCATCGCATCCCATCACTTCCAGCGTGACAATCCCTATCGGTCCAGCACCCCATTGAACGCAGATGGTATCGGTGCCTTGCCCGGTAAAAGCAAGGGGCGATCCTACCACCGTCCAATTATAGACCCCGCAATTCTGGGCGTCGGTCCAGTATTTGCTGCTGTCATTTGCGCATAAAGTGGAAACGCAAAAAATGTTCGGCCCCTCCAACGGGTCAACGAGTATATCTACGCAGGTGGTGTCGCTACAGCAACAAAGCGGATTGCCCTCAGTATCAAAATTGTTTCTGGTTACGATCAGACACGCGGAATGTATCCCAGGGGTAGCATAGAGGTGCGTCACAATGGGAGCCGAGGAACTTGTCCCATCGCCGAAATCCCAAAAATAACTGCTGGCGCCGATGGAGGTACTGGCATCAAAAGTGACCGATGAATTCTTACAAATACTGGTGGATGAAGTTGTAAAAGCGGCAACAGGCCCTTCCAATATAACAACGCAGGCATCCAGTACAGTCGTCACACCACTATTGGTGATTGCAAGGGAAACTGCTCCTGCCCCCGTAGGCCCCCAGGAAATATCAATGGTGGCCGCATTCACGCCCGTCACAAATGTGCCGCCTGTGACGGCCCAGGTATAGGCACTGCTTGGGTTATAGGTGGCGAAAAATGTCGCTTTTGCATTTTCGCAGACTAATGCACAGCGCGGGTTGTTAGGATCCAGCCCCGCAATATCTTCTATGTTTACAAAAAAGCAATCAGGCTTCGTGCATTTTATGATAAGGGTGACCTCTGCAAAACACACTTGGTTGGGCGATCCAAGCCCTGGGCAATCTACATAACTGTAAAAAAAATGGAGCGTATCCCCGCAGCAAGTAAAATCGTCAGCAGAAAACTTAAGTATTCCGTCAGACGTTAAAATTACACAGGGGGATGAGTCGGGCTCCCATTTCAATGAATAATCGATAGGATGAGAATCATTTTGGGTAACATTGACGAAGGTGTCTTGTTGCCCGAGAATAATGCAAATGGTATCGTTATTAGCAAAATAGTCCTGAGCGAAAGAAATTCCCGGGAAAAAAGCAAGTGCGACAAAAATAAAATTGGTAAATCGAGACTTCATAAGTTGATATTTTGAAAAGTTGAGAGTTTTGTTGTCACAAAAATGCGCTATCAACAATAAATTCAGAATAAAAAATGGATAAAAGTATGCCAGAAGACAGAAATAGATAAACGAATCAACACCCAGCCCATTCCGCTAGATTTCCCAACCTTTGCGCCGGCAGACACTAACCTCAATGGCAAAAAAAATAATTCAATTTCTCCTTTTCCTCGGCATCGGGGTCAGCATCATGGCCTGGGTATTCAGCAGCCAGAACGCTGCGTTCCAGGAGCAATGCCGCCTAGACGGCACCCCTGCGGATCAATGCAGCCTGGCCGACAAACTATTGCACGACTTTTCCACCGTAAACCTTTGGTGGATACTGGTAGTGCTGTTGGCGTTCACTGTGAGCAATATTTTCCGGGCGCTTCGTTGGCAAATGCTCTTGGAGCCGATGGGCTACCAGGTGGGTTTTGCTAATTCGCTGCTCACCATTTTGCTGAGCTATTTCGCCAATCTCTTTTTGCCGCGTATGGGAGAGGTGGTGCGCGCAGGCTCGCTCGCACGTTATGAAAAAATCCCCATGGAGAAAGTGATGGGCACACTCGTCGTTGACCGACTCATGGATTTTCTCTGCCTTGGCGGCGTGGTCGGTCTGGCTTTTTTGCTGGAAGGCGACACACTTTGGGCCTTTATTGACCAGCGAAAAGACGGCCAAGCCGGGGGCGGGATTTTACAAAACCCTTTTATTTTGGCATTCCTCGCGGTGAGTGCCCTGGGGCTGCTAATGATGTTTGTTTTGCGGGAAAAACTCGCTCAAGTACCGCTGTTTCAAAAAGTTGGAAAACTCTTGAAAGGTTTTCTCGATGGACTGAAGAGCGTTTTAAAACTGAAGAATCCGGGCTTGTTTATTGCTTATTCTGTCGGCATCTGGGGTATGTTTTACCTGCAATGCTGGCTCAGCCTTCTGGCATTTCCGCCCACGGAACACCTGGGAATGAGTGCTGCGCTCATGGTTTTTGTGTTCGGCACCTTGGGCTTTGTGATTCCCTCCCCAGGCGGTATGGGTACCTACCACGCGCTTTGTATCGCGGGACTGACACTCTACGGCATCAGTGGCAGCGACGGGTTTTCTTATGCGAACATTTCGTTTTTTGCGGTGCAGATTTTTTACAACTTCACTGGTGGATTGCTGGCGCTGTGGCTGCTGCCAAGGTTGAATAAGAAGAATCCAATCGCAGAATCGCCATAGATTGGTAAAATTAAGCCGTATATTGTACCCGAATAAGAATCAATCGCCAAAATGAATTGCAAAAAATTATGGTGGAGCTAAAACTCGAAAATTTAAAATATCAGGATCATGCCATCCAGGCAGTGGTAAAAGTGTTTGATGGAACAGAGAAAAACACTTTTGACAACGCTTGCTTTGAAGGCATACGTTCAAATATCTCCAAACTTTCCGTTGAGCAAATAAAAGAAAATATCACAAGCATTGCTGCTGAAAACGGCATCGAAGCGGATACTTTAAAACATACCACAGAAAATGACCTGTGTATTGAAATGGAAACAGGAACAGGCAAAACGCTTGTTTACATCAAAACCATTTTTGAACTGTACAGGCATTATGGCTTTACAAAATTTATCATTCTTGTCCCTTCAGTGGCGATCAGACAAGGAGTATTGGGTACTTTCAGGTCGTTCAACAACCAACTAGAAGACCTTTATGGTTTTAAACCAAATGCATTTGAATATGACAGCAAGAAATTAAGTAAAGTAACCAACTTTATTGAAGAACAGCATCCACAAGTGATGATTATGACTTTGGCTTCATTCAATTCAGAAGACAAAATTCTAAATCAGGCGCAGCGCGAAGATTTGTTTGCAAATATTCCTTTCATTCAGGCCATCGGAAAAACAAACCCCATTATTTTGATGGACGAGCCACAGGAAGGCATGGACACGGAAAACTCTTTAAAACAAATTACCAAGCTCAATCCACTGTTCAAAATCCGTTACTCCGCAACGCATAAGGTAGTCAAAAACCTTTTGTACCGCTTAACGCCTTACGACAGCTACAAGCAGGGTCTTGTAAAGAAAATCGAAGTCTTGACTGTTACCGAAAAAAACGACGAAGCAACCATAAAGATCGAATTGGCTGAAACACAAAACGGTACGGGTGCTCCGAAGGCCAAACTCAAAGCCTGGCATCAATCCAATTCAACCAATAAATTTGAGTTTAAACTTACGGCCTGGCTTAAAGAAGGTGACAACCTGGGAGAAAAAGCAAACAACCCGAGCTACCTGAACTATAAAATAGTACGCATCAACAAAAGTTTAAAAACCGGAAAATGGAGTGTTACATTCTCAAACGGCGTTGAGTTGCTCGAAAAACAAGCCTCCGGGAATTTGGAAAACATTTGGGCCTTACAGCTGGAATGGCTCATCCATCGCCATTTTGCCAAAACACAAAAATTGGCACCGAATGGTATAAAGTGTTTATCCCTGATTTTCATTGACAGAGTAGCCAACTACATGGGAGAAACACCCATTATTAAAAACCTTTTTGTTGAAAAATACAAAGCCATTTATCCTGAGTACAATGAAGGTGAAACGCCAACCGAACAACTGATTCAAGATATCCAAGGATATTATTTTGCTCAAAAATCTAGTGGCGAGTATGCTGACAATGAAGGTGGTATAAAAGAACAGGGGAAAATTTACAAATTGATCCTGGAAGGCAAAGAAGAACTTTTAACCATAGCAAATCCTGTGCAGTTTATTTTTTCGCACTCTGCTTTGGGGGTTGGTTGGGACAATCCAAATGTGTTCAATATTGCTACCTTGAACACGGCCTATTCTGATATCAGAAAACGGCAAGAGATTGGCAGGGGTTTGCGCATTTGCGTGAACCAAGACGGACAACGTATTTATGATGCGATGACTGTACTCGATGATGAGCGCATAAATCAACTTACCGTAATACCCAACGAGACCTACGAAACATTTGTAACACAATATCAGGAAGAAATCAAAGCTGTTTATGGCAATACGGGAGCGGGAGCGGGCATGACGCATACCCATAAAGGGAAACCGCAAGACGAAGTACATTTTAAACGCAATCCTTCCGATTCGATTGATGCAGCTTTTAAGCGTTTTTGGAAAGCGCTGGCAAAAAAAACCGATTATACCGTTTCGTTTAATGAGGAAAGCCTGATCGAAAGTTCTGTCGAACGCATAAACGCCATTTCCATTCCTGATTATTTAATAGAATCAACGAGCTATTTGATCAATGAGATCACGGAAGGAGGCAAACAGGACAGCTTTGGCGGAACGGAAAAAACCAAACAGAAAGCACGGTTCATGCCCTTGGATTTGATCGAAGAACTCAGCGAAAACACCGGCTTGAGCTACCATACAATTTTTAATATCTTTAAAAAATTCACCAACTACGCTGAATGGATCAAAAACCCGCCAAGGTTCATCCATGAGGCGGCTGCCTTGATAAGAAATGTAGAACTTGACGAAATGTTAAGAGGTTTGGATTATGCGCTTACTGGCGAAGAATTCCCTTTCGACTTCAATGATTATGTGAAAAACATTTCGAGCGATAATATTATCGAAACGCCCAACAAAGGTGTATTTGATAAGATACTATTTGACAGCAATGTTGAACGACATTTTTCTATGGCCGCCGACAGAGACCCGGAAATAGTTTGCTTTATCAAACTGCCCAGTTGGTATAAAATTAAAACGCCCATCGGCGAATATGAGCCTGACTTTGGCCTGGTGATGAAGCGAAAAAGCCTGAAAAGCGGGAATGAATCCGAGTTCTATTTTGTGATCGAAACCAAAGGCACCAACAACATCAACGACAAAAAAGCATTGACCGAAAGCGAAGTGTACAAAATAAAATGCGCAATGAAACACTTCTCAACTTTGGGTGTAGAAGTACACTACAAGGCCCCTATTAAAGACTACCAGATTTTCAGAACCGAAGCCGACAAAACCATTAATAAAGTACTAGAAAACGCATAAGAAAATGGAAAACATAAACGACTACATGCCTTTGAGCCCCGATTGGAACAAGGAACGGCTGGAAACTTTAAAAAAATTGTTTCCAGACCTTTTCACCAACGAAGGCAAGCTGAATATAGAGGAACTTAAAAAAGTAGTTGACCCTCAAAGCGTTAGTGAAACCGAACGTTATGAGTTTCGATGGTTTGGCAAAAGCCAGGCAAAACGAAATGCGTTTACCCCAAGTAATGCTACGCTTGTGTATGATGAGCACAGAAGCGTAAACCCTTCTGAAAGCGAGAACCTGATTATCGAAGGGGAAAATTTAGAAGTGTTGAAACTGTTAAGCGGGAGTTACCGGGAGAAAATTAAGTGCATCTATATAGACCCACCCTACAACACTGGGAAGGACTTTGTTTACTCCGACAATTATTTAGAAGAAAAAAGACCCTACTGGGAACAGAATGGAGTTACAGAAAACGGGTTAAAAATAGACACAAACACTGAAACAGAAGGCCGGTTTCATAGCAACTGGCTAAACATGATGTATAGCAGATTGTTAATATCAAGATCTCTACTTCGAGAGGACGGGGTGATTTTCATTTCGATTGACGACAATGAAGTCCAACATCTTAGAAAATTGTGCGACGAGGTTTTTGGAGAAGATAATTTTGCTGGAGTATTTGTAGTTAAATCTACTCCCAATGCCCGCAACTATGGGAATATAGCAAAAATGCACGAATATTGTTTTATGTATTGCAAAAATATAGAAGAAGTTGTGACCTATGAAGTTGAAGAGGAAGATAAAGAATTTAAATATCAAGATGAGATAGGCCCTTTCAATTTGCACCCATTGTATAACAGCGACGAATCTTTTCATATAGAAAACAGACCAAACCTATATTATCCTTTTTATCTAGACATAACCTCAAAAGATGAGAACGGTTTTTATCGAATTTCAACTGAAAAAAACAAAGAATATTTACAAGAAGTACATCCACCCCTTTCAGCAAAAAACAATATTCAATTCGTTTGGCGTTGGTCAGTAGCTAAGGCTAAGTCAAGTTTAAACGTTGAAATCGTTGGCCACATGGTGGAAAGTGGTGAGTTTAGGATTTCGAGAAAAATGAGGCATAAAAGCAAGATTATCAGGTCAATGCTTTTGGAAAAAGAATATGCCGGGAGGCATGGCACTGCTGAAGTTGAAGAAGTTTTCCAAAAAAAGATATTTTCTTTTCCAAAGCCAATAACTCTAATAAAAGATATTTTGAATGTTGCTATTGAAAAGGATG
>Ga0105049_10003208_pt1 | contig 19367 bp, 10 predicted proteins | sample MAT06_FD_78087 | JGI IMG/M metagenome (GOLD analysis project Ga0105049, IMG submission 78087) | Freshwater microbial communities from Lake Fryxell liftoff mats and glacier meltwater in Antarctica - MAT-06 | ecosystem: Environmental > Aquatic > Freshwater > Ice > Liftoff microbial mat | place...
TCGTTATGTCGAGGCCGGATTCGCCACACAGGTGATTTTGAACGCCCGCCTGACACGCTTCTATGAGCGCGACGACTGGAAGCGGCGGATGACGGCTGCACAATCCGAGGAGGCACTGCTCTTGGAGCGTGGGATTGATTTGAGCGAGGATGAAGACGAGTCCATTGCGATTGAGACTCCTGTCCATCCCCTCAGCGATGGAGCATCCAGCATTGAAATCGCCGCACGAGCAAAACTGGCCGCGATAAACGACCAGACCGAAAAACCCACGGGGTCTAAGGTCAAACTGTCCAGCGTTGATACCCTCCGCGCCCGTCACAAAGCCGCCACTAAACAGGAGATGCACCCATGAGCTTGAACAAACAGAAGATGGTACGCGAGATTGGTCGTCGCACCCGCCTGAAGAACCGTGATGTTCAGGCGGTTATTGAGTCGTTGATGGATGTCTGGACGGAAGAACTGGTCAGTAGTGGGAGGATTGAATTAGAAGGTTTTTGTGTGCTGGAGGTAAAAAACCAGCGTGTGACGTTAAAAGCTGGACGAGAATTGAGAGGAGTGATAAAGTCAACTGTAAAGTAGCAATTGATGTACCAAAATTAAGATGATTGGTCAAATTTTCCTTCCATAATCTTGTTATGAGAAGTAGATTAAAATGTCAACAAAACGTAATATCTTCCATAAAACGAAATATTTATGCTTGCTTAAGAGTAAATTTACTGATATTATGTATTACTTGTGTTTAAATCAATTGAGGAGATGACAAATTGAAGTTAAATAAACAATTGTTCTTTTTTATCTTTGTTGCTTCAATTTTGTTCATTTCTCTAGCTTCTGAAGCTCAAACAAATTTCTCTCCTAATAAATTTACCTATTTATCTACAACAAATATACCATTGCCATTACCAACCATTGCCCTATTTAGTACTTTTACAAGCACACCAACTGTTGATCTAGAGCAAACCCTTGATCCCGAGCAAACCGTTGATGTTGTTCCATCATCAACGGAGGTGACTGAGACACCAGTTTCTACGGATGAGGTTCTGCCTGAAATCACGTCCTCTTTTGAATTGACACCTACACTAGATTTATCATTACCATTGCCAACCACCGACCCGTTAGATAATTTAACAATAACGCCAACCGCAACTTTTAATATCGAGCAGACTATTGAAGTTTTTCCAACGGAAGAATCCTCCTCAACTCAATTACCTGAAATAACACTCACTTCGACAGACGAGAGCGTTCCCGGGGTCACATTAGAACCTGACCTTACATCAACATATGTAGGGGAAATAACCCCCGAAATGACAGCTTCTCCTGAAATTTTCAATGATTTGGTTTCACCTATTGACGGCGAAATTATTAGCCCCAACGAACTTATCTTGACTTGGCGACTGGTTGAGAATGCGGAATGGTACAGAATTAGAATTTCAGGTATAGATACCACTACAACTTTCCAAAGAAAATTTGTTGATCCGTTAACAATCTGCACTAGTGATATTTGCACTATTACGCTCACAACGACTGATATTTCACTTCAAGCAGATCAGAGTTATGAGTGGTGGGTTGTTTATCAATTGAATGGCGAAAAACTACGGACCAGCCGAGACACGTTTATTGTCGAATCAACACCTCAGACCCCTGTATTACAACCATTATTTAGCTATTCATTTGATGATGCTAGTTACAGCACTTGGATGATCGGCACGTTGTGGGATTTTGATTATGGTGTGAATAGCGCTGGTATAGAAACCCGTCAATCAGGGCAGATTCTACCTGTCTTGACAGAAAATTTATCCGATACCTCGTTGACAATTTCGTTTCAACTTCTCGATAGCGCGATTAATATTCGCGCGCGTGAAAGCGCCTCAGGGAATTATAATTTTTACTTAGCTGCATCAGGCTTAGTAGAACTCCACAAAGGAACAGAACTGCTTTATACAACAACAATAGCACCTATAGCCCCCTATTATTGGCATACTCTGACATTTTCTGTTATCCAAAATAGAGTGATTATCTCTGTAAATAATCAAACAGTTGTCGATCTTACAGACGCGGATTCACTACCAGCTGGGGGGATTTCTATCATCACTGAGTTATATGGGATCAGAGGTGATCCCATCGTCCGTTTAGATGAATTAAAAGTGGAAATATCAGAATTTAGCTTCAGTGAGATGGAGCAAAAATCTGAGTCTCTGGAAAATGATGCCCCGAGATCAGATACACAATCTTTATTTACTGAATCAAATACACGGCAAGTAAGACGTTTAAATACGCTATCTAATACTAGTTGTAACTTCACTATTCCCTTTCAAGAATTCTCTAATCAGGTAGATGTTCCGCTTGTTGATATCGTTGCTTATGGAACATGGCAAGGGGGTATTAAACGAGAGCAAATTCGTATAAAAAATACAAATGTCATTGCTGATGGAACAGAAGATCCATCCCCCGGCAATGTTAACCAAGGCATAGGTTTAGAGCTGATTGGCAATAACGACTCCGAAGAACGCCATGCTGCAATATCTCCTGATGGGAAAAGAGTGGCATTTTCCTCTAATTGTTCTGGAACCTATCAAATCTATGTCCTTGACTTAGCTAAGATAACTGCGACGGGTTACGAGCAACCTGTACAGATGACTCTCTACGGGACGAATAATTTAAAGCCAATTTGGTCGCCTGATAGCACAAGACTCGCTTTTGTCACAACCCGAGATGATGTCTACTCTCGTATTTACATGATGGATTCTTATTTGGATGAGCAGGTGGAAGAAGCTAAACCTCTAGTGGAAAATAGTCTAGGATATCAATTTGATCCAACTTGGTCACCTGATGGTCGTCATATCGCTTTTTCTGCCTCTCAACCGGGCTTACATAATAAAATTTACCAAGCAAAAGTTTACGGAAGCGTTAATACACCAGAGAATCTTGTGACGCTTGTCGAAGGTATCGTAACAGTCTTTGATAATGTCACCACATTAGTCAGCGTTGACCAACCATCATATTCTCCTGACGGCCGTTTTATTGCATTTGTTAGCTTTGGTGTTATTCCGACCGAATCGGTTCTGAATTCCTACTCGGACATATATTTACAACGTATTGATCAGGGTGTTATTCAAGGTATTGATCAAAACGACACTAAAATTAGCCTTGGGCTGAATTTAAATTTAACATCAAGGAGCAGAAACGTTTATTTGGGAAGGTACGCTTACAATGAATTGCCTTCTTGGTCTCCTGACATGAAATCTATTGCCTTCCGCTCCAATGTAAGTGAAGGGGGACTCGTAATGAAAATTCACAATCTCAACTTTGAAATAAATTTTGTTGCAAACAGAGTAAGTCAAGTAAAATTTGGCAATTATGGTAATTGGTCTAGTCAACCTCGTGTAGAACATGGTTATTGGATTGACAGTGGTGGTCCAAGTTGGTCTCCTTATGTTGCTTGTCCATCACTTGATAACAACACCTTTTTTTCATTGCTAACAGTAGCAAATCTGAACTTATCACAGCGTTATGCATGTTATAAGGAATATTGGGGGCTGATTTTCTTTGGCGTTTATCACGAAACTCATGATGGTAGTGGATTGGATTTAAATGAACTTGTAAGTTCAGGATTGTTAGAACAGAGCGAAATATCATATTTCTTTCCAATAGAGATTAATGCTAGTCATAGATATTTATATGCACTTGCAATGGTTAATAGCATAACGTTTAATGCTAATAAAAATGCTGATCCAATTTTATATATGGGTAAAAATATGGAATGTACGGCAAGATATCTTCAGTGCGAAGATATTGATAATAACGGTCAACTAGATGTTTGGGGTAACTACCCCGCTTGGTTAGGTAGCGGACATGACGATACCTGTACAATTACTTATCCATCAGCAAATCAATTGCCATATTGTGGAGAGAGAGATTTTTATAATAGAACGGTAAAAAGATTTGCATTTAATGATATTAATTCACGCTGGTATAAAGGATACCAAAATTTAATGCCTTATATATTTATGGCTATGCACGATGAAATTTATCAAGAAACTGATATTCTGCGAGATGGGATTGCAGCGCGAGATGCAAATATAGGTCTTGAAACTGCCGGAAATTTTACTACAGTCGTTGAACCTAACGAAACAATTTCTCAAGCATATATGAGACATCTTGAGCGTAATTATTATGCTTTAACTGCAGAAAATATAATACCGGCTGTCTTTGATGATAATTATCCACCTAGAGTTTCGAGTTTTGCAATTCCAAACTATACTGTTAATACACAAACACGGTTTGGATTGTCTGGGGATAGTATCCATATTATATATCTTGCCAATAAATCTGAAAACGAAAAGGTGTGGAAAACAGCCGTTTTTCTCTTTGAGGAAATTATTCCTGATGGTCTTCGTGCTTCGACATGGCCTGCTAATTCTGTATGTTGGCTTCCAAATCCAAACATAGAATTCGAGTTACTTGTACCAAGAACATACCCTCAATGCAACTGATTAAGGAATGAATATCATGTCCCTAAAGCCAAAACTATTATTCGTGATTGCTAGCATATTAATGATACTGCCAGCTTATTCACAAGCCCCAATGATAGATACACTTGTAGATGCTGATCTTTACAATGTTATTTGGAGTCCAGATAATGAGTTAATAACTGTTGCAGGTAGTTTAGGAGTGTTTGTATTTGATACATCTCTTAATGAAATTGCTACTCTTTATAAAGATACTGGCGCTATCTCAGTATCGTGGAATTCTACAAGCTCGCAACTTTTAATCGGTGATGATTTGGGGAATATTCAAATCTGGAACCGTGATGGAACAGATAATTTTTCTTACATCAATAGCTTGTCTAGTACGTTACCTAGTATATATAATAATGATATTATCAATAAGAAGTCGGTTATTTCCTTGATGTGGAATCATTCTGACACTAGGATCGCAAGCATTACTTCATATAATATTCAAGGAGGGCTTGATAGTATAGATATAATAGAAATATGGGATGTTGATACTGGTAATATTGAACCAATAATTTTTGATGTAAATCCAGAGATTTTAGGCTTATCTAACGCTATAGAAGACATGGCATGGAGTCCAGATGGTAGTAAGTTAATTGTAGGGGCTATAGATAAAGGAATATATATTTATGATTCTTATACAGGATTGATGTTAGATGAAGTTTATGATGCTGATGGGTTTTCTTGGTATCAAGATCAGAAATTAGCTCTTTCTGGCCCAAATATCTCTATTTTTGATACTTTTAATTCCAATGCTAAACGTATTGCTGGATGGTCTACTTATCAATATTACAAGCGTATTTTATGGAAATCTGATCGTGAAATTATTGTTATGAGTGCATTTGCAATAGAAGTTTGGGATATATATACAGGAACTATATTATATGGAGTTAATATAAATCCCCCAATACAAGATCCTATGAAAGATTATTTCAAAGATATAGCACTGGACATTACAGGTGAGAATATCGTCGTTATTTACGATCGTAATCATATCAGTATATATGATATTTCCGATTTGGGTGATGTCTCACTTACGGCGACTATCACCCCATGGATAACACCCACAATTATGCAGTCTCCAACGCCAACGCTTACTCCTGTCCCTACCTCGCAGGAGAAAATAGCATTTACGCAATACGTGAGCGGCACTGCACAAACTTTTACTGTCAATCTTGATGGTTCCGGTTCAACGAATATTTCCAACCCAGTCGTGTCACAATGTGATGCTGTGTATTCACTTGATGGGCGTAAAATTGCGTACACATCGCCTTGTGTGGATGAGAATAATCTCGAAACCAGCCCTATAGGACAGATCTATGTTCGTGATTTGGCTAGTGGAAACACAGTGTCGGTTACCTCAGGTTTAGCTCCCAATTACAAACCCGTTTGGTCCGCCGATAGCTTGAGATTAGCGTTTACCTCTACCCGTAATCCCTATTGGGATAATGATCCTACGGGGGATGCGGATATTTATACCACCTTTGCCGACGGTAGTACAAAAGACAATCCTCAATGGATTGGTCTGGGCGATACACATGAGTTGACTGGAGACTGGTCCGTCGATAATAGTGTCGTATTCACGTCCAGTGAAAACGGTAGTACACAACTGTACTGGACTGGTGCATTGGGCGGTGTTGTTGAGCAGGTAACAGTTAGTTATCCGAATCTCGGTTCACCTCGTTGGTCACCAGATGGACAGCGTATTGCGTTTCGAGCAGGACTGCTTCAGGAAAAGATCTATTTATTTGATATTACTACGGAGATTGTTAGCGAATTTACACCGGTTAATCTGAACGTCGACCAATTGGATTGGTCTCCATATAACAATCAGCTTGTATTTACAGCTCTCAAAGATGGGTATCTCCAATTATTTGTTGCAGACTTAACCAGTGGGGGTGTGCGGCAGCTCACAAGTGATCCCACTGATAAATTTCACCCTAGTTGGTCTCCTAGTATTAACCCTGTTGTTGTTGCAACCCCAACACCTATGGGGCCAACACCCACCGCTATTTTGCAAGATAAAATAAGTTTTACTCAGTATGTTGAGGATCATAATCAGATTTTCACTATGAACCTAGATGGATCTAGCGTGACACCCCTGTCTAACAATAACTATGATGAGCTAGATGGCGTTTTGTCTCCAGATGGGTCTAAGTTTGCTTTCGCATCACGACGAGAAGATTATTCACAAATTTTTGTGAAAGATCTTTCAACTTTAATAGATATGCAAGTGACCTATATGGTTCGAAATAGCTATAGTCCTACTTGGTCTCCTGATGGTCAATGGCTGGCTTTTATGTCAGAAGTTAACCAAACAAACGAAATTTTTGTTATTCGATCAGATGCTTCATCTAATCCAATGATGTTAACAACTAACAATATTGACGATTTTAACCCCCAATGGTCGTCAAATAACCGTCTATCCTATGCGAGTGAAGTGGACTCAGAAACATCCATTCATTGGATGGATATGGATGCTCCTTTTCATAAAGGAGTTGTAAATGAAGAATGTTCACAATTTCAATGGTCACCAAGTGGTAATTTGATGGCATGTCTCAATGCATCCACAGTGAGTATACTCTCCTCTCAGGGGGATTTACTTTATCTTCGGAATATTGGAAACTTCTCAATTGCGGACTTTGCTTGGTCGCCCGATGAGACGCAACTTATATTTACTGGAGATGGTCAAAGAGGAATGATTTTTGATCTACAAACGTATAGGGTCGAAAAATTTCAAGTTGATGCTTACTCGTTTTTTGATCCTATAGGAGATCTTGATTGGTCTACTGGGCAAAATCGGTTGCCATTTGTTCCATTTCCAACTGCTGTGGCAGTCAATCAAATTGCTTATGAAAACAATTTGTCGCAAGTTGAACTCATGAATATTGATGGTTCAGATATTAATGTTGTAGGAACAATCGTTTCATCTGATGCTTCTTTATCGCATGATGGCCTTCGTATAGCATATATAGGAGCCTTCGGGAAACTTTTGATTAAAGATTTGAATGATTTATCTGTAGACCCCGTAGAAATTACAACTAATTGCACTGCATCACCAGCATGGTCTCCTGACGATAAGCATATCATTGCTGAATCAACCTGTAATAATGGGGGGTTATTCATTATCCCTGTAGATCCTTTATTTACAGATGTTGTTGATTTTTGTGGAGGTTCCCTATATTGTCGAGAACCAGATTGGTCTATTGGTAACCAAATTGTATTTTCTGGTAATAATCAAATATATATAATGTGGCCGTACAGTACCGAGTTAATTCCATTAACAGATAATCAGTATATAAATCACACACCACGTTGGTCACCAGATGGAACAACTATCGCTTATGTTTCAGAGAGAAATGGCAATCAGGAAATAATCTTGATAGACGCAGATGGTGCAAATGAGATCACATTGGCCACAATCAATGGGAGTATTGACGGTCTAAGTTGGTCACATGACGGGGAAAGAATCCTGTTCGCAAAGAATAATCAACTTTTTACAGTCGGTACAGCTTCTAACAGTGAAATAGTTAAGCTCTTAAATGATACTATTCAGCGTGCAAATCCTGATTGGCGCGTAAACCTCAATATTACTTCAACCCCTGTTCCTCCAACACAGACTCCTATTCCATCGGAAATCATCGTTTCTCGAAATACCAATCTTGTAATTGAAGGGGGAGCAGAAGACACTTACACGCTTTTATTGAGGGTACAGCCAACAGCAGATGTGATTGTCAATGTGACGGTAACAAATCAAGTCACCATTAGCCCGTCTACCCTAACCTTTACACCTCAGAATTGGGATGTCCCGCAGACGGTCACAGTTTCGGCGTTCGATGATCTGGTGGCTGAGGGGACACATAGCGTCCTCATCACACATAGCGTGGTTAGCGCCGACGTGGAGTATAACGGGATTTCGGTGGCAGATGTGAGTGTGAGTATTGAGGATGACGATGATGCTTCAATAATCATCACTGAAACAGGGGATAACACTTCCCTAATTGAAGGTGCTGCCTCAGATAACTATAGCATTGCACTCACTAGTGTTCCGTCGGCAGTCGTCAATGTCACAATCACCAGTGATGCTCAATGTGAAATTAGCGGAAATCAAGGAGCAGCATATGCTCAAACTGCCGAATTAAGCTTTGAAGATACGACAGCACAGCATATTCTGATCCGTGCGATTGATGACTTGGCACTTGAAAATACTCATAGTTGTATCGTGAATCACTCCGTGACGAGTATTGATACAAATTACTATGCATTTGAACTTGCCCCAATTACGGCACAAATCACAGATAATGATGTTGCCAGTGTGATCTTCAGCGAGACATCTGTTAGTGTAAGTGAGGGTAGTACAACAGCGACATATACTATCTATTTGACCGGCGCACCCACTTCAAATGTCACGTTGACCATCGGTGGCACAGGGACTCAAGCAACAGTCAACACGAATACATTAACTTTCACATCTATTAATCATTATCAACCACAAACTATTACCGTGACGGCGGTCAATGATTCTGTCGCTGAAGGACTTCATACCGCGACGTTAACCCATACCCTGACGACAACAGATACAAATTACACTGCTCTGCCTGCCCAACCTAGCCTCACAGTCATCATCACAGATAATGATACGGTCGGGGTTATCATCACGCAATCAGGCGGGAATACTACCGTCACAGAGGGTGGCGCAACAGATACCTATACGATTCGACTGAATAGTAAACCGACAGCGAATGTGACTGTAAATTTGTCGGGTACGAGTCAAGCATCTGTCAGCCCTGCAACAATGACTTTTACGACGACCAATTGGAATACCGCGAAAACAGCTACTGTTACGGCGGTGAATGATACGATTGAAGAGGGCAATCACACTTCATCTATCGCACATAACGTGACCAGTAGCGACATGCTTTACAATGGATTTACAGTGTCTAGTGTTAGTGTAAATATCATCGATAATGATGTATTCAATGCAGATGCCGGTTTCGATCAAAGTCATCAAATTCCGCATGACGGAATGGTAATCGGGAGTGAAACAGCTTACGTCACACTAAATGGGTCGCAAAGTACTGGGCCAATCACCGGATATCAATGGCGACGCCAAAACAACAGCACCATCCTATCGACGAATGCTTCACATACGCTCCAACTTCCAGTTGGGACCCATACTTTTATTTTAACAGTTACTGATGGAACCCGTACTGATACGGATACAGTGACGATAAATGTATCGTTATGTATGGCGCCTTGCACTCCTACGGAATAATCCCATCATAGATGTGGGTTCATCATTTATTATGAGCAATTTCAAAGCCCGATCGATATAGATGACCGGGCTTTACCTATCATCCTACAACCCAATTTCCCCGGACGCACTCTCGTAGCCTTCCCGCGCCTCGCGTTCGGCATTCGGATTGTGCAGATGCCAGTCGGTTGGATCACGCACGACCGCACGATTGGGCGTCATCGAGTCCAAGATGTCGCGCTCGGTCATGGCTTTCCACTCCCCTGACAGTCCTTCTAGCTTCGCCACTTCCGGAGCAAGTTCTGGCCCGTCCAGCAATCCCGGAATCAGGTAACTCCGAAACTCCGTCTCAAACTTGCGTGCATCGGACTCATCCGTAAAATGTGCCATCTCCAGTGTCCGCGCTTGTGATGGGTACAGGCTGTCATCCATCCCGTACTGTTCGACATACGCATCAAAGTCAGGTGGCAGTTCTGGGAACTCGGTCACGAACAGCGCGACGCCCAATGGCTGTCCATCAGCGGTCTGAGCGGGACGGTGCTGCATCTGCCAATAGTGGGCGGACGGTTCAGGCTCATACCCACTAGGATGATCAAGAAGCGCCTCCCAGTCATCTCGTACCTCAACCGTGCGTTCTTGACCGGCCAACTCCGCCTCGCGCAAGGTGGTGAAACGGTCAGACGGTCCTTGCGTGAACAAGCGCGCATCATCCCGTTCGGAATCCAGATAGCCACTTCGGACGGCCAACATCTCCGCCTCGTGCATCGAGGCTTGTAAGCCCTCGGTGCGGTGGACAAACTCCAAATCCTCCCGATCCATCGCCGCGCCTTCGCGCTCAATTTCACGTTCGATTTCATGAGGCGGCAATTCATAGATTTGGAGCGACCGACTGGCCTGCTTGACCTGTCCGTCCTCCCCCAACCACCATTTGTTGGCGTTGAGTTCGAGCGTCCACGGGTCAACATCCACTACCTCGAATGAGTAGTTGACGGTGGGGTCGAGTGGCTCTAGGACGCGCTGTTTGCTATCGGTCAAGTGATCACGGAATCGCTCCGATGTCGGTTCGCTCATAGGTCAAGCTCCCACTGATCCTGTGAATAATCGGCGAGGTCTTGCGCGGCATCACCCGCCAAGGGAATACCCCGCTCGTCTTGCCATAACTCGCGCTGCCCGGACGCCAAAGCCATGCCCTCCGCCGCATCGAAAACACGCTCAATCCCGCCCTTTTCGACCACGCCCAACAGATATTCGGCGGCGTTGTAGGCCTTATCCCAATCGCCCGGCACGCACGGGGCGAGTTGCGCCTCGACTTCCCCACTCTCGGCATCGCGCCCCAAGGTCAAAATACTGGTCACACAGTTGGTCGGGTCATCCTTATCGGGCTGGAAAACGCCAATCCAGTAGGCGGTGCCGGTCTATGGGTCGATGAATGGCGGCGGGTCGGCGTCTGGGTCAAAACCTTCTACCGTGATGCCGATGTCCCGCAACGCCTTGAAATTGGGTTTTGGCTCATCTGTGACAAGCTGTTCAGGCAGATCGTCAAACAGCGAATCGAACGCCAAATCAGCGGGTGGGATGTCGGGCGATTGCCCATCGTTCAGGGACTGAATTTCCTCATAGGTCGCGTAGTGAGCCGGTTCAGCCGCCCCCCACGTCGGAGCGACCTCACCTCGTTCAGCCGCACGCGCTTGGGCTTGGTCAGCGGCATAATCCACCAACTGAAACGGCAGCAATTGGCGCTCATGGATGTCCCCTTGCAGCTGATGGTAGAAAGCGGCAGCCTCATCCAAATCGTCGAAGCGCTCAATCTCAAGGTAACTTCCCCCCAAGTCGCCGCTATGGGCGTTGGCATACAAGTCCAGCGCACCAACGGCAAATTCTGTCGCTTCCCCATCAGGCGTTGCTCGCTCCATCGCAATCAAGGCCGTGTCGTGCCACCCCCAGCCGTCATCCCGACTAAACGACGGGGGGGCAGCGGCGTTATCCGAGGCGGGCAGGTCCGCGATTGGAAACGGATCGAACAAGTCGTCCTCCGGCAGGTAGTCAAAGGCCTGCATCGGCGGCGGGGTGAAGGTGTCGAAGGGATCCTCCGGCATCGAAAAATCGAGGTCGGGCGGTTCTGACAGGTCGTCCCAACTGCGGGGCGGGGGCATATCACTCATCGGTTAAGCCTCCTCAGCACGGTGCAGGATGATCGGCTTGTGTGCCGTGACGATGGGCTTGTTGCGCGTGGCTGGGCGCAAGGTATCGCCGAATCGCCCCCAAAATGTCCGCAGCACCTCAAGGCGCGAGACTTCTCCAGACGCGATCAGACTGAGATCAGCGGCACGTCGGCCAGCATACGCCGTGGAAATCAACTCATCGAAGACTTCAGCGAGGTAATCCGCGACTTCGCGCCCATCGTCGGTCAGGGCGAGCGTGACGCCTTCACCAGTGATGAAGCCAAAATCGTGCAAGGGTTCGATCAAGTCAGCAATCGATTGAGCATTCAAGCCTAATCCGGTCAGGGTTGCGACCAAACTTCCTTCCGTGACCAAGGGGCGTAGGAGGGTGACTTCAGGTGTGATGGTGACCTGTTCGGCGACTAAGGCTTGACCTTGCTTGAGTACCGGCACAATCGCGGGCGTCCCAGCCGGAAGTTCGCCCATGAACACCCGTTTCCAACCGTCGAAGTACAGCCGTTTGACCTGCAAGCGCAGTTCCAACGGATAGCGCTTGTCATACGACATACCAGCGAAAATGCGTGCCGCTGACACGCGCTCAACCGCTGGGGTCATGTGCGCGGCGATGAAATAGCGCCAGATCAAGCCATACAACGCCGCGCCATCACCGGGCAGGTTTTCCGGCAAGCGGGCGACATCGGTTGGCGCGATGCCTTGATGCGCGGGCAAATCGGGCGCGAGGTAGTCATTGCCGTATTCACGCTGGATGTGCGCCTGTGCTGCCGAGTGAGAATCGGACAGTGGCTGACCGTCGGGGTGGGTAATCCAGCCCATGTCGTACAGCGAGGCGACCAGCGCCAGTGTCCGTTGTGGGGCCAGCCCCCATTCGCGGTTGGCAGTTTCAATCAATCTGACGGTGTTCAGAATCGCGGGCGCAGGATGGATTTTCGTGCCGCGCACCGCTTGTTCGACCCAAAACTGGGCGGACTTTAACAGGTGTTCCAACTGCTCGGTCTGTTCGTCTGAGCGCATTCGCAAGGGTGCGCCTTTGGTGTTGAAAACTTGCGCGGTGAACGCTTCCCCATCGATGTGAAAGGCCACAGTCGCCGTCCAACGCGGGGAGATGTCAGTATCCTGAGGGTGCTGTTCGGCCAGCACACGTAGCGTGACCATGCCGCCATACGACAAGGCGATCCGCCCTGACAGTGTTTTGGACGCCTGTAGATTGACGCCAAAACCGATTAGCCGGTCAAGGATACGTTCGGTCATAGCCGACTCGACCCGCTTCATGTTTAACGGGCGTGGCGCGGCAAAGGCGGTGCGGACAGCCTCCGAGGTAATGGCGTCTAGCGTCACCCGATAGATTGGTTTGTCGCCGACATCCGGCGAAAGCGCCAAAATATGCCACGCCATCGCTTCCCCAGACGGATTGGGAGGCGTGGCGGCATAAATCGAATCACACATACTGATGGCCTTGAGCAGCCGACGGACGAGGTTGCCCTTGCCGGGCGGGATGACCAAGGTCGGGCGGAAATCGTGCTTCACATCCACACCCAATCGGTCGGTGGTCAGGTCACGCACCCAGCCATGGCACGGCTCAACACGCCAGCCTTGACCGAGGACGTTACTCAAGATTTTGGCTTGAGCGGGGGTTTCTACAATCACGAGATTCATCAGGTCATGTCCTTTTTCTTCGCTTGATTTTCAGGTGGCGTACCAACAGTCGCAGCGCCCGGCGTACCTCGTTCCGGTGCGCGTTCGGCCAGTTCTCGCTCGCGCAAGGCCAGCCACACCGGCCACTCACGGAAGGCGTGATACGCTTGTCTTTCCAAGTCCTGCCACGGCGCGGAGGCCGCTGTCTTGTCTGCCATATCATCGGCTCCCCGACTTTCTCGATTTAGGTGGTGCGAAAACGTGCCAGTTCGCCCGGCGTCGCCTTGCCGAACAAGTACCACAAGCCCTCGTCTTGGATGTCGAGGACGAAGTGGAAGCGCGGCAGCGCGGCGATGATGTCGCGATGTTGCGGGTTGAAGTGGGCGAAGGCGGCATCGTCGCGGAAAACGTTCATGCCTTGCCGCTGGTTGAAAATCACCCGAATCGGGCAGTTCTCGAAGATCAGACGTGCCTTGCCTTCAAGGAACACGCTCATTTGTTGATCCACCATCAGTACCTTCTTGCGGCGGGTGCGAAAGGTCTTGGCCGCCTCAATCAGAAAGTCCAGCAGTGACGCATGACGCATCAGGCGATAAACCTCATCGACGGCGATGATGCGCGGCTGCTCGTCAATCAGGCTGTCGCGGCGGATGGCCGAAAGCACCTGCGTGTAGGCCAGCGCCTGCAAAATCGGGTCGCCCTCTAACTCATGGAACGAGAAGACACGCGGTTGAATCCAGTCGCGCCCGCCGCGTGTCAGGTCGATGTTGGTCGTCCCGTTCAGGAAAGACGCCCATGGCCCCGATCCCGTGCAGAGTCCGGCGATTTCGTCGGCGAGGTCGCGAGCGATGGCTTGCATGGCCGGTTTGTCACCCAGCCCAGCTAAGACAGCGCAGACCGTCTCGCAAGTCGGCGCGAGGTCGGGCGTCACTTTCGATAGGTCAGGGAAACCGCGATACAAGATTTCCAAAGCCTCACCGAGCAAGCCGCGTTCGAGGTTCTCGCGTTGGCCGCCCGACAGCAGACGCCCCAGCACGGTCTCATACAACCGTGTCGTATGGCTGATCTGTTCTAAAAGCGTTGGAAACATCACATCTTGCGGGTTGAGCTTGGTCGATTTCGCGCTCAGGACATACCACGGCAGGCCGAAGGCTTCAGCGATATGCCGCCCGTGACCCATCGGCTCCAACAAATCAAACGGGATACCGTTCTCGGCATATTCCCGCGTCAGATAGCAGTTGACGCCGAAGGTCTTTCCAAAACCACTCACACCTACCCAGATTTCATGGGTGGCGCGCTTGTCCTTCCACGAGTTGTGGAAGACTGGATAAGCCGCGCCGACCGCCTCCCCGCGCAGCACCCCGTCGGTGGTGGACAGTTTGCGATAGCCCAAAGGCGAGAGCATCAACGATAGTTCCCGCGAGGTGACCGGCCATGTCGTGATCGGCAAGTTGATGTCTTTCGTCCGTTTGGCGGTGAAAAAGCCCACCGCCCGCGAGAGCAATTCCCCGACCTCTTGACGCAAACTGAACCACGCCCGCGTCTCGTTGACCACGGCGGCGACGCGCTCTTTCAGGGTGTCGAGGTCATCGGCGGCCACCGCCACCGCGATTTGCACCAGATGGAGCGAGTCGCCGTTGTTGATTTCCTGCAAAGCGCGGCGACAATCGGTCACGCGCTGCACCGAACGGCTGTCCTCACCGCGCACCCCGGCCAAATGGACTTGGTAGGCTTGGATGATGCCTTCCACCGAGTCGATGGCGGCGTTGCGGTCATAGGTCTTGGGGATGTCCACCGCCAGCGCCAACGGGAAGTTCAAGCGCAGTAGCGATGGGAGCGGGCGGAAGAAATTCCATGTCGAAGGCGCAAATTCATAACTGGTCAGCACCGCCCAATATGGACGCCCGCCCGGACGACCCACCGGAGCCAGATGCCAGAACGGGCGATCCCGCAGGACATAGCGCCCCTCGAACAAGGCGGGGAAGGCGGCTTCCAGTACCGGCGTATCGAAAGCCGATGACAACCCACCGGCAATCGCGCGCGGGTTCTGGTCATTCCAGAGCGCCATGCCGCACAACGCGCGTTGATATTCCGCAACTGAATTCATGCGTTCGTAGTCGCGGCGATATTCCACCAACAAGTCGCGCCGCTGGCCGTCATTCGTATCCTGCGCCGCTTGACTCAGCGCCGTGATTTTGTCGTCGAGCGTGGCGGGCATTTGCCAGCACAGGAAACGCGCCTCACCAGACAGCGTCCGCAACCATGTCGAGAAGCGGGCTTGTAGAGCGCTCACGCCTTCCTCGGTGGCGTGCAGCAAGATATCGAACGGTTCAATTAGGAATGTGCGAGCCGAATCGGTCATACGGTTTCTTCCTCCAACGGCGAGCTGACGAACACCAAGCCATCTCCGCGATCCAAATCGCGTGGGCGAGCGAACGTCACCCATTCCGACAGATCGACCTCGCTCAAGCCAGCGGGGGCGGCGAAAACCATACTGCCGTCCAAGATCGCTAAATCGGTTGGGAGATTGAGCGTCCGCGCCAATTCCGCTGCTAAACTGGCGGGTTTCAAGACGGCGGCCAAGAGCAGCGCCCCGCGCATCGTCAACCACAAGCGTATCCACAGCGGCAAGCCGCCACGCGGCGCGGTCAGCACGATGATTAGGAGCGCGATGATCCCCCCCACCGGAACGGAAAAGCCCGGTAAGACAAGGCGGCACAGCGTGTAGCTCAACCCGCCGACGATGCCGCCCAGTAGCAAGCGCTTGAACGGCACACCGGCGAAGCCCTTCTCGTCACGGCTCAGGATGTGCGATTTGAAATCAGCAGCCATGGCCTTCCTCCAAACAAAAACCTGCGGGGAGGCGTGTCGCCTTCCCCGCCTCAGCGGACGGGATGAGGGAGCTTAGGTGAAGGAGATGAGCGCGGTGACGCTGGAGGCGAACACGATGAAGAACAGCCCGATGACGACCTGATTGGAGGCCTTTGGATTGTCCTTCTTCCAGTCGCCGACAATCGGCCAGCTAGAACCTAGGTACATGACCCCGAGCCCTAAGAAACCGATGACGGCTGCGATGGGCGCGATGATTTGCGCCACATCCCGAATGTCGTTGAACAGGTCTTGAATAGCTTGTGACAAATTCACGCGAAATACTCCTCTGAGATGGGATACCAACCGTGTCAGGGAGAGGCGGGGCGTGCGCGGTGAGACGAGATGGGCAGCCGCACAGGGGCGGCGCAGGTTATGAGGTGCGGTCACATGACACGCGAAATCGTCTCTCCCTGACTAACTCAGCGTAGCAAGATGAGGGGTTCAAACTTGGGGAAAATTACGGGAAAACCAGTGGAGTTTTACATTTTCCGAATCTAAAAAATTCTGGGGATTTTAGAGATAGTAATTATGTGCGTAGGTCAATCGTCGGGATACAGTTTGTTACAGAAGACCGCTCATAGGTTGCGGATTTCAGAAATGTGGGCTATCTTTTGAAAAGTAGACGATAGCTTAATCTTTCAAATCAGGTGATGGTTAAATGGCAACAGCAAGCAGTAATTTTGACAATGGATATGCTCCTTTTATTAAAAGTGCTGGCGATGTTGTTAACGGTCAATTGGTTACGCAGGGCGGCATAGCTATCTTAGGTTATGGTGTGCCACAAGCTGTATCCCAACCTACTCCAGCCCATATTTTAAATATTCAAAGTGTCAATTTTAGCGCGAGTTCCGGCGGATTAACCGGATATGCCAAAATTACTTATTCGACCATAGATGCTGGTAATATTACAAATACCATTGTTTTAACATCGGGCATGACCGGATACGGCGATACAGCGCCTGCCAATGGCATAACCAATATCACTTTTGCACTAGATGGCGTAGCGGCTAAAGCTGATTATCTTACTATTAATTATGCCGTTAAACTTAGAAGACCCGCCAATACCAGTATTAATAACAACATACCGGATGGAACAGATGATGCTACGGTTGGATGTAGCCCCATCAGCCTCCGTTACGGGGAAAAGCGTGAATCCATCCTCGATATGGATATGAACACACCCAATGGGTCGTTGAACCTGACGCGCTCTTATCGTCAATTTTATCAAGACACTTTGCGCTTCATGGGAATGGGCTGGTCGCATAACCATTATGCTAGGGTCAAAAATCATGGTGGCGGCAAAATCTTCATCATCATGCCTGACGGTGGGGAAATCATCCTACAAGAGACAGCGCCTGATGGGCAGTATTATCGCGGATTACCGGGGCTTTCAGCCGAGTTATTCTGGTATTATGGCACGACCAATCCAGAGCTATTGTTTGAGTTGACATTCGCGGATGGAAACAAATATTGGTTTGGGACGAACCTGAAAATCACCCGACATATCCACCCAACGGGCGGTGATTGGCGTTATGAATACGAGGCCGACCCGAACTCACCATATCTCGGCTTGCTCAAGCGAGTTTATGACACTTATGGCAATCAGCCGTTTGGTAACGAACTAAAGTTTCGTTATTATAGCGGCTTGGTAGCCCCGTATGGGTTCAAGAACGGTCAGTTATGGCGGGTTGGCGACCACACTTCAGCTAATTTGATGTCAGCCAACCCTACTGGGCGTTATGTTCAATATGATTACAACAGAGCATGGTCGGGTAGCTCAGCAAGCGTTTTGACCAGCGTCCGTGATGTACGCGCAAACCTTTGGACTTACGGCTATGCTGCCTCTGCGCCGTGGCGTGGGACGCAGATTGTGCCTATCAATCAGTATAAATCGCCGACGATTAGTGACCCCAGCACAAATTTTGCTCCGGGTCAAATTTTGCTTAAGAACTTATCCTACACATGGCGTGACGGTAATGCAGATAAGGGGCTTAGCCGAGTCGTCCAATCGCTAGGGCAAAAATCAATAGCGTCTGGATCCCCCTACGAGATTGTGGAAGAGTACAACTTTATTACCAATGGCAATACCCCGCGTACCGAAGTCATTATCGGTGGGAAAACAACAACCCATAAATTTGATTATGGCGTCTATGCCGGAGCAGACGACGCGGAAGGTCACAGCGACTCTCAGCAGCTCAACGGGTATTATCAGGTTAGTGGAATCACCAATGGTAATGGAGATGTCACCGCGCTAGGCTGGACGACCAACGGGATGTTCTTGAGTCAGGCCACCAACGCTGAAAGCAACACCACTACGTTTAAGTATTCTAGCGGCGATTCTGTCAATGGCAAATTGATTGAAACTGAAGACGCGGCAGGGACGATCACCAAATACTTTTATGATGACACAAGCGCCCCACGCCAACCAAGCGTGATCCGTGTCCTGAGAAATCCCACACCGGGCGTCAATGTGTTTTATAAAGAAGTCCACTTTGTTTACAACGAATTGGGGGCAAAAACCCGCGAATTGGAATTTGATATCGCGGTAAGTGCGGTGACATGGAAATCAAATTTTGCCAATTACGCGCAAGCCGAGCGTGATGCGGTAGTGCGGCGCGTTGACTACACATACATCCCCTCGACCAGCGATAAAAACTATAAAATGCTGGAATCCGTCATTAGCAATGATATCAAAACTCCGGCTAATAATCAGACCACAAGCTATAACTATGACGGTTGGGGACGAGTCATCAAAGCCCAACAAACGACAATGCAGGGTGGTTGCCAGTTCAACCATAGCTTCTATGACAATGCTGGCAATGTCACGGCGACGGTCTGCGGCACGGCCAATCTACCCGCCAATTCCACGCTGTCAAGCATCCAAATAATTTATGAGACGGCCAACCCTGACAA
>Ga0105049_10003209_pt1 | contig 19363 bp, 12 predicted proteins | sample MAT06_FD_78087 | JGI IMG/M metagenome (GOLD analysis project Ga0105049, IMG submission 78087) | Freshwater microbial communities from Lake Fryxell liftoff mats and glacier meltwater in Antarctica - MAT-06 | ecosystem: Environmental > Aquatic > Freshwater > Ice > Liftoff microbial mat | place...
CGTCGCGCGCGTCAGCCGCTGCTGGTAGGCGGCGAACAGCGGCCGCACGTCGGGGCGGTTCGCGAAGCTGTGGCGCGTCCAGTTCCGGGTGATCTGATCGGGCAGGTCAGGGCTGTAGCCGCTGAAGTGGAAGAAGCAGAGCGGCTCGCCTTCGACCCGCGGGCACCCGTTCTGGTCGTAGCTCAGGCGCCGCTCGTCGAGGTTCCAGTAGGCCACGTTGAGGCCCGGGTGCCGGGCGATGTGCACGTTCGCGCCGAGACCCGGGACGAGGTCGAGCCAGGCCTGATCGCAGTTGAGGCCGCGCTCGAGGCGCATCTCGCCGGCGACGGCCGTGCGCGAGCCCCACCAGCGCACGAACGCCTGCCCGCCGGGGCTCCTCCGCACGCCGATGAAGCCGCCGTTGTACGTGCCGCGCAGGCGGATCGCGAGGTCGCGCCAGACGTAGTCCGGGTCGTCCCCGGGCCAGCGCACGAGGTGGGGAGTGAGCAAGACGTCGTGGCGCGCGAGCGGGTCGAACACCTCGCGCTCGATCGACGCGAAAAAGCAGAGGTCGGCATCGACATAGCAGATGCGTTCGTGTCTCGTCGTCGCCAGGAGGTGCGCGAGGACAAAGGGCTTGAGCGCGTTGCACAGCTCGCCCACCGTGTAGCGCGCGCGCATCGACGCCAACGCCGGGACGTCCATGTCAGCGAGCAGCACGAGCGTGAGGCGTGGGTCGCCGAGCGCGCCCGGCATGGCGACGGCAGCCGAAGGCGATACGGCGACATCGACGCTGCCGTCGACCAGGAGCACGTAGCCGCGGCCCTCCGGATGATGCTCGAGGAAGGACTCGAGGGTGCAGCGCGCCCGGCTGAGCCAGCTGCGCGTCGCGATGGTGCAGGCCACCAGGGTGTCGGCCATCAGAACGCCCGCCAACCGAGTTCGACGGCGCGAGCGAGGGCGGCCGCGGCTTCATCGATGCGGCCCGCGCGCGCCAGGAGATCGCCCAGGTGGTGCTGCCAGCGCGGCTCAGTGGCGATCGCCAACGCGCGCTCGCAAGCGCTGATCGCCTCGTTGGTGCGACCCGCGGAATCAAGCAGATCGGCGCACAGGGCATGCGCCGCGGCGATGCCTGGCGCCCTCTCGAGCGCGCGTTCGCAGGCCAGCAGCGCGCGCGCCAGGTCGCCCTCGTCGCGAAGGGCCCGCGCGAGCCCGAGGAGGGTGCCGGCGTCGTCGGGTCGCGCGTCGAGCGAGAGCCGATAGGCGCCGATAGCGCGCGCTGTGGCACCGCGTCGCGCCAGCGCGTCAGCGAGCGCCGCGCACACGGCGGCATCGACCGGTCGCAGGGCGAGCGCCTCGTCGACGATCGACTCGTCCTCGCCAGCGACCTCGGCCGCGTGCGTGTAGGCCCGGCGCGCCTCGGCGAGGAGGGTGTTGGCCTGCGCGACGAGCGCGCGTGCGAGCCCCTTGGCCGCGTGGCCGAGGGACCGATCCAGGGCCAACGCGCGCCGGAAGGCGATCGCCGCCTCGTCGTGGCGGCCGAGTCGCCGCAGGCACTCACCGCGCCCGTGATACGCGTGCGGAAACGTCGGCGCGAGCGCGCTCGCCCGCTGGAACGCGACCTCGGCTTCGTCCCAGCGCGAGAGGAAGCTCAGCGTCTCCGCGAGTCCGTGATGCGACCACGGCACCTCCGGGTTCGCGGCGATGGCGCGGCGAAACGCAGCCTCTGCCACGACGTTATCACCGCGCTTCAGAGCCGCGACGCCATCCTCGTGGTCACGCGGTCCGCCCGCTCGCTGCGCCTTGATCAGCGCGCGCGCCTGGAGGAGCAGCTTCCTCGCGTCCGGCGCGGCGGCCGCCTCTTCGTCATGCATGTCCGTCATCACCGTCTTCCATGATCCCGAGATCCACGAGCTGCCGGCTGTCGACAAAGCGCAGCGAGTGCTCCGGCGAATAGAGGTTCAGGGCGGGCTCTGCAGCCATCACGTGCGCATATCGTGCGTACTGCACGGCACCGTTCCAGTGCTCGCCGCGGGCGGCCTCGGCCGAGGCCTGCGCCGCGAACGATGCGAGGAACTTGAAGTGCAGGAGGCACCCGGTCTCGCGCGCGAGCTCGCGGCAGCTCGTCCAATGCAGGCTGTCGGCGAGGCGAATTGCCGGGTCGTAGCGCAACAACGGGACCTTGCTGAGGCAGTAGAAGTGGCGCGCCGCGACGCCCGGCGCAGCGCCGCCGAAGACCCGCTCACGCACGCCGCCAAAGACGCTCGGCGCGGCGTCGTGACCGAAGAATGTCTCTTCGCGCGTGTGGAAGGCGCGGCGGTCGAAGTAGGGGCACGCGTCGCGGAAGTCGTCGCCGGCCCGGTAGGCGACCTCGCGCACGGGCGCATCGGCATACATGTCGAGCATGAGCACGCGGAACGCCTTGGCGCCGCTCGCGTCGAGGTCGCGCACGAGCTCGCCGATCGCGCGCGTCTCGCAGTCGGCGTAATAGAAGAGCTCGTCGGCGTCGGCGACCAGGCACCAGCGGCCGACACCGTGCGCGCGCATCAGCGCTTCCATCCAATCGGTCCCGTTGCGCGAGTCGCGGAACGAGGCGGTCGTGTGCCAGACGTGCACGTCGGGCTGGCCGAGGAGGTAGTCGAGCGTGCCGTCCGTCGAGCCATTGTCGATCACCAGGAAGCGCGCGACGCCGAGGCGGCGATGCCACGCGAGCTGGAACGGCAGGCGGGTCGCCTCGTTGCGGACGCATGAGATAGCGATCACCGCGTCGGGCGCGAGCTCGATCGGGCGCTGGTCGCGACGCTCGAGGCTGAGCTCTTCGGGCGTGGCGACCGGCTGCTCAGGCTTGTCATCGGGCATCGCAAGTGGCTGCATGCGATGCGCGGGACGGGTGCCCATGTATTCGACGACACTTGGGAATCCTTCCGGTCGCTGCGCCGGCACCGCGCCGCGCCGTCGCCGTTCGATGGCGCGACGATGGGCCTTGGCGAGGCCCGCGCCGGCGTTCGTGTCGCCCTTCGTCATGCTGGCCGCGTGCAGGCGCCGCAAGAGCGTGACTGCGTCTACGGGCGCCTTCGCCAGGCAGCCCTCGAAGGCGCGCAGGAACCAGTCGTAGTCCTCGCAGAAGAGGAGCGTCTCGTCGAAGGGGCCGATGCGCTCGAAGGCGCGGCGCCGGAAGAACGCGCTGCCGATCAAGATGTAGCGGAACGGGGCCCCGGCGGACGCGGGCGCGTCATCGTGGAACTCGCGAACCAAGCCGTGCGCGACATCTACCTCGGGGTCGCTGATGAGTCGCGCAAGCGCTTCGTTTGCGAGCGCCGGGAGCCACAGGTCGTCGGCGTCGAGGAAGCCGAGGAGGTCGGTCCGCGCCTCGCGGAGCCCGACGTTGCGCGCCGCGGCCGGCCCGCACCCCGCGCCCGAGACGACCCGCACGGGGGCGCCGAAGCTTTCGGCGATGGCGCGCGAGCCGTCGCGCGAGCCGTCGTCGACGACGATCACCTCGCGCGCGGGACCCGGCAGCGCGAGCGCCGAGCGGATCGCGTCGGCGAGATAGCGCTCGCCGTCGCGCACCGGGATGACGACGCTCCAGACCGGTCCCTGCTCGCTCATGCGGTCACCGTCTGGACGAGGCCGCGCAGGACCTCGCCAATGTGCGCGACGTCGCCTCCGAGATCGAGGCGGAACGCCGGGACCTTGCGCGCGAGCGCGCCCATGACGCGCGCGGCATCGGCGCCGACACCCGGGAGCTGCGCGACTGTCGACGGCGCCAGGCGTTCGAATGCGGCGCGCGGCGACAGCGGGCTCAGGCGGCAGGTCGTACCGCCCTCGTAACGCGGCAGTACCAGCGCGCGGATCGGCAAGCTGCGAGCGACCTGCTCCGGGCGCTGCTCGTGGACGAAGGCCATCGGCTTCTCGGCGTTCGCTCCAGCGATCCGGTCGGGGTTGCAGAGCCACGCGCCCAGCGCCGGAAAGCGCGTCAGGTCGACCGGCCCCTTCACCTTCACGGTGGAATAGAGGCTGTGCCCGATCGGCGGCCCGGCGCCCGCGACGTCGATGATCGCGTAGTCGTCACCCGCGTAGAGCATACCCGCGAAGAGCGCCGACAAGGCGCAGGTCGACTTGCCCGAGCGCCCCGGGCCGCCGATCAGGAGGCCGCCCGCGGCGGTGCCGACGCAGCCGCCGTGCACCAGGTGGCGCGTCTCCGACATGCACCACCAGTGGAGGATCGTGCGCAGCGGGGCGCCCATCTCGTACCACGGCAGGGCGCGCGCATCCGCGAGCCAGAAGATCGCGAGCCCGCGCGCGCGGTCGACGACGCTCAAGAGGCCCGGCCCGTAGAAGCCGGTCTTGACGCGCGCGTCGGTCAGCACGAAGACCTCGCCACGTGCCTCGCGCTCGGTGCCGTAGGCGTTGTCGATGTAGCGCAGCAGGTGCCCAAACACGAGCGGCAGCGGCCGCCCCGTCGAGGCGCTGTCCCAGACCAGGACCCGCAGGTCGGCCTGGGCAGCCGAAGGTGTCGCGGTGTCCTCGAACTCCAGGTGGGCGAGCGCGCGCACCGTCGTCGACAGTAGCGCGTCGCCGGCGAGCTCGACCTGCACGACCTTCTCGGCGATGCGGAAGCGGCGCGTGATGCGTCCGCCCACGCAGGCTGTCGCGTCCTCGAAGGCGGCCGCGAGGTCGTCGACGAAGGCGACCCGATCCGCGCTTGCGAATGCCTGCGTGGACTGCGCGGCCCCCTCGGTCACTCGCCGCCCTTGTGCGGCCAGCCCGCGTCACCCGCATCGTGGATGGGGTCGAGCAGGAGGAGGTCCTCGAGGTCGTTGAAGCGCTGGAGCGTCGGCCGCACGAACGGCGTGCGCGGCTCGCTCGTGTCGAGGGGCGTGCGCTCGGCCTGCGGCGCGCTCGACGCGACGATGAGCTCGAGGGTTCGGAGCTCCTCGACGAAGGCGTGCACCGCGTCGGAGATCTCGCCGGGCACGGCGTCGTGGCGCGCGCTGAGGAGCTCGACGATCGCGGCGGGGCCATGGCCGCGATGGAGTTCCTCCCAGATCGTGGCAGCGCTCGGATCGAGGCTGAAGTAGGCTCCGGACTGGAGGTTGATCACCGTCGCCTCGCCGTCCTCGAAGCGCTCGTGGACGACGTTGGGTGCGTTGACTTGATAGCGGGTCACGGTTGCCAAGGGAGCTCCTCGATGGGTCTGAAGGGCCTCGTTCCAATCCCTGCGCGCGGGTCGTGAACGGCGACCCTGCGTGTCGTCACAAAGATGTAGCGCGCCGCTCGGCGAGGATCGATGCAGCGCGCATCCATGCTTGCAGGCGCGACTCTACAACATCCAGGTCGAGCGCCGCGACGGTGCCGCGGTCGGACCTGGCCGCCGCGACGGAGCTGGCCTCGGCCGCCGACTCGCCATTGGCCGCGACGCTCGCCGCGAGGAGGGAGCCTATTTCGCGCGCCTGGGCGAGCGCCTCGGGCAGGCGACCCTCACGCACGTGCTCGCGCAAGACGTCGATGGCCCAGAGCAGCGAGCTCTTGATCGCCCCGGCCTGCGAGCGCGCGACGACCTCCTCGTCGAGGAGCTCGTGCGCAAGCGCTATCACGCGCCGCCGGTCACGCAGATCGGCACCCGTCTTCTGCAGCCGTGCGCTCTGGGAGCCGTCGTGCTGGCGCCAGTACGCGCACGTGCGCGGCTCGTACCAGATCGGCCCGAGCGCACTCAGCCGCAACGTCAGCTCCCAATCCGCGCAATACGGCAGGTCGTCGTGGAAGGCGCCGACCGCCTCGAGGGCCGCGCGCCGATAGACGATGGCCGGCGTCAGGACCCGGTTGGCCGCGAGCGAGCGCGCCGCGAAGTCGGGGAGCACGCCGGGGGTATCGCGCTCGAGGTCCTGGAGCCAGGTCGTCTGACCGTCCGCGTCGAGGCCGCCGCCGCGACAGAACGCGGCGACGATGGCGGGCTCGCGTTGGCACGCGCTCCCGAGCAGCGCGTAGAAGTCGGGGGCGACGCGGTCATCCTGGTGGAGCAGGTGGATCCACTCGCCGCACGTGGCCGCCAGGCATGCGTTCCAGTTGCCGACGAGGCCGAGGTTCTCGCCGTTACGACGGAACACGACGCGCCCGCCGCCGACCCGTTGCACGATCGCGCCGACGTCGACGCGGCTCGAGGCGTCGTCGAGCACCAGCACCTCGCGCTCGGTCGGGCCGCCGTCGCCGCTGAGCGCGCAGCGCAGGGTCTCTTCGAGCCACGCGGGCTCGGGCTCGTAGGTCGGGATGGCAATGGACCAGAACGGACGCGGTCCCTGAGCGACAGACGCGAGCCCGCGCACGTGCGGTGCCTGCGACGCGAGGTAGGCGCGCAGACGCGGCGGTACCTGCGCGCCACCCTCGGCGGGCCGGGCGCGCGGCATGAACAGCGGATGCACCGCGCGCGGTCGCGACGCATCCGGGATGCCATCGGGGCCGAGTAGCGAGAGTTCGCTCGCGAGCGGGAGCTCGCAGGTCTCGGCGCGGAACGACGCGCGGTCGCCGTGCCATCCGCGCGCGCGCTCGCCTGCGTCGAAGCGGCGGTGCGCGTACTTCTCGATCGCGTGCTCGCGGCTCAGCACGATGTAGTGCCGCAGGATGAAGGCGCGCGGATAGAGCCGCTGCCCGGGGAAGAGCACCTTGTGGCCCGCGAAGCTGCGCAGGTCGACGCTCGGCTGGCGCTTCCACGCGTTGATGCGGAAGCGATCGGGCGACGTCGGCTCGTAGTAATAGTAGCTGCGCATCTCGGCCACGAAGTCGCGGCCCTCGAAGCGCGGCGCGTCGCGGGTTGGCAGGAACACGAACTCGTCGAAGTCGATCGCGTCGTAGCCGGCGGCAGCGACGTGCTCGATGCCTTCGCGCAGGGTCTGGAACGGCGGGTGCGGCTCGCGGATCTCATCGGCGTCGCAGTGGATGAACCAGTCCGCGTCGATCTCCGCCGCGAGCTGCTCCTTTAGATGGAGCTGGGCGTCGAGCGAGAAGACGCCGTCGAACGGCATCGACGCGACGCGCATGACGCCGCGCCCCACAAACGAGCGGACGATGTCCATCGTGCCATCGGTCGAGCCATGGTCCACGACGCAGGTCTCGATCCCGTGCGCGTGATGATGCGCGAGGAGACGGCCGAGGGTTCGCTCTTCGTTGTGAACGGTGATGAGGGCTACGATCCGCATGCGGCTCATGCGCCCCCTTGTCACAGGCGTCGCCCCAAGGTCAATCGCACTGGCGCGCTCGTCCCGCCGGTGAGTAGACAATTGAAAACGACGGCGGCCGATGCGATGACACGTCCATGAAGCCGCTGAGCCTGAGCGTCATCATCGTCGTGCGCAACGGAGCGCGCTTCATCGCCGAAGCGCTCGAGAGCATCGCGCGCGGCGACCTCCAGCCGACCGAGATCGTGGTCGTCGATGGCCGCTCGAGCGACGACACCGTCGCTATCGCGCGCCGCTTCGCCGCGGTCCGTATCGTCGAGCAGACCGGTGATGGCTGCCCCGACGCGTACAACCTCGGCGTCCGCCTGGCGCGCGGCGACCTCATCGGGTTCCTCTCACACGACGACCGCTGGACGCCCGACAAGCTGCGCGTGCAGGTGGCGCGCATGACCGAGCGGCCGGAGCTCCTCTATACGACCGCGCGCGTACGCTTCTTCCTCGAGCAGGGATGCGCTCCGCCGCCTGGGCTCCGGCCCGAGCTCCTGACCGGCGACCACGGCGGTCGCATCATGGAGACGCTGGTCGCACGGCGCGAGGCCTTCGAGCGCGTCGGCCTGTTCGACACCACGCTCAAGAACGCCAGCGATGTCGATTGGTTCGCGCGCGCGCAGGACCTCGGCATCACGACCGAGATGCTCCCTGACGTGCTGCTCGACAAGCGCATCCACGACCGCAACACCACGCGCGCCGGCCTGAACAACCCGGAGCTGCTCGCGGTGCTGCGCCGTTCGATCCTGCGGCGCCGCCCCCTGAGCCCGTCGTGAGTCAGCCGGTGCCTTCGGTCTCGGTCGTCATCCCGGTCTTCGAGGGCGAGCGCTACCTGGGCGAGGCGATCGAGAGCGCGCTCCGGCAGAGCGTGCCGCCGACCGAGGTCATCGTCATCGACGACGGCTCGAGCGACGGCAGCGCGGCGCTCGCGGACTCGTTTGGCGGCGTCGTCCGCTGTGTTCGGCAGGCCCACGCGGGCATCGGCGCGGGGCGCAACCGGGGCGTCGCCGAGGCGCGCGGGGAGCTCATCGCGTTCCTCGACGCGGACGACCTCTGGGACGCGGACAAGACGCGCCTCCAGCTCGCCGCGCTCGCGAATGATCCGACGCTCGACATGGTCTTCGGCCACGCCCTGCAGTTCCACAGCGCCGAGCTCACACCCGAGGAGCGCGCCAGGACGCGCGTCCCCGCGGCCGCGATCGCCGCGATGGTCCCGGGCGGGGGCCTCTTCCGCGCGGCGGCCTTCGCGCGCGTCGGGCCCTTCGAGACCCAGTGGCGCGTGGGCGAGTTCGTGAGCTGGTACCAGCACGCGATGGAGCTCGGGCTGCGCTTCGCGGTGCTGTTACCGGTCGTGCTGCACCGTCGCATCCACACGACGAACCAAGGGATCCGTGCGCGCGACGCGATGGTCGATTACGTGCGCATCGTCAAGGCGGCGATCGACCGGCGCCGACGAGCGGCCCTCACAGATGCGGCCGCCAAGGGCGAGCCGTCGCCTGATTGAGGCCGCAGCATCGCCTTCATCTGCCTGGCCGAGGGCCGCGTTCGTATCGCCCCAACAGCTGGGCCCCCTGCGAGGCCACGAACGACTCGCAGCCAAGCCTCGGCCGCATTGCTGGGCGCAGCCACGCAGCGTAGGCTCGAAGACGTGGAGGCCCAATGACACTGCGACGGTTGCGATGGAGTGGGTTCTTGGGGCTCATGGTGGCCGCGCTGGACTTGGGGTGCGGGTCCTCAGGCGAAGACGCGGCGGGTGACGCATCAGGCGGCGACAGCGAGGTCTCCGAGGCGCCATGGAACCTCGTCGTCGAGCGAGCGCTGCCGGTGGTGCCGGCTGTCTTTACGGTGCGCGCGCATGGCGATGTCATCCTGCTGCGGACCGACGATGGGGTCTGGCGCTCCATAGATGGCGGCTCGTCGTTTACGGCGTGGACGCGCGCGCTCACGCTCGATGTCGTGCCGCAGCCTGGAGGCACGGCGCTGCAGCTCCGTAACATGGGCACGCTCGGCGACGAGGCGCTGGTCCTCGAGCGCGTCGCCAACGATGGCAGCGCCAGCGCGCTGACGGCCGGCGTCTCGTTTGGGGGCGCTGACGCGCGCTGGGTCGGCGGCGCATTCACGCCAGGCGTCGAGCGCACCTGGATGCTGGCCAACGGCCGCCTCGACGCCAGCACGTTCGCGCCCGCGCGCTTGTTCGTCATCGACGAGGGCGCGGCGTCCGCTCGCGAGGTGGCGCTGCCGCCGGCTCTCGCGGCGGGGAGCAGCTTCACCGTCGCCGACCTCGGGTTGCGCGTCGCCGTCGTGAGCGACGGAGCGATCAGCGTGCAGCGCGACGCAGGTTGGACGGATGCGACCCCGATCGACGGCTTCGTCGATCTGGTCGCGTCCGTCGATGCGCTCGTCGTCTCACGCGTCGAGGCGGGCGCGGCGCGGCTCGAGCGCTGGGTGCTCGGCGCCGACCTCGCGCTGTCGGTCGACCGCGTCGCGACCGCGCCGGCAGTCATGACGCTCGCGCGCGGCGCCGACGGCGCGCTGTTCGCGGTGAGCCGCATCTCCGTCATCGCGGGCGGCCCGCCGAGCGCGAGCGGAAAGGCTCTCATGCGCAGCCTCGATGGTGGGCGCACGTGGCAGACACTGGCCACGGGCCTCGAGGCGAGCAATGCGTTCGACTCGCGCGTCGCGGTTGCCTCGACCGGCCTGTGGTCACGCGAGGCCATGTTCGTGCACTGGCGACCGGACGTGGGCGGACCTTGGCGCCTCGCCGGATTGCCCGAAGATCTGGCGGTGCCGTTTCTGCAATCGGACCGTGACGAGCGCTGGATGGTGACGTTTCGCCAGCCGCTCGCGGGTTTCATCGACGCGGGCTACAACCTGTTCCACTCGGGTGACCGCGGCGCGACCTGGCAATTGTCGGGCGGGCTCGGGGTCAGCGTCGGCTGCTTCGCCGTCACGCCCGATTTCTTGTTCTTCGGCGGCGCGGGCGACGCGCAGGGCGCGCTCTTCGAGACGCGCGATCGCAGCGGCCGCGACGTCATCCGCCAGCAGCGCATCAAGGTGGCCGAGCGGCCCGAGGCGGCGCGCCTCCACATGAACGCCTGCACTGCCTCCGGTGGCGCCGGTGTCGTCGTGTCGCAGGCCGAGGACGGGCGCACCGAGTCATTGCTGCACAGCGCCGACTTCGCGCGCCAGGCGGACAACGACGACCCTATCGACTGGGGGATCTTTCCGCTCCAGCCCCGCTTCCGCATCAGCGCGCTCGACGGTCACGGCGTCGGGCTCGCGCCGATGTGGGCCGCCGGGGAATTCCTCATACCCGACGTCGTGGGCTTCGACTCGCGGCCGCAGACCGGCTTCTGGGACAGTGCCGAGGGCACGTGGCTCTTCAGCGACGACATCTTCCTCAACCTGCTTGGCGGCCGCGGCGCGACGCGCCGGCACGACGACGTGCTGGTGTATCCGACCGGCGACTTCCAGGTAGCGTTCCGTTCGCCCGAGACCGTCACGGGGCTCGGTGCGGATGCTTCTGTGCTCGACGCGCTAGTCGACGGCGGGCAAGTGCTGTGGCTCGCGACCGGCGGTGGCCTGTTCCGCGACCGCGACCCCATCGCGCCGCCCGTGCCCGCGGGCTGCGCGGTCGACTTCGAATGCGAGGGCTCGGCGGGCGCCGATCTCTGCGCGGCGCAGGTCCGCTGTGTCGACGGCGCGTGCGTGCCGCGGCCGGCCGTCGATTGCACTGATGGGCCGCTGCCGCCGCCCTGTCGCGAGCTCGCGTGCGTCCCCGCGACGGGCCGTTGCGAGCCCTCCGTCGCGCCCGACCAGACCGGCTGTGGGCGCGTCGACAACTGCCACGAATTCAGCTTCTGCCAGGCTGGCGAATGCATCCTGGGCGCGCTGGTCGTCTGCCGGGGAGCGACCGAGTGCGGGCCGACGGTGTGCGATCCGGTCGCCGGCTGCACCAAGGAATACTTGGCCGCGGGCACACCGTGCGGCGCCGAATCGGCGGCGGGCGCGTGCCCGACACGCTGCACTGGCGTCGACGACGCTTGCAACGTCTCGGACGGCGTCGGCGCCGGCTGCGCGGTTGGCGAGCAATGCCTGATCGAGGGCGCACCATGTAGCCACAGCGACCCGTGTCGCCGGGACGGGACCTGCCAGCGCGGCTGGTGCGTGGGCGGCGCGATCGCGCGCGACGGCGAGGTCTGCGTGAGCGGGGACGCGTGCGTCGCGGGCGAGACCTGCTACGCAGGCGGCTGCACCGGCGGCGTGGCGCAAGGCGATGGGTCGAGCTGCAACGACGGTCATGCGTGCACGGCGGATGACCGGTGCGAGGGCGGCTTCTGCGTCGGTAGCGAGGGCGCGCCCGAGTGCCCCGGCCTCGCGGCCTGCCCCGACTGCGCCAGCCCCGCCGGCGCGGCGCTGCTCGTCGCGTGGAGCGATACGCAAGGCCATGGCGGCGTGCTGGTGTTGTCGCCACGCGGCGCGCGCCTGCGTGTCATCGACACGCCTGACAGCGCCGTGCAGGGCGTTGTGCACGACCGCGTCGCGGGCGACGGCCTGTGGGTGACCAGCGCCGGGAGCGACTACGCGGGCTCGATCTGGAAACTCGGCTGGGACGGCGCGATCGCCGAGGAGGTGGTGGTCAAGGCCAGCATCGCCAATTGGAGCAGCGTCGGCACGCTGGACCACGTGCCCGGCGCGTGGTCGGGCCGGGACGTCTTCGTGCAGAAGCTCGGCACATCGCCAAAGCGCGTCGCAGTCATCGACCGCCTGACGGGCAACGTCATGCTGCAGGGCGCGACGTTCGGGGTCGGCAGCGGCATCTACGTCGATGGCTTCGCGCCGAGCACCATTTCCCCCGACGGCTACCCCGCCTACTGGACCGGGGGCAGCGGCCAGCTGCTACACGCGACGGTTGCCCAGGACGGCGCGCTGGTCACGTTCCCGACGCTCGGCGCGACGCGTGGCCTGGCCCGCGACCCGGAGACGGGCGACTTCTGGGTCATCGAGGTCGGCTTCGAATCGACGATCGCCCGCTTCGCGCCGACCGGTCAGCGCACGCGCCTCGTGCCGATTCGTTTCCCGGCCGGAAGCAGCAGCGGCAGCGACACGCCCGACGCCTTCGACGTCAGCGCATGGCCCGGGCGCTTGGCTTTCACGCCCGACTGAGCGGTACCCGGGGTACCTCGCAGGGCGGCCAACGAAGACGGTGGCTCGGATCACGAAGTCCGCTGGCCACCAAATTGAGAGGAGCTGCACTTAGCGTCACTGCACGCGCACGATGCTGAACGAGCCTTCGGTCGCATCGTGACCGGTGCCGCTGCCGTCGCCGAGCGTGCCGCCGAAGGTGCCCTCGATGGTGTCACCGACCGCCGGCGCGGCCTTCGTGATGCTGATAATGCAGTCGGCGCCACCGGACTTCTCGGTGTCCCAGAGCACCGGGAGGTTGGCCTCGGTGAACCCGAAGTTGAGGTACGCGTTGATCGAGGCGTCCTCGCACGAGTAGGTGCCGGCTTCGTTCGGCACGTTGATGATCCAGGTCTCCCACGGCGTGACCGCCTCAGTGGTCGCGCCGATCTGGATGTGCTCGCGCTGCACCAGGCGCGCCGCGGTGTTCTTCTCGGCGCGGTAGGTTTTGCCCGCGATGGTGCCCTCGATGAAGCCCGAGCCGGGCGTGGCGCCGACCCGCTGCCACACGCCGCCGCGGTCGAGCACGGTCGAGCGCGTCGCCTCGGTCCTCATGTCGCCGCTGGCGGGAGCGCCGAAGTAGAACGTGTCGCCTTGGATCAAGATGATCGTGTAGTAGGTCGCGCCCACTTCCGGCCGCCAGAAGCCGTAGCAGGACATGCCCGAGACGTCCTTCACCTGGCCGACCTCGAACGGACCGCAGCCAGACTCGCGCTCCCAGATCGTCTTGACGGTCTCATCGATGATCGCGACGGTCGCCTCCCTGAGCACCATGTCGAGCTCGAGCCCTTCGCCGAACGGCGCGCCGATGTTCCACGCGGAGTCTTCGACATAGATCGTGTTGATCTTCTTTGACTCGTCGCTGCAGGTCGGGTCGCCTAAGTACTGCGTGTTGGTGTTCTCGATGGACGTCGGCGTGACCTTCAGGTGGCCGACATGGTAATAGGGGCCGCCCGCGATGCGACAGGGCACGACCCACTCACCGAGCAGCGACGCGAAGACGGAATCATTGATAATGACGTCGCCCGCCGTGTCCGAGCCTGTCTCGGAGGTGGACGTATCGCCGTCCGCGTTGCTGATCGAGTCGGAGGCGTCGGAGCTTTTGGGATCGTCGCCGCAAGCGGTGAAGGCGATCGGGAGCACGATAAGATAGAACATTGGGTAGCGCATTCGGGCTCGATATAGCATGGCCAATCGCAGGTCAAGTCGCGGCAGCCGCGCGGGTTTGATCGAAATTGAGGGGATGGCCCAGGGAGCGGGTCGGCCATTGGCAGCCGATACGGGCGAGGAAGGGGTTGCGATGGCAGTGGATCACGGCGGGCCCCACTTTCGACCTGGAGGGCTCCACTGGAGTTTCTGCTCTATGGCATCGCTTCCTCCTTCTCCAGGCTTACCCTGGCGCAACGGACATCCGTCTCCAAAAAGAATCACCAACCTCAAAATGGCACTTGCCGCCGTCGGGACCCGACCCGACCCGCGACCGCCGAGCTCCGCCAGAATCAAAGCGGCCAGCCGCCTCCGTGCGCCCAACGCGTTTGATCAATGGCCTCCTATTTTCGAATCGCAGATCACCGACAAATGCCTCCATGCCCCATTGGCGAGACCGCCAGAACCCCCATACTATAGAGCTATGTGCGCGAAGCGCTCGGGCGCACGGGTCGTTGGGGCACAGACAGACGTCCGGGCGCTGGCGCGTCGCCTTCGGGACTTGCCGCGCTTGCGTACCGCACTTGCGTCGGGCCGCCTGTCGCTGTCCGTCGTCGAGCTGGTCGCGCGCCTCGTGACGCCGGAGGATGAGGCCGAGTGATCGACTTGCCGGCGACGCTCGGCGGCGCTCTCGAGGTTGTCGGGGCTGAGGCTCGGGCTTTTCGTCTCGAGGTCGCGGCCCTGCGCGAGCGCGCCGAAGCGGCGGTCGAGGCGATGCGGCCTGGCGACGACGTCGTCCCGCCAGCCACGCTCGTCGTGACCTGGCCGGACGATGACGACCCGACCGCCCCGGCAGAGATCGACCGGCCGCTTCGCCAAGCAGTGTCGCCACCCGTGTCGCTCTCCTCCGCCGACGCGACGGAGCTCCTGGCACGCCTCGAAGGTCGCAGCCCGTCCAAGCTCGACCCACCCGACGACGACACCCGCGACGCCGTCGACGACATCGAGCGCGCGGTCGTCGGCGCAATCACCGGACTCACCGAAACGCCTGCGAGTCAGTTGTCCGAGGCGATATTGGGCCAGACGAACCAAGCTGATTTCCCTGTGCGAGCGCTGCCACCTCGAGCTCGTGCACGACCACAAGCTGCGTGTAATTCTCGGCCAGGAGCCTGGCGAGCTGTCGCGCGTTTCAGCCGACCCGCAACGGCGCTTCGGCAAGTGCCCCCTCATCCTCAATCACACCCCAGCCGCGCGAGGCCATCGACTTCACGTCGTTCTTCCGCGGGCAGGTCGATGAGGTTGCTCAGGGTGCGACGGTGAACAAACCGACCACCGCGCGACGCGCGTTGGACTCGACCCGTTCACCTTCATAGTCGGTCGGATACGGCTGCACCCAACCGAGCACGACGGAGCTCTTACCGTCGCCGCGCGCGGGAGCGGCCGTCACCGTGCACTGGGTCGTGAGGCAGTTGACGCCGAGCGCGTCGCGCGCGTAGCTCACGTCGAACGGCGCCTTCGCCGCATCCCACGGCACGTGCGTGAGCGTCAGCTCCAGCGTGGCGTTCGTGACCAGCACCAGACCGTCGGCGACGAGGGCCACATCCGAAGGCGCATCCACGCGCCCGAAGCCGCCGACGCGATGTGCCACCACCTGGCCCGTCGCGCCGTCGATCCGCACGATCGCGCTCGTCACGCCGATACCGCCCTCCTCGGACTCGGCCCTTCCGAGCGCGACGCCGCCGATGGTCCACCCCTCCGCGTAGCGCACCATGAGCACCAGATCGTCGCCATCGACGTTCTGCACCAGCGTCGGCCCGCGCGGCCCGCGCAGCGTCCACATGACCGCGCCGTCAGCGCCGATGCGCCGCCACACGTGTTCCTTGACCGTGCCGGGCACGTCTTCGGCCAGCCCGAGATTGACATCACTGTACGTCACGATCCCATCACCCAGCACCATCACGGTGCCTGCGTCGCGGAGCTTCGTCGGCCGCGCCGGCTGCAATCCGTCCGCCGTCGCACCCACCAGATCGATCGCACCGGAACTCGCGTTCCAAGCCAGCCCGATGAACCCGCCCGGCGACGCGCCACCGCCGATCACATCCATCGCGACGACCGCCTCGACGGCCAGCGATTCATCCAGGAACACGGCGCCGTTCTTGCCAGCCGGCAGCGACGGATGCAGCACGGGGCCGACGACGTAGCCGCCACCCGCGAGCGCCCTCAGCATGTCGCGTCCCTGGACGGCCGTCAGGCTCGCGCCCTCGAGCGCGACCGTGCGCGGAGCCTCTCCTGGCGACCACACGCTCACGCTCGGCGCTTCCGCCGACCACAACGCCACCGCTTCGCCCGCCGCGTTCCGATCGACGCCGTGAATCGCCGACCTCCCTTCCGCCGGGCCGAGCGGCGCGACCTCCAGCCGGCGTACGCGCGCCTCGACCGCGAGCGTCATCTGCAGGCGCTTGCCGTTTACGTCCCTGGTCGGGAGGACCGTCACCGTCCAGTACCGGCCATCGCCGGCCGCCGAAGGCGACACCCCTCCACCGCCCAGGCGCGGTGCCGTGGTCTCGGGGCCGCCAATGATCTCCACCGGCAAGACCACGCTCGGCGGCGCGAGCACGACACAGTCGGCGCTGCACGACACGCCGAGCGTCGGAAATTCGAGCGTCAGCGGCGTCTCGGCGTCGAATGTGATGGCAATCTCCTGCCACATTCGCGGCACATATCCAGACACTCGCGGACTGGTCCATAGGCCTTGAAAGTCGGTCACCACGAAAGATCTCACCAGGATCTCGCCGTCGGGTCCAAAGCGCGCAGCGACCGGCGAATGCGAGGGGGCGAGGGTGGCGCTGCCGTCGGAGGAGAGCGGCAGCGCCTGGGTCCACGTGCGCGGCGCGAACCCGGGCGGGACGTGCGACCACGCCATGTGGCGATGGAAGCGGCTCACCACGTCGACGCTGCCGTCGTCCTGCACACGCATGTCGAGGGGGTCGCCGCGACCCGCGTCGATCACCTCCCATTCGCCGTCGACCAGGCGCCCGAGCATCATCTCGCCGAGTAGGCGGTCCCCGGTCCGCCAGGCGGCGTAGAGCGTGCCGTCCGCAGCGATGTCGAAGGCGCTCGCGATCCCGCCCAAGACCGTGCCGTCGCCACCCGGAACTGTCTCGGCGTGCCACTCGCGCCACACGCCGTCTTCGAAGATCGCTCCGTTCGCGTCGTAGCCGCTGCGCACGAGGAACCCGCCCGTCCGGAGGTACTTCACGGTCAACATCGCCGGCGTTTGCGCCAGAGGGGAGCTGGGCGTCGGCTCGTCGCGCACGAGCTCGCCGTCGACCATGCGCGTCGAGTGCAGCCCCGCATAGGCCCACCACAGGCGCACCTCGCCGTTGTCGTCGACCGCGACGCGCGTCGGCGGCGCGGCGCTGGCCTTGTGCAGAGGCTCCTCCGAGATCCAGCCGGTGTCCTCCAGGGCGGCGCGCGTCCACGGCCGCTTCGGGATCTGGTAGAGCCTCAGCTCGGCGCCCGCCGGACCGGTCGCGCCGCGCGAGCGCACGATATAGATCGTGCCGTCCGGGCCGACGTCGATGCTGTCGCCCGTCGGCCCGAGCGGCGGCACATACGGCGTGCACCGACCCGGTGGCAGGTACGCGTACCCCTTCGTCAGCGGTTCCGCTCCAGAGCGGGTCATGAGCAGGTGGAGCCCGCCGTCTGGATCCCACGCCGCGTCCTGCAGCCAGACGGGCTTGGTCCAATAGCCGGGCCCGCCGCAGCCCGAGGTCCGCACGAACGTGCGCGTCGGGGTACCGATGAAGCTTATGTCCAGCTCCGACCCGGTGAGCCGCTCGATTGTGCCCCTGAGCGCGCCCCCACCGTTGAGCGGCGTCAGCTCGAAGCGACCGTCGCGGACCGTATAGCTGCCGAGCCAGAGCTGCACTGAGTCGAAGTCGCCGACGAGCTCGGCCATCGGCGCCCCAGCCGTAGTCTCGCCCGGCAGCGGCTCGACCCCGAAATGGATCAGCGCCGGCACCGGGCCATCCCCTTGCGGGCCGACCTCGACCCAATAGCCATCGAGATTCACCGGCGTGACGTCGACCGGCTTTGTGTCGCCTGGGTCTTTGCCCGCGTCATCGCTACACGCGCTCGCACCGGAGAACACGAGCGCCGCGAGCAGTGCCGCGCGGGGTACGATGGACAGGAACATGAGGACCTCGCGGCAGCGGCGGGACAGACGCAGTGGATGACCATGGTACGTGACGAGCGAGGCGAGCTTCTATCACCGACCTCTCAGGGCGTCGGGCCAATGAGCCAGCCCGATTGCGCGAGCGGGCTCGGAGTGCCGGCCGCGGCTCCGGGTGAGCCGTCGTAGAGCTGCGCCACGATGATCCACTGACCGTTTGGGAGCTTGCCGAGCGCCAGCGGCTCGGCGCGGGTCGGCAGCGGGAGCGTGATGGCGAGGTCGAACGGCGCCCAGTCCTTCCAGCCGCCGGCGACCGTCGCGCGGGCGATGCTCCCGTCGCGGCGGACGGCGTAGACGTCGTCGCTGTCGCGGTCGTGATAGAGGCTATGCACGTTGCCGACGTCGGCGGCGGCCGGCACCACGCTCCAGCTCGGCTCGCCCGCGGCATCGAAGTCGACCGACAAGAGCGTGCTCGTGACCGAGATGTGCATCAGCACCTTGCCGCCGTGGGTCGCGAACAGCGGCGGCAGGTCGTCGACCTGGCCGACGAGCTGGACGTGTGGCGGTAGCGGCGTGACGTTCGGCGTGAGCGCGCCGAGGCGATCGATCGCGTGCACGCCAAGCAGCACACCGCCATTGTAGCTCGCCTCGAAGACGAGGAAGAAGCCGTCGCCGCTAGCGACGTAGAACGGCTGCTGGAGGGCGCCCTTGCCGGGCAATATCTCCTCAGGCACGAGCACGGGCGGCCCTAGCGTGCGGCCGCCATCGCTGCTGAGGATGTACGCGCCGCCGGCCTCCCCGAGCGGGTCGAGACCGGTGAACAGCATCAGCTCCCCGTCGGCCGCCACGCCGCGAAAGTAGTACGGAAGGTCGATGCGACGGCTCGCATCGTAGACCGGCGTGCCCCAGATGCCGTCAGCGCCGACCCAGCCGGTGAGCAGCCGCACGCCCCAGCCGGGGTAGACCGCGGGCCCGTCGCTGAACTTGTTGCTGGTCCAGGTGAGGTCGCCGTCATGGCGGAAGAAGTCGGGCATGCCGAGCTCGATGGCGCCGCCGAACGGCAGGCGCTGCTTCACCTGCGCGAAGGTCACGCGCCCGTCGAGCACTGGATGCAGGCGATTGGCGCGCTCGACGAGGTCGCCGGCCAGCGTCACGAACGCGTGCCGCTGCGTGTCGACGACCCTCTGGTTGGACACGAGCTGCCAGGCGCTCGGGTCGGCGATGGCGTCCTGGAGCTCGAACGGGAGGATGCGCTCGTAGCCCGCGACGGAGAGCGTGACCGGGGCGAGCGTCGGCGCGTCGGCGCCATCGCCGTAGACCACGTAGCGCCCGTCGGCGAGGCGGTTGTCGGGGCTGAGACGCGTGTTCCCGTCGTAGCCTTGTGCGGTCGTAAATCCGTCTGGCAGCTCACCCAGGTCGAGCAGGTTATGGCCCTGAGCGAGGGGCACGACGCCCGTGCGCACGTCATCGAACGGGGTCTCCAGGCGCGCCACGCGACCGAGCATGAACGCGCGCTGATCACCGCCGGTGCCGGCCGCGGTGGTGACGCGCACGCGCCCGGCGGACAGCGACTCGCTCATGACGAAGGTGATGCGGTTGTCGCTCCAGGCGGCGACGTCGCTCGTGGCCACGGTCGCCTCTCCGACAGTGACGCTGCCGC
>Ga0105049_10003213_pt1 | contig 19353 bp, 16 predicted proteins | sample MAT06_FD_78087 | JGI IMG/M metagenome (GOLD analysis project Ga0105049, IMG submission 78087) | Freshwater microbial communities from Lake Fryxell liftoff mats and glacier meltwater in Antarctica - MAT-06 | ecosystem: Environmental > Aquatic > Freshwater > Ice > Liftoff microbial mat | place...
ATCAAGTTTTATGGTGGAAGACAGTTTAGTGCTTCGGAATGGCCAACTTCTTTTAGCTGCAAACCGTTTATGGCATATTTTTAATGGAGGATATTCCGAAGTTGTTACAAAAAGAATTAACCCTAATGATTGATATTCTAATTATTTAAACACTTATGTAGAAAGAGATGTTAGACAATTTAAAAATATAAGCAATCTTGCACAATTTACCAAGCTATTAAAACTTTGTGCAGGTCGTGAAGGTCAGTTACTTAATCTAACAACTTTTTCTAATGCTTGAGGCATTGATCAAAAAACAGTGGCATCTTGGCTTGGAGTGTTGCAAAGTTGTTTCATAATTTATTTACTTAAACCATATCACAGTAATTTTAATAAACGTATTGTAAAAACACCTAAATTATATTTTTACGATACTGGAATTTTATGTTCACTTTTAGGAATAACTCCTGCAAAGCAAATCTCTACTTATTCTGCAAAGGGAGCAATGTTTAAAAATTTTATTTTAAGCGAATTGTTAAAACAAATATTTAATACCGGCAGGGCAGACAACTTATTTTTTTGGAGAGATAAAACAGGAAACGAAATTGATTTTCTTTTTGATGATTCAGGAAAACTAACCGCACTTGAATTAAAATCATCACAAACAATTTCGCAAGATTTTTTTAAAGGCTTAAATTATTTTTCTTCACTAACTGATAAACCCGTTAAAAATAAATTAGTTTATGCTAGAAAAATTGAGCAAAAAAGAAGCAACGGTTTAATAGTTCTTCCTTGGAATAAAATTAGTGATGAAAAAATTTAGTGTTAATTAAAAACACTAATTTTTTGCTTCAAACTTTTTCGCTAGTTCTTAAAAAGGCGGAACAAAGTAAAGAAAATAAGCTACCAACAAAAAGAGTAAAAAATATTGTTCCTGTTAGTTGAGTAAATAAATAATTTTCGCGAATGTAATTAGAGTTTTTTAGTATTTCTGCTTCAGTTTTCCCTTTTTCTTTAAAAAATACTTCTGATGCTTTTATTGTTTTTTCAATAAAACCCGTATCAATAAATTTTACAAAGATAAAGTATCCAAATGCCATAAGTAAGGAGGAAAGAAGCGCTACCATCAATCCTTCTTTAATGCCTTCTCTAAAAGAGATTACTCCTGATTGTAATGAATATTTTTTTTGAAAGATTGATGCAAAAACAAAAACGAACATCAATAGCAAAGTAAACTGACCAGAGAATTTAAACGTTGGATGATTTTGCCAATTATTTTGCAATGCCATCATCAAAATAAAACCACTTAATACTCCACTTATTATTCCAAATTTTACTCCTGGCTTCATACTTTTATCCGTTCATCGAAACTAAAAACTCTTCGTTGGAAATTGTATTTTTCATTCTATCGTTCATAAATGAAATTGCTTCCACTGGATTCATGTCAGAAAGGTGATTTCTAAGAATCCATATTTTTTGCAATGTTTCTTTGTCCAACAATAAATCATCTCTACGTGTGCTAGAAGAAACAATATCTATAGCAGGAAATATTCTTTTGTTTGCAATTTTTCTATCCAATTGCAATTCCATGTTTCCAGTACCTTTAAATTCTTCAAAGATTACTTCGTCCATTTTTGAACCTGTTTCAGTTAATGCTGTAGCAAGAATAGTTAATGAACCTCCGTTTTCAATTTTACGTGCTGCTCCAAAAAATCTTTTTGGTTTGTGCAAAGCGTTTGCGTCAACACCACCGCTCAAAACCTTTCCTGATGCTGGTTGCACAGTATTGTAAGCTCTGGCTAATCTAGTTATAGAATCTAATAAAATACAAACATCGTGACCGCATTCAACTAAACGTTTTGCTTTTTCTAAAACTATATTAGCAATTCTAACGTGTTTTTCGGCGGGCTCGTCAAAGGTAGAAGAAATTACTTCGGCTCTAACGTTACGGCTCATCTCCGTTACCTCTTCTGGTCTTTCATCAACCAAAAGAATTATTAAATAAACTTCGGGATGATTTTTTGCAATAGCATTTGCAATTTCTTGCAATAAAATTGTTTTCCCGGTTTTTGGTTGGGCAACAATTAAACCTCTTTGTCCTTTTCCTATAGGGGCAATTAAATCTATAATTCTTGGCGCCATTGAGTTTTTTCCTGGCCCGCACAATGTAAATTTTTGATATGGGAATAGCGGCGTCAAATGATCAAATGGAACTCTATCTCTAACCCAAGAAGGGCTTCTTCCATTTATTGATTCTATTTTTGTGAGAGGAAAATATTTTTCTCCATCTTTTGGAGGCCTAACACTTCCTAAAACCGTATCTCCTGTTTTTAATCCAAATAATTTTATTTGAGATTGAGATACATAAACATCATCAGGTGAACTTAAATAATTGTAATCTGCCGAACGTAAAAATCCATAACCTTCTTGCATTATTTCTAATACACCTTCGTGAGAAACTAAGCCATCAAATTGGAAAATTGCTTCTTGCAATTCTCTTTTTTCGTTTTGTTTATGACGTTGTAATTCTCTGTTTTTCTCAATATGATTTTCTTTTTTATCATTTTCTTGTTCAGTATTGTTTTCAATGGATTCAACTATTTCTTGTGTTTGCTGATTTGGATTTTCTATTTCATTAACAAAATTATTTTGAACAGATTTTTCTAATATTTCTTGTGGTAAGTTTTCAGAATTTTGCACAGGAAAATTTATCTCCGAACTTTCGTTAAATGAAATACCTTGGGGCTGCTCATTTACTATTTGCTGTTCTTCGGGAAGTTCTGGGTAATTTTTATTTTTTTCTGGTTTTATTTTATTTTCTTTTTCGTATTGATCTTTTATTTCAATTTTTTCAACATCGGATAATGATTCAGTTTCTTTGGGTTTACTGATTGTTCTGGCTCTTTTCTTTTTTAAGGATTCATCAGTAAATAAAGGGACACCAGCTTGAACTTCTACGATTTTTAGAATCAGCTCTTCTTTAGTTAATACTTGCCAGTTCTCTAATTTTAAATCAATGGCAATTGTAAATAATTCTTCTTGTGTTTTGCCGTTTAGCTCAACTATACTATACATAATAAATAATTTTTTTAGGATTTAAAACTGAGATTCAATCTAGACTTTTGGGATGCTTAATTAGCAAATTTGATAATGCAAGTATAAAATAAATTTATCAAAGATAAAAATAATTATTTACTTTTTGATTGTTGCCAAAAAATTTCCATTTCCGTTAGGCTCATATCACTCAAAGATTTATTGATTTTATTAGCTTCTTGCTCTATATATTGAAATCTTTTTATAAATTTTTTATTGGTTTTTTCTAAGCTATCATCAGGATTTATATCGATGAATCTTGCATAATTAATGATAGAAAAAATTACATCGCCAAGCTCTTCTTCCATTTTTTCTTTGTTGTTATTTTCTACTTCATGTTTTAACTCATCTAATTCTTCTAAAACCTTTTCCCATACTTGGTCTTTATTATCCCAATCAAAACCTGCAGACCTTGCTTTATCTTGAATTCTAACTGCTTTTAACAAGGACGGTAATGATTTTGGAACACCTCCCAAAACTGATTTGTTTCCTTCTTTTAACTTCAATTTTTCCCAGTTTTCTTTTACTTCTTCTTCACCCGAAACCTCAACATTGCCATAAACATGTGGATGCCTAAAAATTAGTTTTTCGCACAATGAACTTATAACATCAGAAATTTCAAATGCTTTTTTCTCTTCACCAATTTTTGAATAAAATACAACGTGCAATAAAATGTCGCCAAGCTCTTTTTTTATTTCGTTTAAATCTCCATCAATAATAGAATCTGAAAGTTCAAAGGTCTCCTCAATAGTTAAATGGCGGAGTGTTTCCATGGTTTGTTTTTTATCCCAAGGACATTTCTCTCTAAGTTCATCCATTATTTTTAATAACCTTTCAAACTGAAAAAGTGCTTCTGAATACATTTTATTTTTTTAGATGTCTCAAAATTATTAATTGCATTTGAGGTTTGATTATTTTTTTGGAATTATTTTTTAATCTTTACAAACAAAAGTTAATATAATTCTTATGAAATTTAAATACCCGCTTTTAATAATTTTTTCTGCATTATTTTTAAATACATTTTCTCAGTCAAATAAAGAAGATTCTTTAATGTTTAGAAAATTATATGAAGAAGCTATGTTAAAAGGAAAATCCTACGAAAATTTAGAGATATTGTGCAACACAGTTGGTCATAGATTAACAGGATCTCCGCAAGCTGAAAAAGCTGTTGAACTCACAAGAAAAATGTTTTTGGAAGCAAAGGCAGATTCTGTTTTTTTACAAGCTGTTAAAGTTCCACATTGGGTGAGAGGAAAAAAAGAAAGTGCAAAAATTATTTTAGCAAAGCAGGATTTTAAAACTAGTACAGATAAAATTGTTGCTGCCACAAATAGAATTTATTCAACAGAGATTCTTGCTTTAGGTGGCTCCATTGCAACACCACTAGAAGGCTTGAGAGGAAATGTAATTGAAATAAAAAATCTAAATGATTGGGATAAAATAAAAAAATATCAAGTAGAAGGAAAGATTGTTTTTTTTAATCAGCCAATGAATGCCAAAACAATAAATACATTTGATGCTTATGGTCCTGCAGTTATGCAAAGAAGTGTGGGAGCAATTATGGCTGCAAAACTTGGTGCTATTGGCGTAATTGTTAGGTCGGTAACTCTTGCCAATGACAATAATCCACATACTGGTGCAATGAGGTATAACGATTCTATTCCAAAAATTCCTGCATGTGCAATTAGCACTAAAGGAGCTGATTTGCTTAGTAAATTATTGGTAGAAGAACCTAATTTAGAATTTGAATTTTTTATGGCTTGCCAAACTTTACCTGATGTTATGTCTAATAATGTTGTTGCCGAACTAAAAGCGGAATCTGGTTCAGCAGCAAAAGTAGAGTACATTGTTACTGGTGGTCATTTAGATTCTTGGGATGTTGGAGAAGGAGCACACGACGATGGTGCAGGATGTGTGCAAACTATTGAAGCATTAAGAATTCTAAAAGCTGTTGGATATGTTCCTAAAAGAACTTTACGATTTGTGATGTTTATGAACGAAGAAAACGGTTTAAAGGGTGGCGAAGAGTATGCAAAATTAGCTAAGAGGAATAAAGAAAAACATATTGCAGGAATTGAAAGTGATGCAGGAGGATTTGCACCAGATGGATTTTCTTTTGAAGCAACAGAAATACAAAAACAAAAATTAAAAGCATTTTGGAAATATTTTATTCCTTATGGACTTCATGATTTTGATAGAGCAGGAGGTGGCGCCGATATTAGTCCACTAAAAGACCAAGGCACAGCAGTTTTTGAAATGATGCCTGAAAGTCAAAGATATTTCGATTATCACCATTGCGATTTAGACACTTTTGATAAAGTAAATAAAAGGGAACTTGAACAAGGTGCCTTTAGTATGGCTGCTCTAATATATTTGATAAGCGAATACGGATTATAAAATAGTAGCTTTTCGAAAAATGTTAAGGATTTTGTTTTTGAAATTCTAAAAACTGATTGTAAACAATTTTTATTCCTTCTTCAAAACTATGGGGTTTGTATCCCAATTCCTTAACTGCTTTATCTATTATAAATCCTGTTTTTGGTGGTCTTTTTGCAGCTTGATTTAATGTATCAGATTTTACAACTTCAATGGTATCGGTTGATAAATGAAAATAACCTGCAACACGGCATACCAATTCTAAAATACTCATTGTATCCTTTCCCGAAACATTGTAAATTCCTTTTGCTTTTTTCTTTGCCGCCAAAATGCAACCTTGTGCTAAATCTTCGGCAAGGGTAGGAGAGCGGAACTGATCATCGACTACCTTTATATGTTGTTTTTTTGAAAGTGCTTCTCTTGCCCATAAAACAATATTACTTCTACTCATATTGTCCGTAATACCATAAACAATAATGGTTCGTAAGATAGCCCAATCAATTGCACTATTTCTAACGATTAGCTCGGCATCGTATTTTGATTGACCATAATAGCTAATTGGATTTGCCTCATCATCTTCTGAATAAGGTCCACTTTTTCCATCAAAAATAAAATCTGTCGAAAGATGAATGAAATGAATTTTTTTTGCGGTGTAATGCTCAATTGCTTCAACAAAAAATCTAACAGAAGCAACATTTAGCAACCTACACATTTCTTTTTCCGTTTCGCAAGCATCAACATTTGTCATTGCTGCAGTGTGGATAATTGTATCGGGTGCAAATTTTTCTATCACCTCTTTAACATTTTCCTTGTTGCTAATATCTAAAGGATGGTAGATGTAACCAGTTATTTCAATTAATCTATTGTCTCCTTTTGCAGTGGCAATTAACTCAACTTCTTTATCCTCTCTTAAAGCATAAACGAGCTTTTGACCCAATAAACCGTTACTACCAGTTACTAATATTTTTTGCATAAACTTATTCTATTAATCTTAATTCGCTCATGATATTATGTGCATTAGCAAACTTCTCAATTATAAAAAGCACATATCTTATGTCACAACAAATTGTTCGTTTTAGTTGTTGGTCATAAACTAAATCGCCAGTCATTGCTTCCCAATTTCCATCGTAAGCTAAACCAACTAACTCACCCTTGGCGTTTAGAACAGGACTTCCCGAATTTCCGCCTGTAATATCATTGTCTGTTAAAAATGCAACAGGCAATTTTCCGTCTTTTCCATATCTGCCAAAATCTTTTTTCTGCAATAACGATATTAATTTTTCTGGCACATCAAATTCTGAATCTCCGGGTTTGTATTTTTCTAAGATTCCTTGTCCAGTTGTTTTCCAGTCATAATGAATTGCATCTTTACCATCGTAATCTCTAATTGTTCCATAAGAAAGTCTCATAGTTGAATTTGCATCTGGATAATATTTTTTTTCTGCAAAACATTCTTGAATACTTTGCAAATAAAGAAGTTTGTTTGATTCATTTGTTGCATTGTATTTCTTTTGATAGGGCGTAAGTTTTTCTTTAAAAAAATCATTTAAACTTTTACTGTAAGCAAACATTAAATCTTTTTCAAAATCTTTTGGTTTTGCTTTTTTTATAAACTCAAGCAACGTTTCTTCTGAGGTAAAAATGCTAGAGCTAAATATTTCATCAACAAAATATGTACTTTTCTCTTTTGTGTTTTCTCCCTTTTTACTAAGAACTTCATCAACGCAAGGTGGTAATTGTTTCTCTGGAATATCAGAAACATAGATATCCAATAAATTAGAAAAGCACAAAGCATCATTAATTTTATTGTAATTTTTATAAAAATCGGGAGCTTTTTCTATCAATTTATTTTTTAAGGAATCTAATTTAGTTTGGTTAGAATTACTTTTTAAAAGTTCTTCGTAATACGGTAAAAATGTTTGGGAGTAATTAACCAATTCAGATGATTTACCAGCTAAATTCAAATATTGAATTTGATAATTTATTTCTTCGTATTCTTTAACTGCTTTTTGAATTTCGGTTAACACATAACCGTATTTTAATTTTCGTTTTTCTTCCGAAAAAACCCAAGTTGTATATACTTCCTCAAGTGCCGATTTGTTTGAAATTACATTTAATTTTTTTAATCCTTCATTTTGACCAACCGCATATTTCCATCCATTTGAACGTGAATTATATTTAGAAGCATATTGAATTTTTACTTTACTATCACTATCCATTTGAGATTTCCAACTTTCTAAAATTTTTCCATTCAACTTAATTTTTGCTGGATTTTCTTTTTCCATTATCATTTTTAGTTGATCTGAAGTGGCATACCTATTAGTTTTGCCGGGGTAACCCATTATCATTGTAAAATCATTTTCTTGCACTCCTTTTAAATTTATTGGCAAGAATTTTTTTGATTTATATGGTTTATTGTTTTCCGAATATTCTGCTGCATCGCCACCAGTAGCAGTATAGATTCTAAGCATTGCAAAATCTCCAGTATGCCTTGGCCACATCCAATTATCAGTATCTCCACCAAATTTTCCGATAGAAGATGGTGGTGCCCCAACCAATCGAATATCTTTGTAAACAATAGTTACAAAAAGATAATAAGCATTGCCTGCAAACATTTCTTTTACAGTTGCTTTGTATTTTCCATTTTCTGAGGCATTAGTTTCAATTGACTTTATTGTTTCGTCAATCTTCTTTTTTCTTTTCTCATAATTCATTGTATCATTAACGTTCGCCAATACTTTAGACGTTACATCGTCAATTCTTTGAAGAATTGCTGCAGTCATATTTTTTATAGGTAATTCAGCAGGAAATGAATTTGCCCAAAACCCTTTTTCGATGTAATTTTTTTCTACAGTGCTTAATGATTGAATTGCCGAAAAGGCACAATGATGATTTGTAAGGAGTAATCCATTTGCTGATATTAACTCTGAGGTGCAACCACCAATATCCACAATACAATCTTTTAAGGAGGATTGATTTATGCTATAAATTTCGTCGGGAGTAAGTTTGCAGCCTTTATTGTTTAAATCCGATTCATTTAATCTTTTAAGCAATTGCGGAAGCCACATTCCTTCATCTGCTTTACTAAATATAGAAATGGAGAAGAGTAAAATTAGTGCTTTTAATTTCATAGTGTAAGCTTAAAATAAACCGTTAATTTCTGCATCTATTTTGTTTATGATAATTCCAAAGTCTTCGGGCTTTTCTGCAAATTTATTAACGTCAACATCAATAATAAGAAGTTTGCCATGGTCGTAAGTAGAAATCCAAGCTTCGTAACGTTCGTTAAGTCTTTTTAAATAATCAATTCTAATTGCATTTTCATAATCTCTTCCTCTTTTTGCAATTTGACCCACCAACGTAGAAACAGAAGCTCTTAAATAAATTAATAAATCTGGAGGCTGAATAAACTTATCCATAAGAGTAAACAAGGAAAAGTAATTTTCAAAATCACGAGTAGTCATCAATCCCATCGCATGAAGATTGGGTGCAAAAATATATGCATCTTCGTAAATGGTTCTATCCTGAATTACTTTTTCGCCACTTTTGCGTATATCAATAATCTGCGAAAAACGACTGTTTAAAAAGTAAATCTGAAGATTAAAAGACCATCGTTGCATGTCTTCATAAAAATCGTTCAAAAATGGATTGTCGTCAGCATCTTCAAAATGTGCTTTCCAATTGTAATGTTTTGCCAACATTGTTGTAAGGGTAGTTTTGCCTGACCCAATATTTCCTGCAATTGCAATATGCATAATAGGTGTTTAAAGTTTAAAATTTGATGGGTAAAAATAGCCCAAATTTTTATTTAAAAAACTTTATTTTATTCACAATGTTAAGGCTTAGCAATCAAGCTTTTAATACTACTTATTAAAGTATATCGTAAATGCAGATTTTTTTGCCATCGCTTATAATTAGCTGATTGTAGAAAAATGAAATGCTTTTAATTTTAAATTCTAAAAAATCAATTTCTTGCTGAAAAAGTGACTTTTCATCCAAAATATAAATTTTGTTTTGACTCCAAGTGAGAATTCTATTCTCTTTAATTTGAATTTTTTGATTCTCTTTTAACTTTAATGTTTTTAGATAAGTGCCAAAAATATCGAACTCAAATAGGCATGAATCTTGATTTAGCAAATAAACTTTGTTATTAGCCTCTTTCATGTCTTTGAGTTTAATTGAATTTGAAATCAATTGATTTAAGTTGCCTGATTGTGAAATTATTTCGCTGCTGTTAGAAAATCTTTGAAGTTGAATTTTATCGGTATCAAATATCCAAAACCCATTATCAAAGGCTCTGCAAACCATTCCTGCTCTTGGAATTCCTAAATTTTCTAAAGCTATAATATCACCAGATGGATTTAGCATATTATCTAGAATTAACATTGCTGAAAAATCTTTGAAGAATAAAATAATTTTTAGCGGATTACTTACGTCAGCGGAAGTAATATTTCCATAATTTCTGGTTGAAAATCTACTTAAAATTTTTCCTTTAGAATCATGTTTAATAATTTCTTGTTCATCAACAGAGTAAATAAATCCTAATGGATCGGTTTCTGTGAAATTATTTTTTGATTCAAATTCTTTTGTTTTGATTAAATTTTGAGCAAGTAAATTATGTATTCCAAAAGAAATAAATGCAAAAAATAAGTAATATAATTTCAGCCTCATCAATCTTGGTTTATTAAAATAATTTCTTCAACAATTTTTCTGTTATTCATTAATCTTGGAACTTTGTATTGCCCACCTAATCTATTGTTCTGCTTTAGCCATTTATAGAAAATTCCATTTTTTAAGGATGTTATTTGTGGAAATCCTAAAATCATATTTCCAAATCTTTTTGCTTCGTAATCGGAGTTGAGTGCTTTTAAGGAATTGTCTAAAACTTCGGCAAAAAATATTAAATTTTCTGGTTCTTTTTCAAATTCTATTAACCATTCGTGAGCGCCCGAATTATTGGTCGAAAAAAAAACAGGCGCTGCAGTGTATTCAAATATTAAACAATCACATTTTTTGCATGCAGTATCAATTGCTTTTTCTGCATTGTCAATCATCAACTCTTCGCCAAAAGCATTTATAAAGTTTTTTGTTCTGCCAGTTATTCTAAATAAATATGGATTATTAGAAGTAAAAGTAATTGTATCTCCAATTTTATATCTCCAAAGTCCTGAGTTTGTATTTATAATAAGTTCATAATTTTTTCCTACAATTATTTCATCGAGTATAATTGTTTTTTTTGAAGAATCTTCAACGTCAATAAATTCGTAAAAAACTCCATAATCTAACATCAACAATAAATCTTCTGATTCTTTTTGCATTTGCAATCCAAAAAATCCTTCAGAAGCATTATAGATTTCCCAAAACCTAAAGTCTGGTTTATTTATTATTTCGTTGTATTGTGTTTTGTATGGAAAAAAATTTACACCACCGTGAAAAAACACTTCAATATTTGGCCATACTTCGGAAATGCTAGTCCGTTTTGTTTTTTCTAAAATATTTTTCAAAATTACTAATATCCAAGATGGAACACCAGCAAGACTAGTTACATTTTCTGGAATTGTTTCTTCGCAAATTTTTTCAATTTTTTCTTCCCAGTTGTCCATTAATGCAATGTCTAAACTTGGAGTTCTTGCCCATTCTGCAAGTATTGGCAGGTTTTGCAAAATTATAGCAGATAAATCTCCAAAGTATGAATCATTGTTTGGATAATCTATCTTCCAACTGCCGCTAAGCGTTAAAGATTTACCAGAAAGTATTTGTGTGTTTTCATAATTTTCAAAATATAGCGTTAGCATATCTTTTCCGCCTCTAAAGTGGCAATCTTCAAGTGATTCTAATGAAACAGGAATAAACTTGCTTTTGTCGGATGTTGTGCCCGAAGATTTTGCATACCATTTTATTTCACCGGGCCACAAAATATTAGATTGACCATTCCGCATTTTTTGTATGAATGGCTTTAAATCGTCGTATTCATTAATAGGAACTCTTTCTTTAAATTGATTGTAATTAGAAATTTCGGAATAGTTATATTTTTCGCCCCACTCAGTATTTTTTGCCGAATAAATTAACTTTTTAAATGAATCTTGCTGAACTTCATGTGGATATTTTAAAAACAAATCAATTTGGTGCATTCTCTTTTTAAAGAACCACGTTGCAATTGAATTAATTATATCCATAGATCACTAATTAATAACATATCTAGCTTCTTCCTTTAAAATTTGAAGAGCTATATCAGTTGGAGTTTTTTCTAGTCTAGAAATAATTTCAAAAATCATATTCACTAATTCCATACTGTCAGAGTTACCATTAATTCTTGTTGCTGCAATATTTATAGCTTTAGTAGTTTCTTCTTTAGCTGTTTTTATTGCTTCCCAAGTTTTGTTTGAAATATAAATTTGTTGCACTAAGTTATGGTCAAACTCTGAACGAATAGTTTTTACAAGTTCTATTTGCAAGTTTCGTGCAGACATTCCACTTCTTTGCGTTCTTAACACCAAGCTTTGCAAAGAAATTCTTTCTAAAAGCAATGTGAGTCGCTCAAAAGCTTGTAGTTTTAGTGGTACAACAATTTTTTGATTTCCACTTCTATATGTTCTTTTTCTTCTATCGGCTTCGGCTCTTAAAAAACTTTTTAATAAAAAATATGCAGTAAAAAATACCAGTGCTGCTGGCACAACAATTTGAATGATATCTAAAAAGGTTTCCATTAAAATTTAATTTTTACAAAAATAGCAATACAAACTTAATTCTTTAATTTTTATTCTTCTTCGTTGTTTTTCAATTTCATCAAGAGGTTGTAAGCACCTTCAATTACTACAGAAGAATTATTATTTATGGTTTGATTTAATACCGAAACTTCTGTAAATCCATTTTCGGAATTACCCAATTTTACTTCTTCCATTGTAAAACTTTTGTCCTTTTCTATAAAAAAAATATAATTTTTCCCTTCGTAACTTACTATTGATTGATTTGGTAGAGCCTTGCTTGCTTTACTTTTTAACTCTATTTCGGCATTCATAAACATTCCTGGCAATAAAGTTTTGTCATATTCTTCAAAGTGACAATGAACATTTATGCTTTTATCGGTGCCAAAGTCTTTTCCTATTAATATTATTTCGCACTTGTATTTTTTGGGAGATTTTTGGTTGTTATAAGCAAACAGAGTTTGTCCTATAGAAAGTTTATTAATATCGTTTTCAAAAATTGTTAGAGCAAGATGAATGTCGCTCGGATTTATTAGTTCAAATAATACATCAGTTGGGCTAACATATTTTCCGATGTTAACGTTTACTTTACTAACATAACCATCTATTGGTGAAAAAATATTAATAGATTTTGAAATGGTATTTTCGTTTAGCTTTTCAGGATTAATTCCAATAAGTTTTAGCTTTTCTGCGAAAGATTTTACTAGAATTTTTTGAGATTTAAAATCACTTGTTGCTAGTTCAAAAACTTTACTGCTAGTGGCATTAGATTTCGAAAGAATTTCTTGTCTGTTAAACTCATTTTGAAGGTATTCTAATTTTGTTTTTGAAGTAAGATATTCTTGTTGCAATTGTATGTATTGTTGGTCTTCCATTTCGGCAATAATTTCACCTTTAAAAATATGCATTCCGGGAAGAAGTTTTGTATAACTTAAGTATCCACCCAAAGGAATACTCAAAGAAACAAGGTTTTGCGGGGGAACATCAATTATTCCATTTACCTTTAATGTTTCTGAAATTTCTTTTTCTTGAAAGTTTCCAGATTTAATTCCCGAAATTTTAATTTGTTCCTCTGTTAAGTTTACTTTGTTGTATGTTCTTGCTTCTTTTTTAATTTCTGTTGAATTTTTGTTTCCATTGCAAGCAAAAAAAAGTAGAATAAAAAGAGTAAATAGTATGTAGATATAGAATAGATTTTTCATGATTTATTAATTGAAATTATTTAATGCATTAATTTCTATAATGCTTTTGTTTAACTGATGAATTTTTTCTAAATAAGAATTTTGATTTTCTAATGAACTTTGAATTAATATAACCCATTCTAAATAATTAATTTCCCCTACGGAGAATTTTTCATTTGCAATTTTAATTGTTGTGTAAGAATTTTTTAGTGTTCCTTGTTCCATCAATTCAATAGATTCCTTTATATTAAAATATTTATTTGCAGCAATTTGATAGTTCATAAGAAATGTTTTTCTAGTAATAGAATAATTATTTTCTAAATATTTTAAACGAGTTTTTGCGGCAGAAATAGAAGCTTTTTGTGCAGTAAAGAACAATGGAATTCCAAGACCTAGTTGCACAGATTGAAATCGTTGACTTTTGGGATAGTAAATGTTATCGGCTCCAATTCCAGTAATACTTATGTTGTTGTATGAAGCAATGATATCTGGCATCAGTTTATTTTTTTCTAGACTTAATTTTTTTTGTCCAATAATTTTTTGTTGAAATGCACTAGCAAGAAATGGATGTTTTTTTATTACACTTGAATCTATTTTTGGTTCTTGACTTATTTTGAATTCAGTATTTTCTGGTTCTAAATTTCTATTAGAATTAAGTAAAAAATTAAATTTTAGCATAAGCATTTCCATACTTGAACTAAGCTCTAAAAGCTGAATTTTTATTTGTTGTAATTGGTTTTTAGCCAAGTTAAACTCAAGTATATTTGCTTCGCCAGAACTAAGGCGAATATCGCTTCTAACAATAAAATTAGAAAATATGCTATCGCTTTTTTCTAAAAGGCGTTTCTTCTGTTTTAAATAATTTATTTCATAAAATACATCGTAAACTTCTTTCTTTATTTCATTTTCTTGTAATTTTCCATTCAATAATTCCCTTGTGGATTCTTCAATTAAAACATTTTTTTCCTTTTTGTAAATTGTTGGAAATTTTAAATTTTGCGAAATGCTTAAACCGTTGTCAATGTAATTGGAATTTATTTGTCCATAATTTGCAACAATATTTGCACTTGGTATAGTCCAAACACTGTTTTCTATTTCCTTAGAATATTTTATTTGCAAGGCTTGAGATTTTATAGATAAATTGTTTCTTAAGGCACTGTCCAATGCAGCACTCAGTGAAATAGAATTTTGAGCTTCTAATTTTGTTGGGAAATTAATCAACAAAAATCCAATTATTATTAAACTTAATTTGGGGTTAATAATCTTTTTGCTCTCTGTAAATTTGTAAATTATAGGCAATAGAAACAGAGTTAATAATGTTGCTAAAAGTAATCCACCAATAACTACAGTTGCTAGTGGTCTTTGCACTTGCGAACCTTCTCCATTACTAAAAGCCATTGGTAAAAATCCAAATGACGCAACAAGTGCAGTCATTAAAATTGGTCTTAATCTATTTTTTGATCCGTTAAGTGCAATTTTTATTACGTCGTTTTCACCTTCACTTTTTAGTTTATTAAATTCCGATATCAATACAATTCCATTTAATACTGCCACTCCAAACAAAGCAATAAAACCAATTCCAGCCGAAATACTAAAAGGCATATCTCTAATCCATAATCCTAAAATTCCTCCAATGGCCGAAAGTGGTATTGCAGAAAATATTATTAGTCCTTGTTTAACAGAATTAAATGCAAAGAAAAGAAGAGTAAAAATAATTGCAAGTGCTAATGGCAATGCAATGGCAAGTCTATTTTTTGCGGCATTTAAATTTTCAAAAGCACCGCCATATTTAAGATAATATCCAGTTGGTAGTTTAATTTTTTTATCCACATTTTTTATCAGTTCATTTACGGTAGTTTCCACATCTCTTTTAGAAATATTAAAACCAACAATAATTCTTCTATTTGTATTTTCTCTTTGTATTTGGTTTGGTCCAAGAATTTCTTCAATATCGGCAATATTGCTTAATTGTATTTGATTTCCGTTGCCAATTGGCACCAATAAATTTTTAACATCTTGTAAATTTTTTCTGTTTAATTTACTTGATCTCACAACTAAATCAAATTTCTTTTCGCCTTCGTAAACTAAGCCTGCACTCTGCCCAGCAAAAGCTGTATTTACAACTACATTTATATCACTAATATTTACATCATATTGCGAAATCTTTTTTCTATCGTAATTAATTACAATTTGCGGAACGCCTGTTATTGGCTCTATGTATAAATTCTCGGTTCCTTTTATTTGTTGTATTTCATTTCCAATTTGCTGTGCATATTTTGCTAATGTATCTAAATCTTCGCCAAAAATTTTGCAAACAACATCTTGTCTTGCACCTGTCATTAACTCGTTAAACCTCATTGCAACTGGATATTGAAAACTAAAAGTTACTCCTGGAATCACAGATAATTCTTCACTCATTTTTTCGGATAGTTCTTCATAGGTTTTTGCAGATGTCCAATCTTTTCTATCTTTTAAAATTATCATTAAATCGCTTGCCTCAATTGGCATAGGATCAGTTGGCACTTCACTGCTTCCAGTTTTACCAACTACTTTTTCTACTTCAGGAAACTTTTCTAGAAGTATTTTTTGTGCTTTTGTAACAGCTTCAATAGAAGTTCCTAAGTTACTACCTGTAAGCACTCTGGTTTCCACTGCAAAATCTCCTTCGGGTAATTCTGGAATAAATTCACCACCCATTCTTAAAAGAATAATAACTGAAACAACAAACAAAGCTACTACTGATACAATTATTTTTTTTCCGTTTCTAAGTGCTTTTTCCAATAAATTTTCATACTGCATTTCTAGTTTATCCAGAAGTTTTTCAAAAAATGTTTTATTAGATTTTCTTTGTTTTCTCAAGACCAAAGCAGTCATCATTGGCACATAAGTTAAAGAGAGAATAAATGCACCAATTAATGCAAATGAAACTGTTTGAGCCATTGGTTTAAACATTTTGCCTTCAATTCCTTCTAATGAAAAAATTGGTAAGTAAACCATCAAAATAATTATCTGACCAAAAACTGCACTATTCATCATTCTCCCAGCACTTTTTTCTACTTCGCTATCAATGATTTCATTTGAAATATTTCCACCGAATTTTTTTCGTGCACTATGCAATACAGATTCAACAATAATTACTGCACCATCTACAATTAATCCAAAGTCTAATGCACCTAAACTCATAAGATTTCCACTTACTCCAAAAATATTCATCATTATCACTGCAAAAAGCATAGACAAAGGAATTACTGAGGCTACCAATAAACTAGCTCTAATATTTGCTAAGAATAAAACCAAAATAAAAATTACAATTAGTGCACCCTCTAATAAATTTTTTGAAACGGTATTAATTGAATTATTTACCATTTTAGTTCTGTCTAAAAACGAATCAATAAGTACGCCTTCGGGTAACGTTTTTTGTATTTCGGCTATTTTTATTTTTACGTTTTTAATTACTTCACTGCTGTTTGCTCCTTTTAGCATCATTACCACAGCTCCAGATACTTCTCCTTGTCCATTATATGTTAGTGCTCCGTATCTTATAGCGTGTCCAATATTTACTTCTGCCACATCTGCTATTCGTAATGGCACACCGTTAGATAAATTTTTTATCGAAATTTGATTTATGTCTTCAATTGTTTTAATTAAACCTTCGCTTCTAATAAACAATACAGTTGGGCCTTTTTCTATGTAAGCACCTCCCGTATTTTGATTATTGTTTTCTAGTGCCAAAAAAACATCCTTTATACTTACGCCATTTGCTTTTAATTTATTAGGATCAATTGCAATTTCATATTGTTTTAAAAAACCTCCAAAACTTGCTACTTCTGCAACTCCTTCGGCTCTTAATAATTGTTTGCGAACTACCCAATCTTGAATTGTTCTTAGTTCCATTGGAGTATATTTACTTTCGTAGCCTTTTTTTGCTCTAACAGTGTATTGGTAAATTTCGCCCAATCCTGTTGTTAATGGCGCAAGCTCGGGCAGTCCGTATTCTTTTGGAATAAATTCTTGCGCTATTTTTAGTTTTTCACCAACTTGTTGTCTTGCCCAATAAATATCTGTTTGGTCGGTAAAAACAATTGTAATAACGGATAAACCAAATCTTGAAAAACTCCTGAGTTGTTTTAATCCTGGAATGTTACTAAGGCTTTGTTCAATTGGAATAGTTATAAATCTTTCTATGTCTGGCGCTCCAAGTGCAGGAGATACTGTTATTATTTGAACTTGATTGTCGGTTATATCAGGCACAGCATCAATAGGAAGCTTTGTTAATTGATACAGTCCAGTAATTATTAATCCTAATGTTAGTAGAAAAATAATTAATTTGTTTGCTATGGAAAATGCAATAATTTTATTTAGCATGATTTTAATTTTAACTGAAAATATTTATTTACAACCTGATTAACCAGCTATTTTATTCTGATTATTTGATTGTATTAATTAAAAAATTCAATTAAAATTTTGGCGGTTGCCAAATAGAAGATAAAATGTTGGAAGGGTAAATAATTTCTTTAAAAATTGAAGGGGAGACATTTTCTATAAAATGATTTAAATTAAAATCAATGGAGAAAATACTGTGAGGAACACATCCTACGACAACATTATTAACGCAGTTCTCATGAGATTTAAAGGGAAGTTTCATGTCCTTTTGAAAATCAGGAAATTTGGAATTGTCTTCGTTATAGTGAATTGCTAAAAAATTTAATAATGTTAAGTTTTTATTAGATTCTTGGTGTTCAAAATAATGCTCAACAAGAATTGGGAGTTTAAAAAATTCTTTGAACTCTGTAAAACTAGTTAGGTATAAAAATAAAAAAAATACTGTTAAAGTCTTTTTCAAATGTTGTTAACAATTTTCTCGGTAAAGCTAAACAATTTATTTTTATCAAATTTTCATTTCTCAATGCTTACATTTTAGTTATTTGTGAGTTTAAATAAGCCAAAAACCATATATTTTCTTTGGCTTAGTTTTTGATTTGTTGTTATTATAAAATAAATAAGTGAAATCAATAACACATTGCCTTCTAATTTCTTCAATTTTTTTATCTTCTAGCATTAGAATTTTTGCACAAGATTTTCCGCAAGCATTAAAAACAGGAAACTTTAGAGTGTTAGCTTCAAGCTTTAATGCAAATGTAGAACTTAATTTTTTAGGCAACGAAGGTTTCTACAGCAAAGCTCAAGCAGAACAAATTCTTAAAGATTTTATGCATAAGAATGTTCCAAGTGCTTATTCTCCCAAACACCAAGGAGTTTCTAAAGACGGCAGCCAGTACATTATTGGTGTTTTAGAAACAAACACAGGCTTATTTAGAACCTATATTTATATGCAAAAAGTAGGAGAGGTGCAATTTATAAAAGAAATAAGAATAGAAAGAGAAAGATAATTTCTGCATAAATTTCATCAATTTAGATTTAAATTTTTTAATATAAATCAAATTATTTTATTTTTGACAATTGAAAATGTCATTGAATTGAAATGCAGTATTTATTAATATGATAGAAAAAAAATCTGATACTATTTTCAAAAGTTATCCATTGGCAAATTTAGAGTTTGATGCTGCCAACAAAATATTATTTTTTAGAGTAGTTCAGGATATTGAAGTTGATACTCATGAAATAAATCAAATGATAATTTATGCCCAAGAGTTAGCAGGTGAGACGCCACATTATGGAATTGTTAATTTTGGTTCCAACGTTATGTCTTCAAGCGAGGCTAGGAAAATTTATGCTGATTGTAGCTACATACAAAAATTTAGAATTGCAAATGCCTTTGTAGTTGAATCTCTTGCGTTGAAATTAATTGCAAATTTTTTTATTAGAGTTACAAAACCAGTTGTTCCAACAAAAATGTTTAACAATGAAGTAGATTCTCTATCTTGGATTAATTCTTTGAAAGAAAAAAATTAATAATCTATACTGATGTGTAAAATTAGTTTTATACAACTTTAGCCTTGTTAACTAAGGTTTTTATTATAAGTAACAATAACCTATTTTTGCAGAAATGGAATTACATA
>Ga0105049_10003214_pt1 | contig 19347 bp, 18 predicted proteins | sample MAT06_FD_78087 | JGI IMG/M metagenome (GOLD analysis project Ga0105049, IMG submission 78087) | Freshwater microbial communities from Lake Fryxell liftoff mats and glacier meltwater in Antarctica - MAT-06 | ecosystem: Environmental > Aquatic > Freshwater > Ice > Liftoff microbial mat | place...
CGCCATCGCTCCGTTCGTGGTGATCGACCGTGAGGTGCGCGTGATTGTGCTCGATGGGGCTCCGATGGTCGCCATCGAGAAGCACCGGCCCAGCGTGACCGGCGATGGGGTCTCTTCGCTGCGGACCCTCATCGAACGCGGCGTGACAGCCTCGATGGCCGAACGAATCGGGTATACCGATCCGGACCTGCTTGCGGAACTCGAAGACGTGATCCCCACGGGTGCCCGACGCCTGCTCAACTGGCGGCACAACGTGGGGCAGGGCACCACGCCGCGGCCGCTGAACCTGACCGACGCTGGCGTAGCGGTGGTGCTCAAAGGGGCTTGCGAGGCCGCTGCCGGCCTTCGCGTGCGTTTTGCAAGTGTCGATATGGTCGAGGTCGGCGGGCAGTGGATGGTGCTGGAAGTGAACGCAGGCGTGATGATGGACGGCCTCATGCGGCTGGTCCCCGAGGGCGAGGCGTTGGCAGAAACCGTGTATGCTGCGGCTTTAGAGCGGATGTTCCGGAGTGAAACCCAATGAATGGTCGTGTGACGAAGTTTTCAACGTTGGCGTGCGGGCTTTTCGTTGCGCTGATGGTGCCCGCGGGTGGAGCCGGAGCACAAGAGTCACTCACGGCGATTGTGGGGGCCCGGATTATTCCCGTCCGGGGCCATGAAATCGCCGACGGTGTGCTTTTGGTGAAGGACGGCCGGATCGTCGAAGTGGGGACCAGGGGTCGGGTGGTCGTTCCCGATGGGGCGGTCGTGATCGAGGCAAAGGGCAAGGTGGTCATGCCGGGATTGGTCGACACGCACAGCCACATCGGCGGCGTGGGCGGGGCCGATGCGAGCGGGAGCATCCAGCCCGAAGTGCGGATTATCGACGCCATCAATCCGCTCGACAGCGGCTTCAAAAGGGCCAAGGCCGGGGGCATCACCACGCTCAACATCATGCCGGGGTCGGGGCACCTCTGCAGCGGCCAGACGCTCTATGCGAAAAACCGGGGCGGCCTGGCCGTGGTCGATGACCTTTTCATCAAAGACAAGGATGGTCGCATCGCCGGTGGCCTCAAAATGGCGAACGGCACGAACTCGCTCGGCGCTCCACCATTCTCCGGAACCCGCGGCAAGAGCGCGGCCATGGTGCGTGAACGCTTCATCAAGGCCCGCGAGTACGCGGCCAAGGTGACGGCGGCGGAGGGCGACACCACCAAGTTGCCGCCCAAGGACTTGGGTCTCGAAGCGATGGTGGAGGCGATGAACGGAACACGCATCGTGCACCACCACACGCACCGGGCCGACGACATCATGACGGTGCTTCGATTGAAGAAGGAGTTCGGCTTCCGCGTCGTGTTGCAACACGTGAGCGAGGCGTGGCTGGTGGCCGATGAAATCGCCGCGGCCGGGGCTCCCTGCTCCGTGATTGTCATTGACTCGCCCGGTGGAAAGATGGAGGCGGTTAACCTTTCCTGGGGTACCGGCAAAATCCTCGATGATGCGGGCGTCCTCACCTGTTTTCACACGGATGATTGGATCACCGATTCCCGACTCTTTCTTCGTTCGGGCGGGCTCGCCGTGCGGGCCGGAATGGACCCGGCCGCCGCCGTCCGCGCGTTGACGATCAACGCGGCGGAGATGCTCGACCTTGCGGGCCAGATCGGCAGCCTCGAGGTCGGCAAAGATGCGGACTTCATTGTCCTTTCCGGCGACCCCTTCAGCGTCTACACCCACGTCGAGCAAACCTGGGTCGAGGGCGTAAAGGTTTTTGATCGTGGCAAAGCCGAAGATCGGCTCTTTGCCACCGGCGGGTTTGGCGCCGGACGAGATCAGGAGCCTTACATGTGCTGCGCGGGTCAGAACCAGATCGCGAACACCAGATAGCAAACGAAAGGCACCCTTGACGAGCGAACAGAGAACCCAGGTCCTGATCGTCGGTGGCGGCACAGGCGGTGTCGCCGCGGCCCTGGCCTGTGCCGCACGCGGCGTGTCGTGCGTCGTCGCCGAGCCAACCGCATGGGTGGGGGGCCAATTGACGAGCCAGGCGGTGCCGGCCGACGAAAATCAGTGGGTCGAAACCGTTGGTGCCACCCGTCGATACCAGGAGTTCCGCGATCGCGTCCGGGGCTGGTACCGCGCCAACCGCAGGCTCAACCCCGAGGCCCTCGCCGCGACCGCACTGAACCCTGGTGGCGGCTGGGTCAGCCGCCTGTGCATCGAGCCCCGGATTGCCCACGAGGTGCTCATGGAGATGCTCCGGCCCTTCGAACAGGCGGGAGTTGTAACCGTGCGGACAGGTTGGACTCCGACCGGAGCGGACGTTGATGGCGACCACGTCAGAAGCGTGACGTTCAAGGACGATGCGGGCGGAGCGCACACCGTGTCCGCCGGTGTCGTGCTTGATGCCACCGAACTCGGGGACTTGTATCCGATGTGCGGCATCGGGCACGCCATTGGTGCCGAGGGCAAGGCGGCTTTCGGTGAGTTGCACGCCCCGGATGGTCCTGATGATCCCATTGATCAGCAGGCGTTCAGTTGGTGTTTCGCGATGGAGCACCGTCCGGGCGAAAATCATCGGATCGCCAAGCCAAGTCGGTATGACTGGTGGCGGGCCTATGTGCCGGAGATGACGCCGAAGTGGCCAGGGCCGCTTTTCTCGTGGGTGGTGCCGAGTCATAATGAAGAAGGTCGCAGGGAGTTTGGGCTCGTTCCGTGGCCCGATCTGCCACGCGAGGGGACTCGCGAACTCTGGAGATATCGGCGGATCGTGGAGTCTGCGATTCACGCCGACTCGGCCTTGCACCCGGATGTGTCGCTTGTGAATTGGGTCCAGATGGATTACTGGCTCAAGCCCTTGCTCGGTGTCTCAGCCGCCGAGGCGGCTTCGGCCCTGGCCGAGGCGCGGGAGCAATCGCGGTGCCTTCTCTATTGGATGCAGACCGATGCTCCGACGCATGAGGGCGGGACGGGGTACCCGGGCCTGAAGTTGCGGGGCGATGAACTGGGTACGGACGATGGGTTTGCGATGGCGCCGTACATCCGCGAGCCTCGACGGCTGAAGGCTCGAACAATCGTGCACGAGGGCCACATAGGGAGCGATCAGCGGGTGGCTGAGGGGCGGCCGAAACAGGACGCCTCCCCCTTTGGGTGCGCCGAGGCGTTCACAGACTCCGTGGGGATCGGGCACTACACGCTGGATCTGCACCCATCGACCAGCGGGCGAAACTCGGTGTATGTGCCGGCCGCGCCCTTCCGCATTCCCATGGGGGCGTTGATCCCTACGCGTGTTCGCAACGTGTTGGCCGCCGGCAAGGGGATCGGGGTGACGCACATCACAAACGGGTGCTACCGCATGCACACGGTGGAATGGAATGTCGGTGAATCGGCCGGGGCTTTGGCTGCGAAGTGTGTTTTAGAGAAGACCGAGCCGCACGCGGTTCACGCCTCGGCGGAGGCCGTTGAAGAGTTCCAGCGCGAACTCGTCGCGGCCGGGGTCCGTATATCGTGGCCGTGGGAGTAGACCCGCGAGCGCGGCCGTCCGTGCCGAAGTGACGGGCCAACACTGAAAGACAGGATACGTTCATGAACACTCTGGCATTGCTGAAGGCCTCTGGATATCGATCGCGCACGGTCAAGCAGGAACTGCGCTCCAATCTGATCCGGCACCTCAAGGAACGCGACGAACTCTTCCCCGGGATTGTCGGGTACGAGGACACCGTGATCCCGGAGATCGTGAACGCGATCCTCGCCGGCCACGACATGCTCTTTCTGGGCGAAAAGGGGCAGGCCAAGAGCCGCCTCATGCGGATGCTTCCGATGTTTCTGGATGAAGCCGTGCCGTACCTCGATATTCCCGGATCCCCGGTGCACGAGGATCCACTCGCACCTATCACCGCGGCGGGAAGAGCGTTCATCGGCCAGCACGGTGACGCCGCACCGATCGCATGGTGGAAGCGGGCGGATCGGTATGCCGAGCGGCTGGCGCCGGGCACCAAGTTCGCCGATGTGATCGGTGAGATCGATCCGGCCAAACTCCTCTCCGGCACGAGCATGGGTACCGAAGAGGCTCTGCACCTGGGCCTCATCCCCCGCATGCACCGCGGCATCTTTGCCATGAACGAACTCCCGGACCTCGATGACCTTGTGCAGGTCGGGCTCTTCAACATCCTTGAGGAGCGTGATGTTCAGATCCGTGGCTACCCCATCAAGTTCGACATCGATGTCCTCGTCCTTTTTTCTGCCAACCCCAGCACCTACAACCGCTCCGGCAAAGTCATCCCGCAACTCAAAGACCGCATCGGCGCCACCATCCAGACGCACTATCCGCGCACCCGCGACATGGGCATCGATGTCATGGAGCGGGAGGCAGCGGTGGAGTTGGGGGGAGAGTTCCCGGTGGTTGTGCCGCGATTCATGAAGGAAATCGTCGAGCAGATGTCGATCGCAGCACGGAAGAACAAGAGCGTGGACCAGACGTCGGGCGTTTCGGCCCGGTTCTCGATCGCAAACTACCGGACGATGGTGGCGAATGCGCGGCGGCGGGGGATTGTGTTGGGAGAGAAGCCAGCGGTGCCCCGGATCTCCGATCTCGCCCACTTCGCGGCGTCGGCGATCGGCAAGTTGGAACTGGACCTGATGGGGTCGCAGCAACTCTCGGAGAAGCAGGTTTTGGAGCAGATCGCAGCGGAGGCGATCAAGGTGGTCTTCGAGGAGTATGTGACCAAGCACGGGCTGGGGGAAATCGCGGACGTCTTCTCGAAGGGTGTGAAGATCGAAGTGGGGGACATGCTCCCGAGCGGGCACTACGAGAAGGTCGTGAAGCGGGTGCCGCAGATTTGGGAGAAGGCGTTTGAAGTGAATGCGGCGGGCGATCCCGCAGTAAGGGCGTCGTGTATCGAGTTTGTTCTGGCGGGGCTGTGGGCGACGGATGTGGTGAGCCGGAACACGAAGCACGGGCGGGTAACATATGAGCCGTGAGGCCCTCGCCAGCAATATCAGGATTGAACCCACCAAACTGGAGCAGGCGAGGGAGGTCATTCGAACGAAGTTCGGAGGTGCCATCAAGCGGCCCTCCACGCCTTCGGTGGCGGCCGGCGCATGGTCCAAGGGAGAGGTCACCGTGTCGTTTCAGAAAGCAGCGTGCCGAACGTGACCGACTCCACCCCCTTTGATCGCGGCATCGTTCACACCTATCAGCGGTTTGATCCCGTTCGGTTTCCTTCGCCCACCTCGCCCCCGACGGATCTCACGTCCGCGGCGTTCGACCACATGCTGGCCTACGGCAGCATGAGAGAGTTCAGCGAGGAGGAACTCGCGCGGGCGATTCGGCTTGACCCATCGATGTTCCCAAGTCTCGGGCCGAGTCTTGAGTCGATCCGGGCGATGCTCGAGGAGCGCAAGCGGCGCATCTTGGAGACGTACCGGCCCCAATCGGCCCTGGAGCAGGCCGCGAAGTCGTTCAAGGACGCCGCGAAGCGGGCGAAGCCGCCCGAGAAGTTTCGCGACGACTTCAAGAAGGCCGTCGATGGCGAGCAGTTGAGCGACCTTGAGAGGCTGTGGTACTCCCAGAAGAACGACCAGAGCCCCTTCGCGAAAGAGATCCTTGATGTGGCCGAGCGACTGGGCGAGAAGTACGAGATCGAGCAGTTGCTCGGCAAGTACTCGTTTACGGGGCGAGAGGATGTCGATGTGGAGCGGGCGATTGCGCTCAAGGAAGAGTTGGAGGCAATCGAGAAGTTGCTCGAGCAGTTGAAGGAGGCCTCGAACACCGCGCAACTCGCGATCGTCGATATGGAGAGCCTGAGCGACTTCGCCAATCCGGGTGAGATCGAATCACTGAATCGCCTGCAGGAGGAGATCGAGAACTTTGTGCGGGAGCAGGCCAAGGCACAGGGCCTTGAGTTCACGCGGGAGGGATACAAACTCACGCCGCAGGCCTACCGGCTATTTCAGAAGACCCTGCTCAACGAGGTGTTTACCGAACTCAAGGCCGCGCGTTCCGGGCGGCACTCCGGACCTATCGAGGGGGAGGGCGTCGTCGAGTTGGAGCGTACCAGGCCCTACGAGTTCGGCGACTCGGCAGGCAACCTCGCGATCACGCAGTCCGTCGTCAACGCCGTGACCCGACGGGCCCAGCGGCCCGGTTCCGCCCGGTTCGAGATGGGCGACATCGAGATCCACCGCACCCGGAACAACCCCAAGTGCGCCACCGCCGTGCTGATGGACATGTCGGGGTCGATGCGTTTTGATGGGCAGTACATCAACTGCAAGCGCATGGCCCTCGCGCTCGATGGGTTGATCCGATCGGAGTTCCCGGGCGATTTCCTGTCGTTTTTCGAGATGGCGAGTTTCGCGAAGCAGCGCACGATGGCCGAGGTGCCGACGCTCCTCCCCAAGCCGGTGAGCATCCGTACGCCCATTGTGCGGCTGAAGGCCGATATGGCAAACCCGGACGTCGTGGAATCACGGCTCCCGCAGCACTTCACGAACATCCAGCACGCCCTGAACCTTTCACGCCGCGTGCTGAGCGTTCAAGATACACCCAACCGGCAGATATTCCTCATCACCGACGGCTTGCCCACGGCCCACTTCGAGGGTACCGAGGTCTTCTTCCTCTACCCCGCCGATCCCAGGACCGAGGAGGCCACGATGCGCGAAGCCCGCATCTGCGCCAAAGAAGGCATCATCATCAACATCTTCCTGCTGCCCAACTGGGGTCAGTCCGAGGACGATGTCCGCTTTGCGCACCGCCTCGCCGAAAGCACGCGCGGGCGTGTCTTCTTTACGGGCGGCAAAGACCTTTCACGCATGGTCGTGTGGGACTACGTCAAGAATCGACGGAAGATTCTCTGAACAACCCGCCGCCGCCCGCCGCTACTGCTGCAGCGAGAGCGAATCCTTCACGCCGAGCGTCTCATAGATTTCACGCGTTCCCTTCGAGCGATTAAGCGTGTAAAAGTGAATCCCCGCCACGTTGTGGTCGAGCAGGTCACGCGATTGCTCGGTCGCCCAGTGCACGCCCACACGCCGCACACTCGCCTCATCGCCCCCGGTGCGATTGATCGCTCGGATGAGCGAAGCCGGGTAGCGGGCGCCGAGCGCCAGTTCGGCCATGCGCTTCATGCCCGTTGCCGAGGTGATCGGCATGATCCCCGCGACGATCGGAACCCGGATCCCCGCGAGTTCGCACCTCGATCGGAAGTCATAGAAATCGCGATTGTCGAAGAACAACTGGGTGACGATCGCCCCGGCACCCTCATCGACCTTGGCCTTCAACCGGTCAATCTCGATCAGACGGTTGGGCGTTTCTGGATGGCCCTCCGGATAGCCGGCCACGGCAATGCCGAAGCCCCGCTTGTCGGGGTGGAGATTGCGTTCATTGAACTGGTTGATCTTTCGCACCAGTTGCGAGGCGTACCGGAAACTCCGCCAAGGGTCCACGCCCTCCGCCAAGTCGCGCGGCACATCCCCCCGCAGCGTCATGATGTTCGAGATGCCCGCTGCGGCATAACGCTCCAGAATCGCATCGATCTCGGCCTCGTCGTGGTTGACGCAGGTGAGGTGGGGGATCGGATCGAGCGTGGTCGAGGCTTTCAGTTTCACGACCAGATCATGCGTCAGTTCGCGCGTGGAACCACCCGCTCCATAGGTCGCGGACACGAAGGCCGGTCGCAGGGGCTCGAGTTCGCGGATGTTGTCGAACAACTCGCGCGCAGACTCAGCCGTCTTGGCCGGGAAGAACTCGAACGAGAAGGTCGTCCGATGAAGTTTGAAAATGTCGGTCAGGTGCATGACGTTCTGCTGACGGCCGGGTCACTTCTTTTTAGGGATCAGGTTTTCCAAACCCTTGGTGACTTCATCAACGGCCTCCTTGCCCTTCTTTCCGATATCGTCGATTTGGTTCGTCACATCCTCAACCGCGTCGGTCAACTGCTTGGCGGTGTCGCCCAGTTTCTCGACCATCTCCACACCAACGTCCGCGAGGTCGCCCAGTTGCGCGAGTTGGCCCTGCAGGTCGCCCAGCATCTCGGCCGGCAGGCCGCCCGTGTCGACCGCGCTGCGGAGCACCGCCTGCACGATGATGCTCGCGAGTTGTTCAAAGGTGACGCCCGTGTCGCCCACGCCTCCCTGGCCTTTCCCGACGTTGCTTAGTTTGATCTCATGGATGGGGATCGAGATGCGAGGGCTGACGGGGCCGAGACCCAGGACGTCTGCATTCACCACCACTTTGGATATATCGACCTCGCGGACGATGAACTTGTTCTGGGGCGATGATGAACCCGCCGGAGAGCCCGAAGTCAATTTCTTGAGGTTGTCGAGTATCTTGGTGTAGTTGGCGGAACCGCCGGATTTCTCAAGGTTGACGGTGAGGCCCGACAGCGCAAGTGTTGGAAGGTCGATCACCGGCTGCCGCAGCGACTGAGCATCGACCGCCACACCGCCCGCATCGAGCGTCAGGAACCGCGCTTCCTTGAAGCCCGCCGGGTTGGCGATCTTCAGGCCCGCAAGGTCAAAGGTGCCCTTGGAGAGGCCGACATCCACCGAATCGACAGTGGTCTCGACGCCCATCGCGTACGTGCCACCGTTTTCGATCGCGGTCTTCGCCACCGAATCAATCTGGGAAACCACTAGCGCGATCACCCCGCCCACGAGCAGCACCAGCACGATCACGATAACGACCAGCCACTTGATGATTTTCACGCGTTGCTCCTTGCCCAGCCGCCGAACCCGAACTCTTCATTCCGAAAGCCGGGCGTCCGGCGAACAACCGAACGCCCGAAAAATCTTTACTGAGGCAGCAGCCTTTCGGCCGCCGCGGCTTCGCTTCTCAATAGCGGTAGTGATTCGGCTTGTAGGGCCCGTCCGCTGAAACATTCAGGTACTCGGCCTGGTCCTTGCTGAGGCGGGTGAGCTTGACCCCGAGTTTATCCAGGTGCAGGCGGGCGACTTCCTCATCCAACTTCTTCGGAAGCACGAAGACCTTGTTCTCGGTGTACTTCTGACCCGAGAGCGTCGGCTTGCCGGTCGCGTTGAACCAAAGGTCGAGCTGCGCCAGCACCTGATTGGTGAAGGACGCGGACATCACGAACGACGGGTGACCGGTCGCGCAACCCAAGTTCATCAGGCGGCCTTCGGCCAGAACCAGCACAGAGTGCCCGTCCCGTTTCTTGCCCTTGAAGGTGTTGCTGTTGAACGTGAACTCATCGTACTGCGGCTTGATCGTGTGCCGCTTGACCGACTTGTCCTTGGTGAGCCCGGCCATGTCGATCTCGTTGTCGAAGTGGCCGATGTTCGCGACGATAGCCTTGTCCTTCATCTTCCGCATGTGGTCGGTCGTGAGGATGTCCTTGTTGCCCGTCGCGGTGATGAAGATGTCCGCCGTATCGAGCATCGCCTCCAGGGTGTTGACCTCGTAACCCTCCATGGCCGCCTGCAGCGCACAGATAGGGTCGATCTCGGTCACCACGACACGGCAGCCCTGACCACGAAGGCTCTGGGCCGAACCCTTGCCGACGTCGCCATATCCGCAGACCACGGCCACCTTGCCGCCCAACATCACGTCGGTCGCGCGGTTCAATCCGTCCACCAAGGAGTGCCGGCAACCGTAAAGGTTGTCGAACTTGCTCTTGGTCGCCGAGTCGTTGACGTTGATCGCCGGGAAGAGCAACTTGCCGGCTTTTTCCATTTCATAGATGCGGTGGACGCCGGTTGTCGTCTCTTCCGAAACGCCCTTGATGCCCTTGGCCATCACCGTGAAGCGGGTCGGGTTTTCGGCGATCGAATTGCGGATGGTGTCGAGGATCACGCCCCATTCTTCCGGATCGTTCTTGGCGTTGAAGTTGGGGACCTTGCCCGCCTTCTCAAACTCCGCGCCCTTGTGCACCAGCAGTGTCAGGTCGCCGCCGTCATCAAGAATCATGTTGGGGCCACTGCCGTCGGGCCAGGTGATGGTCTGCTCGGTGCACCACCAATATTCCTCGAGCGTCTCGCCCTTCCAAGCGAACACCGGGGTGCCCTTGGGGCTGTCGGGCGTGCCGCGACCCACCACCACCGCCGCCGCCGCGGTGTCCTGCGTGCTGAAGATGTTGCACGAGCACCAGCGGACGTCGGCTCCCATCGACACCAGCGTCTCGATCAGCACGGCCGTCTGCACCGTCATGTGCAGGCTGCCCGCGAGCTTCGCGCCCTTGAGGGGCTTCTTGTCGGCGTAGCGGTCACGCAACGCCATCAGGCCCGGCATTTCCTGCTCAGCGAGCCGGATCTCATCGCGCCCGAGGGTGCAGAGCGCCAGGTCCTTCACACGATAATCGGGCGCCGACACAGACTTTGATGCACCCTTCTTGCCAAACTTCTTCATGATCTCGGCCATTTCCTATCTCCTTGGTATTCCAACGCCGTTCACTTCCAAATCCGCTTGAAGAGCCCACCTAAGGAGCCCGCCGCGGCACAATCCGTTCGTTCATTCCTTCTTGCCCACCGCCACGAACAAGCCAGGGCCCTTGGTCCCACGCTCCGGCGGCAACTCACGCCACCGGATCTGTTTCATCCCGGCAGACTCAAACCAGCCCGAAACCTCCACCTTCCCAAAGCCCAGATGGCGATGACCCATGGTCCGGCGATACTCCTCGCGCGTGTGCGGAAGCATGTCCACCAGAACCAGAAGTCCGCCGCTACGTTCCGCCGTCAGCACACGACTCATCTCGCGAATGCACGCCACGGGCTCGGCCGCGTGATGGAGCACCAGCACACACGTCACCACGTCAATGCTCGCGGGCTTCAAGGGAAGACGGTCCGCCGAACCCTCGTGAAACTCGGCGTTGCTCACGCCCGCCAAACGTTCACGGGCCGCCGCAAGCATCTCCGGAAGCGGATCAACCCCCACGACCTTCTCGACCCAAGGGCACAGCACCTCGGCCACGTTGCCGGTCCCGCAACCGATATCGGCCACTCTCCACGCCGGATTCACCAGCGACAGCAACGAAAGCGGCGTGAATTGTGACCCGAACAACTCGCCGCGAACAAGATCCCACTCGCCGCCCAAGCGGCTGAAGAACGAATGGCTGTCGGTGCGACGCTCCGAAACTACAGACTCCGCCCGCCGCCGATCGTCCTGCAGCGAAACCTCATCCGCAAGCCCAACCCGCAGGGCCGCCCACACCGCGCGGCATTCCGGGGGTTGATCGTCCGGGATCAATCGGTAATACGCGGCAGTGCCTTCCAAACGCCTCGTCAACCACCCCGTCTCGGCAAGGTTCTTCAGGTGCCGACTGACGGTCGATTGCGGAAGCTGAACCACGCTCGAAACTTCGCCAACGGTCAGTTCGCTCAACTCCAGAACGCGCATCATCCGAACCCGCACAGGTTCGGCGAGAGCGCCGAGTCGGTCCGTCACGCGTTGGAGGGGAGAAGCATTCATCCGTATTTGCGGATAAATGGTAGAAGCACCTCGCCCCGAGGTCAAGGACGCAAATCGACGTTCTTATTGGACGATCGCTTCCTCGGGCATCAACGCGAAACTCGGCCCAGGAACCTCGCCCAACTCTTGGATCTTGGCCAAGACATCGGCGTTGGCAGGCTGAATGGCGTATGCCATTCGCAGGCGTCGAACCTGCCGAGGCCGGTCGCCCATCGAGCCGTAGAAGTCCGAGAGCCGCAACTGCGGACCGACCGTGCGGCCTTGGTCGAGTTTGGCCGCCGTCAGGAATGCCTGCTGTGCTTCATCGGCGTTCCCAAGCCGCTCTGAAAACTCACCGAGGCGGGTAAAGTCCGAAGCCCGTCCTCGCTCCAGCGTCGCCCGAGTGAGATTGCTCGTAAGGGCATCGCGCTCGTTCGCCGCGAACATGGCCTCGGCGTAGGCGTCGAGGTACTTGTCGTTGGTGGGGTCCACATCGCACGCGATGTTCAACTGCTCGATGGCGTTGCGATAATCGCCCAGTTTCATCAGGACCTGTGCGTACTCGTAACGCTTCTCCGGGTCATCGGGCTTCCGCGTGATATATTCCTCGTAGTCCGTGCGGGCGACCTCGGCATCACCAAATTTCGCCGCGTTCGCGGCATCGGCGTGCAAAATGTGCAGCGGCCGCTGGCTGGCGCATCCGGCCAGGCTGAGCGCGGCAACCACACCCCCAACAAAGGCGAACAACGGGCAACGGCAACCAAGGGACAGGAAAGGCATGGACATCGACCTCCGCAGGGCTGGGTGAAAGTTGACGAGTACCGGGCCCGCAATGGGGGGGCGTGAAGTTTCCCGGCACGCAGATCGTATCGTCGGAGTCACGCCCATGTTCACCACCACTCAACAGACGCCGATCTTCCGAACCGTGGTGCTTCGCCACGAGACGCCCGACGGCGGTTTTCATTTCGATTGGATGCTCGAACCCCCGGCGGTGGGGGGGTCGCGGAGTCGTGTCTTGATCACGTTCCGCGTAAACACCAACCCCCTTGATTGGAAGGGAGACTTGTTCGATGCCGTTCGGTTGCCCGATCATCGTGCGATCTACCTGACGTACGAGGGCCCCCTGACCGAAAACCGGGGCAGTGTTACCCGTGTCGCGCAGGGCACCGTCACTTTTCTCGAGGATCCGATCGCAACGCCGGAACGGCTCGACTTCGCGACCGTGTACGAACGTACAGCCACACCGGCGGCGGCAAAACGAGAGCGTTGGTCGGCCGCCCCTCTGGCGCCCGGCTCAACCGCATGGCGAATTGATCGCCTTTGAAACCCCGGCTAATCGTGCGGGCCCTCTCAGATACCGTCCCGCGGTCCCGCCTTCATCGCCGCTTTCGCAATCCGCTCGTGCGCTCCTGCGCTCATGTCCGCCACCACACGGTCAAGCACAACACCATCCGGCCCAATCAGATAGGTCACCCTGCGCGATGCGAAAGGGAGCGGCAACCCCAAAAACGTTCCCGCATACCGCCGAATGGCGATCCTCTTGTCATCCGTGAGCAGTTCGTAGGGCAGGGTGTGCTTGGCCCGAAACCTTCGGTGGCTTTCCACCGACTGTGGGCTGACACCGATCACCGTCACGCCCGACCGCGCAAGGTCGGCGTGGCGATCTCGAAACATGCACGCCTCGGCCGTACACACCGGCGTGAAGTCCGCAGGATAGAAAAACAGCACGAGGGGCCCTGGTGCGAGCAACTCCGTGAGCGTGCGCTCCCGGCCCGTGGAATCCGGCAAGGCAAACTTCGGGGCTGTTTCACCGATTTTGAGCATGGGTCACCTTCGGCGGGTCGAGCAAAGAGTGTACGACCCCCGTAGGTCCCGGCCCTCGGGGTGCTACGACCGCGATTGGTTTTGCACCCCGCGTACTATTCGCGCTCATGGCAAGCGAGCGCAATACCAGGCAGCGCAAGGCGATCCGCGACGTACTCGAAGTCGCCGCTCGCCCGCTTTCTCCCAAAGAAATCCTCGATGGAGCCCAAGGTGTCGTCAGCGGAATCGGTATCGCGACGGTCTACCGCACGCTCAAATTGCTCGCCGATGAAGGCCTCGTCGATACCGTCGATATCCCAGGCGAGTCGCCCCGGTTCGAACTTTCGGGCAAGGGGCATCATCATCATTTCTATTGCCGCGGCTGCGCGGGCGTCTTCGAAGTTGAGGGCTGCCCCGGCGATTTTTCCCGCCTCGTTCCGCCCGGCTTCTCATTGACAGGGCACGAACTGGTGCTCTTCGGATCCTGCATCGCGTGCATCAACGGTGACCGATGACGGACCCCGAGTTTTCGCTCCGAGCGTTCAAACCTTCCGATCTCCCGGCCCTGCTCGCGATGGTGCGGGCCTTGTGCGATCAACACGAAGCCTGGGATCCGGCACGCTTCAACTTCGTTCCCGATATCGAAGCCCGATACGCGCGCTGGCTGCCCCTGCGGGCCGCCGATCCCGATTCTGTCCTCTTGATCGCCGCCCAAGCCGAGCCCCTCGGCTTCCTCGTCGGCGAGATCCTCGACGACATCCCGATCTTTAACACCGCACGCTACGGATTCATCCACGACGTCTTCGTGCGGCCCGACGCGCGGAAACAAGGCATCGCGGCCGCACTCGTGCAAGCCGCGGTCGCACAATTCAACGCCCGCGGCATCCGCCAGGTCCGGCTCGATACGGCGTGCCAGAACGAATCCGCGCGCAAGGTATTTGCTTCGGTCGGTTTCCGAAGCAGCATCGTCCAGATGCTGCACGAAACACCACGCCCAGCCTCTCAGTCGGAGCCTTCCGTATGAATCGCCTGTTCCCGTTGTTGATCGCCATCCTTGTGCTTTCATCCGCGCTCGCTGGGTGTGTTCTTTCCATGCCAGGTCAGCCCTCCCTGCCGCAGCAACCACAACCCAACCGCGACGGTGCCGACGGCCGGAAAATCTACTGGACGGGCTTCACTGACGGCAACGAAATGAAGTGGCGCAACGCCCCTGATTGGGCCTCTGAGATTACCTTCCGTGATGTTCCCGTCCGCACCGACTTCGTGTTCCTATACGAGCAGGAATTCATGGAGGAGATCCGCCAGAAGGGTCTCGGGCACACCCGTCGGCCCGAGTTTGATGCGGAGTACGCGGCAACCCTCCAAACCGCTATCGACAAGCACGTCCCCGACATCGGCTTTAGAGGCGTCATTTGCTTCGATATCGAATCCCTCCCCTTCGTATGGGGTGATCGAACCAACGGCCCCGGAATCTCGCCCAAGACCGACCAGGGCTCACACCACGCCGATCTGTGGGCTACCTGGACACGCGACACCGAGCCCGGTCTTCTCAACGGCCGAACAACCGAAGAACAGGAACGGGTTCTGAAGCGGACCTACGAAGGTACCGCCCGCCTCTGGATCACGAAAACCTTTGACGAGGTCCGTCGACTGCGCCCCCGCGCCAAACTGGCGATGTACGGCCTCCCGGCCGGCTCCCGATACGTTCAATACACCTACGCCGAACCGAACCGCTGGAAGAAGATCAACGACGATGCCCGCTGGCTGATCGACCTGCAGGACGTCACCGTGCTGGTGCTCTACCAGAACCGCAAAGTCCGACCACGCGGCGAAAAGGCCGTCTTTCCAATTCTCACCTACGAAGAAGGTGTCGCCTACATCACGGACAACGTCGCCGAGGCCCGCCGCGTCGCCCCCGAAAAACCTTTGCTCGCTCTTATTGCGTTCTGGCATCCCGACGGCAAAGGCGAGTTTGATTCTTGGCTCAACGGCCCCGCCATGGAGGTCTCCATCGCCGAAACCGCGAGAGCCGGTGCCGACAAACTCATCATTTGGAACTACTTCAACAAGGCGGGCCAAAGCACAGACTTCCAGAGGGTCCTCGACGAACGCGCGCTCGGCCTCCTCCGCGAACACTGGACCCGCTGACGATCCGTCCGACCGGTGTCGGGTCGGCAGGGTCGACGAAATCGCCACACGCATGTACCGCGCGGACGTTCAGGTTTTTGAAGATTTGAACTGGTGACCCGAGTTCGCCTGTCGGCCAGAACGGCCCGGAGCGGAGAATGACCAGCCGCCGGGCCCAAGGGCCGAAACGCGGGCGAAGGGAGTCGAACCCCTAACCTCCTGATCCGTAGTCAGGTGCTCTATCCAATTGAGCTACGCCCGCAAGTCCATTCCGGGGTAAAGCCCCGTCGTGGAAGGGGACAATAATCCCCTCAAGAGCGTTCGGCAAGGCTTAAGGATGGTGGGGACTTGATTTTGTCGTCCGAGCGGCGAAGAATCTGGACCCCCGTTCGGGAGATTCCTACGGGGTCTCTGGTGGGTTGTGTCAAAGAGGTCGGATCGTTCACTGTTCGAAAGGCGATTGAAAGCAGTATGGCTCATTCACGCACCGCAAAGAAGGCTGTCCGTCAGAACGCCGCCCATCGCGCCAGCAACCGTTGGCGCCTCGCCACGATGCGTGAAGCCCTGAAGGAGTTCCAGGAGCAAATCCTGCACGGCTCCAACGATACCGCCAAGGATTCGTTCAAGAAACTGACCAAGATCATCGACCGTACGGCCCAGAAGGGCGTCATCCACAAGAATCAAGCCGCTCGCCGCAAGAGCCGTCTGAACGCCCGCCTCAAGGCCAAAGTTCTCGGCCTTGCCCATCACGGGCACGCCGCGAAGAAGGTCTGAGTTTTCGATCTCTAAACCTGATTGTCCCCGCAAACCCGGCCCCGTGCCGGGTTTGTTTTTGCCACCGTGATCTGCCGGGTCCGTCGGTCCGCATCTCGCGGATGCTGAATACGTGAGTCTACGTGAGTCCCGCAAATCATCGGCGTGCATCGTGCGGAGTACGATGCCCCCCCACACCCTATTGGAGACCGGCCTTGTTTCTGATCCGCCAGTCGAAACCCAAGGACGTTCAGACATTCCTCCGGATGGCCCGGATGGTGTATTTCATCAATCTGCCTCCCAACGAGCAGGTGATCAGCGCCAAGATTCAACATTCGGCCAAGTGCTTCGCCCATGCCGCGGGCGTGCCGGAAGACGTTCCGGTCAGGAAAATTCGCGCCAAGGGCTCCGCAGCGAGTGCGGGCAGTGGTGGAGCGGGCGGGTGGGCGGCTGCGGAGCACGAATCCGAGTTCTTCATGTTCACCATGGAGGAACTGGCGACCGGCGCGGTCGTGGGCACGTCGCAGGTACGGTGTCATCAGGGCGGTCCCGGAAACCCTAACTGGTCGATGCAGGTGAGCGAGAAGACCTTTCGATCCGACCCGCTGAGTTTTCGTTCCACCCACCTCGTCGGCAAATTGTTCGGTGACGAAACCGGCCCATCGGAAATCGGCGGGTTGATCCTTCAGCCCTCGCACCGCGGCCACTCGGCACGTCCGGGGCGGTTTCTCTCCTTCGTGCGGTTCCATTTCATGGGCCTCTTTCGCGATCGCTTCGCGGACCGGGTGCTGGCCGAGATGATGGCCCCGGTGACGAGCGAGGGCGACAACATTTTCTGGGATCACTTCGGACGCAAGTTCATCCCCGTGAAGTACGCCGAGGCCGACCGCTTCTGTCAGCACAACCGCAAGTTCATCCCCGAACTGCTGCCCAAAGAAGAAATCTACCTCTCGTTGTTCCCGCTCGAAGTGCAGAACATGGTGGCGGTGGTTTCCAAAGAAACACTTCCGGCCCGTCGGTTGCTCGAAAGTCTCGGATTCACGTATCGCAACTTCATCGATCCATTTGACGGTGGACCCCACCTCGATGCGCCAACCGATGCAATCCCGCTGGTGGCGACAACCCGCCGCGTCGGACTCGGCAAACCCGTTTCCGCGGACAAGTGTGATGCACACGGAATTGTGAGCGTGCTCGCCGACGATGGTGAATTTCGCGCCATCGAATGTGACTTCGCTGGTTCGGAGCGGTCAATCCGGCTGACGCCGGAATCGATGGAATTGCTCTCGGCATCGGTCGACACCGAGGCGGGCGTCACGCCGCTGAACGCGGAGCCCACCGAGCAGATTCCGGCCGTAAAGACGGCGAAGAAGCCGCGGGTCATGGCGCCCAACCCGGCCCGCGGGTCTTCCGCTCGGTCGCCGAAGGCCAAGCGGTCAAAGGTGTAACCTAAGTATGCAGACCAGCGGCGTACTCATCGGTGGGGAGTGGCGAACGGGGGACGGTGGGCCGTTGCGATCGTTCAATCCCGCCCACCCTGCGGATCAGGTCTTCGATGGACGTGAGGCATCGGCCGGACAGATCGTGGCGGCTGTCGGCGCAGCCCGCGCAGCGTTCCTGCCGTGGGCAAGGATGGGGTTCGACAAGCGTGCCGCCATCCTGCGGCGGTTCGCATCGATCGCCATCGCTCGCGTCGATGAACTGGCGCGTGTGATTCAATCCGAGACGGGCAAGACGACGTGGGATTCAAAGGCGGAGGCTCAACTCATCGGAGCCAAGGTCGAGATCACGCTCGAGCAAGGCCCGCAGTTTCCGCACGCTGCGCTGAACCGGGTGACTCCGTTTGACCTGCCGTTGGGCGGCACCAAAATCGGCCGGTGTTCATTCCGGCCACACGGAGTGATGGCGGTGGTGGGGCCGTTCAATTTTCCCGCCCACCTGCCCAACGGGCACATTGTGCCCGCGCTGCTGATGGGCAACACCGTCATCTTCAAACCCAGCGACAAGACGCCGGCGGTGGGGGCGTTGCTCGCTGAACTTTTCGATGAAGCCCTCCGCGAGACAGGCGGTCCGAAGGGTGTCATGAACCTGATTCAGGGGGGGGGCGCGGTTGCTTCGGCGTTGGTCGCCGCGGCTAGCGATATCGACGGCGTGCTGTTCACCGGGTCATGGTCTGTAGGACGCCGGATCATGGAGGCAAACCTCGACCGGCCGGGCCGGATTCTGGCGCTCGAGATGGGCGGGAATAACGCCGCGACGATCATGGCGGACGCCGATCTTGTGCAGGCGGTGGTCGAGTGTGTGCGCTGTGCGTTCATCACCAGCGGCCAGCGGTGCACCTGCACCCGCCGCGTGCTGGTGCAGCGGGCGGTCGCGGACCGCGTCATCCCGGCGATAGTCCGCGCGACTCAGGAGTTGGCGGTCGGCGATCCCGCATCGACGACGCCGGTGTTCATGGGTCCGTTGATCTCTGAACAAGCCGCGGCGATGGTGCTTGATGCACAGGACGCCATGTCCAAGGGCGGGGCGAATGTGCTGCTTCCTTGTCGGCGGCTGTCGGACAGCAGCGGAGGCTGGTATGTCTCGCCGGGTGTTGTCCGGGTTGAGGCCTTCGACACCGCTTCGGATTTTTCTGAGAGCCCAGGTGCTGACGTCGAGGTCTTCGGGCCGCTTCTGCGGATTATGGTGGTCGAAGACCTCGCGGAGGCAATCCGCGTAACCAACGCGACCCGGTTCGGCCTTGCCGCTTCGATCTTTGCGAAAGACGCCGACGCTGTCGCACGGTTCAGCACAGAGGTCCGCGCTGGGTGCATCAATGTGAACACCGGCACCGCGGGGGCATCGAGCAAACTGCCCTTCGGGGGACTGGGGCTCTCGGGCAACCATCGGCCGGCCGGGGCCTTCAGCCTCGACTACTCGGCGTACCCGGTGGCGGGCATGATCGAATCCGGCGATGCCAAGACCCTGAGTCCCGGGATGAAGTTCGATGCGTCTTGGGTTGCGTAAGAGGGGTTGCGGAAGGTAGTTTCGGTCAAAAAATCGAGAGCAAAACGACGAACCCCGCCGCGGCATGCGACGGGGTTCGTTTTCGGTTGAGCTTTTCCGGTGTCCGCGCCGTCAAGCCGCGGACCGCAGAAGAATCAAACCATCGCCTTGAGGTTGGCGAGGGGGCGGATCTTGACGACGTTACGGGCCGGCTTGGCCTTCACGGTCATCATTTCGCCCTTCTTGAAGGGGTTTTCCTTCTCCATCGCCTTGGTGGCGGGCTTGCGGATGACGGCGATCTTCATGAG
>Ga0105049_10003215_pt1 | contig 19342 bp, 14 predicted proteins | sample MAT06_FD_78087 | JGI IMG/M metagenome (GOLD analysis project Ga0105049, IMG submission 78087) | Freshwater microbial communities from Lake Fryxell liftoff mats and glacier meltwater in Antarctica - MAT-06 | ecosystem: Environmental > Aquatic > Freshwater > Ice > Liftoff microbial mat | place...
CCCGCCGCCATAGCATCAGCGATCGCCACAACTTTTTGGTTGGGCTGAGGGATTGCAGCCACCTGATATACCCAATCAAGGGTTGCCAACCCCACAAATAACCCCGTCTGCACAGCCAACCTAGAATCAAAACTCATGGTACAAAGAACTGTTTGCTAGCTATCAGGCCAGAGTTGCTTCATCCGAACAAGAACTTCGGAATCTTTATAATCGGAGTCTTTAATAATCAAAGAGCTACGGTTTCCTCTGAGCAAACGGATGATCTCAACTACTTTGATCGGCTGCGCCGCCGCCTCTATCTTTCAGAAAAGGTAGCCATTAATACTGCTATTTGTAAAGGTCTTCTTTCTGAAGATATTGGCCAAACCTATCTCAAAGCATTAAATGAAAAGCTTTTATAGCGGTTTCTTCAAGTATGAGGTGCGCTCAACTTGGGGACACTCTCTGAAACAAGGGGCTTAAGCCCCTTGCCCATACTTCACCAGCGTGAAAACCGCTATATCACTCAAAGATAGCTAACGCTATCATCACAACCATAAGATCGCAGCCATAAATCGTGGTTTGGGGTTCTGACGGTGATGGTGCTCTACCCATAGTAGGGTTGGGGCAGACGGGCGATCGCCTTCTAGAAAAGCTGCCAATTTGGGCACAACCCGATATGACGGTAGCGTGTGCGTTTTGCCGATGCATAGTTTTTGGGATACCGAAGTTAAGATGCGATCGCCCATCCTATTTCCTACCGACGCTTCCAAATTTTTGGTCTGTGGCTTAGGGGGTTTGGGGCAATATTGTGTGGCAGCGCTCAAGGCGTTTGGTGCTTCGGTCAGCGGCATTGACCTTCTGCCCCCCACCTATCGCTCCGCGCAGCCTAAGAACCCAGAGAAGGTTTAGCCCCTCCACACAAGCGGCATGGCTATCGGGTCTGAGACAAGGGCTACTCTGAATTTTGCACCCGTTCCCTCGGAGACAGGCTTAGCCCAGGGGTTCTCCGGCGGGGGCAGCGGAGTCGAGGGATTGGAGTTGGTTGGCGATCGCCGGATTGTATAACCGCAGATAGTTCCAATAATTGGCAAACACCGATTCGACATAGCCCTTGGTTTCAGGGTATGGAATTTGCTCCATAAAGAGATCGGGATCACCCAAACCAAAGCGATCGATCCAATCGGCAACCGCCCCAGGGCCAGCGTTGTAGCTGGCGATCGCCAACAGCGAGTGATCGTCGTAGGTATCGTGGGTGTAATCCAAATACCAAGTGCCCAGGGTGATGCTGTCTTGGGGGTCATCGAGGCGATAATCGGTCAGCCCCATCTTGCCCGCCACCCACTCTCCGGTAGAGGGCATCACCTGCATCAACCCGGTCGCCCCAACCGACGATTGGATCTGCGCCTCAAACCGCGACTCTTGGCGAATCAGCGCCGTGACGAGCAGGGGGTTTAGTTGCTGCTGCTGCGCCCCTTGCTCAATTAAGTCGGCAAAGGGAAAGGGATAGAGGGCTTCCCAGTAGGTGGGTTGTTGCTTGAGTGCTTGGTACTGCGCCAGTTCCTCGGGGTCATCTCGGCGCAAGGTCGAAATCATGTAAATGCCGTTGAGGTTATCGTTGACCCCCAACCGCATTACCCCATCGGTAAATTGCTCAGCCACCGAAGGCGCTTTGGGGTTGCTAAACTCGGTTTGCCAATGGCCATGGGCATCGCGGTCTTGCCCCAGTTGGTAGAGTTCTTGCAGCGGCTCAGACCCTACGGGCAACGGGCTGCGGTGGGGGGTTGGCTGCACCTCGGGCTGCTGGTAGCGCACGGTGGTAAAGTCGCCCACATCCCACCCCAGCATGACGGCAGAGCGCCAGGCATAGTAAGACTCTGGATAGCGCTGCAGCACTTGCTCGAAGTGGGCGATCGCCTCTTCTTCTTGGCCTTGTTGCCGTGCCCATTTGCCGCGCCAATAGGCGGCTTCGGGGGCATAGTCGCTGTCTGGGCTTTGCTCCACCACCTGCTGCGCCCAGCGCTGCGCCGTGGGCAAGTCTCCGGCTGCTAGACTCTGCTCTGCCCATTCCCACGCTAACTCTGCTGCCGCATCAGAGTGGCCATAGTCGCTAAATAGGGTTTGGCGGGTTTGGGATGCGGCTTCGGAGCGATTGAGTTCATTTAGGATCTCGGCTTTGGTGCGGAGGGCTTCCCCAGCACGGGTCGGAAATTGCTGAATCACTTGGTCGAGGTAGGGCAAGGCGGCTTCGGCGGGGCGGGCGAGGGCAGCCATCCGCATCAGCGCCATGCCGGTTTCGGGGGCTGTAGGAAAAGACTGGATCGCTTGCTGGTAGTGGGTGAGGGCATCGGCACGGCGATCGCCAATATGCGCTCCTCGCCCTGCTCGGTACAGATTCACCGCAGTTGGCGGAGCCTTGGCGTAGGCATTGCCAGCGGCGTTGTAGCGCAGGTTTTCCCAATAGGCAAAGCCGATGTCTTCCCATTGTTCGGGGGTCAGTTGGTTGGCATATTCATTCACCAGCCGATCTAAAACCCCGGTGATATCGGGCAGATCGACGCCATACCGCGCCAAGAGTAAAAGTAAGGATGGCTGGTTTGGGTTTTCGGCCAACAGATTGAGGGCTATTTGCAAGGTGCGCGGATGGGCAGGGAATTGGGCGATCGCCCGATCCCAATAGCTGCGATCGCCCTTCCCCAACGCCTCTAGCGCTTCCACCGTCATCGGGCTGTCGGGATATTGCTCCACCATCGTTTGCCAGGTGGCCGTGGCTCCAGCCGGATCTCCGCTCGCCAGTTGCGCCTGCGCCCGCCGCGCCAACACCGCCGCTGCTAACAGCGGATACTCCGTCTCCAATCCTTCTAGCAACGACAGAGCCTGACCGCCTTTTCCTTGCTGAATCTGATCGGTAGCTAGCAGGTAACGGGCGCGAAACTGGTCACGAGACGGGCGCTCAGTGGCGATCGCCATCAACGCTTCCGCGCGTTCTGCAGGCGCTACCCCCACCCAGGGCAACACCGCCGATGCTTGCTCGGGTTCATCTACCCCATCCATCAATTGTTCGCCCACGATCGGGAAAAGATTAAACCCTGGCAACAGCCCAAAGGTGCCGGCAGTAGAGGCGATCGCCCCCACCGTTAATGCCGTCAACCCCGCTGCCCCCGCCCACACCAGCCGCTTCCGCCGCCCATCTATCATGGCAAACTGTCCTACCGTCTATGCTCTACAAAGCTAGCTCATCAACCGATCTCAAAACTCATTCAGAAAATAGACGCTCAATCGCTGTTCTAAATACCTACGCTCTAAATACCTACGTCTTACACACCTACGTTCTAGATATCTACTTTAGATGTCTATTTGGGATTGCTATTCTGGGTTTCTATTCCAGCAACACACGCTCATGACTCTGTGTGATGATCCTGCTCAGCAATACCCTAGCGCAGCCTCCCCCTAGTTGGTGCAGCAATCCTACTCTAGGCTGATTGATGTCTTCTAGATTAATGTCTTCTAGTAATAGACAATTACGTGGGTTGAGCGGAGCCGAAACCCACGTAATACAGGTTGAAAAAAATGGATATCTGTTGGACGTCTGCATGATGGGTTATTTGTTTTTCAACAAATCTTTTTCAACAAATCATTGATGAAGTTGGATATTAAATTTGATCATGGTTAGAAAACAAGTGAAGGCAAAACCGAATTCTAAAAAACAAGAAATTATTGCAGAGTCTGATGGTAGCTTGACGGCGTATCTGAAATCGTCTCCGGTGGATGGCAAAGCAAACAAAGAGCTTGTGCAGCTATTAGCAACGTTTTTTGGCGTGTCTAGATCGAGCGTTGTGATCAAGACAGGCTCATCTTCTCGTACCAAGCTGGTAGAGATAGATCTAGATGAGGTGTAGGCTAGCTCGGGGTTTGGGGAGTCTTCACCTATTTTCTAAACTCAGTCCGAAGTTATTTGAAAGACCTTGCTGCGTCAGTAATATGGTTTATAAACGGGATTGAGGTGGATGGGCGAGATTGAGGTGGATGGGCGATCGCCCCTTTCCTTCCACTAACCCTGCGGATCTGCGTTGCCCCATGTTGCCGTGGAATCTGCATGGAAATCTCTGCTTAGAGTATCCAAGATGATTTGGGAGAACGAAAGCCTCACGTTAGAGTAGGGGAGACTTGGAGAGGTTGGCATGAAAGTTGCGTTTTTTAGTACAAAGCGATACGACCGATCTGCGTTTGAAGAAGCAAATGCAGAGATCGGGCACGACCTGACTTTTTTTGAACCCCGGTTGACGCCACAAACAGTGAGTTTGGCGGCGGGGTTTCCGGCGGTGTGTGTGTTTATCAACGATGTGTTGCATGCTGAGGTGCTGGAAGCCTTGGCGGCTAACGGAACCCAGGTGTTGGCGCTGCGGAGCGCGGGGTTTAACAATATTGATTTAGCGGCGGCGGCGGCGGTGGGGATCACGGTGGTGCGGGTGCCCGCCTATTCGCCCTATGCGGTGGCTGAACATGCTGTGGGGTTGGTGCTGATGCTCAACCGCAAGCTCTATCGCGCCTACAACCGCGTGCGCGAAGATAATTTTGCTCTCGATGGGCTATTGGGGTTTGACTTGCACGGCAGCACCGTGGGGGTGATTGGTACGGGCAAAATTGGCCTAATTTTTGCCCAAATTATGCGCGGGTTTGGCTGTCAGTTGGTGGGCTACGATGTCTATCCTACGCCACAATTTGAGGCGCTGGGCGAGGCTCGGTATGCGCCGCTGCCCGAGTTGTTAGCCGCCGCTGATATTATTTCGTTGCACTGCCCATTGTTGCCTTCAACGCACCATATTATTAACGCCGAAACCATTGCCCAGATGAAGCCAGGGGTGATGTTGATTAACACCAGCCGGGGCGCGTTGGTGGATACTAGGGCGGTGATCGAAGGGATCAAGGCAGGGCAAATTGGCTATTTGGGCACGGATGTCTATGAGGAAGAAGCAGATCTGTTTTTTGAGGATTTGTCTGACACGGTGATTCAAGATGACACCTTTCAGTTGTTGCAGTCTTACCCCAATGTGGTGATTACGGCACATCAAGCATTTTTTACCCGAAATGCGTTGGAAGCGATCGCCCAAACCACCCTCAGCAATATCACCCAGCTTGAGCAGGGGCAAGCCTGCCCCAATCAAGTTCGCTTAGAGAGCCAAGTGGTCGCCAAAGCCCCTGCCTAATTCCGGCATAATCTCCGGCATAATCGGAGGGAACGGTTCCTGGCTGGGAGCAGGTCGCCGTTAGCAGGTTATTCATTCACGCCGGAGAGTGTTGTGGTCATGGATCGAGTGAACGCGATCTGGAAAACCTTAGGGATGGCGATGCTGGGGGTCTGCCTTGCAGGGGCGATCGCCCTTTCCGTTGCAGGGGCGATCGCCCAGGCTGACGAAGCTCCCACCGTTGTCTTTCCGATGCCCTCAGCGGTGACCAACGACACGCGGGTGCGGTTGGGCGGCACCCCCATCATGGCTCCCCTCAACCAAGCCCTCAAGCAAGAATTTGAAGCCCAGTTTCCGGGTACGGCGGTCGAGGTCGAGGCCGAACCCGACACCCAAGCCGCCTTGGAAGCCCTCCAAAGTGGCGCGGTAGACTTGGCTGGCATTGGCCGCCCCTTGACCGAGGCCGAAAGAGCCGAGGGTTTGCAAGAAGTGCCCGTCAGCCTCGACAAAATTGCCATCCTCGTCGGCAAGGCCAATCCGTTTAAGGGCAGCCTGACGATGGCTCAACTGGCACAGATTTTTCGAGGCGAGATTACAGACTGGGCGCAACTGGGGCGGGCACCGGGCACCATTCAACTTGTGGATCGTCCGATGACCAGCGAAACCCGGCTGGCGCTGGCACGCTATGGCATTGTGCCAGAGTCGGCAATCCCTGCCACGGTGACACACCGCATCCTAGAGAACGATGACACCGCAGAACTGGTGGAGCAGTTGGGGCGCGATGGATTGGGGTATGCGATCGCCCATCAAATTCGCCAAAACCCCCAGGTCAAACCGGTCAAAATCGCTATCCTCCAAACGACGCTACCGGGCGATGCCCTCTACCCCTATGCCCAGCCCCGGAGCTATGCCTACAAAGACGAGACAAACCCGGCCATCCGTGCCTTTTTGGGGTTCACAGCCACCGAAGCAGGCCGTGCAGCCTTGGCCACGGCTCGCCGCGAAGAATCGACACAACTAGCCCAGCAAGTCGCCCAAACGCGAGAACCCGACGGTGGCGGGGCGATCGCCCTCCCGCCCTCTCCCGTCGCCACTTCCCCCGAACTCAGCTTGCCCCGCCTCCCCACGATTCCCGCGTGGCTCAGGATTGTGCTGGCGCTCATTCCCTTGGGTGGTCTGCTCTGGGGCTTGCAACAACGACGGCGATCGCGCCGAAAACCCATCACCCCCGTCACGGTTCGACGTAAGCCCAGAACCCCGGCTCCAGCTGAGGCCGAACCCAACATTCTAGATGCCTGGATCGAAGATGTCCCCAACGATACTCTTCAGGATTCAACCCCTCCTGTCGCAGATTTGGTAGAGGGATCTGCGACGGATTTAGAGTCCTCCGTGGAGGATTTGGATGACCTGGATGATGTGGATCCTGTAGTGGATCCCATAACAGAGGAAACTGCTTCCGCTGTCGTGGATGGGGAGGCTTCCTCCGTGGACTCATCTGCGATAGATCCATCAACGGATGAAGTAGATCCCTCGCTGGATGAAGCAGCAGACCTGACGCTGGTTGAGGTGGCAGATGTGACGGGGGCAATGACGGTTGCCTTGACGGAGAGCGAGGGCGAGGATCTGGGAGAGGCTGGGGCTGCGATCGCAGTCGATGCTGATGAGGTTGTGTCCCCAGCGGGTAATGATCTCGTGGATGGGGATGAGTGGCTGGGCGATCGCACCCCAGAGCCTGAAGTTCCAGAATCTACCGTTCCAGAAGCCATCGATGATCTAGGGGAGGAGGTTACCCAGTCGCCTTCGATTGACCCTGCCACCGTCCCGCCTATCTATCCAGACGTTTCGGAAATAGATATTTCGGAAGTAGATATTTCGGAAGAGGACGCAGACGTTTCGGAAGTAGATGTTTCGGAAGAGGACGCAGATCAAGTTGGGCAAGCGGTGGGATCAGCCGCGACCTTGACTGATGATTCTGAGGTGTCTGACTCTCTCGATGAACCAGCGGCACGGCTAGATCCCCTAGCGGAAGAGGGGACGGCCACGGTGTCGGCAGCGGCTGTCGGCGTCGAGGTAGAGCGCCAGCAGATACCTGACACGGTGGCTGAAGATGAAGCCGATGGACTCAGCCTGTTAGGCCGCGATCCCCAAGCTAGGGATCCCCAAGTCATTGAGGCGACCCTCCAGCGACTTTTGGCTCCAGTGTTGGTGCAGGAAGGAGAAACGGCGGCTCGGTACCTAGCCGCTTACCGGGTCTTGGCTGGGGCGCTGTGCCAAGCGCTGCTCAAGGGTTCTCTGTCGCAGTTAGATGCGACGGATCTGCCCCGGCGCTTCGTCGCAGAACTCACCACCGAATATCCTCCCGGCGTGAGCCTAAACCAAGCGTTGTTGAACCAAGGGCTGTTCCAGAATGCCCAACAGGCGCTCCATGACATAGGGCTAGATCTCCCGACCCTACTCGCCGCAGAACCAGAGTCTGGGATGGGGCGTAATCCTCTCGGCGGATTACTTTTGGGATATTTAGAAGCCCTCGCTACCCAGGGCGTTCCGGCCATGGGCTATGGGTTGCGCTATGACCTTGACGAATCTGATCAAGACATCCAAGATGGCTGGCCATTGGAGGTGATCAACCCATCCCAGTGGCAGATTGCGGCGACGGATTGGGAAATCTCGCGGCCTGATCGAACGGTGCAGGTTCCCCTCGGAGGCCATACCGAATCTTGGGAAGACGAGGGGGGGTATTTTTGGGTGCGTTGGTTGCCTGCCGTAGTGCTAGAGGGACATTGCTACGACAGACCTATCCCTGGCTATGGCTCCGCAGGGGTCAGCCTGTGGCGGCTGTGGCGGGCGGCGGGCGGCGATGCTCGCTATAACCAGCTCTACCCCACTGGGATCGACATTGACGCAGAGGTGCGTTTGGGGCAGCAGTTTTTCCTGGTTTCTTGCACGATCCAAGATCTGCTGCGGCAACATCAGGCCACTGGGAAAGCCTGGGAAGCTTTGCCCCAAGGGCTTGTGCTGCAACTCAATGATCAGGCGACGTTGCTGGCGATCGCCGAACTCATGCGCCTGCTCATAGACGACCATCATTTGCCGTGGGAAACCGCCTGGGATGTCACCCGCGCCACCCTCCGCTACACCTCCCACAGCCTGATCCCCGAAACCTTAGAGAACTGCTGGAGCGTCGAACTGTTCCGCCAGGTATTGCCGCGCCATCTGGAGATTATTTTTGAAATCAACGCCCGCTTTTTGGCAGAGGTGCGATCGCAGTCTACTGACGAGAGCCACCTATCGCGCCTCTCGCTGATTGCCGAAGCTCTAGCAGATGGCGAGGTGCAGCGCGTTCGGCTGACCCATTTGGCCTGCCTCGGCACGGCGGCCATCAATGGTGTTTCGGCACTCCAGACCCAACTCTTGCAAGAGCGCATCTTGCCCGACTTCTATCGCCGCACCCCAGAGCTATTTAGTACCCAGAGCAATGGTGTTAGCCCCCGCCGCTGGGTGCAATTGGCTAACCCGGCGCTTTCTGACTTGATCCACCAGGCCATTGGCACAGCTTGGTTGCATGATCCCGATGCCTGGAGCTTGCTTGAACCCTATGCCGACGATGCGAGCTTCCGGGAAGCTTGGCAGCAGGTGAAACAAGGAGCCAAGATCCGATTGGCGGCACTAATTACGGAGCGCTTGGGGATCCGAGTCAACCCCTCGGCTTTATTTGATGGCCACCTTTCGACGGTTCACGAATACAAGCGTTATGCCCTCAATATCTTACACATTCTCAGGCTGTATCTCTTGCTGAAGGATGATCCCAGCCTTGATCTACTGCCCCGCGTCTTTCTCTTCAGTGGCAAGGCGGCAGCGGGAGATCCCCGTGCGAAGCGCTTGATTAAGCTGATCCATTTGGTCGCTGATCGCGTGAATGGCGATGGCTGGGTGGGCGATCGCCTCAAGGTCATCTTCCTGCCCAACTTTAGCCAAAGCCTTGCCGATCATCTGTACCCCGCCCTCGATCTGTCTGAACACCTGTCCTTGGCGGGCACCGAAGCCGCCGACACAGGGATGGTCACCGCCGCCTTCAATGGAGCCTTGCTGCTGGGCACCCCCGATGGCTCACACCTAGAAGTTCGGGAGGCCATTGGAGCCGAAAATAGTTTCTTGTTTGGCATGACAGAAGCTGAGGTGTCGGCGTTGCTAGAGTCGGGCTATGATCCCGCCGTCTACGATGCGAGCCACCCCAATCTCAAGGCCGTGATCGATTTTCTCACCTCCCCCAGCCTCGGCCCGGATGCACCTGTGGCGATGCCGTTTCTCGTGCAGACGCTGCTAACGAACGATCCGTATCGGGTGTTAGCTGATTATGAAGCCTATGTGGCTGCCCAGCAACAGGTGGCGCAGGCGTTTGAGACTCCGGCGATCTGGCACGCCCGTGCCATTCGAGCCTGGGCGCGCCTAGGGAATTTTTCGAGCGATCGCGCCATCCAACGCTATGCCCAAAATATTTGGAACATCAACGCCGATCCTAACCACCTGCGGCAATGTATCGCGCCCCCCTCTGGCTGACTGGCAGAACCCCCCACCCCGCCCTTAACGCTGAAAGATGGTGCCGACCCAGATCTGGAACCCAACGTTCTGCTCAACGCTTTGATAGACGAGGCCGAGACGCAACCAGGGGCGTTAATAACCCCCTTAGATAGTCTTTCACCGTCCGCTGTCTCGCCTGTGGAAGCGCCCCCTGAGACTTCCACGCCCGTGGACGTTGAACGGATGCAAGTCTTGCCAGTAGAAGGCGTGCAAATAGATCGTCTACCCGAACCCAGGCCATCGCCTGAAAGGGCGGTAGAGCCTGTCCCTGCATCCCAGACCCACGCCCTTGATCCCCGGCACCATCGCTATCGGCTACCCCCTGCCGTGCAGCGGCAAATGCAGCAAGCTGCTGCCACCCAGATCCTGACTCCCGGCATTTACCAGATTGAGATTCAGGAATGGATTTCAGCGCCAACGGCTGAGAATTGCCCTGCCCCTGTTACCGTCTTGCTTTGGTTGCAGGGCGGGCGCTTCAGCCTCTCCGGTGACGCGGAGCCGCGTCACAGTGCGTGGCACACGCTCGATCTGGCTCGTTGGCTCACTCTGGCGGTGCAAGAAACCACCACCGTTTCGGCCTTTTTTACCGGATGCCCCCTCACCCTTTCTTTTCAGCGCCAATAACCCGCCTATCCTTTCCCTTCCTATGCCCTCAACCCCATGGATTGGCCTACTCACGCTATTGGTTAGTCTGACGCCAATGCCCCCGCCGATTTCCGCTGAAGCATTGGCGTCTCCGTCAACGGCTCCCATCCCCATGCCCTCGGATGTGGCTCAACAACCCCCGACAACCGACGCTCCCAACTCAAACTCCCAGGGAGTGCCGGGATGGCTGTTGTGGGCTTTGGTGCCGGTACTGGTCGGAGGCGCGGGGTTCGTGTTGTGGCGCGATCGCCCACCCACCCCGCCCCCTGGCATTGCCCGCCTCCCAGATGCTGAGATTCCCGATGACCCGATAGCCCCTGGGATCGCCCAGCCCGATCCCCAGACTCTCCCAGATAGCATGAGTCCATCCTCAATTGCTGCGGGGATAGACTCCGCTGGGGTGCTGCCTGCCGAACCGCCCAAAGCGCCGCCTGAAGCCTTGCCTTTAGACCTATCTGAAGCGCAAACGGATCATTCTTTACAGCCGCTCCTGCCACTGGATCTTTTGCCCAAATCCGCTAGCGCCCCCCGGCCTGATCCCCTACTTGATCCCCAGACTGAATCTGCTAGCGATCCTGAAGAAAGTCTGAAAGAAAATTGGCAAGCCAGCCTGTCTATTCAGCCCCACCACCTCTTTGACTTGCCCCCAGAGGAGGTGGCCAACATTTTGCAAGTGGCCTATTCTCAACCCCTAGGAGTGGGGCGCTATCGGGTTTCGGTGGGGCGATCGCCCCATTCCCTTGCCCAGGTTCCCGTTCTGCTAGGGATCCATGGAGGGCAGTTCTTACTCCCGTGGATGGTGCAAGCCGTTGGCTCGGCATGGTCTACCCTAACCGAAGAAGCCAACAGCCTGACCCTAGAGGTGTTAGCAGCAACCACGCTCTCGGCCATCTTCCTAGATACTGAAGAGCAGGCCGTTGAACCAACTGCGGATTCGATGCTTGATCCGATCGCATCTGATCCCATGGCTGATCCCATGGCTGATCCCATAGCTGATCCCATGGCTGATCCCATGGCTGAAGCGATCGCCCTTTCTGCCGATGTCGATCTGCAACGACGGGCGGATGATCGCGCCACAATAGCCGAAAATACGGAAGACGCGACGGCAAACGCCGATGGGATGCCTACAACATTGCCTCCATCGGATCGAGGGCAGCCAGGTAGAATTCAGGCAGACGAAGCCGAAAAGGGGATGCTTTGTATCGAGCCACTCTCCTGAGCCGCATTCGGATGCCGCGTGCCTGAGCCAGTTTTTGGGATTGGCCGTGGGCTGACGTTGGCCGTGGGCTTGACTCTGGGCTTGACTCTGGGCTTGACTTTGGGATTGGCCGTGGCCTTAACTGTGGGCTTGACTATGCAACATGAGGTGATTTATGGATGCAATCCAACTGTGGCAGCGCTATCAAGACTGGCTCTACTACCATTCGGGGCTAGGGCTGTATCTCGACATCAGCCGGATGCGGTTTGAGGAGACCTGGGTTGAAACCCTGATCCCCGGTTTTGAAAAGGCGTTCAAAGATATGCAGGCGTTGGAGGCTGGGGCGATCGCCAACCCCGACGAAGACCGCATGGTCGGCCATTACTGGCTGCGCAACTCTGACAAAGCCCCTACCCCAGAACTCAAGCAAGCAATTGATGCCTCAATTGTGCAAATGGAAGTGTTTGCCGAGGCGATTCATAGCGGCACGATTCACCCTCCCGATGCCGCCAAATTTACCGACGTGTTGTCTGTGGGGATTGGGGGGTCAGCCCTAGGCCCGCAATTTGTGGCAGCAGCGCTTGCCCCAGAGCAACCGCCGCTCCACTTGCATTTCATTGATAATACCGACCCGGCGGGGATCGACCGCGTGATGAGGAGCTTGGGCGATCGCCTCAACACCACCCTCGTGCTGATCACCTCTAAATCAGGCGGCACCCCCGAAACCCGCAACGGTATGGTGGAAGTCAAACATGCTTACGAAACCGCCGGGTTGAGTTTTGCCGACCATGCGATCGCCATCACCCTGCCCGGCAGCAAGATGGATCAATCTGCCAAAACCGAACACTGGCTAGATAGCTTCCCCATGTTTGACTGGGTGGGTGGGCGCACCTCTGAGTTGTCGTCTGTGGGGTTAATTCCAGCCGCACTTCAGGGTATCGACATTCGTGCCATGCTCGCAGGAGCCGCCGAAATGGACGCGGCCACGGCCATCCCTAGCCTCCGCCAAAACCCCGCCGCCCTTCTGGCCTTGGCCTGGTATGCCTCAGGGCATGGCAAAGGCGAAAAAGACATGGTGATTTTGCCCTATAAAGATAGCCTGCTATTGTTTAGCCGCTACCTGCAACAGTTGATTATGGAATCGCTCGGGAAAGAGCGGGATCTAGATGGCAACGTCGTGCATCAGGGGATCGCAGTTTATGGCAACAAAGGCTCCACCGATCAACATGCCTATGTGCAGCAATTGCGCGAAGGGATCGCCAATTTCTTCGTGACCTTCATCGAGGTGCTCGAAGATCGTCAGGGTAGTTCCATTGAAGTCGAGCCAGGAGCCACCTCTGGCGATTTTCTGTCGGGGCTCTACCAAGGCACCCGGGCGGCGCTGTTTGAAAATGGCCGCGACTCTGTGACCCTCACCGTGCCCAGGGTCGATCCTTGCACCGTCGGGGCACTGATTGCCCTCTATGAACGGGCGGTCGGGTTTTATGCCTCCTTGGTCAACATCAATGCGTACCATCAACCCGGCGTGGAGGCCGGGAAGAAGGCAGCGACCTCCGTGCTAGATTTACAGCGCCAAGTGGTGCAGATGGTGCAGGCCACAGGGCAACCCCTCGATCTGGCTACCCTTGCCGAAAAGATTGGAGCCGCCGACCAGATAGAGACGATCTACCAAATTCTGCGACACCTAGAGGCCAACCAACGCAGCGTAACCTTGCAGGGCGATCGCGCAAACCCTGCCAGCCTCACTGTTTCCCCCTGCTAATCCACCCAAAAGATGAGGCTAAGAGATACCGAGGATGAGGGATATGGGTGTAGGTGTGGGTGTGGAACCTGGGCTGGGTTGGCAAGGGCAACTAGAGCTAGATTTTGAGCATCAGGCTGGAAAAACTATCCTGAGTCGGGAGTTTATGAAATCTCCGATGAAGGTGCAACGACCGTTTTACCCAGAACCAGCGGTTTGTCATGTGGTGACGTTGCACACCGCAGGGGGCATTGTGGGGGGCGATCGCCTGTCTAGTCACATTCGGCTGCACCCCAATGCCCAGGCGCTGCTGACCACGGCGGCGGCGGGCAAAATCTACCGCAGCAACGGGAACCAATCGGTGCAATCGATCCATACCCAAGTTGCGGCAGGGGGCTGTTTAGAATGGCTCCCGCAGGAAAGCATTGTGTTTGCTGGGGCTAAGTTTCAGCAAGATCATCGGGTTGAATTGGCCACCGATGCCCTCTGGCTGGGCTGGGAGGTGGTTCGCTTTGGCCGCACCGCACGGGGAGAACGCTTTGAGACGGGCGACTGGCGATCGCGCACCCAGGTTTGGCGCGAGGGGCAATTGCTCTGGCTTGATCCCCAGTTTCTGCAAGGGGGCACAGCCATGCTCGACAGCCCCCATGGGCTGGGTGGCTGCCCGGTGGTGGGCAGCTTTGCGGTGGTGGGGCGGGCGGTTCCCGCTGGGCTGCTGCAGGAGGCGCGACAGAGCTGGGGCGATCGCCCCAAACCCGATGCCCGCGCCACCGCCGGAGTCAGCCAGCTCATGGCGGGGATGATCTGTCGCTACCGAGGCCATTCTAGCCATGAAGCCCGTCGCTGGTTTACCCAAGTCTGGCATGCGGTGCGGGCGACCCTGTTACACCGAGAGCCTTGCCTACCGCGTGTTTGGTGAAGACATTGGGGCAGATCGGGGGCTGTGGGGACGCCATGCCCCCACAGCCCCCACAGCCGGTCTTCGCGGAATGAAATCATCCCGTGAAAAACGAGCCGAATATGAGATCATGCTGGACGTTGGATGGTTTGTGAGCGCATGAATATTGAGCGCATGGATATTGAGCGCATGAATATGGGGCTGAGTGCTGGGGTTTCTGGGATGCCGCTGGGGTTTATTTCGCCACCCAGCTCGGAGGCGTTGTGGGCTGCCCAAGCGGCTTTGCCACCGCTACGCCTGGGGGTGTTGGCTTCGGGCAGTGGGAGTAATTTTGAGGCGATCGCCCAATCCATTGCCGAGGGCCAGCTCAACGCCAGGATCGAGGTGCTGATTTATAACAACCCCGCCGCCAAGGCCGCTGACCGAGCCGATCGCTGGGGCTTCCCGAAGCAACTGTTGAACCACCGTGACTTTGCCCAGCGCGAAGACCTCGATCGGGCGATCGTCGAAACCCTCAAAGCCCACGGGGTGGAGTGGGTGATCATGGCAGGCTGGATGCGGATTGTCACGGAGGTGCTGATTTCCGCCTATCCCAACCAGGTTCTGAATATCCACCCCAGCCTCTTGCCAGCCTTCAAAGGTGCCCATGCTATCGACCAAGCCCTCGCCGCCGGGGTGAAGGTGGCGGGCTGCAGCGTGCATCGCGTGGCGCTGGCGGTGGATAGTGGCCCCATCGTGGCTCAAGCGGTTGTGCCGATTTTGCCCACCGATACCGTCGAGACGTTGCATCAACGGGTGCAGGTGCAAGAACACCATATTTACCCACTGGCGATCGCCCTAGCCGCGACCGAAACCCTTTGCTAATGGGCGATCGCCCACCCATTCCACAAAAAGCATCCAACTGGCGCAACTGGATAGACATCTGAGCCGCCGAGCCTGATCCCGAGTCTGCCTCAACCTAGATCAACTCATACCCGTTTAATGTCAAAGCCGCACAGGATGAGCGCTGTCAGGCAAGGGGCTTAAGCCCCTTGTTCTATGCAGCTTCACAAAGAATGGGGATTAGATTCAACCTAGCTGTGGCCGTTGGGTCGATCTGGCGGCTAAAACTTGAGGAAGGTTTCTCCCAACCACAGCCCCTCTAAAATGGCGTCTCCATTTTGAGATCCTACTTTCACCTGCACCACAAACGACGATGGCGGTGGCGGTGTATTGGGATCGGGAGTGGTCTGGAGAGCCTGGATGCGATTGTTGATGTCAACGCGCTGGTCTTCGGGGATGTAATAGCGTTCGAGACCATAGGTCACCTGGTTGCCGCGATAGATACCTTGTAGGGCCACTTGGTTAGCGGGTAAGCCCGTGGGGCGATCGCCCTCTACTCGCACGGCTGTCCAAGGGCGGGGTGGGGTGGTGGCCTCGGTGGGGGCTTCTAACACTATATAGAAGGGCACGCCGGGGCTGTTCCAAGGGCGGTCTTGACCGGGCTGGGGTTGAATGGCCCTCCAGCCGGGTACGAGGGCTAATTGGCTGAGGTCTGAGATGTCGTATCTCAAGGTCACGTAGTACCCCCGAAACAGGTCGTAGGGGTCAACGGGGGCGGTTTGTAGCACGACCGCTTCCCCCCGAGCTAGTAACAGGCTGGCTTGAATGGGGGTGAGCACCACCACCAAGGTTTGCAGCGCTAGGGGGAGCCAAAAGCCCCAAGGGGAAATGCGCTTGGGTGCAGCGGTAGGAAACGGCTGTGGGGTTGGAGGGGGGGCGCTAGGAAGGAGTGGGCGATCGCCCGTATTTTGGGGATCGGGAGACACATTTGAGGTCATACTTGTTCCTCCTGGGACTGGGGGGCGAGGGTAGAGGGGGGATCCAACGTGCGCACATAGCGCTCAAACCAGAGGCCCACAATAATGACCCCAACCCCGCACAACACAAAGGCGAGGGATTTGAGCAATAGCCCTGTGTCGTATTCCAGCATTCGACTGAGAATTTGGAGCGCTAAAGTGGCGAGGCCACACCAAAAGACGGTGCGGTTAGCCTGCGCCAGACCTTGACGGATAAAGCTCGCTGCCATCAGAGCCAAAATGACATTGTTGAGCAACGTTGCTAGAGAGCTAATCTGCTGGATGCCGAGATGCCAGATCAGAAGGAACCCCAGGGTGCCCAAGATCAGCAGCACGCTAGAGTCAGTTGCCGTCAACCCCCACCGGGGGCGACGGGGGGTGGGGCGTGCCAAAAATACCCAGCTCACCAGCAGCAGCAGGCTTAACCCCAGGATATTGGGGTTGAGCCAGAGGCCGCGTCCAGCGCCCAACCCATAGGTAATCTGCCCCCCCAGGGAGCGGGCTGGATTTAGGTTAGTCCACATAAAATGGAAGGAGAGGCCATAGACGATGACAAGGGTATGGGCGATCGCCAAGCCCTGCGCGACTGGGCGAAAGGGGCGCTTGAGGGGCAGCGGTTGACGGGCGATCGCCCACCACAGGCGATCGTCATAGCTCCACAGCACAGCGGCAGGTATCAGTAAGACCAGGCAAGCGACAAGGGCTGGGGCATCTGGAAGCCGATCGGCTAATTCTGTGACGACCACAAAGAAGGAGGAAAATAGGGCGATCGCCCCTAACCCAAATATCACCCGAGATCGGCAATGGTAGGCCAACCCGGTAAACACCAGCCCCGCAAACAGAGGCATCAGGCGCAGGGTAGTGGGTAGCCCTGGAATCGTGCTCCAACTATTGAGATCAAAGAGTGCCGTCCAGTAGGCTAGCCCTAAAAGCCCCATGGACATTAGCCCCAGGGGAACTAACCGCAACCCAAAGGCCATCGCTAATACCCCTAAACCCCACACCCAAAACAGTTCGTAGGCCATCCCACCGACATGGAACAATTGCCCACTCAAGGCCAGGTTGGCTCCGAGCAGCAGCGCCCCCAGCAAAAATAACCCTATTCCGAGGCGCTGGTGCCAGGTTTGGCGATCGCCCAACCCCCTAGATGGTCGCCGCCACAGCCCGTAGGCCAGCAGGTTGACCCCCAAAAACGCCACGAGCAACACCCCAAGCTTGACACCGCGCGGAATGGCTTGCCAGTTGGCGGCGACAAAGGTAATCACCCCCAGCCCCAGCAGAATGCTCCCCAGGCCAATGAGAATCACAATAAAGCGATCGCGCGCTGAGGTTTCTAATCGATCAAATCCATAAAGGTCGGCCAAGCGCGTATGTTGATCCTCCGTGATCAACCCCTCTGCCCGCCACTGAGCCGATTCCTTGCGTAGCTGGTGCCGAAATTTCTCCGTCGCCATATCAGACTCCTTTCCAGCAACCGTCAAACTCCCTTTACGATGCTACCGTCAAGCTATTCCCACGGACGCTATGCCAAAACCGCTGTCCTGGAGATACTGTCCCGAAACGGCTGTCCCGGAAATACTTTCCTAGAAATACTTCTCTAGAAATATTGCTCTAGAGAAAGTCAGTTTTAGGGTAAGTCAGTTTTAGGGTAAGCCCGTTCTAGGAATATCGAAGCATCGCATCTAACCCAGGGGCGCTCCCCGTCATGGGTCAAGTTAGGAGTGTAGTCTAGGTGTCTCACAGCTCAAAGAGATTGCCGGCTCCCACAGGCCAGATTTTAGAGTGGCCAAGCGGAGACGGCAAAAGAGGGCGATCGCCCTTTACTCCTTCAGAGATTTAGGGGAACCTTAAGGATTGAACACAGCAACCCAAACCTATGCCAGGACTGGTGTGTGGCAATGGGAATGCCCACTTCATGATCTCGACATTTATTTCGTTGGCTTGGGTGGGGGTGGGGCGGAGCGTGTGCCGCTTGAGGGAGTGGATGGCTTGCTGAGGGGCGTGGGGTCTGGGCGCAGACGCTGACGGCCATTGCGGATGACCCGCAACATATCGCCAAACTGCATTTCTAAATCACTTAGCACGCGGTCAGCATAGAGATCGGCCCCCGCTTGAATGTCGCAACACTCGGCCAGTGCCCGTTGCCGCAGTTCTTCGACATCTTGCTGGGTCTGTCGCCGCATCCGCTCAATTTCGAGCAGAGTTTGCTCCTGGGCTTCTTCACACTCTTGTTGCACCCGCTGGCGCAACTGCTTCATTTCCATTTCGGCCTGCTGAATTAGCCCCATCTCATCCAAAATCTGAGCGGCGCGGTGCTCGGCCATCTCAATGATCTCTTGGGCATACTGCTCCGCTTCTAGGAGGATCTCTTCTTTTTCCTCAAGAACTTTTTTGGCTTCTTCAAAACTGGGTGGCAGGTTGATTTGAATGCGCTCTAATTGCTCTAGCAACTGATCTTCATTCACCAACGTGCGACTGAATAGCCGGGGGCCATCCAAAATCATCTCTTCGAGCTTTTCGAGTTCCTGTTGAATATCCACTCGGCCTACCCTTGGGGTGTCTCCTGCGAGCGGAAACCCTCCTGTCGATGGTGCGCCGCCAGGGGAGGTTGCTCCGTTTCGGGTTGGGGTTGAGAGTCGGTTAGAGGCTTCTTCGCGTAGCATCGGTGAATATCTCGCGCAACAGGTGGGGGGACAAGATGATCGATCGGAGCACCAAACTTAGCAATTTCTTTGACGAGGCTACTGCTCAGGAAGCTATATTCTGTCGAGGTCGCTAAGAAGAAGGTTTCGACCTCATCAGATAGGGTGCGGTTAGTATGCGCCATTTGCAACTCTTTTTCAAAGTCAGACAGCACGCGCAAGCCCCGAAGCAATATTCTAGCCCTCCGTCGCTCGGCATAGGTAACGGTTAGCCCATCGTAGCTGTCTACTTCAACATTGCTGAGATGTTGGGTGCATTGGCTAATTTGCTCAATGCGCTGAGCCACCGAAAACAATGGCGTTTTGCCAGGGTTCACCATGACCACCACAATAACCCGCTCAAAAAGCTTACACCCTCGCTCGATGATATCCAGATGCCCCAAGGTAATGGGGTCAAAGCTGCCAGGGTAAACTGCAATCACGCCTTGAGTCTCAGTGTAATAAAGCTGAGGTGATTATACCGAACTGCTTACCCGAAAGTTGGCCGCTTTGCACCGCCCAGAATAATAGGTGAAACGGTTCTAGCTATTTTGGCCGCTTTTATAGCCATGGACACGTATACCTATGGACACGTATA
>Ga0105049_10003216_pt1 | contig 19337 bp, 17 predicted proteins | sample MAT06_FD_78087 | JGI IMG/M metagenome (GOLD analysis project Ga0105049, IMG submission 78087) | Freshwater microbial communities from Lake Fryxell liftoff mats and glacier meltwater in Antarctica - MAT-06 | ecosystem: Environmental > Aquatic > Freshwater > Ice > Liftoff microbial mat | place...
ACGTTTTTGGGAGCGAATGGGACGCAATCATTCAGTTGAAAATGGCTAAAGCAAAAATGATTGAGAATCTGTTGATACAGCTATAAATTATACTGTCTTGCCGAAGGCTAGCCAAATACAAGCCAATGGCACCCTTATGCTGCATTTCCCCGCATGTGTCCCTTCCTTTTATCTCCCTTCCTTTTGACCAATATACACCGACGAGACAAAAGTCGCATACAGGAGCGTATAAGCCCGTTACGATACAGAAACGAATGAAACAAAGACGACTAACTCCTCTGCATAGCTATTGATTACGCCGCTATTGATTGCACAACTATTGATTGTATAGTGATCGGCAATGGTAGCGTGTGCATCCAGAAAAAGGAATGAACTCATGAAACGCTCTGTGTTGTATGCGATCATTGGTCTACTGTTCGTGGCTGTGTTTGCAATGTCCGTACTTCAGTTCGCTGGCAATGGGGCGCCAGCATCTGCACCCATTGCCAATGTGGAAGGTCTGGGCGACGCGGCCGCGGCATTAGTCTCTGAACGAGGCTTCACGACAGAAAATGTCTATGCTGCGCTCAAAACCTATATGCCTAGCGGCCAACACGACCCTTACCTGATGTTTGCGTCGGGTGGGCATAGTGGCCAGATTCACGTAATTGCCGTGCCGTCTATGCGTATCTTGCGCACGATCGCGGTCTTTGCGCCGGAGCCGTGGCAAGGCTATGGCTATGGGGAAGTCTCCCAGGAAACCATGTTTGCCGCGGGCGACGTCCTGAGCGCTGACGTGCGCTGGGGTGATACACATCACCCTGCCCTGAGCGAAACTGGCGGTATGTACGATGGTCAGTTCGTTTTTATCAACGATAAGGCCCAAGCGCGTGTGGGTGTGGTGGACCTACGCGACTTTGAGACCAAACAGCTCATCAAAAATCCCATCGCCATGAACGACCACGGCGGCACCTTTGTCACGCCCGATACAGAATGGGTGATTGAAGGAGGGCAATACGCTGCGCCTCCTGGTGGTGGCTATGCGCCTATCGCCGACTACAACGATGAATACCGCGGCATGGTTACCTTTTGGAAATTTGACCGTGAACAAGGGCGCATCTTGCCCGACGAGTCCTTTGCTTTGGAATTGCCACCCTACTGGCAAGATCTCTGTGACAGCGGCAAATTAGTGAGTGATGGCTGGATCTTCTGTAACAGCTTCAACACCGAGCGCGCCACGGGTGGTGTCGGTGCCGTTGAGGGCGCAGTGCCTTTTGAGTCGGGTGCCAGTCAGAATGATATGGACTACCTGCATGTCATCGATCTGAATAAGGCAGTTGCCGCAGCCGCTACCAATGAGAACAAGGTGAATGGCTTCAACTATGTCCCCCTGGAGACGGCGATCGATGCCGGATTGCTCTACTTCATTCCCGAACCCAAGAGTCCGCATGGCATTGACATTACACCCAAGGGCGATTATATGGTGGTCAGCGGCAAGCTTGACCCGCATGTGACTATCTACAGTTTTGACAAAATCATGACCGCGATTGCTAACCAAGATTGGACGCCCGATGTCTATGGGATTCCTGTACTCAACTTTGATTCGGTGATGGAAGCACAAGTTGAATTGGGGCTTGGCCCACTGCATACCCAATTTGATAATCAGGGGTATGCCTATACCAGTCTCTATCTGGATAGTGCTGTGGCGCGCTGGGCGCTGGGTGGTGATTATGGGCACGCCGACGAAGCCTGGACATTGATCGACAAGGAATCCATTCACTATAACGTCGGTCATATTGCGGCTGTCGAAGGCGATACCGTGGAGCCGGGTGGCAATTTCTTAGTCGCGTTGAATAAGTGGTCCGTGGATCGCTTTAACAATGTCGGCCCGCTGTTACCGCAAAATCTACAGTTGATTGACATTAGTGGCGAGGGGGCCAGTCTCCAACTGCTCTATGACATGCCCATGGGGATCGGCGAACCACACTATGCCCAGATCATTAAGGCCGAACGGCTGAATCCGGTGCAGGTCTATCCGGAAGTGGGCTGGAACCCACAGAAGTGGGCTGTCGATGAAAATGGCACAACAGCTGGTGAAGAGCGCATTGAGCGGAACGGCAATACGGTTGAAATCTGGATGACATCCATCCGTAGCCATTTTACACCGGAACATGTGGAGATCAACCAAGGTGATCACGTTATCTGGCACATTACCAATATTGAACAGACCATCGACGCTGTTCATGGGTTTGCCATGCCAGCCTACAATATCAACTTAAGTATCGAACCAGGGGAAACAACCACTGTCGAGTTTGATGCTGACAAGGATGGCGTCTTTAGCTACTATTGTACCGAGTTCTGCTCGGCGCTCCATCTGGAAATGACCGGCTACTTGCTTATCAAGCCGGATGGGTCGTCTGCCTCTACTGAGAAATAGATAACTGAGAAATAAGAGATTATTCCGATTTGTTCTTTGAGCGACAAAACAGGGTGTGGGGATTCTTGTAGGTGCGGTTTGTAACCGCACAATCCGGGTCCAACGAGCTTTGTGCGGTTACAAACCGCACCTACGCATGCAAAAAATTAAATCGGAATAAGGTCTATAGATAAAGCTGTTCACCCTATGATGTGTTGGGGTATGCCATGCCCCAACACATCTGTCACCCATGATTAAAATTGAGGACAGACTTATGGCTACAGGCGCACAACTTGATAAAAAGGTTGATAAAAAGGATTTGGAACAGCGCACAGCGAGCGAACTCAGCACGATTGCCCAGATCGCCAGACAGCCAAGCTTTCGGCTGAGCACCACATTGCTGCTCACGGCAGCGATCCTCTTTGCTGCCTCGACTTTTCTGCCCTACTGGCGCATTCGCCTTAACGCCCCCCAATATCCGAGTGGACTCTTTGTGATTGTCTATGTCAACCGCATGGAAGGCGACGTGCGCGAGGTGGATGGCCTGAATCACTATATTGGCATGGCACCACTGGATAAAGCTGCCAATATAGAACGCAGCTTGGCCCCCATTGCCATGGTGGTGATTGCCCTGATGATTAGTAGCGTTGCCTTGATCCATAGCAAATGGTTTGCCCTGCTGGCGATTCCGGCCATGCTCTTTCCCTTCATCTTTCTGGCCGATATGTGGATCTGGCTTTGGTACTATGGCAATCATCTCGATCCGACCGCGGCACTCTCGTCGTCGATCAAGCCATTCACCCCCGCGATCTTGGGCACAGGCGTCGTGGGCCAATTTAGCACAACAGCCGTGCTACAGATGGGGTGGTATCTTGCCCTGCTCGCTGCCATTCTGACGGGTGTCGGCTTGCACTATCGACGGCAGGCACGCTTGGCGGTTGCCCAAGCGGATCGAGCGGAAAGCGATGTTTTGCCATGAACTGTGTGCGCTTGCCACTCATCAGTCTGTTGACCATCCTTCTCGCGTGCTTGCCAATTGTCTCTGCCGCACAGACAGCACCGGTAGGCGATCTACAGGCGATTATCGATCGCGCCGAAGCCGGTGCCCTGGTGGAAGTGCCCTATGGTATCTACTATGGCGCTACTATCATCAATAAACCGCTATATCTGAAAGGTGTGCCAAACGTAAACGGCCAACTGCCCATTATCGACGGCGAAGGCAAAGGCACTGTGCTGACCATTACAGCTGCCGATACAACGGTGGAAGGCTTTACGATCCAGGCCAGTGGCAACATCATCGATCACGAGGATGGTGGCATTGTGGTGGAGCACGCTGATAATGTTCATCTGCTTAACAATCAGTTGGCAGATGTGCTCTACGGGATCCGCGGCGTCGAATCCAACCGTCTGCGGATTATAGGGAATACCATCAGCGGCAAAGATCTGCACATTGCTCGGCGCGGTGACAGCATTCGGATTTGGCAGAGCGAAGAGTGTTTGGTCGAGGGCAACCACATCGAAAACGCGCGCGATGCCATCTTCTGGTTTAGCGATGGCACGCGCGTGCGCAACAATCATTTTCTCAACAGTCGCTACGGCATTCACATGATGTACACCGATCGCATGACGATCGAAGGCAATGAGCTAAATGGTAATTCCGTTGGTGCCTATCTGATGTATAGCAAGAATGTTCAGATTACGGGAAACACTTTCCGCGCCAATCGGGGGCCTAGTGGGTATGGATTGGCACTTAAAGATATGGATGGTGTGGCGGTAACCGACAACTATTATATTGATAATCGGGTCGGCATCTTCTTCGATAACTCACTTGGCCGGGTGGATATTACCCAGCCGATCGAGCGCAATGTGTTGGCTTTTAATGACGTCGGCGTGTTGATGATGCCCGCGGTGCAGCGCAACATCCTGCGCAACAATACCTTTCTGGATAATCTGGAACAGGCGGGTATCAAGGGGGGCGGCAGCAATCTCAGTGAATCGCTGGCTGGCAATGGCTGGGACGGTAACTATTGGAGCGATTATGTCGGGTATGATGTGGCGCTAGATGGCATCGGCGATTTCCCGTACCACGCCGAAAGTCTCTTTGAAAATCTTGCCGATCAGCATCCCAATCTCAGTTTGTTGCACTTTAGCCCCGTCGCACAGGCGATTGATCTGGCGGCACGCGCTTTCCCAATCATCAAACCCAAGCCTAAATTGACGGATCGTGCACCGCGGATTGAGCCGTTGCTGCCCGCCGTTACGCCGGTAGTGGCCCAACCCACACATGCCATGAACTGGTTGGCTGCCTTGCTGCTGGCTGGTGCCGGCCTCTTTGTGGGACTTTTCTATTGGGAATCGCGGCCGCGCCGGATCACGGATAGGGCATTAATCCCGGTGGGTCCAGATCGTCAGCTTGGGCCATCCGCACGCGTCGATGCAAAGCATATAGGAAAACCAACCCAAATGGACGGAAAACATTCAGAAAGTTCAGCCATAATCCGCGTACAGAACCTGACCAAGCGTTATCCACAGCCGGGGCGGCCCTGGTGGAGTGATGCCACCGTTACGGCTGTGGATCAGCTTTCATTCGAAATTGAGCCAGGCCAAGCTGTGGCGTTTTGGGGTGTCAATGGCGCAGGCAAAACCACTGTGATCAAGTGCCTTTTGGGCCTGTTGGATGCTGAGGGCGAGCTATGGCTGAATAACTTGGATCTGCGCAAAGATGGACGTAATGCGCGGCGCTCCTTTGGCTATGTACCCCAGGAGTTGGCCTTTCACAATGACCTGAGCGTGATCGAAACGTGCCGCTTCTATGCCCATTTGAAGGAAGTCGCGCTGGCCCGGATTCCGATTGTGCTAGCGCAGGTGGGGCTGACTGGTCAAGACCGCAAGGCCGTTGGTGCCCTTTCTGGTGGGATGAAACAACGGTTGGCACTGGCGTTGGCGTTACTTTCAGATCCGCCTGTGTTGTTGCTCGATGAGCCAACCAGCAACCTGGATGCCGAAACACGCGATGACTTCTTGCAATTGCTGGTGCAGCTGCATCATGCGGGCAAGACCCTGCTCTTTACGAGCCACCATTTGGCCGAAGTTGAACAGTTGGCCGATCGGGTGCTGATTTTGCAGGACGGTGCGTTATTGGCGCAAGGCACGCCGTTGGAATTACTTTCCTTGCTTAGCCCACCGCGTGTTGTCCGCCCGCATCTGGTGCATAGCACGCCTGCTGTTCCTCCAGCCACGCGCAATTGTGCCTCAGGAACTGCTGCAATTGACCTAGCGATCGCTGAAACCAGTTCGCTGAAGAATGGGGTATCTGCATGAGACGCAAGACAATTGTCACATTAGCTGGTTATGAGTTACGTTCCTCGCTGCGCAACCGCTGGTTTCTCTTGTATGCGTTGGCTTTTGCTGGGCTGGCCGTGGCCTTGAGCGCGCTTTCATTAACCGGGGCGGGTCTAATGGGGTTTGCGGGCTTTGGGCGCACGGCTGCCAGCTTGATCAACCTAGTGCTCCTAATTGTGCCGTTGATGGGCTTGACAATTGGCGCACAGAGTCTGGCGAGCGAACGCGAAAGTGGCACCTTGGCCTATCTGCTGGCCCAGCCTGTCAATCGCGTCGAGGTGCTGTGTGGTAAATTTGTGGGCCTGGGCACCGCGCTGTTGGTCGCGCTCTTGCTTGGCTTTGGCCTTTCGGCCGCGATCATCGGCTGGCAAGGGGGGATGGTTGAAGTCCAGCAATATGGGGCGTTGGTCGGATTTTCGCTGTTGTTGGCGCTGGTGACGTTGAGCCTGGGCATCTTTCTGTCGGCGTGGAGCCGTAGCAGTGCTTTGGCCGTGGGATTGGCCCTCTTTACTTGGCTGGGGTTGGTTTTTGTCGGCGACTTGGCATTGATGGGCACCGCGATTGCAATGAAAATCAAGATCCAGACGCTGTTCGCGCTGGCCCTCATTAATCCTTTGCAGGTCTTTAAGATCGCTGCCGTCAATCATTTGCGCGCGAGTCTGGAAATCCTCGGTCCGGCAGGGATCTATGCTACCCGCACCTATGGGGATGCGCTCACGGCTTTGCTGGTGGGTGTCTTGCTGCTTTGGGTCTTGCTTGCGCTGACCGCAGCCTATTGGCGTTTTCGTGTTGAAGCCGATTTTTAATCAGGAGGGCAAACGAGGATGATCCCAAAAGTGCTAAAGATAAACCGCTGGATCGCAGTGTTGGGCGGGGTTTTTCTCATTCTCATCACTGCTTGTGGTGGGGCAACGATTACGCCCGATACGCCGCCCGTCATTCTCTATGGTGAGGATGTTTGCGCCCAGTGCAACATGATCATCAGTGACGAGCGTTTTGCCGCTGGCCTGGTCATTGAGCAAGCACCTGGCGTATTCGAACAGCGTATCTTCGATGATATCGGCGATCTACTGATGTATGAAAAAGCCCATGCTGGCGAACTAACCATCGCCGCGTACTATGTGCATGATTATACCAGCAAAGAGTGGATCGATGGTCAAAACGCGTATTATATTCACAGCGAGGAGCTTTTGACGCCGATGGGGTCTGGTTTGGCTGCGGTGGCGCAACAGCTCGAGGCCGAGGCACTTGCACAAGCCTGGAACGGCACGGTTTTTACCTTTGCTGAATTGCACGCAGAATTTGTGACAGCGGGAGCAACCGCCGCGCATATTCATCACAGCGGAAAATGAGCCACTACAAGTTTACTTGTTACAGAATGGTACATCAGCCTGCGACAACCTTTGTCGCGACTAATAGGTAAAACCCTTAAAAGTCGCACGAATAGCCTGTAGTTTAGTCGAGCGTACTTGCGCGACTTTTAACTGGTTTGTCCATAAGTACCATCTATGATCAATTTGTCAATAAAGGAACAGATGATGCGTAAGATGTTTTTTCAACCAATAATCCTTGCTCTGTGTTTGATGGCACTGCTGCTCACCTTGGCCGCATGTGGTGGGAGCAGCCCAGAACCCACTGCTACGCCTGTACCTCCAACCGCTACACCAGAACCTGTGGCGGCAGTTGTAGGCGATCCAGCCGTGGGCGCGAAAGTCTATCAGACGACCTGTGTCGCTTGTCATGGGCCTGATGCCAAAGGTGTGCAAGGACTTGGTAAAACTTTGCATCCCAGCGAGAGCGAATTTGTGACCACAAAAACCGACGAGGAAATGGTCGAATATATTAAAGTCGGCCGTCGTATTGATGACCCGCTCAACACAACAGGTATCGACATGCCACCCAAAGGCGGCAATCCGGCTATGACTGAGGAAGATATGTTTAATGTGGTGGCGTTTATCCGCACCCTGCAATAGGCGTGAAGCATATCCTTTCCAGTGTTTTCTTTACACTGGCGCTCTTTGCACTGACGCTGGCCGCTAGCACGGGTGTCCTCTTGCGTTTTGGAATCGTTATGGGGATGCCCGGCTGGGCCAGTAATTTTAGCGCGATTCGTCATGCCCATAGTCACCTCATGTACTTTGGTTGGGTGACTATGGGCATGATGGTGCTGATCTGGCATTATTTACCCCAGCAGACAGGCCGTCCCTTGCCCAAGGGAGTTGGCGTACAGATGGCGGCTAGTGCTGTGCTGGCGTTGCTCAGCTTCCCCGCCTTTTGGTCAAATGGCTATGGGTTGACGCAGATCGGCACGATCGCGCTGCCGTTGGGGGCCATGGTTTCTGGGCTCAATGGGATTCTCTGGTTGGTTTTTGCCGCGCTCTATTGGCGCGCGACGTGGGGATTACCGACGCGTCCGCTAACCATTCAGCTATGGGATTGGGCGATTGTGCTGCTGTGCCTTGCCTTTAGCGGCGCGTTGGGCTTTGTGGGGTTTGTAATGGGCGATAAGGCCAATATTGCGCTCCAACAGATTTTTCTGCATCTCTTTCTCGATCTCTTTGCGGTTGGCTGGTTCAATCTAGCGCTGCTCGGTGTATTGTGGGCTTGGCTTGGCGCGTCGGCGATACCAGATCATTGGCTGCCTACCCGAAGCTTGGCGCTGCTCTTGGTGCCCACTTTTTTGCTTGGCGTGGCTCCGCCTCTGATCTCCCCTACGCTGTTTTGGGTGGCAGCGACGACCAATTTGGGCGCAGCCATATTGCTGGCGTGGCATCTGTCCGCGCTATGGCCGCACCGTGGTCACCTCCCCATGCTGGCCCGGTTTGGATTACTGATCCTGGGTGTACATATTGTCAGCGCACTGTGTGTGATGTGGCCGGGTTTCTGGCAGTGGAGTGCCGGAACGCAGTTGCGTATCTTCTTTCTGCATAACTTTCTGCTGGGGTGGGTGAGTAGTGGCCTGCTGGGCATGGTGGCGGTGACCAACAGGCGGTTGGCGGGCAGTATCAACTGTACATTGACCACGCTATGGATCAGTGGCGTTGGGCTCATGCTGGTAGCGTTGTTGGGCGTGGGGTTCAGTCAGGTTGTTCCCCTACGCACTGCCGATTTGCTCTGGGCTGCGGCATGGAGTAGTATCGGTCCTGCATTGGTTGCACTATGGGTGCTGAGTCAATCATTGTTGGCAAATCGTTCCTGGGCACAGACAAATCGCGAACGCGCGCAGATGGAATCATCACCATGAAAATCTCACTCGAGACGTTGCGTGCCATGGCTTTCTTGCAGGGAGTTGATACCGCCGTATTAACCGAGTTGGCGGACACCGCGCATTGGCGTGAATATGCGCCCAATGCCATTATCTTTTTGGAGGGTGAGACTGCTTCCACGCTCTATTATCTAGAATTTGGCTGGGTCAAGGTAATCAAGAGTACCCTCGATGGTCGTGAACAGACCTTGCGCTTTCTCGCGCCGGGTGAGACATTCAACGATTTGAGTGTCTTTGCCAATCGGCGCAATCCGGCCACGGCCATTGCGCTGGAAGCGGTCGGTGCTTGGCTCATTCCGCGAGAAGCCGTGCTGCGTTTACTCGTGTCGCATCCAGAAGTGGCGATTCATGTGATCGAGAACATTGCGAGCCATGTCATCCACCTTGTCTCGTTGGTGGCTGATCTGTCCCTCCGTTCTGTCGATGCGCGGGTGGCGCGTATGTTGCTGGATGAAGCCACCGCAGATATTATGCCGCGCCAACGTTGGGCCACACAGACCGAACTAGCCGCACGACTGGGCACCGTTCCTGATGTACTGAGCCGCGTCTTGCGTGGCATGGTCGATACAGGTGTCATCACAATGAATCGTTCTGAAATTCGCATTCTTGACCGGCAAACGCTAGAAACCATGGCTATGGTCGAAGTCTGATCGAAAGCGAAAAAATCTCTTTATTGTTGCGGTCATGGCCAAACGATAATAGGATTTTTGATATTGAGCGTAACACCCCCTCTTTTCTTTATTTTCCCAATCCGACAAAAGTCGAATACTGCTCACTATTTGCGTGCTATGCTCTAGCTGTAGCACGCAAATAGTTTTGTTTTCACCTATCATCCCACCCTGCAAGCGAAATTTAAGCGCAATCAGTGGGGAGTGTAGATGGTACGCTTTCCTGAGTAAAGTAGTCATTGCAATGACGCAACAAAAAGCCATGCCGACAATTTTTTATGCAGATACCAAAGCCCAGGCTGTGTTTGGCAAGACGGGACCTCAGCCACGCTTCCTGCTCGACAGTGAGCCATTCCAGGCACTTGTCGTCGGGTTGGAAGCTGGGCAGAAAATCCCCGTCCACCCTGAATCTGCCGCCCTGTATCATATTTTAGAAGGGTCCGGCACGATGACTGTTGACCGCCAGACATTTGCATTACAGCCTGGTGCCACAATCATTGCATTGGATGGTGCTGAACGCGGTATGCAAGCCGACACACGCCTAATCTTTCTGGCTACCAAAGCCGGCTAAATCTCACGAGGTTACATGATGATAAATCCTTATTTTTTGATGACGATGCTCTATCTGTTTGTCGCGGTTCTGGCCGCACTAGATGCGTCGTTTACCAGTTTCAACTTGCTCCCTTGGTTTCAGGGCATACGTTGGTTGCGCATACACTTTATTACCTTGGGTATGTTGACTGAGACACTCTTCGGTGTCTTGCCGCTATTGGTAGCAGCACGCACGGCAAAACCGCGCCCTAGAATGCGCTGGGATATCTGGTTGACGCTCAACGTGGGCTTGGTGATTTTGCTTGCGGGCATCCCAAGCATTAATGGCACCTTGATCCTGACCGGTGGCACGTTGATCTTTGTGGCGGCCACACTTCTGGCCGCGCAACTCTGGCAGATGCGCACGCCCACATCTACCACGGGTAACCAGCATATCAAATTCTATGTTGGTGGGTTAGCCTATCTACTATTGGGGATCATTATTGGCACGGGGCTGTGGCTTGGCTGGAGCGGACCGCTCCACATCAGCATACCGTTGGAAGTACATATCCATGCTAACAATTGGGGCTTTCTATCGCTCGTCTTTGCTGGGCTGCTGATCGACGTGATTCCACACCTAAGCGGTAGCCCGTTGGCAATCCCCAGCACTATTCGCGCAATTTTCTGGGGGATGATGCTGGGCGCGTTGGGGTTAGTCATCGGGCCATGGCTGGGTGGTTCGCTCTGGTTTACGGTGCCGGGATTGGTGTTGCATATTAGTGCCACGATTATGCTGTTGAGCATCACCGCGCGGGCGTTAGTCCAAGGTGGACAGCTGCGGTTCGCTGGCGGTTGGCATCTGCTCACGGCCTATATCTGGATTCTGTTGCCCGTGTTGGTTGCGCCGCTGATCATGCTGGGTGTACCCGGATTCCCAGGCGCGGGGATTGAAGCCACTGCCCCACAAGCCTTGATCTACGGCTGGGTATTGCAATTTGGCTATGCCTTGCTTCCCTACTTTGCCGAGCGCTATCTGGTGGGCAAAGGTACACCCGCTCTGGGCGGTACTTGGCTCAGCCTGGCAGCGGTCAATCTGGGCAGTGCATTGGTGTGGATTAGTATTTTTGTGCTTCCCTGGCAGGATATTTTGCACGGAACGGCCTATCTCTTTTACGTGATCTCTATCATACCCATTATCATACAACTGGGGCGCATTGTACAGCGCAAGTTCGTGGATATCGAAAGCACCTTGCTGGCTCATGGAAGTGACTAGATCGCCAAGTGTCTTACTGTCTCATGTTACGCAGTCCCTCCTGGGAACGCCGGCATCCTGCCGGCCTGCCGCCATTCGATGGCGGCGTTCCCGGTGCGTAACATGAGTTACTGTGTACGTTTACCCGATACCGGCCACATGACCAGTATGTAGACTCGTCCAGTAGCGGAGCCATTAACGCGCGGCAGACTATATAGTCAACTTTGTTATAGTCAATGATCGTCAATTCTGTTGAATCGTTGCGAAATAATTTGATTCGACGCCTGAACAAACAATCCATCGTACGAGGAGAAACTTGTGTACGTTTTTGATTTACACCAGCTAGCCCAGTTTGACGACAACAATCCCCGCGTTCAGCTGATCTCTCGATCCGGTCATGCACGGCAGGTCTTGTTTTCATTTAGTGCAGGCCAAAATCTGCGTGAACATAAGACCAGTAGCCAGATCGCCGTACAAGTTGTCTCTGGTCAGCTGATTTTTACTGCCGAAGGCGAAAGCCGCCAAGTAACACCTGGTCAGCTCATCTTGTTAGAAGCCGATGTGCCGCATAGTGTGCTCGCCGAAAGTGATGCGGTCATCCTGGTTACGATGACCCCAGACCCGCAGCACCATTCATTGGCGGCTGAATTGTTTGACAAAATTCAACCAATCGTTGAATGGTTGCCATAAGCTAAGCGCTTGATAGAGTAGCCCGATACGCCAACTTGATGTGCCAAACCAGGCAAGCCAACTCGATACTGAATGCATTTGACGCCGATTTGAGATCGATTTAGAATGGACGCTACTTTGCGTAGGCTCGAGCAAAAGATGTGCCTTGCTTGGTTTGGCAATCGGTTCCGCTCCCAATGCATCAATAGAGCCTGAACGGCACAGCGTAAAAAGACACAGACCAAAACCCCTGGCAGAAAACTCAGATCGAAAAAACAATGACACCTCCGAATATTCTCTGGCTTTGTACCGATCAGCAGCGCTATGACACAATTGGCGCGTTGAACAATCCGCACATTCGCACTCCTAACATTGATCAGCTTGTGGCCGAAGGGGTTGCTTTTACCCATGCCGTCTGCCAAAGTCCGATTTGTACGCCAAGTCGCGCTAGCTTTTTGACCGGCCAATATGCAAGCACAGTACACGCCTGTACCAATGGCAATGAAACTTGGGCAGACGCTGCACCGCTGGTCACAAAAGTGCTCGCGGATGCGGGCTATGATGGCGGTTTGGTTGGCAAATTGCATCTTTCTGGGGGTGCCGACCGCACAGAACCGCGGCTTGCCAATGATGGCTACCGCTATTTTCAGTTTAGCCATGCCCCGCGCGATAGCTGGCCAGCGGGCCATGATTATGCAGATTGGGTACGCACCCAGGGCTATGATTTTGCTAAATTATGTGAAAATCCAGCCACATTGCCGCCTGCTTTGCATCAGACCACCTGGTGTACGGAAAAATCGATTGACTTTATTGAAGAAGATCATGAGGGGCAGCCCTGGTTTCTCAGTTTCAACCCCTACTATCCCCATCCACCCTTTGCGCCACCCCAGGAATATCGGGAGCGCTACGATCCGGCAACGTTACCGCCGCCGCTCTTCCGTGAGAGTGATCTGGCCGCGCAAGCCAAGCTCGCCGGGGTTGATTTCCAAAGTGTAGTGCGCCGCCCAGAAGAGTTCGATGCCCAAACGGTCAAGGCCATCTACTATGGCATGATCGAAATGGTCGATGAGGGGATTGGTCGGATTTTGGAAGCGTTAGATCGCACAGGGCAACGGGAGAATACACTGATTATCTTTATGAGCGACCACGGCGAGACATTGGGCGATCATGGTCTGCTGCAAAAAGGCTGCCGTTTCTATGAAGGATTGGTCCGTGTACCCTTGATCTTTGCCTGGCGGGGTCATTTTCAGCCAGGATTGGTCAGTGCTGCTTTGGTAGAATTGACTGACGTGGCCCCCACCCTCCTGGAAATCTGCGGCCTACCCCAGCCAGCGCGGATGCAAGGCCGATCGTTGCTTCCCTTACTCAATGGTGCCGTCACCACCCATCGCCAATTTGTGCGGAGTGAATATTATCACACGCTGATGCCGAGTCCTGCTAACGGCTTTGAAGGCAGCTATGGCACCATGTTGCGCACTGATCGCTATAAACTTGCGGTCTATCATGGCCATGGGTGGGGCGAACTCTTTGACTTGCAAGCGGATCCAGATGAATTTGAGAATCGCTGGGATGACCCCGCCTATCAGCAGATTCGGTTCACCCTGCTGCTCCAATGTTGTGATGAACTAGCCTTTGCCGTGGATGTGGGATCAAAGCAGATCATGTCTTCCTGACCCGTGTGTTTCTGACCTGCTTGCGCTTAACGCGAGGACGGGACAGGTGTTGCAATAGAATGAAAATGCTGAAAAACAAACAGGTGCCAAATGTTTTGGCACCTGTTTGTTTTTCTACCCTGCTATGGGTTGTTGCGTTTAATGTGAATCGCGTGGGATAAACGCACCCGATTTGCCGACGAGGAAGTCGAAATCGACCCCTTGATCGGCTTGGAGGACATGCTGGGTATATAACTTCGCGTAGCCACGTTCGGTGTGCGGAACGGCTGGAGCTTGCCACGCGGCGCGGCGACGGGCCAATTCTTCGTCAGACACATCCAGGTGTAACCGGCGATTGGGCACATCCAGCTCGATCATGTCGCCAGTTTGGACCAGGGCCAGTGTACCGCCAATCGCGGCTTCGGGCGCGACATGCAGGATGACGGTGCCAAAGGCGGTGCCACTCATGCGCCCGTCGGAAATGCGTACCATGTCGGTCACGCCTTGTTGCAGGAGCTTGGTGGGGAGGCCCATATTGCCAACTTCGGGCATACCCGGGTAGCCGCTCGGCCCTACATTTTGCATGACCAACACGCACGTTTCGTCGATCTCCAGCGCTGGATCGTCGATGCGGTGGTGATAATCTTCCACATTCGCAAAGACCACGGCCCGTCCGCGATGTTGCATCAGGGCAGGTGATGCGGCAGATGGCTTGATGATCGCACCTTGCTCGCACAAATTGCCGGTGAGCACTGCAATCCCTGCCGCCGGGATTAAGGGTTGATCCAGCGTGGTGATCACGTCGCGATTGTAGCATTGGGCATTGGCAATGTTGTCGCCAATCGTTTTGCCATTGACCGTCATGGCGTCCAGGTGGAGCTTGTCCTGCAATTCTTGCATGACCACCGGCAGACCGCCTGCATAATAGAAATCTTCCATCAAATATTTACCCGATGGCATCAGGTTGACCAGCAGCGGTAAATGGCTGCCCAGGCGATCAAAGTCGTCGAGATCCAGCTTGACCCCAATGCGCCCGGCAATTGCCAGTAGATGGACAACAAAATTGGTCGAGCCGCCAATCGCCGCGTTGACCATAATCGCATTTTCAAAGGCTGCGCGCGTCAAAATTTGCGACAAGCGCAGATCTTCCTTGACCATGGCCACAATCCGATTGCCCGCCACATGCGACAGCCGTTTGCGCCGCGCGTCCGAAGCGGGGATCGCCGCGTTGCTGGGCAATCCCAACCCCAGCGCCTCGACCATACAGGCCATGGTCGAAGCCGTACCCATGGTCATACAGTGGCCATCACTGCGCGACATGCACGCCTCGGCATCTTGATATTCTTCCTGGCTCATGCGGCCCGCGCGCACATCATCGCTGAATTTCCACACGTCTGTGCCGGAACCAATATCGCGCCCACGAAATTTGCCGTTGAGCATGGGCCCGCCCGAAATCACCAACGTGGGCAGATCAACACTGCACGCACCCATGACTGTGGCGGGCGTGGTCTTGTCGCAGCCCGCCAGGATTACTACGCCGTCCAGCGGATTGGCGCGGATACTCTCCTCCACATCCATGCTGGCCAAGTTGCGATAGAGCATAGTCGTGGGGCGCATGAGCGCTTCGCCCAGCGACATCACCGGAAATTCGAGCGGATAGCCGCCCGCTTCATAGACGCCGCGCTTGACCTGCTCGGCCAGAATGCGAAAGTGCCCGTTACAGGGCGTCAGATCCGACCAGGTGTTGCAGATGCCGATGACGGGGCGACCATCAAACATCTGGTCTGGGTGACCCTGATTTTTGATCCAACTGCGATGGATAAAGCCGAGTTGATCGTGCCGGCCAAACCAGGCATCACTGCGTAGTTTGGTAGAATCGTTGTTGCTATGAGCCATGGGTATACCTCGTTCTGTGAATCTTCTGTGAATAAAGTAAGTTAACGGATTCGATTATATCGATTGTGCTGGGCTGTGGTGGAATATAGGTTCTATCTTCTCACCATTCGTGAAATTTGTCCAACCGCCCCACTTTGGGTCTGTTGTTGGAGCCAGTGTATAATGGGGTAGGTAGATTTGCCCCTGCCTGCAATACAATCCCGTACCAGCAGGCGTTCTACAGGAATCGCGTTGATGACAGCTGAAGTGCGAACCAAGCTCTTGCTGGTGGACGATGAAGAATCGATTGTCGCCATGCTCAAAACCTTTCTTGAATTATCGGGTTTTGCCGTAATGACGGCACACACGGGGACTGCAGCCCTGGCGCTTGTCCCCCAATATCAGCCGGATCTGATTGTGTTGGATGTGCTCATGCCGCAACTAGATGGCCGCGAGACCTTACGCCGGTTGCGACGCGGGGGCGATTGGACGCCGGTGATTTTACTGACGCAAGTCACCGGCACGGCAGAGCGGATCATGGCGATTGAAGAAGGCGCCGATGATTATCTCAACAAGCCCTTTGATCCGCAAGAATTGGTGGTGCGCACGCGCGCTGTTTTGCGGCGCACCCAGGCTGGCAAGCAACCCTTGCAAACGGCGCGCCGGTTACGGAGTGGCGTGGTCGTGCTCGATCGCAGTGCGCGGCGCGTCTATGTGGCGGAACAAGAGCAATCTGTAACACCCAAAGCCATTGCCATGTTAGAGCATTTTATGACCCATCCGCATGAGCTGATCAGCCGTGATCAGTTGCTCGATGCCGTGTGGGGATGGGAGAGCGCGATTGGGGAACGGGTGGTAGACACGCGTATTGCCGAGCTACGCAAGATCCTAGGCGATGACCCCGCCGATCCCCAATATATTGAAACTGTACCCGGTGCTGGCTACCGCTACATTGCGCCTGTCGAAACCGTCGCATGAACGGGGCGCGCATCCGGCGCTATGGTCTGCCCATGCTGCTAGGCTTCTTGGGCGTACTCCTCTTATTCCGCGTATTTTTGGGCGATGCCTTTGTAATGGTGCCCGAAGATGGCGATGTCTTGGTGCTGGTCGCGTTGCTGGGACTGGCAATGATTGCTGCGATTCACACCATTGTGCGGATTTCCATGACCCATCTGCGCTTGCGCAGCATGCGCCAGGTGCGAAGCGAAACCCTGGCTGAGCATCGCCGCTTTCTCAGCCGGTTGGACCATGAACTCAAAAATCCATTGACAGCACTGCGCGCTGGTCACAAGACCCTCCTGCTCACGGCGTTGACAGAGCAACAGGTCCAGATTGTGGCAACCATGGAAACAGAAACGGCGCGCCTGAGCCGTCTGGTCACCGAGCTGCGCAAGCTGGCCGAATTGGAGACACAGCCGCTGAATCTTCAATCTATCGGGGTAGAATCCTTTATCAGCACAATTGTGGCTAGCGAGCAAGAGCGCTTTGCCGCAGGGCAATTGCGGTTGCTGAGCACTGTCGAAGGGGCGCAGGCGGTCTGGCGCTTGGATGACGATCTGTTGGCGGTAGCGATTCACAATCTGCTGGATAACGCCTTCAAATATTCACCGCCGCTCAGCACGGTGCAGTTGGCGGTGTCGGCTGGGCAAGAACTGATCATTCAGGTGATTGATCAGGGAATTGGCATTCCGCCCGATGCCCTGCCCCACATTTGGGAGGAACTCTATCGCGCGCCACAACTGGCAAAGATTGCGGGCAATGGCATTGGGCTGGCATTGGTGCGCGCGATTGTGGAACATCACAACGGCATCATCGACATCCAGAGTGCGGTGGGCCAAGGAACGACTGTGACACTGCGTTTGCCCGCGGGTTCGAGCTAGCGCTGTCCCAACCTTGACATGGCATGTGTCAGAAGCTGAACACAAACGGCATCATGCTGTGACAACGCTCCGGTAAACTGGCTGTAGGCGTTTGAGTAGACGCTCAAGTACGAAGTACATAACTGAGCAAACAGCCAAGTTTCAGAAGGAGTAACGCACATGAAGTCTAAGATTCAGATCGGCATTGCCATTTTGGTAATCGTTGGGGTCAGCTATTGGGCCTACACTTCGTTACAAACCTACGCGTACACTGGATCAGGGATTATGTTCCCTGTTGGCGGCGGCCATGTCGTGATCCGCAATACGGGCGACGACGCCATTCCGATTGAAATGCGCGCCGAAAGTCGCACAACGATTTTTCGGGTTGCGAGCGCCGAGTTGGGGCTGGCCGAATCCGCCCGCCGTGTGGGCAGTGGCCGCGATGCCTATTATGCCGTGAAGTTTGACCTGCCACCGGGCCAAGCCCGGATCGACGTGACACGCGGCAATGGAATCCAGTTGATTACCCGTTCGGATACGCCAGTTGAAGCCACGATTACGCCGCTGGCGGCCAACACCATCCGCTGGATTCTTGGGCTGACAGCTGTCGCCATTGTCGGTTCGCTCTACTATATTTCCAAAGCACTGGATCACAGCTGGTTGAGTGCGCTGCGTGGCAAAAGTGTGAAAGGCGGATTGCCTGCCACGGCCAGCCGCTAACTATTCTTTGCTTGGCTGAAGGATAACGACTGAGATAACCTTAGTCGTTATCTTTCAGCCAAGCTGCTAGTAAGGGTATTGTATGATGAATTCCGACCCAGGTCAGTTTCTCAATCGACTTGTCGTTGCCGCGCTCACGGTTTTTGTCACCGTGAGTCTCTTGTTGGCGGCATTTATCGTGCGCGAGATCTGGTTACAACAGCGCATTGCTGCCCTCAGCGTCAACTTGCAAGACAATCTGGCGGATCTGACCGAGACGGCAGAAGAGATGCAGAGTGATTTGTCGGAGATCCGCACCACCACCGACGAAGGGCAACAACTGGAAAACTTGGGCGAAGTCACCAAATTGTTGACGGATGTCGATGAACAACTGGAATCGATTGAGCAAGAGATCGATAAGGTCACAACCATTCTAGATGATGAGAACACAGAGCCCATGGGCGACCATGCTGCGCTTGCCCCTGTGGCTGATCGCGCCGATCGAGTCTTTACCATCTTTGCCGTGCTAACCAGCATTACGGGCATTGTGATTGCGATTTTTCTGGGCATGGCAACCCGTGTGCAGGAACGGTTGCCTATGCCAGAAAGCCGCCAGCGCTAGGCTACGCAACCGCGGCTGTGGCAACTGCTCCTCCGGCAAGCAATGTGTGGATCTCATCGGCACTGTAGCCTGCCTCCAATAAAATCGCGTTTGTATGTTCCCCAAGCAAGGGTGCGCCATGACGCACACTGCCAGGCGTATCCGAAAATTTCACCGGCAATCCCAACGTTTTGACCTTGCCCGCGCGACTGTGCTCCACCTCAACCACCATCTCGCGCGCCAGCGTTTGTGGGTCGGCGTGCATTTCGGCCACCGAGAGTACTGGGCCCGCAGGCAGGCCAATCTTGGCAAAGATCGTTAGCCATGTAGCTGTAGTCTGCTGCGTAAAGTAGGGCGCGAGCAAGTTGACGAGCGTGGGCAAATTGGTAAGCCGACCGGCATTGTCCAAAAAGCGCGGATCAGTCCCCAGCGCTTCGGCATCCAATGCCTTGATCAACTTTTCCCAATTGGCTTGATTGGCCGCCCCCACATTGATCCAGCCGTCCTGCGTCTGAAAGGCTTGATAGGG
>Ga0105049_10003217_pt1 | contig 19334 bp, 16 predicted proteins | sample MAT06_FD_78087 | JGI IMG/M metagenome (GOLD analysis project Ga0105049, IMG submission 78087) | Freshwater microbial communities from Lake Fryxell liftoff mats and glacier meltwater in Antarctica - MAT-06 | ecosystem: Environmental > Aquatic > Freshwater > Ice > Liftoff microbial mat | place...
CGAGCAACTGCACAGCGCCGCGCAGATTGCCGACAAATTCGCCGGGCGGGTTGCCGAAATTGGAATAGGACAGAAAGGCGACGCGCGGCACCTGGCCCAGACGTCGCGCCACTGCCGCCGTCTGTTCGGCAATGTCGGCGAGCTGGGTCGCATCTGGACGTTCGGTGACGGTGGTATCGGCGATGAAGATGGTTTCCGATTTGCCGACGATCATATGGATGCCAAACGGGCGATGGCCATCGGACGGGTCGATGACCTGGCGGATCTGGCGATAAGTGGTGGCGAAATTGCGGGTGATCCCCGAAATCATCAGGTCGGCTTCGCCCAGTTCGACAAGCATGGCGCCAAAGATATTGCGTTCATGGTTGACCATGCGCTGCACATCGCGGAGCAGATGGCCGCGGCGTTGCTGGCGTTCATACAAGCGTTGCGCCATGCGCGGCACCAGCGGGCTGGTGCTGCTGTTGTGGATTTCATAGGAAGCCACGTCGGGGACCCCGATTTTGGCCAGGCCTGCGCGCACCGGGCCTTCGCGGCCGACGAGCACCGGCTCGCCATAGCCCGAATTGCGGTAATTGACGGCAGCGCGCAGCACGACTTCCTGTTCGGCTTCGGCAAAGACACAGCGGCGCGGTCGTTGCTGCGCGGCCTCCACGGCGCCGGCGAGGATCGAATTCGTCGGGTTCAGCCGCGAGCGCAGTTCGTGGCGATAGGCCGCTTCGTCGAAGAACGGTTTTTTCGCGACGCCCGAGGCCATGGCGGCCTTGGCGACCGCAGTGGGGATTTCTTCGATAAGGCGCGGGTCGAACGGCGCAGGAATGATATATTCGGGGCCGAAATTGCGAGTCATGCCGCCATAGGCAGCGGCGACTTCATCGGGCACCTGCATGCGCGCCAGCGCGGCAATGGCGTTGGCGGCGGCCAGTTTCATTTCTTCGTTGATCGCGGTCGCGCGCACATCCAGCGCACCGCGAAACAGATAGGGGAAACACAGGACATTGTTGACCTGGTTGGGATAATCGCTGCGCCCGGTGGCAACGATCGCATCGCTGCGCACCTTTGCGACATCTTCCGGCGTGATTTCCGGGTCGGGGTTGGCCATGGCAAAAATGATCGGGTTCTTCGCCATCGAAGCGACCATCGCCGGGCTGACCGCGCCCTTTTTCGACAGGCCCAGAAAGATATCGGCGCCGACCATGGCTTCTTCCAATGTCCGGTCGTCGGTTTTCGCGGCATGGCCCGATTTCCACTGGTTCATGCCATTGGTGCGGCCCTGGTATATGACGCCGTTGGTGTCGCACATCAGGACATGCCTGACGCCATAGGCCTTGATCAATTCGGTACAGGCGATCGCGGCGGCGCCGGCGCCGTTGACGACCATCTTGACGTCTTCGGCCTTGCGGCCGGTGAGGTGCAGCGCGTTGATAAGGCCAGCGGCGGCAACGATGGCGGTGCCATGCTGGTCATCGTGAAAGACCGGGATGTTCATCCGTTCCTTCAGCGTGGTTTCGATGATGAAGCATTCGGGCGCCTTGATGTCTTCAAGATTGATGCCGCCAAAGCTGGGTTCCATCAGTTCGACGGCGTCGATGAAGCGGGTGACGTCTTCGGTGTCGAGTTCGATGTCGATCGAATCGATATCGGCAAAGCGCTTGAACAGCACGGCCTTGCCTTCCATCACCGGCTTTGACGCCAGCGCACCGAGATTGCCCAGGCCCAGGATGGCCGTGCCGTTGGTGATCACCGCGACAAGGTTGCCCTTGATCGTGTAATCATAAGCGGCATCGGGATCGGCGGCGATGGCGCGCACCGGCGCTGCCACCCCTGGCGAATAGGCAAGCGACAGGTCGCGCTGGGTCGCCATCGGCTTGGAAGCGACAATATCGATCTTGCCGGGGCGTCCCATGCGGTGAAAGGCAAGCGCCTCGCGATCCCCGAAATCGCTCTTTTCCGAATCGGACGTGCGTTCGCTGGACATGTTCTGGATCCCCACTTCTGCGGAAACGATAAGTGTCGCACCCGGCAGTCGCAAGCGAAACTGTTTTTCAAGGTGCGATTGCGCGCTGCGGTTGCTTCCCGCCGCCCCGGAAGGGCGCTAACAGTCGCGGGTGACCCTGGTTCCCGCCCCTGCTGCATTTGCCCCGGCATCTCCGATGATAGCGCAATATCTGGCGCTGAAGGACGAAGCCCCCGATTGCCTGTTGTTTTTTCGGATGGGCGATTTCTACGAAATGTTTTTCGATGATGCCGCCGCCGCCGCCGCGACGCTTGATATTGCGTTGACGAAACGCGGCGAACACGCCGGCGTGCCGATCCCGATGTGCGGCGTGCCCGTCCATGCCGCCGACGCCTATCTGGCGCGGTTGATCAAGGGTGGCCACCGCGTCGCCATTGCCGAACAGATGGAAGACCCGGCCGAAGCCAAAAAGCGTCCGGGCAAATCGATCGTGCGCCGCGCCATTACGCGCATCGTTACGCCGGGAACGCTGACCGAGGCGCAACTGCTCGATCCCAAGCGGTCGAACTGGCTGGTGGCAGTCGCGCCGGGCAATCCGGCTGGCCTCGCCTGGTGCGACCTTTCGACGGGCGTCTTTGCGACGCGCGCCTGTACGGGAGCAGAGCTTTTTGCCGAACTGGCGCGGCTGGCGCCTGCCGAACTGATTGCGCCGGATGGCTGGGTGGCGGATGGTTGGGCCGGCGTGGTGGCAACGCCGCGGCCGCTGCTGGACTTTACAGCGGTGCGCGGCGAGGCGGGGCTCAAGGCGCGCTTTGGCGTCGCGACGCTCGATGGCTTTGGCCGCTTCAGCGCCGCCGAAATCGCCGCTGCCGGCGCCTTGATGGCTTATGTCGAGGCGACGGCCAAGAGCGCCGTGCCGTTGCTGGCGCCGCCGCGGCCTGAACTGCCGGGCAGTACGATGGCGATCGATGCCGCCACCCGCGCCAGCCTGGAACTGGCGCGCGGCGCCGGTGGTGGCCGCGCCGGCAGCCTGGAGGCGGTGGTTGACCGCACCGTCACGGCGAGCGGCGGGCGGTTGCTGGCGGCGGACCTGTCGGCGCCGCTGACCGATGCTGTCGCGATTGCTGCTCGCCTCGATCTGGTTGGCTGGTTTGCCGATGACGGCGTGCGCCGCAGCCGGGTGCGAGATGCGCTGGCCGCCATGCCCGATGTGGCGAGAGCCTTGGGGCGGCTCGCGGTCGGGCGCTGGACCCCGCGTGATCTGGCACAACTGCGCGACGGGCTGGCGCTGGCGCTGGCGCTCAAGTCGCATTTGTCCGAACCGGCGCTGGTGAAGGCGCCGCTGCTGATCGAAACGCTGGCGGGCATCGGCGCGCATGGCGGGCTGGTCGAAGCCTTGCGCCGGGCGCTGGTTGCGGAACCGCCGCACGATGCTGCCGCCGGCGGGGCGATTGCGCCGGGGTATGACGCCGCGCTTGATACGCTGCGCGATACGGCCCGCGATGGGCGCAGCGCGGTCATTGCACTGGAAACCCGGCTGCGCGGCGAAACCGGGGTGGCGGCGCTCAAGATCCGCCACAATGGCGTGCTGGGCTATCATATTGAAATCGCGGCGCGCTTTGCTGATCCGCTGCTGCGCGCCGATTCGGGGTTGATTCACCGCCAGACCCTTGCCGGCGTGGTGCGCTTTGGCAGTACCGACCTGTCGGCGCTGGCAGCGACGATCGCTCAGGCCGGCGACCATGCGATCGCTGCCGAAGCCGCGCATCTGGAGGAATTGCGCGCAGCTGTGCTTGTCGATTCAGCGGCAATCGGCGCGACCGCAGCGGCGCTGGCGCGGATCGACGTCGCAACGGCGCTCGCTGAACTGGCAACGGCGGAAAACTGGGTGCGGCCGCACATCGATTCGACCAGTGCCTTTCATATCGAAGCCGGGCGTCACCCGGTGGTCGAAGCCGCGGTCAAGGCCGCTCGCGGGCGGTTCGTCGCCAATGATTGCGATCTGTCCGCCGATGCCCGGCTCTGGCTTGTCACCGGTCCCAACATGGCCGGTAAATCGACCTTTCTGCGCCAGAACGCGCTTATCGCGGTGCTGGCCCAGGCCGGCAGCTTCGTGCCGGCGAAATCGGCACACATCGGTGTTGTCGATCGGCTTTACAGCCGGGTCGGCGCCGCCGATGATCTCGCGCAGGGGCGGTCGACTTTCATGGTGGAAATGGTCGAAACCGCCGCCATACTGTCGGGCGCCACTGATCGCAGCCTCGTTATTCTCGATGAAGTCGGGCGCGGCACCAGCACCTATGATGGCCTTGCCATTGCCTGGGCGGTGCTGGAGGCAGTGCATGACGACCTGCGCTGCCGCTGCTTGTTCGCCACCCATTACCACGAACTGGTGCCGCTAAAGGAAAAGCTGAAAAGCCTGTTTACCGTCACCGTGTCGGCGCGCGAATGGAAGGGCGATCTGGTGTTCCTCCACCAGGTCGTGCCCGGCGCTGCCGATAAAAGCTATGGCCTCGCCGTCGCTCGCCTCGCTGGCGTCCCCGCCCCGGTCCTCGCCCGCGCCCGCGGCGTGCTGGCGCGGCTGGAGGCCAACCGCGACCGCACCGGCGGAATTGCTGCAGGCCTCACCGACTTGCCCCTGTTCGGCGCTGCCGAACCGCAGCAACCGACCGACGCGCTGCGCCACCGCCTGTCCGTCATCGATCCCGACGCCATTACGCCGCGCGAAGCCCTCGACCTGATCGGCGAACTAAAGGCTCTGGCGGCGGATACTGGCGGTAGCTAGCCTTCCGACATGGATATTGCCACCCCACCGCCAGTGCCCGCCGGCTTTGAACCTCGCCCCCGCCGCAGCCAGGTCACCGCGGGCTGGGAGCCGCTTTACGTCCGTCTCACCCCCGAAGCGCAGATCATCGGGCTGTATCTGGCGGCAGTGCATTGCAACAGTTTCGGACTGATGCACGGCGGTGTCATCGCCACTCTCGCCGACAGCGCCATGGCCAACAGCGTCGGCCGCCACTACGACCACCCGGTCTTGCCCGTTACCACCAACCTTTCGGTCGATTACATCGGCGCCGCAAAGCGCGGGCAATGGGTCGATTTCACAACCGTTTTTGTAAAGGCAAGAAAGACCATCGCCTTTGCCTCGCTCTTTGTCCACGCCGATGGCGAACCCGTCGCCCGCGCCAATGCCACCTTCCGGGTCACGCCGCGATGAAGGCACCTCCACGCCGCAGCGGAATCGAATAATGTGGCCACTTCTCGGCATCGCCGTCGTCGTCGTCGGCTTTGCGCTGCGCTTCAACCCGCTGGTCGTCATCATTACTGCTGCGCTCACCAGCGGCATTGCCGCCGGACTTGATCTGCCCGCCGTCATCGCCGCGCTGGGCAAGGCCTTCAACACCAATCGCTACGTCAGCGCGCCCTGGATTATCCTGCCGGTAATCGGCCTGCTCGAACGCGCCGGCCTGCGCGAGCGCGCCCGCACCGTCATTGCCGGTGTCGCCGGCGCCACCACCGGTCGGCTGCTGCTCGCCTATCTGCTGTTGCGGCAGTTGACAGCGGCGCTGGGGCTTACCGGCATCGCCGGCCATGCCCAGACAGTGCGGCCGCTGCTGGCGCCAATGGCCGAAGCCGCCGCCGCCGCCGCTGATCCCGCCATTACCGATGAAGACCGGCAAAAGGTGCGCGCCCTTGCCGCCGCTACCGACAATGTCGGGGTGTTTTTTGGCGAAGACATCTTTCTCGCTGTTGCCTCCATCCTGCTCATCAAGGGCTTTCTCGAAACCAGCGGCATCATCGTCTCGCCGCTGCAACTCTCGGTCTGGGCGATCCCAACGGCCATTGCCGCTTTTCTGGTGCATGGCTTCCGCCTGCTTCGCCACGACCGGCTGGCCCGCCGCAAGGCCGTCGCCAAATGATTGGCCTCGCTTTTCTCTACACCGTTGCCGGGCTGCTCTTTGCCGGCTGGGCGCTGCTCACCCTCGCCGATCGCCGCCACCCGAAACGCATCGGCAGCGCCGCCTTCTGGGGGCTGCTCGCGCTCAGCTTCCTCGCAGGCGACGCGCTCGGCGATTTAGGTAACGGCCTGCTTGTCCTGGCGCTCGTCGCCATCGCCGGCACTGGCCAACTGGCGCGCGGCAGCGAATCCACCACCGATAATGCCGATCGCGCGGCCAGCGCTCGCCACCACGGCAACCGCCTCTTCCTGCCGGCGCTGATCGTTCCTGCCACAGCGCTCATCGGTACGTTTGCCTTCAAAGGTATCACCATCGCCGGCGTGCCGCTGTTCGATCCGAAACAACTGACTTTGGTCTCGCTGGCGCTCGGTGTGATCATTGCCATCGCCGTGCTGATGCTCTGGTTGCGCCCGCCGCTGGCGGCACCCATTGAAGAAGGCCGCCGCCTCGTCGATGCCATCGGCTGGGCGATCATCCTGCCGCAACTGCTTGCCAGCCTGGGTGCCGTGTTCGCCCTTGCCGGCATCGGCGGCATTATCGGCGGCCTCGCCGGCACCATTATTCCGGAAGGCTCACGCTTCCTTGCCGTGCTGGTGTTCACGCTCGGCATGGCCGGCTTTACCATCATCATGGGCAATGCCTTTGCTGCCTTTCCGGTGATGATGGCGGCGGTCGGCCTGCCGGTGCTGGTGGTCAAATTGGCGGGTGACCCGGCGATCGTCGCGGCGATCGGCATGCTCGCGGGCTTTTGCGGCACGTTGCTGACGCCGATGGCGGCGAATTTCAACATCGTGCCGGCGGCGCTGCTCGAACTGGATGATCGCAACGCCGTCATCAAGGCGCAGGTGGCCACCGCACTGCCGCTGCTGGCGATCAACACATTGCTTATCTGGGGATTGGCATTTCGATGATCATGGACGAAGCGATAGCGGGCAAGATGGCGGGCATCGCGCTCGGCCATATCACCCGCGAATATCCGCACAAGCTCGATCATGTGCTGGAAGATGATGGCGATGCGCTGACGCCGCGCGCGCTCCACCCGGTATTTTTCGGCAGTTTCGATTGGCATAGCTGTGTCCATGGCTGGTGGTTGCTGCTGCACCTGCTGCGGCGTTTTCCGGGCCATACCGCCGTCGCTGAAACTCGGACGCTGGCGGCGCAGCTGTTCACGGCGGAAAATATTGGCGTGGAATGCACCTATCTCGAACGGCCGTCGTCGCGGGGGTTCGAACGGCCCTATGGCTGGGGCTGGCTGCTGGCGTTGCATGACGAAGCGGCGCAGCATGATGATCCGGCGCTGGCCACAGTACTCGCGCCGCTCGCGCGGGCCTTTGCCGAACGCTTCCACGCTTTTTTGCCGCTGCAAACCTATCCGATCCGCACCGGCGCGCACGGCAATAGCGCCTTTGCCCTGGCGATCAGCCTGGGCTGGGCGCGGCGCTTCGATCCGGCGCTGCTGGCGTTGATCTTGGCGCGCGCGCAGGATTGGTTCGGCGCCGATGCCGATGCGCGGGCGTGGGAGCCCGATGGCGATGCGTTCCTGTCCCCCACGCTCTGCGAAGCGCTGCTGATGGCGCGGCTGTTGCCGGGGGATGATTTTCGCGGCTGGTTCGCTGCCTTTCTGCCCCACGCTGCCGCCCGCCAGCCCGCCAGCCTGTTCACAGCGGCTGCGGTGAGCGACCGCAGCGACGGCAAGATCGCCCATCTCGACGGCCTGAACCTCAGCCGCGCCTGGTGTTGGCACGGCATCGCCGCAGCGCTCGCGGCCGATGATGCGGCGCGCGGTGTGATCACCGCCACCGCCGACGCCCATCTGGCGGCGGGCCTGCCGCACATCGCCGGTGATTATGCCGGCGAACATTGGCTGGCAACGTTCGCGCTGCTGGCTTTGGGCGGCGTGTAATCAATAGCGGAAGATTAATGCCTGCGTCGCCGCGGGCCGGTGCCGATTTAACGCAAGATGCTTTAGCGCCGCAACTTTACCAGTGCCGTATCGAGCGACTGGAGAAAGCGCGAGCGGTCCGACTTTGAAAACGTCCCCGGTCCGCCGGGCACCACGTCGCCGCCGGCGCGCAGGTCGGCCATGATGGCGCGGACGGCGATGGCGGCGCCGATCGAGCTTGTCGTGAAGGCGCGGCCGTTATGGGCAAGGACGGTCGCGCCGGCCTTCAGGCAGCGGTCGGCGAGCAATATGTCGCCGGTGATGACGAGTGTGTCGGCGTTGGCCTCCGAGGCGATCCAGTCATCGGCGGCATCAAAGGCGGCCGACACGATCATCTGTGTGATGAACGGGTGGCCGGGCAGGCGCACGCCGCTGTTGCTCACCACGACTGCCGGCACGCCGTGGCGGACGGCGACGCGGTAGATTTCATCCTTTACCGGGCAGGCGTCGGCATCAACCAATATGCGCGCCATCTACAGCGTATCGGCGATGCGCGTTGCCAACCGGGTTGCGACATCGATCTTGCTGGCGGCGCCCCAATCTTCGCGGCCGGCATGGGTGATGAGGTGGACATGGGTGCGGTCTTCACCGAATACGCCTTCCGAGACGTCGTTGGCGACAATCCAGTCGGCGCCTTTTTTGGCAAGCTTTGCCGTCGCATGGGCGATCAGATCATCGGTTTCGGCGGCAAAGCCGATCACCAGCGCCGGCCGGTTGACCGCATGGCCGGTAGTGGCGAGGATATCGGGGTTTTCTACCAAATTGATCGGCGGCGGCGCGCCTCGGGATTTCTTCAACTTGGAAATCGCCGGTTCGACATGCCAGTCGGCGACTGCGGCAACCATGATCGCGGCATCGGCGGGCAGCGCGGCGGCGACGGCAGCAGCCATTTCGCGCGCGCTGATGACATCAATGCGGGTGACGCCCGGCGGGGTGGCCAACGCCACCGGGCCCGACACCAGCGTTACCCGCGCGCCTTCGGCGGCCAGCGCTGCGGCAATGGCATAGCCTTGCTTGCCCGATGATCGGTTGCCGATATAGCGCACCGGATCAATGGCTTCGTGCGTCGGTCCGGCGGTGACCAGCATGTGCCGGCCGGCGAGGCGGTGCGTCCGGCCGCTGAGCGCATCGGCGATCGCCGCCATGATGGCGGAGACTTCGGGCAAGCGGCCGGGGCCGGTTTCGCCGCAAGCCATGGCGCCGCTGTCGGGTTCGAGCACTGTCACGCCATCAGCACGCAGGGTTGCGACATTGCGGCGGGTGGCGGGGTGGAGCCACATCCGCACATTCATCGCCGGGACCATCACGACCGGCGTGTCGGTGGCGAGCAGCAAAGTCGCGGCGAGATCATCGGCCTGGCCGGTGGCGGCGCGCGCCATGATATCGGCTGTGGCGGGGCAGACGACAATCAGGTCGGCCGATCGCGACAGGGCGATATGGCCCATGGTCGCTTCGGCCTCCAGATCCCACAGCGACGTGCGTACCGGCGCTTCGGCGAGCGCCGACAGGCTGAGCGGCGTGACAAAGCGCGCGCCGCCATCGGTAAGCACCGGGGTGACGCTCGCCCCGGCGCGTCGCAATTCGCGCACCAGTTCGAGCGATTTATAGGCAGCGATACCGCCGCCAACGATAAGGAGGATGGTCTTGCCCTGCATGTCGCCTGCTTAGCGCGGCGCAGGGTGCTTTGTCGAACTGCCGGGCGCTCTAGCCCAGCCAATACACCGCCGCCGCGCCAGCGCCGGCCGCCAGCAGCAGCCAGGACGTTGACCAGCCAGCAGCGCCGCCGCGCATCGGCAGCGGTGGCAGGGGCGGGCCTTCGGGGGCAGCGCCGGGGATCGGGCTGCTGGCAACCCATTGCCGCATCAGCCGCGGCAGTTGCGACAGGGCGCGGACATTTTCGACCAGCCGGTCGGCCAGAATCGCTTCCGGCCCCATTTCGTCGCGTACCCAGTCGCGCACATAGGGTTCGGCGACTTCCCACATGTTGACGTGCGGATCGAGTGTCAGCGCGACGCCTTCGACCATCACCATGGTTTTTTGCAACAGCAGCAGGTGCGGCTGGACCGCCATGTCGAAACTGCGCGTGATGGCGAACAGGCCATCGAGCAGCTGCGTGATGTTGACGTCCTTGGCGCGCTTGCCGCGGATCGGTTCGCCAACGGCCCTTAACGCGGTGGCAAAGGCGCCGACATTATGGTGCGGCGGCACATAGCCGGCTTCGAAATGGATTTCGGCAACGCGGGCGTAATTGCCGGTGACCAGCCCGAACAGAATCTCGGCAAGATACATGCGGGCGCGGCGATTGATCCGCCCCATGATGCCGAAATCGATGACGCCGAGCCGCGCGCCATGGCCATCCTGTGGCGGGATGACGAACAGATTGCCCTGGTGCATGTCGGCGTGGAAAAAGCCATTGGCGATGGCCTGCGCCAGAAAGCCATGGACGAGGACTTCGGCAAGCTTGCGTCGGTCGAAATCCAGCGCTGCCAGCGCCGCAATGTCGCCCATCTTGATGCCGTCGATCCAGTCGATGACCAGCACGCGGCGCGATGAGCGGGCCCAATCGATGCCGGGGATGACGAAATCGGGCTCGCCCTGCACGGCTTCGGCGAGTTCGGAGGCGTTGGAGGCTTCGCGGCGCAGATCGAGCTCGGCCTCGGTCCAGCCCTTGAAGGTGGCGATGACGGCGCGCGGTCGCAGCCGGGCAAATTCGCCGCCGAGCAGTTCGATATGGCCGGCAGCCCATTGATAGGTGTCGATCGCATCGGCCAGCATCGCCTCGATGCCGGGGCGCAGCATCTTGATGGCGACGTGGCGGCCATCGCTGGTCACGCCGCGATGCACCTGCGCCATCGAGGCAGCGCCGATGGCGACGGGATCGATCGAGGTGAAATGCAGCCGCCAGTCACCGCCGGACAGGCTGGCGTTGAGCACGGCTTCCATCGCGGCAAAGGGCAGGGGGGGCAGCGAATCCTGCAAGCGCACGAGATCGGCGGTCGCCTCCGGCCCGATCAGGTCGGGGCGGGTGGCGAGCGCCTGGCCGAGCTTGACAGCTGCGGGGCCAACGGCACCCAGCCCGGCGGCGAAATCGGGCGTGACCGGCGCGCCGGTGCCAATGCGGGCGACACGCGCAACGGCCCGGATGGCAAAGGGTGCTTTTGCGCTTTCAAACGGCCGCAGGGCGCCGTGCCGGGCGAGGCGACGGCCCCAGACGAGCATGCGCCAGAGATGGGTGACGGCCGTGGTCATGGTGCTGGCTTATATCTTCCAGCCACTGTGGATTGCCACTGCACCGCCGAGTATCGGGCGATACTTCACATTGCCGAAGCCTGCGGCGCCGATCATCGCGGCGAAATCTGGCATCTTGGGAAACCGCCGGATCGATTCGATGAGGTAGCGATAGCTGTCACCATCCTTGGCGACGACTTCGCCGATGCGCGGCACCAGATGTTCGGAATAGGCATCATAAGCGGCGCCAAAACCGGGCCATTGGGTGGTCGAAAATTCAAGGCAGAAAAACCGCCCGCCGAATTTGAGGACGCGGTGTGCTTCCTTCAGCGCCGCCGGGATATCGGTGACGTTGCGGATGCCAAAGGCGATTGTATAGGCATCGAAGCTGCGATCGGCGAACGACAGGTTTTCGGCATTTTCCTCGCGCCATTCGAGCCCGGCGAGGCGCTTTTTTTCAGCGCGTTCGCGGCCGACGGCGAGCATTTCGGGGTTGATATCGGCGACCGTTACCGCGGCGCCGGCAGCCGCAATGCGAAAGGCGATGTCACCGGTGCCACCTGCCATGTCGAGAATATGTTCGCCGGCGCGGGGTTTCAGTGCGCGGACGAAATCATCCTTCCAGACACGGTGCATCCCCGCCGACATCAGGTCGTTCATTACGTCATAGCGTTTGGCGACCGAGGCAAAGACTTCGCCGACCCGGCGGGTCTTTTCCGCAGGGTCGACATCTTCATAGCCGAAGCTGACGGTTTTTTGCGCGGTATCAGTCATGCGAAGCGTCGTAACGAACAGTTGGCACAACAGCAAACGCGCCATATGTCACGTCACATGCCCGAGCTCCCTGAAGTTGAAACCGTCATGCGCGGCCTCGCCCCGGTCTGGATGCGGCAGCAATTTGCACGCGTGACGCTCAACCGCGCCGATCTGCGCCGGCCGTTTCCCGATGGGTTGGGGCAAAGGCTGACCGGCGCGACGGTCATCGCCTGTCGGCGGCGGGCGAAATACGGCCTCATCGATACCGATCGCGGTGACACGATGGTGCTGCATCTGGGCATGTCGGGGCGGATGCGAGTCGACCCGGGCGAGATCGGCAAGCATGACCATGTGGTGTTCGAAACCGGCAATGGGCGCGTTGTCGCCTTCAACGATGCCCGGCGCTTTGGGTCGCTCGATCTGGTGGAGACCGCGACTGCCGAGTCGCATCCGTTGCTGGCCGGCATTGGGCCGGAACCTCTGGGGCCGGATTTTGGGCTGGCACTGCTGGCGGGGGCCTTTGCCGATCGGGTGGCGCCGGCCAAGGCGTTGCTGCTCGACCAGCGGATCATCGCGGGCCTTGGCAATATCTATGTCTGCGAAGCGTTGTTTCGCGCCGGCATCCACCCGGCGCGGGCCGGCGGCACGGTGGCGCGGGCGCGGCTGCAGGCGCTGGCCGCCGCGGTGCCGCTGGTGCTGCATGAAGCGATCGCGGCGGGGGGGTCATCCTTGCGCGATCATGCAGCGCCCGATGGCACGCTGGGCTATTTCCAGAAAACATTTTCGGTTTATGGGCAGGAGGGCAAGGCTTGCCCCGCCTGTGCGACGCCGGTGGAACGGATTGTGCAGTCGGGACGATCGAGTTTCTTCTGCCCCCGGTGCCAACGCTAGTTGACCGAATCTTCCATCGCCGCTATGCGCCTCCCCTTCCGGTGGAGGGTTTCCCGCTGCCGTTCCGGTGTTGTGCCGGGAACCCGCCAAGTAACCGATTCAGATTTATAGGACGAACATGGCCAATACGCCCCAGGCTGAAAAGCGCATCCGCCGCAACGACCGCCGCGCCGAAATCAACAAGGCGCGAGTCAGCCGCATCCGCACCTTCGTCAAGAAGGTCGAATCGACCATTGCCGGCGGTGATGCCGTTGCTGCTGCTGCCGCGCTTGCTGCGGCCCAGCCCGAAATGATGCGCGGCGTATCGAAGGGTGTGCTTCACAAGAACACTGTTGCCCGCAAGATTTCGCGGCTTGCCAAGCGCGCCAAGGCGCTCGCGACGGCTTGAGTTTCTCGCAGCGGGCACCAGCCCGCAGTGAGGTCAGGACGGAACAATGGCGCAAGGGTTACCCTTGCGCCATTTTGCTTGTCTGCGACAGGGTCTGCAACAGGACCTGCAATTCGGGATAATATGTTGGCTGGGCAATCCAGTGGGGTCGAATCGACCGGGGCGAGCCAATGGCGAATCACGCACCGGTGACTGCTGTCGCGATTCGCCGGGTTGTTGCGGCTGCTGACGGCGCCCCGACGGCGACAAAAGACCTGATTTACGACATTGTAAAATTTGTGATCGGCGCCGTATCGCTGCGAGCCGGACGCAGGCTGCCGAATCGGTACGTTCGGGCGGTGATTATTACTGCGCTTAATCAAGGTGTTGGCGGTCGCGAATCGCCGGCTGTCATGGAACGGTCATCATATTGTCACGAAAAATCAGCGCCTTGGCCTGGGGATGGAGTGAATTGGCCGATAATCGTGTCAACGGAATTATTTCGATTCTGCGCAGATTCTCATGCTTGCTTGCAGCGGTCCGGGTTGCTTATCTGATCTCCGATTTCGCGGCTTTGCGGCTCGCTTCGGTGGCCACAGCTTGATCGGCATTTTGGGAGATTCCAGGCGTGGCTGTTGCTGCGACAGGGTCATATTGCCCGTGCGCTGGCACGGGCAACCCGGCATGCGTCGGCATGTGAAAACGATGTGTTGTGGTCGGCGTGAAACGGTCCGGACTTCCGCAAACGGGGGGCGGGCGGGACAATAGGGAGGGCGTGGTTCGTGTCATCGGCGGCAATTTCGACATCGCAGACCCGTCCGCTTGCAGCCCGCGCGCCCGGCTGGTCGGCACCGTCGCCGCGCTGCGACGATGCCGACATCGCTGCCTGGGCCCGGGTGCGCGCTGCGCTGCGGGTCGAAACCGGTGACCGCAATTTCGACACCTGGCTGGCGCCGCTGGCGCTGCTCGCCGCGAATGGCGACCGTGTGACACTGGCCGCGCCTTCAGCGTTTCTGGCTGACTGGGTCGCTGGCAATTTTGCCGATAAACTGCGTCTGCATTGGGTTGGCCAGCGCCCCGGCACCCGCCAGGTGGTGGTGACGGTTCAACAGGGCATGGCGGTGGGGTCGGCGACTGGCACAGCCGCAGCCACTACAACCGCGACGTCGGTGCTGGTGGCGCCGCTGGCGGGCGCGGCGATCAGCCTGCCGGTCGAAGCGCGCTACAATTTTGATAATTTCATCGTCGGCAAGTCAAACGAGCTGGCCTATAACGCGGCGCAAGCGGTGGCTGAGCCGGGGCCCGTCGGGTTCAACCCACTGTTCCTGCACGGCACCACCGGGCTGGGCAAGACCCATTTGATGCACGCCATCGGCAATGCCTTTCTGCAGCGCCAGCCCGATGCCCGGGTCGCCTATATGTCGGCTGAAAAATTCATGGTCGAATTTCTGGCGGCCTTGCGGGCCAAGGACACGATCGCCTTCAAGCAGCGGCTGCGTTCGGTCGACCTGTTGATGATCGACGATGTCCAGTTCATCGCCGGGAAGGAATCGACGCAGGAAGAATTCTTCCACACGATGAACGAGATCATCAGCGCCGGCAAACGCCTGGTGATCACCGCCGACCGGTCGCCGCAGAATCTGGAAGGCATTCAGGATCGTATCCTGTCGCGTATGGCCTGGGGGCTGGTCGCCGATATCAACCCGGCGGATTATGAACTGCGGCTCAACATCCTGCACGCCAAGCTGGCGGGGATGACCCAGAATATCGCTGTGCCGGCGGAAGTGATCGAATTCCTGGCCCGCAAGATCACTGCCAATGTCCGCGAACTCGAAGGGGCGCTCAACCGCGTCATCGCCTATGCCGCGCTGGTCAACCGGCCGGTGACGCTGGAATTTACGCGCGAGACGCTGGCCGATCTGCTGCGCGCTCATGAAAAAAAGCTGACCATCGACGAGATCCAGCGCAAGGTTGCCGACTATTACGCGTTGAAGATGGCCGATCTTCTGTCGGCTCGCCGCGCACGCGAAGTCGCTCGCCCGCGCCAGGTGGCGATGTATCTGGCCAAAAAGCTTACACCGCGTTCACTTCCCGAAATCGGTCGGCGCTTTGGCGGCCGCGATCATACCACGGTCATGCACGCGGTGAAGCGGATCGAGGAACTGCGCGCCGCTGATAGCGAACTGAACAATGATGTCGTGCATCTGACGCGGCTCCTCGACGCCTGATATCAAGCGCCGGTGTCACTCACCCGGCTGTTATGACAAAAACCTCCGTCGGGAAAAGCCTCAGGCCCTCCCTGTCGGAGACATCTTTCCGCGCTTCCCCCTTCCGTCGGCAAGACTCCCGGTCTAACCCCCATCGGGTGACGCCCTCAACCTCTCGCGGTATCTTCTGGATGATCGTCTCGTGCATCGCCTTTGCGTCGATGTGGGTGTTGATCCGCTTTGCTTCGCACGATGTGCATGCCTTTGTGATCGTGTTCTTTCGCAACCTGTTCGGCACACTGGTGCTGCTGCCGATGATGCTGCGCAACAAGGGGCTGATGCGGATCGGCCGGTTGAAGGCCAATCTGCGCCGCGCGACATCGGGCTTTATCGCCACCACCGGCACATTTTATGCGGTGTCGCATGCGCCGCTGGCGACGGCGTTGAGCATCAATTACACAGCGCCCTTGTTCGCCACCGTTGGCGCCGTGCTGTTCCTGGGTGAAAAAATCCATGCCCGGCGGGTGGCGGCGCTCATTGTCGGTTTTGCCGGGATGTTGATCGTGGTGCGGCCTGGCGCGTTGCCGATGACGCCCGGGGTGCTGGCCGCAATGGTTTCGGCGGTGTCGACGGCCTTTTCGATCATCGCCATCCGGCAGTTGGTGGCTTTGGACGACAGCCGCTCGGTTGCCGCCTGGGCCTTCATCCTGATGACGCCGCCCAGCCTGGTGCTGGCGCTGTTCTACTGGACGCCGCCGCCGTGGCAGACATGGCCGTTGTTGTTCGTTATCGGGTGTGTGGCGGCAGTGGGGCAATTGGCGATGAATCGCGCCTTTGCGCTCGCCGAAGCGTCGGCGGTCCTGCCCTATGATTTCGTGCGCTTCGGGCTGGTGACAATCTTTGGCATCACGCTGTTTCACGAACGACTCGATGCGTTGACCATCGTGGGCGGCATCGTCATCTTTGCTGCCACCGTCTATCTTGCGGTGCGCGAGCGGCAGGTGGCGCGGGCCACAGCCGAAGCGGCGGTTTAGGATGCGAGTCGGGGCCGGCCCGCTCTGCCGCTCCCCAGTTACCCATGAGTATATCTTGTCGGGTAGTTGGGCAGAGGCGAGCGGGCCGGCCCCGACTTGGCCCACAATGTTTAAACCCTGTCGTTCTAAATCGGTTGCGCCGGGGCGCGCGGCTTCTCATAACGCGGCCTATCGTTTGGGGAGTGTCGAATCATGAAGCTTGCAGGTTGTTCAGCGGTAGTTACCGGCGGCGCATCGGGTCTGGGCGAAGCCACGGCGCGCGCGCTGGCGGCAGAAGGCGTCAAGGTCGCCATTTTCGACATGAATGCCGAAAAGGGTGAAAAGGTCGCGGCCGACATTGGCGGCGTCTTCTGCAACGTCAATGTCACCAGTGACGAATCGGTCGATGCCGGCTTTGCCAGGGCGCGCGCCGCCAATGGTCAGGAACGCATCCTGATCAACTGTGCCGGCACGGGCAACGCCATCAAGACCGCCAGCCGCGCCAAGGAAAGCGGCGAGATCAAGCATTTCCCGCTCGATCTGTTCAACATGCTGATCCAGATCAACCTGGTTGGCACCTTCCGCTGCATCGCCAAATCGGCCGCCGGCATGCTGACGCTGGAGCCGATGGAGGATGGCGAGCGCGGCGCCATCGTCAACACAGCCTCGGTTGCGGCCGAAGACGGCCAGATGGGCCAGGCGGCATATAGCGCCTCCAAGGGCGGTGTTGTGGGCATGACCCTGCCGATCGCCCGCGATTTGATGGGCGAAGGCATTCGCGTCAACACCATCCTGCCCGGCATCTTCAACACGCCGCTGTTGCAGGGCGCCCCGGACAATGTGAAGGCGGCGCTGTCGGCATCGGTGCCATTCCCCAAGCGGTTGGGTGCGCCGGCGGAATATGCCTCGCTGGCGGTGGAAATGTGCCGCAACAGCTATTTCAACGGCGAGGATGTGCGGCTGGACGGCGCCATCCGCATGGCGCCGCGCTGACGCCGTGAGCAGAGCGGGCGGCAAAGGGCCGCCTGTCTGCTCCGGTGACTGACCGCGTGTCGCAGCGGCCATAGCACCACGGTGTTACTGATTGTGGAGAACATCCGCGGCGCATATTTTTGAAATCTGCAAGGACAAGGCTGACGAGTTTCGGGTTCGGTCCGAATATCACAGCGAGGTGAGTTTTCGACTCAGGGCTATGCCTCCAGGGCATCGGCGATAAATGCCATCGAATCGTTCAAGAAAAACGGCCCTGGCGCTGCCACCCAAGACAATAGCGCCGCCTGATGCGGCCGGGTGGCCGGTGATAGCCCGGCCACCCTTATCAGCCCGCGTCGATCGCCTTGGCCAGGGCAAAATCACGCTGGCTCAGACCGCCGGCATCGTGCGTCGTTAGCCGTATTTCGACACGATTATAGACATTTGACCATTCGGGGTGATGATCGGCCTTTTCGGCGAGCAACGCGACCCGCGTCATGAAGGCAAAAGCCTCGACAAAATCGGCGAATTTATAGGTGCGCTCGATACCGTCGGCTTTGCGCGTCCAATCCGGGAGGCTGGCCAATGCGGCGGTGATGGCAGTGTCGTCGAGCCGGGCGATCATGGTCAATCCTTGCGGAAGGGCGGGGGGCTGTCCTATCCGTCGTGGATGGACATTCGTCAAACGCTTGCGCCCAGCCTTGCCGATATCGAAGCGCTCGCCCAGGCGGCGGTCGAGCGGCTACCCGACCTGTTTCGCGACTATCTGTCGGATGTGCTGTTGCGCATCGAGGATTTTCCCGATGCCGAGGTGATGGCGGCGATGGAACTGGAAAGCGAGTGGGATATTCTGGGGCTCTATCAGGGGCGTCACATGGGAATGAAGGGCGATGAACCTTCGGGCGCGCTGCCCGACATGATCTTTCTCTATCGCCGGCCGATTCTGGACGAATGGAGCCAGACCGACGATTCGCTCGAAGCAATCGTCACCCATGTGCTGGTGCACGAGGTCGGCCATCACTTCGGGCTGAGCGACGAAGCGATCGAGGCGATCGAGGCTGCTGCCGGATAGGATCAGCGCGAGCAGGGACAAAGTCCCCTGCTGACCAAAAACGGGGGCGGCGAGATTGCTCCGTCGCCCCCGTTCGAGGTAGCGCCTGACGGCGCGTCGAGCATGGCCCGATGCGCCCGCAACAAGCGGACTAAAAGTTCACCCGACCGGTAAGGCCGAAATAACGATCGGCTTCACGCGGGATGATAAAACGCAACGACCCGCCCGGACCACCGTTGGTGATCTGCGCCGCAAAACTCTCGTCAAACAGGTTCTTGACGACGAACAGCAGGCGGAAGCGGTCGTCCTTTTTAACAAGGCCGAACTGTAGATCGACCAGGCTGTAGGCCCCGATCGTGCCCTGCTGCCGCACGACGGGGTTGGCATCGAACAGCGATAGCTGGCTGGACTGGGTGGATGCCTGAACGCCGAAGGTGAAATCAACAGTGCCGCTGGTGCGCCAGCGATAGTCGGCCCCCAGCGAACCCTTCCATTTTGGCGCGAAAGCCAGCGGCGTGCCGGCAGGGATGACCGCGGCACCGGCAGGCGCGTTGAAGCGGTCGACGCGGGCGTCGGTATAAGCGAGACCACCCGAAAAGGTCAGATCGGTAACCGGGCGCCAGACGAAATCGAGTTCGGCACCACGGGTCGAAATGTCACCGGCGTTGGTGAAGCGGGTGATAATGATACCGGCGACCAGATCGGGATTGTTCGCCTGGAAGTTCTGGTACTTGGCGTAATAGCCAGCGAAATTGAGGATCAGCGAGCCGTCGAACAGGACATTCTTGAGGCCAATTTCATAGCTGTCGGCGATTTCCGGTGCGATGACATTGGTGCCATTGGCATTCAGGTTGAAGAAGATGTTGTATGCCGGGCCCTTGTAGCCGCGCGAGTAGGTGCCATAGGCCATGATGTCATCGTTGACATCGTACTGCAGACCGGCCTTGCCTGAAAGATTGTCCGCATCGGTGCTGGTGCGGAACGGCACGCC
>Ga0105049_10003218_pt1 | contig 19328 bp, 22 predicted proteins | sample MAT06_FD_78087 | JGI IMG/M metagenome (GOLD analysis project Ga0105049, IMG submission 78087) | Freshwater microbial communities from Lake Fryxell liftoff mats and glacier meltwater in Antarctica - MAT-06 | ecosystem: Environmental > Aquatic > Freshwater > Ice > Liftoff microbial mat | place...
TCACGGATGTCGGTTGCCCATTCTGGGCGCATTGGCCGAGCACCAGGGCCGGACTCACCACCAACGATCACCCAATCGATGCCCTTGAGGTTCAGATTCGGCAGCGGCCCTAGGAGGGGTTCGAGTGAGAGAACCTTCACCTTTGCCCCGGTTTTCCGGAGATCGTCGATCCGGTGAGTGTACTTAGAGTTCTCCACGCTGACGCCCATCCACACGTTTGCGGGCCACTCGACCTGCGCGTCAACCTCCTCCAGCCGATCGCCCCGCTTGGTTAACACTTGGAAGCGGTCTCAGTGAGCTCGACGCATCACTTCGAACACCTGCCAGATGAACAAGATGGGGACATCTTTGTGTAAGAGGTCGCTCATCGAGTTCACGAAAACCGTCTGAGGCTTCTGGCCGCCCCGCACACGCTACGCCATCATATCGGCGACCACTGGCGTTACAGCCGAATCGTGGGAGAAACTCACCCAGTCGGCATCGAAGCGTTGGTAGGGCTCGATTTCAGCAAGCGTCAACTGATGGGTGCCAAGCACGTCGACACCGACGAAACTCGATGCCAGGAGCGAACTGCTTCCAGAACCCCTCGATCTCGCGTTCAAGCTCGTCACGCTTGGCTACCCAACCCAGCTCCTTCGTCACCGCGGCTGGTGCAGCGACGATGAGGTGAACCTGATACGGCGTTTGCTCTGCGAGTTCGCGCAGCGTGCTGAGTCTAAGGTAGACGCCCTGGAGCCACCGGCTGTGCTTCTCGAGGAGTCGGGTCCAGTCGCGTAGCTTCGCTCGCCAACGACTGTCGGAGGCGGTCGGAAACGCGGTGCGGATGTAGCGCTTCGCCAGCCACTCGGCGATCAGGCGCCGCTCCTTTTCACCGAGGAAGCGAGCTGGCGCTTCAGTGGAGAGCACTTCACGAGGTAGCGCCCAACGCTCGTGAACGCGCACCTTGAGCACCACGGCGCTGCCGGTCCCGTCTTCGACCTCGAGCTCCATGTCGCGAGGATTACGTCCCCATACTTGCTGCTTTTCGGGCTTCCGTTGGACCACCTCGGCCCGGAGCAGCTCGACCGTCGGCTCCTTGTCCAGACGGGCATTCACGACGTCGCAATCGTGGCTCGTGACGATGAGCCAGTTGTCCTCTGTGATCGTAAGATGGGATGGCGCTCGTTCCCGAGCAGCGCACAGCAATGCTGGCCCCAAAACTGCGCCCTGCCGCCATCCGTGCTTCTCGATCGCGTCGACATCGAACGGCGTCGACATATTGCCTCAGGTCTTCGGCCAATCGCGCATCGCAACGTTGCGAGCGAGCTGCTCGCGCCGCTGCTCATCTGATGGTTCCTCGAACCCCAGCGATCGAAGTCGCTCTTCTCTCGAAATACGTCTCGCCTCGGCCCGCTCGCCCAGCGCCTTGCCTTCGCGCACGAGCGACAAGACAAGTGGCTCATTCATCGACGGTGCGCTGAGCGCAGCGAGGAGCGAAGTCCCACGCTCGGTCAGGGCCTGATTCAAAAAACGAGGGCTGAAGGGTCTGGTGCTAGTGACGTCGGCACTCGCAAGCAGTCGGAGCAGCGTGGTTAGCCGCTGTGCGTTGGACGAGTTCGGCTCTTTCCCGTCGAGCCAGTCGTACAGCGTGGGGCGAGACACTCCGAGTACCTCGGCGAGTTGCGACTTGTTTAGGGACAGTGCCGTGAGTACCTCACGCGCCTGCTCAGCAACAGACAAAGCCAACGCGGCTTGCAACGCGGAGGGCGTCCGCTCAATGATCCGCTGGGCGGCAGCCGGCACCGAAGCACCGCGACCCATGACTCGGCTGTCGACCACAGACGGGCTGGTGCCAACGTGGGGTAAGTACGGACCATAGCCGCTGACGATTACAATCGCGCCGGCACTCGAATCGTATTGGGAAATCAGGGCGAGACTCATGCCCACACCTTGATCGCTTCCTCGGTGACGACGTGTTGGTGAAACGTTTCGATCAAATGGTCGTGCAGCTCGTACGTGCGAGCAACCACCCAAGCAGTGTCGGGATCGAAAGTGCCCTCGATAAAGTGGTCCATATCGACAAGCGTCACGAGCTCTCCGTTTTTTGCTCGCGAATCATGCTTCGGAACGCTCTGGACGAGATCCGGTGGCAGATCGAAGCCTTGGTCATTTTGGGCGACGCGAACGATCATAGTCCCCTCAGTGCCACCGACCGCCGTGTGGCCAACACTTTCAACATGGAGACGATGCGACCGAGCACGGAACACCTCGTCAGCGACCCCGTGAAATCCCGAACGCAAGTACACGCGGTAGTCCTCCCTCTCTCTCGGCTGCACGAGGTTAATATAGCGGAGCCCGACCCGCTGAACGAGGCCGAACTCGTCATGCTCAGTCTTCTCAAGCACGGTCCGAACTGCCTGCTCGAGTTTTTCCGCGAAGCCTTCGAATTTCTCATACGCGGTGGTCTGCAGAACGACGCTGTCTTGGAGAACGGTTACGCTCCACTGTTCGTCCTTGGTTCGGTACTCCCACCGCTCCTGCTCGGTGGCCTGAACGCCAGCAGAGGTAATGGTCAGTTGCTGGATCTTGCCAGAGCGCTCGATCGGGAAGGCGTGGCGGCGGAACACCTCCTGTATCGCAGGGATGTAGTCCGCCATCTTTCGCACCAAGCTAAACCGAACCTGGCACAGCACCAGAACGAGCGGCTGCTTCGTCAGGGGTACGTGCCGGCAGTTGCGCTTGCTTGTCACGGGGCCTCTTTACACTGTACTTTACACCTCAGACAACACCTTGGGACACCAAGTTGTTCCAAGAATCGTCGCATCGATGCTCACATTTTCGGAGGCCTGGACCACAATCCTAGGCCGCAATTCCCTGAAGCCAAAGGCTTCTCGCACTGAAATCTCGAGTATATGCGCGGGTTTGCGTCGGCACGGCCCGACAGGGAAATGGTGCATCAGCAGACTGGTACCTGGGCGCATCGATCCAATACGGCTGGAAGGGAATACGAGCCTTGCAAGCAGCGTTGCTGTACCTTGGTACCTGTGAAGCTCCCCTACCCCTTCAGCTCCAGGCCTCGAGCCGGCTTGAGCCGCGCTGCCCAGGCCGTTGCATTGGCGACGCTCTTATTCGGCATGAGCGCGCAAGCGGACATCCAAACCAGTGTGGACGAGAACGGGGTGGTGAGCATCACGAATTCACGCAAACCAAAGCGTGTATCAGAAACCGCGCCAAGCATTACGATGCCCTCCGATAGGTCGCCGGAACGGCGTTCCCGCTACGATGCGGCGATTGCCGAAGCTTCGCTGCTGTATCAAATCCCACAGCCTTTGATTCGAGCGGTGATCAAAGTTGAAAGCGATTTTGATCCGCGCGCTGTTTCGCCCGCCAATGCGCAAGGGTTGATGCAGCTGATCCCCGAGACGGCCCAACGCATGTTGGTCAGCGATGTGTTTGAGCCCCGCCAAAACATCTTGGGAGGCACGCGTTATCTTCGCATCTTAGCGAATCTGTTCAGCGGCGATCTGCAGCTCACGGTTGCGGCCTACAATGCCGGAGAAGGCGCGGTGATGCGCTACGGCGGCATTCCACCTTATGCGGAAACGCAGGCCTACGTGGGTCGCGTGATTGGGTATTATCAGGAGTATCGAGCGACACCGTAGCGGAGCTCAGGTCAGGATCTCTTGAAGGATCCCAGGCGCATACTGCGGCTCACCGTAGGCGGTGAGGTCAGCTTGGCTCACGCCCATGGAGTACGCGATGGCCTTGTAGAGTTCGCCCGCGAAGCGTTCCTGGGCAACGATGCGCTGCCCCTGCTTCAGTTTGCCGCCGAGGCTGCCGGCAAGCCAGAAAGGCATGTCCACCGTGCCGTGGGTATTCACATCGCCCGGTTTTACTTGGTAGCCGGGGCCCCAATCGTAGGCGCGCGTAAAATCTGGGGAAAGGTAGTGATTCGAGAGTTCGCTGCTCCACACGACGGCGGTGTTGTCCAGCAAGGTTCCGTTGCCTTCTTTGAAGGAATCGAGAGCCTTCAGGAAGTTTAGAACATTTTGCGCCCAGCCCTTGTTGATCGCCCGGAACTTGTCTTGGTGGCACGACTGAGCTCCTTGCGCGCAACCGTCGAGGCCGGATGAGCCAACCATGCCACCCTCTTGCCAATGGCTGTGGACATGGTTGGGCTCGTAGGACCCAATACGGAACACCGCAATGCGCGTCTGCCCGCAGGCAAGTGCATGCGCCAAGAGCGCACCCATTTGATCGGCGGTATCGCCGCTCAGTGTCGGCGAACTCGTGCAGTCCGCAAGCGCTGCCGTCATGCCGCCGACCTGGGTGGGGTCGATATCAGCCCGAATCTGACTGAGCGCCTGAAGGTGCAAATCCAGCTTCGAGACTTCAGACGCTGGCGCCATCGCTCTCAGCTTCTCGACTTGAGCCTTAAGATAGCTATTCAGGGCAAGCTCGTTGGCAGTCTGGGCAGACATTCCGCTCGGGCTCGGCGTGGGGACATTGGGCAGGGGAGCATTCTTGAACAACGCATCCCGCACGGCCTTCACAGGATCTGGTGCTCCACCTCCGACAAAGCCGTCGTTGCGCACGCCGGGGCTTAGCCAGCTGATCGGGAGATCCGCGATAATATCCGGTGGGTCCGTGCCCATGTAGACCGAATTCCCATTGGCCAACTTGTTGGCGAGGAATATGTCAAAGGATTGGCCGCGATTTCCGGCGGTTGATTGCGTCCCCGAAGAGCGCCACGAGCTTAACATCGAACAACGACCCGCCGGGTGTTCCTCGCCACCATGCGGTGGGATCTGCAGACCATCGAGCACCGTGAACTTGCTTTTGAGCTCGTTGAACAGGCTCATGTCGGGGCCGAGTGTGTAATTCGCTCCAAGCCCGGAGCTCGCGGCGTTTGCATCGGCCCCATTGGGAGTGAAGATAAATACAAACCGTTGTGGGAAGGCTTGGGCCTCCGCTGTCTTGACAAAGAACCGCAGCGTGGACGCTGCAAAGGTTGCCGTTCCGAGGGCGCCAAGGAATCTTCTGCGATGGGTCTTGATCAGCATTTTTGACGACTCCTGCTAAGGGATCTTGGAAAGCAACAAGGCTCAGTCGGCTCGAGGCGAAAGCGCCGTACGCACCAGTGAATCACGCAAGAGATCGGTAAGCTTGAACCCGTTGGCCGTCGCAGCATTTGAGATCGCCGACACGGTGCAGCTGTCGTTGCGTCCGGGGTTCGTTGGGGAGGCAGCGCTACGGCGTGTGACGTATTCGAAGGCCTGGATGCTGACGCAGCTGTGAACGTAGGGTTCTTGCGCCATTTTTGTGCCGAGATCAGCCATGTCCGTGAAGGTGAAGTCTCGGGGTGTCAGAGGAATAATGGCGTGAGCACCACTGGTGTCGATGATGTTCATGCCATCATCAAGTGCCCGAGGATTACCCACTTCATCGTAGCGCTCCATTGGATACGCCAGCGGATTGATACGCGTGTGGCAGCCGCCACAGCCGCCGAGCGCTTCGATCATCTCAAACTTCTGACGCTGCGATTGCCCAGGCATCGCATCTGGGAAACTGATGCCCGGCGGCGGGGGTTGCTGCCCTTCACAGAAGAAAGCATTCACGAGGAATTTCCCGCGTTTTGGCAAGTCCGTGTGCTCAGGTGCAGAGATTGAAGCAATGAATCCCGGCATCGCCATCACCCCGGGTCGCTTGTACATCTGGACGCTGGGATTTGTGGAGTCCTGCAATAAAGCGGACTCGACGTTGGCCGTGAGCAAAGTACGCAGATCACCGTTTCCAGGTGCTAGAAACTGCGTGTAGAACGTATCGTAGGTTTCCTTCTGCAACTCCCCGAGGAACGCTCGCGTGAAGGTTGGATGCTTGATTGGGTCTTTGGTAATGTTGCCTGTGAGTGCAGCCACATTGAGCCAGGCTGCGAGGAAATCCGTGGCGCCTCTCGCGAACTGATCAGGGGTGAACTCTCGATCCAGCAAGGTGGTCAGAGCCGCGTGGTCCAAGCTTGGATTGGTGCTCAGCGCTTGCAGTAGACTCTCGGAGGGCGGCTGCTTGGTAATCCGAAACGAAATGAACGACGCCATCTCAGCGGCCCCCATGCTTGCAGGCAACGTCGCGGCGACGCTGCGATCCATACCCTCCGTCAAGTAAATGGATTCTGGCGACAGCGCCAACGCTCGAATGACAATCTCGAACGCCGTTTTCCCATCCGAACGAGCCGCCACGCCCGCGGCCAAGCTCGCCAACGAGCTCACATCCTCTGCGTCCACTCGTCCTCGGAAAACCTTTCGAGCCATGCTTTCGAGGTAGCTGCTGGTGCAAGCGGCGTTAACTCCAAACTCGGCAACACCACAGCCAAGGCCCGCTGGACTTGCCGAAGCTTGCCCGGCACTCGCGCGAGCCACCGCATCGGCCTTCGTGTGCCAATCCTTCGAGACCGCGTCGTCGGACTTGGGCGTTTCGCCGAGAACACTCGTATCGAAGCCGCTCGTGCTCGCTGGGTCGACTGGAACCGCCGCCATGAGCGATCCAATGAACTCCGAAGGGGCCAGCCTGATCACGCGTCGAGGCCCCGCCGGATCGACGCCGCCCGGAGCGCATACCAGAGTGCCAGGCTTCAGACGCTCAACAGGCGCCGCTGGTGCTGCCGATGCGCCCCCGGTTCCAGACTCACCCAGCTCCGTTGTGCCCCCAACTCCCGTTGTGCCCACAAAGCCGGCGCCTCCCGATGCGGTTGTAGTAATTGACGAGCCCGCCCCAGGCGCTTGCGTCACGGCTGATTGGCAACCACTGGTCAGCAACTGAAGTAACACCCAAGCGACGAGACTCGAAAACGGTAAGCGCATCTGACAGATGAGAGCTTGGCACCTGTCAGGTTGGCTCGGTATGGCTGGGCCTTCGGACAATTTGTCTTATCTTAGCGCTTGGCCACCCAGGGTTGCTTGATGGTCCGCCGACTCACTCCGTAATGACAAAGTCAGCACGGCGTGCTAATCTGTCGTCGTCACACCAAAAAAGCGCCATGCCTGCCGCCCCCAAACGAAGACCTCCCCGAGAAACGTTGAATCTTCGGATCCACGCTGAAGAGCGCAACTTGATCGATCGCGCGGCGCTGGCTCGCGGCACCAACCGCACGGATTTCATTTTGAGCGCTGCCCGCCGGGCTGCCGAAGAGGCGCTGCTCGAACGCGCGTTAATTTCCACAAGCGCTAAGAGCTACGCAGAGTTTGTTGCCCGCCTCGACGCACCCGCGAAGCCCAATGCTCGTCTCCGTAAGACACTGCGCTCACCTCTCCCGTGGAATAAGGGCTGATGCTATCTGCGCCGGAGCCGCTCGCGCGACACCACGAGCTTCTGGCCTTTGATTCTGGCGTACCCTCCCTGGACGATTGGCTCAAGCGCCGAGCCGGCGCGAACCAAGTGAGCGGCGCATCCCGGACGTTCGTGGTCTGTGAGGCTGGCATGGTAATCGCCTACTACGCGCTGGCTTCAAGCGCAGTTACGGTTGCCGTCACGGCGGGTCGCTTCCGGCGCAACATGCCGGATCCGATCCCCGTTGTTGTGCTTGCCCGCTTGGCGGTGGCCAAATCCCATCAAGGCCTTGGGATTGGTCGCGCTCTGTTCCAAGACGCGGCGGTGAGGGTGGTCAACGCGTCAGACGCCATCGGCATCCGCGGCCTTTTGGTCCATGCACTGTCCGATTCAGCCGCCGCGTTCTACCGAAGTCTCGGTTTGGAGCCTTCGCCGTTCGACCCGAGGATCTTGATGGTAACCCTGGCCGACCTCAGACAAGCATTGCGCCCTCGTTGAGTGCTTGTAGACGAAAAAGCAGGACTTGCTTGCGGTGGGGATCCTATCGGCGCTTTTGGCGTCAGTAGCCGGCCGCTCAAGCGTCGTGCCGGTGCTGGGCCACTCGTACAAAGCGGCACCCAATCCACCTACATCACATCCTGAGCGCGGGGAGCGGGCGCCCTTTTTGTGATTCAGAGATAGTAAGCATGCATGGATTGGCACGAGCTTGCTAGACACCTTCTACCACTTCGTGATTGAGCAGCGCTTGGGCGCATTCTGACAGCTCCGCCAACGGAACTCCGTGCTCTCCCGAGTTTTCGAGCGTTGAGAAGATGGAGCCGGGCACTACGAGAGGATCGTATTCGTTGTAGGTTTGCACCGATACGAGTGCTTCACTTTTCAGGACAGTGAGTCCGCGCGCCAAGCGAATGCGCTTCGGTGGCTCGGGGTCGACAAGCTGGTCCACAGCTCGCGCCAATTCTTGCTGGCGACGCTGCCAGGGCTCGCCAAGCAGGCTCGGCAGTTGCTCAGCCGTTAACTGGCTTACCCGCGAATAGGTGAGAATATAGAAACGCTCCGGGTCGCTCTCGAAATTGAGCTCTTGCTCCACAACCTCTTTGGCGTGGACGCTCAGGCCGCGCTCGATCAGCGCTAAAGTAGCACCAAATTGCCTCCAAAACTCGAAATGGCGCCCATTTTCGAATTTGCAGAAAAAGCTCGTGCAATCGCTGTCGCGGTGCGCCCAAATCGTGCAACCACCGCTCGTGCGTTCAAAATAGGGGCAGAGCAAATTCTCGTTCCGTCCAAACTCAGCGGCGCGATTCGCATGCAGCCGCTCCAGATACTCGTCGGCAGGACCAACCCCGAACGGTGTGGCTGTGACGGCATCCTGGATCTGTGCGCGCATTCGACGCTGCCCTTCTAGAAACCGACCGGAGCGATCGGCGAGCAGGCTCCCCACCAGATAATTGGGGAGACTTGGCCAGAAGGTGCAACACTTGGCACTCGGCGCGAACTGCACACCACCAGGAAATTCAGGCGTGTTGCACATTGCGCAGTCATTGCAAGTCGAACGTTTCTGCTCGACGTTGAGATCGAGCAACGCGCTCGGCAATAGCTGTTGATAGAGTTCAGGGAGCGAAGCTTTGAGTTGGGCACTCATGCGCGCACTTTTGGCTTCTTCGGAGCCGAATACTGGCTGAGCGCCCCTTCCAGCTCGGAACGCACCCGCTCCAGAAGCTCCTGCGGCTCAACCACCAGGGCACGCTTTCCCCATTCGAGCACCCAGCTCACTACTGAATTGAGGTTGCCCACCACCATCGTGAGCCGAACCCCACCACCCGCGATTCCGGCCAGCTTCTGCGTGTTGTGTACTTTGCGCATGCGCACATATTCGGCGGCGTGCTCATCAAAATCGATGATCACCTTGTGACGCGTTTCGCTCTTCCATACGCCAAATTCGCCCTGAAAGAACTCATCAATGTTGAAATCTGCGGGAAGCTCGAACGTTTCTGTGTAGGCGCACTGCGTGTCTCGCATGCGATCCAGCACGAAGGTGCGGATCTCACCGCGCGCCAGGTGAAAACCCACGCAATAGATAGAATCCCGGTGTAGCACCAAGGCATACGGATGCACCACGATGCGCTCCTCGCTCGCGCGCTGACCACTTCGGTACGCCATAGAAAGCGGTCGCAAGTCTGATACCGCCTGAAAAAGATCATCTAATTCGTCGGTTTTTTCGGCGTAATTCTTAGGCGCATACGGCAAGTAGAGAAAGCGCTCTTCGAGCCTTGCGTCGGCAATGCCGGCATTCGGGCCACGCCCAGGCCGTTGCGCAAAAGCTCGCAAGCGATCAGTCGCGAGTGCAATCTCATCGAAGAGTGCCGAGCCGCGCATGGGTTCAAACAAACGGCGCGCCGCCAAAAGCGCGTAGATCTGGGTGCGACGGAGCTCCACTTTTCTTGGAATTTCTCCCGCCTTCACGCTCCACAGCGCCGGGCCGCCGCCACGACTGGGCTTCGATTCCAGCTCATACTCCAGCTGCACCTCCTTCAGGTAGCGTCGCATCGTGCGCGGAGTCACCTTCAACGACGCTGCCATGTCGTAGAGTGTGATGCCGCGCGGATTCTTTTCTAGAAGCTCACGCAGCTTGTCGATGCGACGATGCTGAGTGAAACGCCCACTGGGCCTGCCACGGGGGAGCCTTTTTACGCGCGAGGTCTCGGCCATTTCGAGCGGAGCCTAACTTATGCAAGAGCGCGTCGGGGAGCCTGCAAACGCTGAACTCGCCACAAATGCCGCCCACCCCGCTACTTCCACGATAAAATCAGCGGCATGGCTCTGAATCCCGTCCGTGTGATCACCGAAAAACGCCAAGGGCTGGCCCACAGCGCCGCCGAGCTGGAGGCATTTATCCAGGCTTATACGGCCGGTCAGATCCCTGATTATCAGATGAGCGCCTGGCTCATGGCCGCCTTCCTGAATGGTTTGTCGTTGTCAGAAACGGTGGCGCTCACCCAAGCCATGCAGCACTCCGGCAGCCAGCTTTCTCTGAAATCTGTAACGGCATTTAAGGTGGACAAGCATTCAACTGGAGGCGTTGGCGATAAGATCACCCTCTGCTTGGGGCCCTTGGTTGCAGCTTGTGGCGTTGCGGTGCCCACCGTGGCTGGCCGCGGGCTCGGACACACCGGAGGTACGCTCGACAAGCTGGAAGCTATCCCGGGATATCGCGTGGACATCAGTGCCCGGCGTTTCGCCGAGATCGTGCGCACGGTCGGCGTCTCGATCATGGGGCAAACAGCTGAGATCGCTCCCGCAGACAAACGCCTCTACGCGCTGCGCGATGTAACGGCCACGGTCGAGAGCATTCCCTTGATCGTTGCTAGTATCCTTTCGAAAAAGCTTGCGACCGATTCCGATGCGCTCGTGATGGATGTGAAGTGCGGGCGTGGCGCTTTCATGCAGGATTTGGCGCAAGCCAAAGCGCTTGCAAAGATGCTGGTGAAGGTTGGACAAGGTGCGGGCAGGAAGGTCGTGGCGCTGCTGACTGACATGTCCGTACCGCTTGGATTTACCATTGGGAATGCACTGGAAACTCGCGAGGCCATCGACGTGCTTCAGGGCAAAGGGCCAAGCGACGTTGTGGAGCTCACGCTCGCACTTGGCATCGAAATGCTGATGGTGGCAGGTGCTGCTACGAGTCGGAAGCAGGCCCGCGCACTGCTCCAGAAGGCGATCAGTTCCGGGAAGGGACTTGAAGTCTTCGCGCGCATGGTGGCGGCTCACGGCGGCGACGCGCGTGTTGCAGAAACTCCCAGCTTGCTGCCTCAGTGCAAGAAGCCGGTTCCCGTGCTTGCGAAACGTGCGGGGTTCATTTTTGGGATGGATGCCCTGGAGCTCGGTTTAGTCTCAGTCGATCTTGGAGCAGGTCGAACTCAAACGGATCAGGCGGTGGATCCGAAAGCGGGGATTGTGCTGCTGCACAAGCTGGCTGCACCCGTGCGACGCGGCGAAGTGATCGCACTCTTGCATTCGAGCGGACGCGCCAAATCCGAGAGCTTGGTAGAGCGAACAACCGCAGCGATTGTGATCAAGACACGGCCTCCGGGGCCAACCCAGCTGGTGCTCTAACCCCACATTCACCCACAGACGAGAAGTTCCGCGAAACTAGCCGTAGAAAGGAATGACTCCTTCCAAGAGGGCCATCGCTAAGCTTGACCGCTATTTGGGCCGTACTGCTCTAACGCATGCCTCACGGCACTTCTCCTCGAGTCGCAAGTAACTGGCGCGTCTGCGCCACGTGTGCGGCGATTTTGCTCAGCGCCTGCGCGCGTATTGGCTACGATCTCAAACCAATCGATCCTCCGCCTGCGACAGGCGGGATGAATCTCGGTGGTACTGCGCAAGGGGGAATGAGTCTCGGCGGTGCAGGACAAGGCGGGAGTTCAATGGGTGGTGCAGCGCAAGGGGGGACGAATCTCGGTGGTGCAGCGCAAGGCGGGAGCGCAATGGGCGGTGCAGCGCAAGGCGGGACGAGTCTCGGCGGTGCAGCGCAGGGCGGGAGCGCAATGGGCGGTGCAGTTAATCTGGGAGGCACTGGCGGAAGTGGAAATATTGGACCGATCTTGCCAGCGATTATTTGGGGGCGTTTGTTCAGCAGCTTTGGAGATGATTCGGCAGAAACGGTCGCTGTGACACCCGCAGGTGACGTCGTGGTGGGTGCCTATGTCGACGCCGATGTGATACTCGCACCCGGCGTGGTGAGCTCAGGTACTCCCGATTCGCTCATCGCCTCATTTTCGTCCGACAACGCCTATCAATGGCATCAGCGCTTGTTTTCTAGCTTCGCCTTCAACGCACCGCGCGATCTCAAAGTCATCACCAACGGCCTCCTCGTGGCGGGCGTGTTCTCGGGAACTTTGACCACCCCGGCAGGTAAGCTGGTGGGCATCGCCCAAGCCAACTCGTACCTGCTCAAGCTAGACCTCGCGGGAACCGTCCAATCAGCCGTCCATATCGGCGGCGGCACCGAGGTGCGTCAGCCGTGCATTGCGGGCAGCTGGCTGGGAGTCAACATCAACACAACGCTCAAAGTGAATGCGATGACCCTTTGGGCAGAGAATAGTTTCGGTATGGCGCAATTGAACGCCAGCTTCGCCGCCCTGACGCAAGGCAAGGTGTTTCCGGGGACCAACCCTGGTGCCGGTGCCAACGACATCGCCGGCTGCACATCCTCCGCTACGGGTGAATTTTACCTGACTGGACAGCTCTGGGAGGCTCTCGACTTCGGCGCGGGGCTCGTTGCGACAAGCGGTGGAAACGATAGCTTTTTGGCCGCATTTTCCGCCAATGGTCAGTCACTCTGGACGAAGGTGATCGGAGGAGGCAGCACAGCCGGCGCTAAAGGTCGTAAGGTTGAGATCGCTACACAGGCCTCGGTGCTGTACGAGCTCAGCGAATATTCGGGAACGCTCACTCTCGGCGGGACGGCAACCGCTGTTGGCCTGAGAGATATCTTAATCACCGGCCATGATCCGTTAACCGGCACTTTGAAGTGGTCGTTGCCGATGGGGAGCGTTTCCAATGATGGGATTTACGCCAGTGCGTTGGATGCGAGCGGCAACTTAATCTTTTCAGGTTATCATCGTGCTGCGATCACGCGAGGCACCACTCCCGCGGAAGGGACGCTGAGTGGCCTCGGTGCTTTCATCGGCAGCGTCAATCCTGCAGGAAAGTTGCTCTGGATCATGGACCTTGCGGATCTTACAGTCACCGATCTGGCCGTCGCGCCCAATGGAGATATCTACGTAGTGGGCAGCACGAGCGATGCGCTGATCACGCCAAACGCGACCCTGATCCCCCAGTCCATCGACGGCTTCTTAATCAAGCTTAAGTGGCCGTAATCGAAGAACACCAGAAGCTATCCGAATGGATAGCCTGTGGCGCCCATTGAGTGTTCGCGGCTCTTTCTCGCGTCGTTCCTTAGAACTGGGCCTGAGCATTGAGAATGAAAAGGCGCTCGGCAGGCGCGCCGCTGGCCTCCGGATCGGAGACACCAAAGCTCGCCTGCAGCTTGGCTTCGTTCTTTTGAATCAGGTAGTTGGCGCCGAGTTCGTAGTGCCAAGTGCCGTTCTTGGAGACTTTGGTGTCTGGGTCCAAGAACCCAGTGCGCAGCACCGGCTGAATGCGCTCCAACAACGTATAAGCGAAGGCAGCGTACGCCCCGTGCCCCTGCTTGCGAGCTGCGCCAACGCCATCCCAAGCGTGAATGTATTCAGCTTGCCCGATGAAGTTCGAAATGTCCACGCGAGCATCGAGCTCAAGGCGATCTTTGGTGGAGGCATCCTTGCGAACCCCCACGCTGGATGAGCCGACTGCGCCGACCATGAGGGCCGGAACAGGCTTCACTTCGACACGAAGCGCGACGTCCTTGTCGTTGTTGTCGTCCAGGCGATTCACGCCTGTACCGTTCGTGACCGTGAGCAGGTAGCTGATGGGGCCAAAGGCCTTCTCAGCTCGCAGCCCGAGATCGCGACGATCTCCGTAGATTCGCGAAACCGGAGCGCGTTCGGGCATGATGATCTGTGAAGAGGAATTGTAGCCTTCCCAGCTGAGTGGGGTCTTGAACTGACCCAACGACACATTGGAATAAGCCGACACGAACGTGACGTAGAAATCCTGAAGGATCGAAGTATCGGTGGGCGGAGCCAGCACCGTCACCTGCTCAGGGGCCGCAGGCGCCACAGGAGCCGGCGATTGATTCTGTACGGCCGCGGCTTGTGTGCCGAATTTGAGTGTTTTCGCAAGATCGATCATCAACGCGTAGTCCCAAAGCTCTGGGATGATTGTGCCCTTCAGCTTGAGCGCGGCGCGACGCAAACGAAATGTGGATGTCGTCTTCCGACTATCCCTGAGTACCCACCAGCCTTGAAGCAGGGCGCTCGGCTGGAACGTGCCTTGGGTTCCCACCGCAAGCTTCTGCGGGAGCGCGGGAGCTTCGGGGGCGCTGACCTGACCGGCGGCAGGCTCAGTCGGAGGTGACGCACCAGCAGGGGGAGCCGTTTGGGCGATGGCGCTCGGGGTCAGTGTTAAAAAGCACGAACAGAGAAGAGTAAAGGCTTTGAAATTCAACTGAGTAGGCAACGAGTGCTCCTTTCGATGGGGGCAGAAGTCGCCTTGTCGTGTGACATCGACGTGACGAACACGTGATGTTCGAGAAAATTTGATGACGTTTATGTGCCCATGGGCGGCGGGAGTCGAAAAACTAAGGTTGGCGGGCTCGGCGCTACTTAGCCACGACCGACCCACGCCACATGTCCATACCGCACGCGAACGCGATGCTGCCGGATGCGGGCATGGTGAGGTCCACCGTTACCGTCTGGTTTAGCGGTAGGTCCTTGCGGATGTTGAGCGAGGGGAACACGAGCTGCTGGCCGCAACCTTCGTCGGAGGTCCTGGTGAAGGAAAGGCGCGCCGCGCGTCCTGCGGGTGCGGCGATCGTGCTTGGGTGGTAGCCGGTTCCATCCACCGTGACGGCGAGGCCTTTCGGAGCAGCCGTGGCTCCAACAGGCGCACCCTCCTCGGCGGTTGCAGGCGCGCCCTTCTCACATGCGCTCGCCAGGAGGGCGCCCAAGATGCTTACGATTCGAAGTGTTTTCATGTCGCTGGTCCGGTGGGTGAGCGCCCCATCCACTCGGTGAAGACGATCACTTGCGGATCCGAGAGATCCGGGATCGCATCAAGCTTCACGTTGCGCATGGCAAGGACACCCCCGATCGCCAGCGCGATGCCAGCGAACAGGACGAGGACGCGATACTTCGCCGACGTATCGATAAGCCAACCGATCACGCCATCACCTCCACGGTGGCGCGGCTGCGAGCGATGCTTGCAAGCGACTTTCGGAATCGAGCATGAAGCCGCCGCGTGTCACTACCCGGTCACCTGCAGAGAGGCCCGAGAGCACCTGAACTCGACCCTCACGAGCAAGGCCCGTGGTTACGTTCCGAGGTTCGAAGCGGTCCGTGCCGGTGGCCACGTAGACATACTCGTGCTCACCGGTGCGAATCACGGCGTCGCGCGGCACCAAGAGACCAGAAACCGCCGGCAGTTCGAATTCGACCTCACCGAATTGGCCGGGCCGCAACTGCCCGTCGCGATTGGGCAGTACGAGTCGCACCCCTGTTGTCCGCGTCAACTCGTCCAGCGCGGGCTCGATGAGGTCGATTTTCCCGGTCAGCGGCTCTCGCTCACCTCCTGCTGCAATGAAGCGGGCCACCGTGCCAGCACGCAAGGTGCGCACGTCGCGCTCGTGAACGCTGGCTATCACCCAGACGCTCGAGAGATCAGCGATTTCGTAGAGCACCATCTCGGGATCGGCACGTGACCCAAGGACTGCGCTGAAGCGCGTGACGAACCCTCCCGCTGGCGCTCTCACGGCAACCGCTCGGATGGGCCGCCCCGTGCGGGCAACCTCGTCGATGTCCGCCGTGCTCAGCCCAAGTAGTTCAAGGCCGCGTCGCGCGGCACTTGCGATGTCCCGAGTGCCGGCTTGACCCGAGCTGCCTCCGCTCTCCGACCCACTCCACTTCGTCGCCGCGACGAACGCTTCTTGTGCTTGATTGATCTCCGGACTGTAGATGAACGCGAGCGGTTGCCCTCGGTGGACGCGAACGCCGGTCTGCCGCACCGAGACCCGCTCGACGAAGCCGGGAGCGCGGACGCGCAACCGATCACCGAACGCGGCGCTCTCGACCACGCTCGTCGAAGCGGCCGGCGCCGACTGGTTGCGACGCTCATCCGGAATAGGCTCGAGGTTCATGTGGCAGATCGGGCACACGCCTGGCTCGGGCGAGCGGATCTGGGGGTGCATCGGACAGTAGTACGCAGCCTCCTCGTGCGCAGCGTGCTCGCTTTGCCTTGGGCCCCAGTAGCTCCAGACGGTGTAGCCCGCGAGCGCCGTGACGAGTCCAAGCAGCACCCAGCGAACGACCGCCATGGTTCGGAGTGCACGCCTCATGACCTGGTGTGCTGATCTCGATGGGCGTCCTGGGCAGCGCAGTGCCAACGGCACGCTCGAGACCGGCGATGCTGCGCGCCAAGTCGCCGTGAAGTCCGACAACCTCCAGCTCGAGGTCGAGGAAGGAGCGCGCTATATCGACCCACTCGAGCAGGCTCGCGTTGCCGGTAGAGAAGGCGGCGTGCAGAAGCGTGCGCTTCCGTCACCTCGCCTTGGGCGTCGACTCTGACACTGTCGCGAGCTGCACGTTCGGCGGCTTCCTCTTCCTGCGCTTGGTGAATGCGATCACGGCCCGGTCCCCAGAGCGAAGGGAGCGACATCGACGCCGTGACCCCGATACCAGGCCGCATCCGCGGGTCCTGCCAATATCCGAGACCAACCATCAACTCGGGGACGCGCGCTTCTGCTTCCGCGGCTTCGCGGCGCGCCCCGGCGGCACGCAGGCGAGCGTCGGAAGAAAGAGCGGAGCCGCGGTTGGCCTCGGCGCGGGCGAGCAACTCTTCGACCGAGAGCCGCACGGTTTCGGGAGGAACCTCACGAGGCTCCCCGAGTGGCGCCCCGGCGGAGTGTTGCTTCTCTTGGAGACGTTTCTCCGCGAAGGCCTGCAAGTACTCGGCGAAGGCTTCGGCGGCGCGCTGAGCGACCAAGCGTTCCTCGGCCGATACCTCTGCGAGCATGGCCTGCGCTTCCTCGGTCATCGCTCGGGCGCGTGCATCCAAGGAGCCAGCGGCTGGAAACCGCTGGCGAAGCTCGACCATGTACATGTCGGCTTCCCCAAAGGCGTAGGGGCGCGCGAGCGGCAGGTTCCAAGCCTCGAACCCAAGCTCGGCAGGTCGGAGAGAGCCCTCGGCCCGCCCCGCGTGCACTGAAGCGCGGGCGCGGTGAGCCATGAGCGCGAGCGCCGGGCTGCCAGCGACCGCCCGAGCGACGATTGCATCTCGCTCCAGTGGGCCCGAAAGGTCGACCGGCAAAGTCGGCTCGTTCGCTCGTCGAGCGCCGCGGGGGTTCCCTCAGCCGCACGGCTGCCGCGTCGTACGAGCGATCCAGGCTCTGGCTGGTGCGTGCGGACACGCATCCCGTAGCCACTACTACGAGCCCCATCGCGGAGAGCCAGAAAGCGCGGAGCTGAAGGCGAAACAGTACGAATGCCTAGGCAGGAAAGGAAGCAACCGTGACGTGCCGGCCCAATTATAGGGCAGGTGCCGGCATGCTACTCACGGCGATGCTCGGCGCGTAAAGGCAGCAAAGGTCTGATCGTTCTCGAAGTACAGGACCCGTCCGTCATTCGTCTTGCCGATGACAGCGGTTGCCTTGTCGATCGAGCGTTGGCTTACGGGATCGGTGGCTGTGCGCGACGAGGGATCGTTTCCGAGGCGGCCTTTACACATCTCGCAGCACCCGTAGTAGGTGCGCCCGGCGACCTCGATGGGGATCTGAGGTAGCCCCATGAACTGATTGTTCACCATGCACACGAGGCTCCGATCAGTCACGAGCGTCAGGGCGCTCGTGGCTACCGATGCCGGCGAAGACGCCGAAGACGCCGAAGACGCCGAAGCTGATGGCGCGGCTTCCGTCACCTGCGCGGCCGAGGCGGCGGCCGGCGCGTCACTGGGCGGCGTCGTCCGCTGACGCTCGGAGCACGCGGATGTTGTGGCAAGGACGGCCACGAGGAGCGTCAAGCCGCACAAGGTCGTCATCGTTCCGCTGCTTTCAGTGCTTGAGTTCATCATAATCGTGACCTCCTTGGGGCACCTAGGCGTAGCACGGCCGAACCGTGACAGAGCTACGATGTTTTCTTGGCGAACACCGTGCGAAGGAGGCCGGGAACCACGCCAGCGGCGAATCCGATCCCGAGACCAGCGACCCCCGAGTAGCCGATGCAAGAGCACCCCATCGCTCCGGTGAGGAGTGTGAGTGACGACGCCGAAAGCCAGAACCAGATGCCCGCTCGTCGCTGGTTGCCCACGCTGGCCACGGCCAAGCCCGCAACGACGCCGCCCACGGCACATGCGTGAACGCACAGGGAACTGCAGCCGTCGGCGCCGCAAGAATGCATGGAGTTGGCGCACAATGCGAGCACCAGCGGCACGAGCCCAGCAGCGATTCCGGGAAGCACAGCTTTCTGAGGATCCCGTCCGTACCAAAGCATCGCTGCTCCTACCGAGACCGTCGCAAGTCCAAACCAAAGGGTCGACATGGGTTGGTGCGCGACGCACGCAGTGACCGCTACGATCACGAAAACGGGAGCCACGCCGAGCAAGGCTCGACGCAAGCGTCCCCGCTCGTAGGCCCACCGAACACGCCGCTGCAGGTGCGCGAGGTCAGTCGAGTCCATAGAGCCTCCTGAAGGTTTTTCGGAATCGGTCCAGGGCTCGCTCACGTCGCTTTCGCAGGGTCGCGCCCGAGACCGACGCTGCCTCGTCCCAAAACGTCGCGATCAGCGTCTCGCGGTCGGCCTCAGAGAGTTCGCCAAGGGCGGAGACCGCGGCGGCCGTGAGGTCTCGTTGCACGAACTCCTCCTCTGAGTGCTCGCTGCCGCGCTCGTGGGTTGGCTCTTCTGTTTCTCGTCGGCGGGTCCGCTTTCGCGCCAGCGTCCGGCACTCCCAGGCAGCGAGCGCCATCGCCCACGGCATGGCCGGTCGGGTCTTGTCGTAGTCGGAAGCGCGCTCGAGGATCTTGTGCATGGCTTCCTGTGCGGCGTCAGACGCGTCCGCTTCGTTCTTCAGCAGGCTGACGCACAGTCGATGAATAGGTCCCCAGAGCAACTCGAACACGCTCGCAAACACGGCGCGGTCGCCATCGGCAAGACGCGCCATGAGGCCGTCGAGCGTGTTCGGATCTGTTCCCATCGTTTCGGCTCCCGGAGCCCGTTATGGCTCCAGGAGTTGGAACGCTACCTCCAGAGGCCTCATGAAAGAAGCAACTGTGCACGGCGCAGCACCTCTTCCGCCTTTTCAGCTTTTTCGATGTCTCGAGCGACGGCAATGAGCTTGGTTCTAGACATCGCTGAACTCCTTGGCAGCCGGGA